>Ga0307321_1000185_pt1 | contig 10005 bp, 9 predicted proteins | sample ER_DNA_379_FD_194499 | JGI IMG/M metagenome (GOLD analysis project Ga0307321, IMG submission 194499) | Bulk soil microbial communities from the East River watershed near Crested Butte, Colorado, United States - ER_DNA_379 | ecosystem: Environmental > Terrestrial > Soil > Floodplain | place: USA... | reverse complement strand
GACCAGCCGCTCGATCTCCTCCTTGTGCAGCAGCAGCTTGCGCGGCCGCTCGGCGGCGTGAGCGTCGACGGCGGAGTACTCGTAGGGCGGGATATGCAGCTTGCGGAGCCAAACCTCGCCCCCGTCGACCACCGCGTAGGCGTCGGTCATCTGCGCCTTGCCGCTGCGCAGCGCCTTCACCTCGGAGCCCTGCAGGACGATCCCCGCCTCCATCTTCTCGACCCACTCGAATTTGTGCCGGGCGCGTCTATTAGTGACGACATCACCCGAAGATGGTCTTTTCCCTGATGCTGGCTTCTTCTGCTTCTTCGCCATCGCTCAGGCCGCCTTCCCGACCGGCTCCAGCTCTGCCCGGCCGCGGGGGGCGTCGACCCCGGTGACGCGGACGGATATCGGATCTCCGAGCCGCACCCGCGCCCCCGACTCGCGCCCGACCAGCGCCACCTCGGCCTCGTCGAGCTTGTAGTACTCGCCGGGCAGCCGCCGCGCCGGCAGCATCCCCTCGTAGACGTCGCCGAGCTCGCCGCCGAAGGAGACGAAGGCGGCGGAGCGGATCACGCCGGAGACCTCGCCCGCGAAGACGGCGTCGAGCCCCCGCTCGCCCAGCTCGCGTTCGAGCAGGTAAGCGGCGCAGACGTCGTCGGCCTGGCGCTCGATCTGCAGCGACTCGCGCTCCCGCGCCGAGCAGTCGGCGGCGGCGTCGCGCGCCTGCGCCGGCGTCGGCGCCTCCCCCCCCTCGCCCAGCAGCGCCAGCAGCGCCCGGTGGCAGACGAGGTCCGGGTAGCGCCGGATCGGCGAGGTGAAGTGACAGTAGGCCTGGCTGCCGAGGCCGGCGTGGCCGATGTTCCGCTCGCTGTAGTAGGCCTGCTTGAGGGATCTGAGCACGAGCGAGGTATACGCCTCCTGCCCGTGCCCGCGTCGGGCGGCCTCGCGCCGCACCAGCCGGCTCGCCTCGGCGGCGAGGTGCCCGGCCTCCTGCGGCGAGAGCCCCCGCCCCAGGGGCGGCGTCGGCACCCCGAGCGCCGAGAGCTGCTCGAGCAGGCGCTCGACCCGCGCCGCGTCTGGCTGGGCGTGGACGCGGTAGACCGCCGGCACCCGTTCCCGCTCCAGCAGCTGGGCGACCTGCTCGTTGTTGAGGATCATCAGCCGCTCGATCAACCGGTGCGCCTCGGTCTGGGCGACCCCTTGAGCGGCGACGACGTTCCCCTCGGCGTCGAACTGGAACTCCGGCTCGCGCGATTCGACGTCGAGGCTGCTGCTGCCGCGGTGCCCCCCGAGGCCGGCCGCGATCTCGCGAGCGGCGGCAAGCGGTTCGGCCACCTCGGCCGGCGGCTGCCCGCGGTCGGCGAAGATCCGGTCGAGCTGGTCGTAGTCGAGGCGGGCGTCGGAGCGGATCCGGCTGCGGTAGAAGCGCGCCTTCCGCGGCCTCATCCCCGGCCCCAGCTCGACCTCGGTCGTCACCGCCAGCCGCTCCACGCCGGGCGCCAGGCTGCAGGCTTCGCTGGAGAGCGCGTGCGGCAGCATCGGCTCGACCGTGCCGGGGACGTAGGTGCTGTTGCCGCGCCGCCGCGCCTCCTGGTCGAGCAGCGAACCCGGCTTGACGTGGGCGGCGACGTCGGCGATGTGGATCCAGACCCGGGCCCCGTCCTCCTCGAGCTGGGCGGAGACGGCGTCGTCGAAGTCGCGCGCGGTCACCGGGTCGACGGTGAAGGCCGCGAGCGCGGTGAGGTCACGCCGCGGGCCGCTCTCCCGCTCCGCCCACTTCGCCGCTTCCCGCGCTTCCCCCTCGACCGTGGGCCGGAAGCCGCGAAACCCGAGCTCGTCCTTCAGCAGCTTCTCGACCGTATCCCGCGCCGCCATCAGCCGCCGACCTGGCCGGCGAGCACGCCGAGGGCGCGCTCCCTGGCCTCGTCGGCTTTCGTCTTGGGATCGTCCGAGACCTTGACGTCGGGATGGATGCCGCGGCTCCTCGCCAGGTTCACCCCGTCCGGCGTGAAGAACTCGCCGACCGACAGCTTCAGGGCGCCGCCGTTGGCGAGGTCCTGCTCCTCCTGGAAGAGCCCCTTCCCGTAGGAGCGGGTGCCGACCACGGTCGCGCCGGCGTCGTCGGCCAGTGCCGCGGCGAGGATCTCCGCCGCCGAGGCGGAGCCGCCGTCGATCAGGACGACCACGGGAAGATCCGTGCTGGGATCCCCCGGGGTCTTGTGGACAGTGTTCCCCTCGGTCCGTGAGCGCGTCCTCACCACGACTTCTCCCTGCGGGAGAAACACGTTGGCGCTGAGGACCGCCTCGTCGAGCAGACCGCCGGGGTTGTGGCGGAGGTCGAGGACGATCCCTTCCGCGCCCTTCTTTTCCACCTTCTCGACCCCGCGCGCGAGCTGGGCATGGGCGGCTTCGCTGAAGCTGAGCATGCGGACGTAGCCGAGCGTCTTCCCCCCAACCGTCTCGGTGCTGCCGCTGACGTTGGGGAACGACACCTGGGCCCGGGTGATCGTCAGCTCCCTAGTCTTGCCGCTCCTGCCGTCCCGGATGCCGAGCGTGACCTGGGTCCCTTCCGGCCCGACCACTTCGTCGCGGATTTGGGCCGAGTCGCGCTTGCCGATCGGCCTCCCTTCGACCGAGACCAGCGTGTCCCCCGCTTCCAGGCCGGCCTCTTCGGCCGGGGAACCGCGGAAGACCTTGACGATTTCCGAACCGGCCTTCACCCGTTTGATTTCCACCCCGATCCCAGAGAAGTGGCCTTCGATCTCTTCGTTGAAGCCTTCGAGTGCCTCCCGGGAGAGATATTCGGAGTAGCGATCCTCCTTGTTGCTCTGGCGAAGCCGCCTCACCATCCCCTGCAGGGAGGCGTTGCTGAGCTCCTCGCCGCCGACCGCGCGGTAGTAGCTGCCTTCGATCGCTTCCGCCGCTTCGGCGGTCAGGCCGCCGGTTTCCTCGACGAAGACATCGCGCAGCGGTTCCGGCAGCGAGTTCGGGTGCCCGCCCAGCCAGAGACCGGCGGCTGCCACGGCCACCAGCGCCGCCGCGAAGGCCACGGCCCCGCGCGCGCTCACGCCCGCCTCAGACCTTGAGGAAGCGCCGCAGCGTCACGCCCGAGCCGATCGTCGAGACGACGATCGAGGCGGCGAAGAGGATCGCGACCAGGGTCGGAAAGCCCAGGGTCGAGTTGTTCTGCGCCGAGAGGACGCTGATCGAGCTGCTGAGGGGGTCGACGACGGTGATCTTGCCCAGCCACAGGATCAGTATGGCCAGCAGGCCGCCGACGAAGCCGACGACCACTCCCTCGATCATGAACGGCCAGCGGATGAACCAGCGGGTGGCGCCGACCAGGCGCATCACCTCGACCTCGCGGCGGCGGGTGTAGATCGAGAGCCGGATCGTGTTGCCGACCAGCATCAGCGATGCCAGCACCAGCAGGGCCGTGATCACGGTGAGGACGATCTTCAGCGCGCTCGTCACCTGCTCGATCTTCGCCGAGGACTGCTGGCGGTCGAACGGTTTGACGATGATCGAGGAGATCGGTTCCCCCTGCGGCCCCTGCGGGTAGACGGCGGCGCGGATCGAGGGCAGGTTGGCGGCGTCGTCGGCCTTGACTTCGAAGCTGTTGGGCAGCGGGTTGACGTGCAGCTCTTCGACGATCGAGTCGTCCTTCAATTCGCCCTTCAGCGTCGCCAGCGCTTCGTCCTTGCCGATGAAGGTGACTTCGGCGACGTGCGGGATCGCTTCCAGCTTCCCTTTCAACGAGGCGATTTCGGCTTTGGTCGCGTCGTCGTAGAGCTCGTACTGGACGTTGAGCTGGTCGCGCACTTCCTCGCTCTTGCCCTGGGCGGTCTGGAAGATCGGGATCAGCATCCCGAGCAGGACGACGGTGACGACCGTGGTCACGATCGCCGCCAGGCTGGGGGCGCCGTTGCGCTTCAGCGCGCGCAGAGCCTCCTGGAAGAAGAAGATCAGGCGTCCCATCTCAGCTCAGGTGGTCGTGGTCGGAGTGGCCGTTGGTGCGGGTGTCGCCGTCGGGGCCGACGCCCATCCCGGCCCGCATCCGCAGGCCGAATTCGGTCGTCGACTCCTCGGTGTAGCCGCCGGAGACCTCGTCGCGCACGACGCGACCCTCGTAGAGCTCGACCACGCGACGCTGCATGTTGTCCACCATCTCGCGGTCGTGGGTGACGACGACGACCGTCGTCCCTGCCTTGTTGATCCGGTAGAGCAGTTGCATGATCCCGATCGAGGTGACCGGGTCGAGGTTTCCGCTCGGCTCGTCGGCCAGCAGCAGCGGCGGATGGTTGACGAAGGCGCGGGCGACGGAGACGCGCTGCTGCTCGCCGCCGGAGAGCTGGTCGGGGTAGCTGTGGAGCTTGGTCGAGAGCCCGACCAGGCGCAGCGTCTGCGGCACCTGCTCGCGGATTTCGGCGCGGCTGGCGCCGATCACCTGCAGCGCGTAGGCGACGTTGTCGTAGACCGTCCGGTCAGGAAGCAGCTTGAAGTCCTGGAAGACGGTGCCGATGTTGCGACGCAGCTGCGGGATCTTCTTCTCCGGCAGCTTGCCGATGTCTTTGCCGGCGATCTTGACCGAGCCTTCGCTGGCGGTGAGCTCGCGGATCAGCATCTTGATCAGCGTCGACTTGCCGCACCCGGTCGGGCCGACAAGGAAGACGAACTCGCCGCGACCGACGCTCAGGTTGACCCGGTCGAGGGCCATGTGGCCGCCCGGGTAGACCTTGGTCACGTCACTCAGCTCGATGATCGGGGCACGGCGCCCGCGGGGGCGTCGCGGCTCATCGGAGCCCTGGGTCTTCTTCCGTCGGATAGCCATGCGAGGGGTGCCTTCTGCGAGCACAGGGTGACTCCTGCGCCCCCTCGACCCCGCAAGATCCCGCCCACGCAGGCGATCTTTCAGCAGCCGCGCAACAGCTCCTCCCGCTTGCGGCGTCGATCCTCCTCGGCGGCGTGCAGCTCGGCTTCGGTCCGGTCGTGGTCCCGAGCGATCTTCCGCACGACCAGCAGACTGAACACGATCAGCACGACCAGCATCACCCAGAAGCCCCAATGTCGGCCCTGTCCCGGCACCCAGGTGTTGGCCCCGTAAAGACCGGCGACGAAAGTGGGAACCAGGAAGGCGGCCGCAAGTCTCTCGTTGCGGCGCTGGACCTGCTCGGTGCGTTTGCGCTGTTCTTCGGTTTGCTCCAGGTGGAGGAGTCCGAACGACTGGCGCAGCGTCGCGCTCAGCTTCCCTAGTTCCTCCAGTGCCTTGTCGATTCGCTTGTCGACCTCGATCACAGCCTCATGGTCGGAAACCACCAGCCATGCCTTGTTCACGTCAGCCCGCAGCCCCGCCTTGTTGAGCGGATTGAGCCAGTCGCGCAGAACCGCCATCAAGCCCCATAGCTCCGGCAGCTCGTCGTGGCTGTCGAGGTCGTCGTCGATGTAGAGGCCCAGCTCCCAGTCCTCGAGCCAGGCGCCGAGAGCGCGGTGGGCGGGCGCGTAGGTGAGGGCCAGCTCGTGCATGATCGAGACCCCGAGGTCCCCGGGCACCCCGCCGGGCCTCCGCTTCCATCTTGCCGCCACCGCCTCTCGTAGCTCCGCGACCTCGCTCGGTGGCTGTTCGTCGGCCTTCCGCGATCCCTGGAAGCTTCGCTGGGGATGCCAGCAGGTGATCAGCCAGTCTTCACCCGCCAGAAGCTCGACCGGCTGGAAGCGAAGCACCCCGACGCCCTGCGGCGTTCCCCGGTCGACGGTTCTTTCGGGACGCCAGGCTTCGACGCTGAACGAGGAGGCAAGGCGAATGTCGCCGGAGTAGCGCACGCCTTCCGGCTTCTCGTCGGGAGTCAGCAGGTCTTCCAGCATCCCCTTGGTCAGCCCTTGGCAGTGCGCGCCGATCGCCGCGAAGACAGCGTCGACCTGCTCGGCACCGCAGGCGAGCTCGAACCAGGGGAAGCCACCCGCTGCGGCAACCTCCGCCAGATCTACCACCTGTGAGGCGCCGTCCTCCCGCCAAACGCTCACTCGCCGAAATGCTGCGCTCATCGGTCCCTCCTCTCACCAAAATGAACGCAGGCAAGCTAATCGATTGAAGAAACCAGCCTGTTTATTAAGAGGGCTTTACCGAGGCGCTCGCGCTACCCGATCGCGACCATGCGCTCGATCGGGATCCGCGCCCGCTCGGCGATCTCCGCCGGGACGCTGACCTCGAACTTCATCTCGCGCAGCGAGTCGCGCAGCTTCGGCAGGGTGATCATCTTCATGTATTTGCAGGTGGCCATCCGGTTGGCCTCGATCAGGTTCGCCCGCGGGGCGGCCTGCTGCAGGGGGTAGAGCATCCCGTTCTCGGTGGCGACGATGAACTCGCCGTCGGGGTGCGCTTCGACGTGCTTCTGCATCCCCGAGGTCGAGAGCATGTGGACGCCCTCGGGCTCGATGTCGCCGGCGGCGACGTACTCCATCGCCTGGGTCGAGCAGCCGCACTCGGGGTGGATCAGGAACTCGGCGTTCGGGTGCTCGGAACGGGTGCGGGCGATGTCGAGGGGCTTGATCCCGGCGTGGACGTGGCACTCGCCGTCCCAGATGTGGAAGCGACCGCGGCGCTCGGGTTCTTCGACCAGTCCGGTCTCCCGCTCGACGAAGGCGCCGAGCCACATGTCCGGACCGAAGAGGATCTCCTGGTCGGGGCCGTGCTCGGCCCAGATGTGCCGGACGACGTCGACCGCGTTGGAGGAGGTGACGCAGTAGTCGGTCTCCGCCTTCACCTCGGCCGAGGTGTTGACGTACATGACGACCAGGGCGTCGGGGTGTTCGGCCTTCCAGGCGCGCAGCTGACCGGCGTCGATCGAGTCGGCGAGCGAGCAGCCGGCGTCGAGGTCGGGGATGAGGACGGTCTTCTGCGGCGAGAGGATCGAGGCGGTCTCGGCCATGAAGTGGACGCCGCAGAAGGCGATCGCCTCGGCGTCGGTCTCTGCCGCTTGGCGCGAGAGGCCGAGCGAGTCGCCACGGTAGTTGGCGACGTCCTGGATCTCGGGCAGCTCGTAGTTGTGGGCGAGGATGACCGCGTTCCGCTCCGCCGCGAGCAGGCGGATCTCGTCGCTGATCTCCGCGACCTGCTCCGGGCTCAGCTCCGGCGCGAAAGTAGGTTGGATCGTCGGGAGCTCCTGCATGAGCCCTTCCTTTCCTGATGTTCGCCGGCGGGACTGGGTCCGGACCGGTCGAATGAACGTCTCTGAATTCTAGCTGACGAAGACCGCCATCTAGCCTGTCTGACCATGCCCGAGCTGCCCGAGGTCGAGATCGTCGCCCGCCGGCTGGGCAGCGCCCTCACGAGCAGCGAGGTGGAATCGGCGCTGGCGCCGGGGATGAACGTGATGAAGACCTTCGACCCGCCGCTGGATTCACTGGCGGGGCGCGAGCTGACGGGGGTGCGCCGGATCGGCAAGATGCCGGTCGTCGAGTTCGGGGACCTCTCGCTGCTGATCCACCTGATGTCGGCGGGGCGTCTGCGGGTCTTCGACAAACGCGCCTCGCTGAAAGACAAAGCCTCGCGAGTCCTGATCCGGCTGACCGACGGGCGTGAGCTGCGGCTGCGCGAGTACGGGACCAAGCAGCGCGCCTGGGCGAAGCTGCTGCCGAGCGAGGCGGTGGCCGAGGACGAGATGGTCGCCGGCCTCGGGCCGGAGGCCTGGCCCCCTCCCCCGCTCGAAGAGCTCGCGGCGGCAATCGACAAGCCGCGCCACCTGCACCCGCTGCTGCGCCACCAGAAAGACATCGCCGGGATCGGTCGCTCCTGGGTCGACGAGGTGCTCTGGGAGGCGCGCCTCTCCCCCTTCAAGAAAGGCTCCGAACTGAGCGAGGAGGAGGTCGAGCGCCTGCACGCCGCCCTCCATGTCCTCGGCGACGCGATCGACCACTACGAGGAGACGATCGGGCCCGAGGTGCCAGACAAAGTCCCGATGCCGCTCCGGGTTCACAGGCGCGAGGGCGAGCCCTGTCCGCGCTGCGGGACCACGATCGAGGCGGTCTTCTTCTCCGAGCACCAGACCAACTACTGCCCCCAGGAGCAGACGGGCGGCAAGGTACTGAAGGACCGCCGGCTCTCGAAACTGCTCAAGTAGCTAGGAGAGTTCGAGCAACATCGAGAAATCTAGGGTGGCGGCAGAGTGGGTCAGGGCGCCGATGGAGATGAACTCGACGCCGGTTTCGGCGATCTCGCGCACGTTCTCCAGGGTCACCCCCCCGGAGGCCTCGAGGGAGACGCCGCCGGCCCCGCCGGCGTTCTCGTCGCGGAGGGCGACCGCTTCGCGCATCGAGGCCGGGCTCATGTTGTCGAGCAGGAGGCGATCGACCCCCGTGCCGAGCGCGTAGGCGGTCTCGTCGAGGTTGCGGACCTCGACCTCGATCGCCTTCTCCGGCTGGGCGTTGCGGGCGGCGTAGACCGCTTTCGCCAGACCGCCGGCGGCGGCGATGTGGTTCTCCTTGATCAGGACCGCGTCGTGGAGGCCCATGCGGTGGTTGATCCCGCCGCCGGCCGCGACTGCCGCCTTCTCCAAGTGCCGCAGCCCGGGGGTCGTCTTGCGGGTGTCGAGGATCGTGGTGCCGGTGCCCACCACCGCCTCGGCGTAGCGGGCGGTGAGGGTGGCGACGCCCGAGAGGTGGCCGAGGAAGTTGATCGCGGTCCGCTCGGCGGCGAGCAGGGCGCGGGCGCTGCCGGCGGCGACCAGCACCTCGGCGGGCACGTCCTCGCGCCACTGTCCCTCGACGACGAGGTCGTCGACCTCCTCGACCCCGCACTGGCGCATCGCCTCGGCAACGACGGCGAGACCGAAGACGACGCCCGGCTCTTTCTGCACGATCCGGGCGCGAGCCCGGGCGTCCTCGGGCACCGTCGCCTCGGAGGTGATGTCGCCCTCACCCAAGTCCTCGGCGAGGGCGCGGCCGACCAGCTCCTCGATCTCCTCCGCCAGCTCGATCATCGCGGCAGCCTAACGAGCCGATGATTCTCCCCCTGTGAGGGGGTAAATCGTCGGCTCGATCTCACGTTTCGGGGGGTGGCCACGTTTAATCCCACAGAGTGACCGCGCTGCCGCCGTTTCAAACCGTCCTGGACGAGCATTCAGCCGCCGTGATGGCGATCTTGCGGGGGGCGGTCGGCCGCGACTCCGCCGAGGACTGCTTCCAGGAGACCTTCCTGGCGGCGCTGCGCGCTTACCCGAAGCTCGGCGACGCGAGCAACCTGCGCGGCTGGCTGCTGACGATCGCCCACCGCAAGGCGATCGACCACCACCGCGCCCGCGGCCGGGCGCCCGTCCCGGTGGCGAAGGTGCGGGAGGTCGCCGTCGAGGACGGGATCCCCGAGCACGATCCCGGCCTCTGGGCCGCGGTCGGAGCGCTGCCGCCGAAGCAACGCGCGGCGGTGGCCCTGCGCTACGGCAGCGACCTCCCGCATGGCGAGATCGCCGCCGCGCTGGGCTGCTCGCCGGCGGCGGCCCGCCGTTCCCTGCACGAGGGGCTGAAAAGACTGAGGAAGGAGCTGGGATGACCGCCGCAACCGAGGCATCGATCGAGCTGGACACCATCAACAGGTTCAGGCAACGGGCGGCCGCGGAGGGCCTGCTCGACGTCGCCTACACGACCACCGACTCCCCCTTCGGTCCGCTGCTGCTGGCCAAGACCGAGCGCGGCCTGGTCCGCGTCGGCCTGCCGAACCAGGACGCCGAGGCGCTCCTCGCCGACCTCGCCGCCCGGGTCTCGCCGCGGGTGCTGGAGGCGCCGAAGGAGCTGGACGAGGTGCGCCGCGAGCTCGACCTCTACTTCGAGGGCAAGCTCGACCGCTTCGATCTGCCGCTCGACTGGCGCCTCAGCGGCGGCTTCCGCCAGCGCGTGCTGCGGGCGATCAACCGCATCCCCTACGGCCAGACCCGCAGCTACACCGAGATGGCGCGCAAAGCCGGCAACGAGCGCGCCGTCCGCGCCGCCGGCACCGCCTGCGGCAGCAACCCGATCCCCCTCGTCGTCCCC
>Ga0307321_1000176_pt1 | contig 10273 bp, 7 predicted proteins | sample ER_DNA_379_FD_194499 | JGI IMG/M metagenome (GOLD analysis project Ga0307321, IMG submission 194499) | Bulk soil microbial communities from the East River watershed near Crested Butte, Colorado, United States - ER_DNA_379 | ecosystem: Environmental > Terrestrial > Soil > Floodplain | place: USA... | reverse complement strand
CGGAGGCGGTCGACGCTTTTCTTGAGACTGTTGCCTCCGATTGGATCGGGAGACACTCTGAGGCTGAACAGGTAGAGGTTCCCGGTCTCGGGGCCGGCGAGCTGATCGAGATTGGTGATCCGATGCGTGGCCGAACCATCGGAGCGCGCTCGCGTTCCCTTCACCTCCACGGAAGCGGTGGGGCACTTGAAGTCGTGCCGATCGCGCGCGGGTCCGGTCCACGTGGCGATCGATGCCCCGCTGACCGGGCCGATCCAATGCTCCAGAAACCACAGCTCGGCGAAGAGGCCCACCGCCTCGGTGTCGCTCAGATCACCGCCGGACGATCCCCAGAACCATCGCCAGAGACTGAAGGTTCTCTCCAGCAGCAGCCTCGGGTCTCCTCCCTCGGCTCCAAGACGATCGATGATCTCCACCGCCACGTTGGCGAAGTTTCGATTGAGGGATGGTTCAGTGCAGGCCACATCGAAGTAGCTGCGGACTGGACGATCGCCCACCTGAAGGTCAGCGATCTCGACCGTCAACCCCTTGACAGCGCGGGTCGAAGGGGACCGAGAGTCGGGCGGGGCCTCCACGAGCAGATGTCGATTCCCGTGGTGGTCCAATGCCACGAGCACTCCCTCCGGCGCATCTCCTGCCGGACGGCGACCTCCCAGAGCCGAGATCTGCGATGGGACCTCGATTGCAGCCCAGGCCCCCTCAAGCTCCGCAACGGTCACTCGGCCTGCACCTCAGCCGCGGGCTCATTGACCAGATACTCCACGGTCGCGGCACTGTCGGATCGCGGGAAGCCGAGCGCCAACCCGATGACGGGGGGTGCCGCGCTGGAATCCTCGAAGAGCGCAAGGCGTTTCCTGGAGTTCGTTCTCGGCTGGGAGTGAGGGCTGATCGGGTAGACGACCAGAAGTCCCTCTGCCGGGTCCCTCTGCGCAAGAAGGGCTTCCCTGATGGTCTCGTACTCTTCCTCGCCGAGCTGCTTCCGCGCGCGCATGATCTGGTCGTCGGTCATGCCGATTTCCTCGTCTCCGCGGCGGATATCTCCGTCCTTCTGGGCCGGATTCGTGAGAGCGCCGATGGATTCCGGGTCGTCCTTCAGCCTGGTGCGCGAGATCGCGTTGAACTCGGGCGTCCCCGACACACCGAGGTCAACACCCCCGAGATCTGGATCTCGATCCCGGAGTGATCCGATGGCGATATCCCAGTGAACCAACTCGCCAGCGGCAACCTGGGCCTCGATGTAGTGCCGGGCCGCGTCAGCATCGAAGGTGATTCGATCCTGCACCGTTCTGTAGCGACCGAGGAGCTCCACCACGAGCTGCCAGTCCACCCCTCGCCAGAGCGGCGCGCCGCTCGGATCGACCTCGAAGTTGTCGGGCAGGGAGGCGAAGAATGCCCTCACGGCCTCATGATTGCCCTCCAGCCATTGGGGATCGCGAAGCATGAACCGCGTGGTCTGGATCAGGCGGCCCGCATACGACAGATCGCGCACCCGTCCGGCGCCCATCTTGTTCTGGGCGGTGACCATCATCGCGGGATGCGTCCGGATTCTGTAGCCAACAGCCTCGGGACTGAGCCCAGCCCGCTCGGCCGCCGCAACCTGCTGGCGCAGCTCCTCCTCGCGGAGGGCAAGATCCCGAAACCAGCTCCCGAGCAGCTGGGTGGTCCAGAGCCTGGTCAGATCGGCGATCTGCTCCCTGTAGCCGAACCAGCGCCCCATCTGCAGCAGCGTGTCGTAATAGGGACTGGGACGAACGAAGTAGGACACGAGGAGGCCCTCCAGGGTCATTCCCCGTGACAGACGGTTCCCGCCGATCAGAATCGCCTTGATGTTGGGCTCATCCTCGTAATCGAGCACATCCTCCGTGGTTGAGTTCAGAACGAGAACCCGGACGGGATCTCTGAAGAGGCGGTCGATCTGGGCCTCAACCTCATCGAAGCTCCGTGCCCTCAAGGGGTCGATTCGAACGGTCACCGGATCGAACTCGCTCTGCCATCGATCGCGGAGGCGCTGCCGGAAGCCGGCGCCGCCGTATCGCCACTCCTGCCTGAATCTGCTGATCACCTCCTGGACCTGCGGCGCGAGTTCGTTCTGGACGCGGGTTCGCTGATGCGTGTGGATCAGCATGCACGACGGGTGGTCCTCCTCCTCAACACGTGCGAGAAGGCCGCCCGTTGCGAGCACCCAATCCATGATCGCCATTTCCATCGACTCCGGAATGGCGGGGGTGAACTCCTCCAGTTTGCATTCCACGGGCAGGATCGCGGGCAGATCGGAATCCGGCACATAGCGGATGACGTCCAGCCCCTCGACCTGACCCTCGGGGGTTCCGTCCAACGTGTCTCGGCCGAAGAGACGCTCCGCTCCGACATATCCGGGACCGGCCGGAAGGGTGAGGATGAAGTCCTTGGGGAAGAGATCTTCGAAGACCTCTCGGTCCTCCGCCGCCTGGTCCACGAGAACATTCGCGAACGGCGTGGCGGTGTAGCCGACATAGGCCACCCGCGAGAACAGGTTGATGATCGTCCGGATCTTGGCGTTGATCTTTGAGGGATCGAGCTCCTCCTCGAGATCGAGCTCCGGATCGACCTCATCGACGAGCTCGGATAGCTGGAGCTCATCCTCGTCGTCCTGGGGTACTCCGCGATTTCCCCCCGTGTTGATTGAGGCCTGATCCGCCTCGTCGTCGATGATGAGCACGGGGACGTTCTCAGGGGGATTCGCCTGCTCGATGAAGGAGATGAGGCGATCCAGGACGGTGCCGAACTTCTTCACCACGAAGATCACACGCTCGTTTCCCTGGAGCACGTTCGGATCCGAGGTTCCGGGCTGAAAATCACCGTTGAGCTCAGCGGTGGTCTGACTGAGCCATCGCAGGCCATGGTCTGGCAGCCCCACGCCCACGCCCTCAACAAGGCCGAGCTCCCGGTCGAGGCGACGCTGGGTCTGCTGGCGGAGGCTGTTGTGCATCCCCGTCAGGACGATCACGATCCTGTAGCCGACATCCGCCGCCTTGGCTATGAGGGCACTGAAGTTCGCCGTCTTACCGCTCTGGACATATCCGATGACCAGCCCGCGGGTGGTGAATGGCTCGGAGTCCAGCGGATGCTCCAGATGGGAGAGGACACGGTCACTGTCGTCGTCAAGCGACTCCAGCTCCCGCTCGGTCCGGCCCACGGTGTCGAGCAGATACTGCCTCTGCCGAATCCAGTAGTAGCCGGAGGCGGGATCCCAGTCGGCAAACCAGGGCTTTGGACCGCCATCGGCGGAGACGCCCCGGATTCGACGGATTACCTGGGTGGCCTCCTCCTCATACCTCGCTCGAATCTCATCCTGTCGATCGCCCGGCACAACCCGTTCAATCGCCTCCTCAAGAGAGATCGAAAGAGCCTCCATCATGGTCCTCACAACCCTCAACAGGTCCGAGGTGGTCGGCTCACCAGCCAAGATCCCTCACCGCCTCCTCGTCGGTCTTTGCCATTGCCCTGATGATCTTCTTCAACGCCTTCCGCTCCTTTGCGGCTCCGGCAGCCCGCTCCAGGGCCTGCCGTCGTTCAAGAGGTCCAAGGGCACCGTTCCCCGAACTCTCCCCCTCGCCCGCGGCCGTGACGTCGCTGGCACCGGAATTTGCGGCTGAAGTTGATCCGCCTGAACCTCCATTCGTGGCGCTCCCGTCGGTTGCATGCCCCTTCCCGCTCCGGCTGCCCGAGGGCGGCCGATCAGGCCTCGATCGGTAGACGGCCTGAGCGCGAGCCACGGTCTCCGCAATGGGCTCGCGAAGCAGATCCTTCAGCTCCGGAGGCAGGGTGACCCGCATCTTCGCCACATTTATCCCGAGGGTGGCATCCAGCTCCGGGTTGAAGAGCAGCGCCATTCGCGCGAGCTTCGTGTGCTCGTCCTGCGTGCGCATTCGCGACCATCCCCCGCTCTGAATGAGGCGGAACGATCTGTAGATGTAGAGGCCCTGCTGGCGGTTCCAGTTTTCCGGACCAGCCGCCCTCCTGTGGGCGGCATCACCGGTGAATGAGTCCCTGGGGGGCAGCACGAAGGGTTCAAGCCGCACGATTCCTGAACCGTTTGAGGCGTTCAGCTCCAACTCCAGCGGCTTCAGCTCCACCGTCGCCGGCTCGGCACGCACGAACGGATCCCAGGGCTCCACCCGGGTGCCGTTGATGCTGATTCGGAGCTTTGGACGGCGTGGAACCTCGCCGGCCAGGAACCTATGAAAGACCATCCCTAGGTGAGTGTCCAGCGTCTCGGCCAGATTGAGGAGACGCTGACGGGCCCACTCGCTTCCGGGGTTCTTGTAGGTGAGGATGCGATCCAGGTCCTCCCACAGCACGACCGTCCCCGTATGTTTCAGAAGCGGCTCGCGAAGCCGCTTCGGTCGTTCGTCGGCCCCAAGAATCACGATGTCCCATGAGTCCGATTCCTCGACGAGATCGAGGTCCAGCTGCCGCGCCTCGATTCGAGCCACCTTCTTGGAGGGTCGGCTGGCAACCGTCAGCCGACGGCACTGGGACATGGACGCCGTCTTCAGGCCGAGGCCGAATCGGCCGAGATCGTCATCGTCGTAGGCGCGATGAGATCCGTAGCGCATGCCCTCGTTGATGGTCGCGGCGTCCATTCCCCGCCCGTCGTCGGCAATCCGGATCCAGGAATCCGCGCCATCGAACTCGATCATGATCTCGACATTGCGTGCACCGGCGGCGACGCTGTTGTCGACCAGATCGGCGACCGCCTCCGGCGCCTCATAGCCGAGATCGCGCAGCGAGTTGACTAGACGACCGGCTGAAGGAAGAACCTGGGTGGTCCGGCGACGTTTTGCCACTCAGCCCTCACACTCCGTCGCGGCCGGTGGACGAAGGCACCCCAGCCACATGGTGACTATCTGCTTGACGAAGGGATCGCTCTCCGCGAGGCGGGCGAAGTCGGCCGAGGACAGCGCCGGCTCCGCGATCTTCATCAAGCGCTCCGCCGGCGCATTTCGGTTTTCCCGGTGAGGATGGCCTCGACCCGGTCCGCCGCTTCGACCGGATCCTCGTGCTCCCAGACCCGGACCACCTCCCAGCCGAGCGCCCGCAGCGCCCCCTCGGCGGCGCGATCGCGCTCCACCGTCCGCTTCAACTTCGCCCGCCACCACTCGCGGTTGCTTTTCGGCAGCACCCCGTGCTCGTCGCAGCTGTGCCAGAAGCAGCCGTCGACGTAGACAGCCACCCGCGCCGGCCCGAAGACGACATCCGCCCGCCCCCGCACGCTCGGGTGGGGAGAAACGTCGACCCGATAGCGGAGGCCACGCCGGTGCAACTGCCGCCGCAGCTCCATCTCAGGCCGGGTGTCACGGGTCGCAACCCGCGCCATCTGCTCGCTGACCTGCCGGCTCGACGGTGTCGGTCTCCCTGCGCCCACGGGAGCACCCTACCGTTCCTAACCACTCAGTCGAAGGCGTTGGCCAGCCTCACCAAGAGATCGTCGCGACGGCCGGGGTCATCTCGCAACGCCTCGTTGACAGTCCTCAGAATCAACGGCCAATCACCGCTGAGCGAAGGGCCTCTCTCGCCGCCACCAGAAGCCATGGACAGAGACTTGCCACCACGGGAGGGCTCCGTTCCCGGGGGTGCGACGTCGAGTTGGTCGCGGTATTTCCGCTGCGCCTCCTGCACAACTGCGGAGGCGATCGTACGCAGGGGCGGGCGCGCCACCTCCGGGATCACGATCGACATCTTCGCGACGTTGATCCCGAACAAGTCCTCATGTCCGAGGGGAAGATCGATCGCAATGCGGGCAAGCTTGGCGTGCTCGTCAAGGGTTCGGATTCGGTTCCAGCCACCGGACTGGATGAGGCGGTCGCGACGGTACACGTAGAAACCCTGTTGTCGGTTCCAGCGGCTGGGGCCGGCGGCGAGCTGGTGCGCCTCCGGGGAGGAAAATTCGTTCTGCGCCGGTAATACGAACGGGCTCACGCGGAGCTTCGCCGTTCTTCCATCCTCGAGGGGCAGCTTGATCGTCTGCCGCCGCAGCACCTTCGTTCGCTGCTCCTCCCTGACGAAGGGGTCCCAAGCGGTCACCGCAGCGTCGTTGACGGCAATGTTGACGAAGGCCTCGCCACCGGTCCACTCCCCCGTGATGAAGCGGTGGAAGACCATTCCGAGGTGGGTCGCCACCTCGGCCGCCATCGACTCCAGCGCCCGCCGGGCGGCAGCGCCGTCGGGATTGCGGAAGGCGAGGATGCGGTCAAGGTTCTCCCACAGCACCACCGTTCCCGTCGACTCTTGCAAGGGCTCCAACAGGTGCCGCGGGAGCTCGCTCCGTGGCGGTGTTTCAAGGTCCCATGAATCCCTTTCGGCGACGACGTCCAAGTCCCAGCGACGCACCGCGATTCGCCCTTTAAGGCGCCGTCGACTGGCGACGGTCAATCGCCGGCACTGCGAGAGCGAGCCCGTCTTCAGACCGAGACCGAAATGCCCCAGAGCGCTCGACGAATAGGTGCGCTCGCTGCCGTAACGCATCGCCTCGTCCAGTTCGCCCGGAGTCATTCCCATCCCGTCGTCGGTGATGCGGACCCATGCCTCCGAACCCTCGCCGCCGAAAGTGATGCCGACGTTCTCGGCTCCGGCGTCAATCGAGTTGTCGACCAAGTCGGCGACCGCCGAGGGGAGGTCGTAGCCGATGTCCCTCAACGAGTCCATTAGCTTCCGGGCGGAGGGAAGAACGGTGACGAAACGGCTCATGCCGCCAGCGCCTCCACCTTCTCCGGACGCGGCTCGACACGCCCTTCCGTTTGGTCGCGCCCGTGGGAACAGAGATCCCGCACCGGGCATTCGCCGCAGATGGGATCGCTCGGCCGGCAAAGCAGCTCGCCCAGGTCGAGTAGCGCCCGGTTGAACTCCCCGTCGGGCCCGGGAGTGCCCGCGAGGTGGTGCAGGTCGAGGCGAAGCTGGAAACGCTTGCGAACGTCCCGGCCACTAACCCGCGTACAGATGCGGGTGGTGTTGGTGTCGACGAGCACGGAGCGGCGCCCGAACCCGAAACAGAGGATTGCCTCGGCGAGGTAGTCTCCGACGCCCGGGATCGCCCGCAACTCGAGCGAATCGTCCGGCACGCGCCCGTCGTGGTGCTCGACTAAGTGCCGCGCCACCTTCAGCAGCGACTCGACGGCGGAACGCAAACCGATCGAGCGGAGCAAGCCGGCGACCCCGCCTTCATCGGCGACGACCCGCCGCGGCGTCCTTGCCGCTTGGCGCAGCCGCCGGAACATCGCCGCGACTTCCGCCTCCGGAGCGCGGCGCAGCGCCAGCTCCCCGATCAGCACGTGCCAGGGGTCCGCGGCCGTCCGCCACGGCCGTCGCACCGGCCGCTCTCCGTGCCAGGCCAGCAGACCGCGGCGGAAGCGGTCCCTTTCCCGGGCCGAGCGCCGCGGGCCGGCGAGGGTTTCCTGCAGCGCCTCGCCGACAACGCGGGCGAGGGCGGGCGGGACGGCGTTCCCGATTTGCCGGTAGCGGTGCGTCTGCGTCCCGGCGAAGCGGAAGTCGTCGGGGAAGGTCTGCACGCGCGCCGCCTCACGCACCGAGAGCGTTCGGTGCTGGTCAGGGTGGATATACCAGTAGCCGTCCTTGGCGATGTGGGCGGTAATCGAGCGGCAGAGCTCTCTCCAGGAAAGCCGCTTGTACTTGTCGGTGAAGACATCGGAGCGGTAGCGACGCAGGTGCGCCGGGAGATCGATGTAGGTCTGCCCCTCCTCGAGCAGGTCGAAGGCTTCGAGGTCGTCGGGACGGACGTCGCGGGAGATGTGGTCATGGATGACGGTGGCCGCCTCCCCCTTCATGCCCGCCCGCATCCGGCGCTGGAACGGCGAGCTGATCCGGCCGGGATCGTAGGGAAGCTCCTCTGCCCGCTGGGCACGGGGGATGACGGGGAGATCGCGGATCGCGTCCTCGAGCAACACCGGTCTGCCGGTCGGCTCGGGCCAGATGTGCCGGCGGTCGGCGGCGACCCCGACGAGGATCAGCCGCTGGCGGTGCTGCGGGACGCCGAAGCGGAAGCCGTCGAGAATCCGCGCCTCGACCGCGTAGCCAAGATCGGCGAGGGACTGCTGGAAGCCGATCAGGACGGAACCGTCGTTCCAGCGGGGCAGGTCCGGTACGTTCTCGACTAGGACCGCCTCTGGCTGTAGCCGCTCGACAACCGCGATGAAGCTCTGCCAGAGGTCGGCCCGCTCGTCGTGGGCGACGCGCTGCCCGTCCTCGACGAGCCTTGCGATCCTCGAGCGGCCAGCGCGGCTGAAAGGTTGGCACGGAACTCCGCCGGCGACAAGATCCACGCTCTCGATCCCCCAGACCTCAAGCGCCTGCAGGAAGTGAGAGGGGGCGGCCAGGTCACCGGTCCAAGTGAGGCCGGGCATGTTGGCGGCATGGGTCTCCATTGCCCAGGGGTCAGAATCGGCACCCACCAAGACGTCGAAGCCAGCTTGATGGAGTCCCAGCGAAAGTCCCCCTGCGCCAGCGAAGAGGTCAATTGCGGTAGGACGGTGGCGGTCCTTTATCCAGCGACGCACCCCCGCCAAGTCGGAGGGATCGGGGGAGTCCCGGTGCCGAGGTGGCCGAACAGGACGGCCGCGGTGATGTGGCACCGCTGGCCGCCGGACCGCCGCCGACGAGGGCCTTTCTGGACTCTCTCGATCAGCCATGAGGATCCCTGAAGGTATCCCCCGGAGAGGACGCTCTCGACCGGCCAAGCGCTCGCTGAGACGGAGGCTCTCGCCTACCTCAGAAGCAACCGTTTACAGATGACACCACGAATTCCGAGCATGAGTTCCACTTCAGCGGACACCGCTAGATAACCGTAAGTCCCGCATTCGCAGCGACCTCTCGCAGACCTCACCTTGCCCCACAGCTTGCCCCACGGCCTATTTTGCACCCTGTTGTCTGTAAGACAGCAAAACTAAAAGGCCCGCATATGCGGGCCTTTTACGAAATAGCGGGGGCAGGATTCGAACCTGCGACCTTCGGGTTATGAGCCCGACGAGCTACCTGGCTGCTCCACCCCGCGGCGGACTGATGATGGTAGCAATGTGGTGGCTGTGGAGGCTTGGGCGGAGGGTCAGCGCAAGTGGAGGACCGTCATCGTCTGGGCGGCCATTTCGCGCTCGCCGAGGGCGTTGGGGTGGACGATGACGGCGTTCGTTCCCTGGAGTACGGGCTCTACCCAGCGGACGCCGATCGGTTGGCAGGCGTCGTGGCCGTTGGAGACGGTGTTGAGGTTGACATAGGTCGCGCCGGTGGCAGCAGCGGCGCGGCGGACGGCGTCGTTGAGGGTGGCCTGGATGCCGCGGACGTAGGGGACGTCGTCGCCGGCGATCGGCATCTTGTCGAAGCAGCCGCCGGTCGCGGGCATGATCCAGGGGTAGCCGAGGATCGCGACCCTGGCTCGCGGGGCCTTGGCCCGGACCGCTTGCAGCGCCCGCACCAGCGAGGGATAGGTCGTGTTCCTGATCGTGTCTTCGAAGGAGGATCCGTAGCGGTCTTTGCAGGGGCTCCCCTGGCCGAGGCTCAAGACGCCGAGCGTGCCGCAGGAGAGGACGGTTTCGATGAAGACGTTGCTGTCGTTGCCGCCGATCGTCATCGTCACCAACTGGGTGTCTCGCCCCACCGCGTCAAGCTGCGGCGGCACGCCCGGGTACTGGGCTTCGAAGAAGTCGTTGGTGTCGGCCGCGCCGCAGGTGACGTCGGTCAGCTGCGCCCCGGTCCCGGCGGCGACCACGTGGGGGTAGTTGAGGATCGAGCGCAGGCACTCGGGGGGCGCCGATGGGTCGGGCGGCAGGACCCCGGAGGCGGCGCTGTAGGAGTCGCCGAGGGCGACGTAGCGCAACGGGGAGACCTTCGCCTGCGCCGCCTGCCCGGCAAGCGCAAGGGCGAGGACCGCGGCGGCGACGAGGAGCGTCGACCGCCTGATGCGGGTTGAAGCGGAATCCACGTGCTGAACCTGCCCCGATCAGGCACCTTCCAAACCTGCGAATGCCCCCGCCGCGGGAGCTCGGCGGCGTTATCGCTCCGTCTAGAGTGCGCGCATGACGGCCGGGCCGAAGCGGGTGGCGGTGATCGACGTGGGGACGAACTCGACGCGGTTGCTGGTCGCCGATGTGGATGGGGGCGTGGCGCCGCTGGAGCGGCGGAGCACGGTGACGCGGCTGGGGCGGGGAGTCGACCTTTCCGGGCGGCTGGCGAGCGAGGCGATCGAGGACGTCTGCGCGGCGATCCACGGCTATGTCGGGATCCT
>Ga0307321_1000170_pt1 | contig 10399 bp, 9 predicted proteins | sample ER_DNA_379_FD_194499 | JGI IMG/M metagenome (GOLD analysis project Ga0307321, IMG submission 194499) | Bulk soil microbial communities from the East River watershed near Crested Butte, Colorado, United States - ER_DNA_379 | ecosystem: Environmental > Terrestrial > Soil > Floodplain | place: USA... | reverse complement strand
CGCCGATGACCCCGCTCACGGTCCCGGTTAACCGCACCTTTCCGAGATCGGCCAGCACCTCGTACGGGGCTGGTCGATCAGTCAGGAACGGCTGCGCGGTCTGCACGAGTTCCTCGACCTTTCCGGTGATGTCTTGAATGGCCCTCTGACCCAGAGCGCGTGGTGGGAGATAGCCGCGCCGCCACTCTGCTGCGATCAGGCACTCAGCTCCGTGGCCGGCCAGGCGCAGCCGTAACAGCCGCTCTCCGATGCTCCAAGCATCAAGCCCGTTCAGGTTGACCGGGATCTGCTCGTCCGGCGCTTTGTCGGGCCGGGTGATCCACAATCCCGCCCGGTCATACATCAGCGCTCGGATTGGATTGTTGAAGAAGCGTACGAGGTCGCTCAGGCCGACCAGGCCGTCGCCATCGGGTTCCGGCAAGACCTCGCGACCGAAGACCGGCGCGGCGGCGCGACGCTCCCGGGACGCAGCGCGTGCGGCGCGCAGACCGGCGAGGTCGAAGCTGAAACCGGCATACGAACCGAGCCGGCCCGGAGTGAAGTTGGACGCGTCGAACGGCTGCAACGGGTGCCTGGTGGTGATCTTGCTTCGGACCGACTCGCCGTCTTCGGTGCGTGCTGTGGTGTCCAGCGAGTCAAGCAGCTCACCGATGGGAACCGCAGGAGGTATCGCGACCCCTGAGCGAGGATCGCAGCCTGAGAAGATCACCACCAAGCGTTCGCGAGCCGACATGATGGCGTCGAGCAGCAGCTGGCGGTCCTCGCTCCGCACGTCATGATCGCCGATCCACTCATCGTCGGCGAGGATGTTGTCGCCGTCGGGCGGCTGCTTCCGAGGGAAGGTGCCGTCGTCGACTCCGAGCAGGCAGACCACTCGATGTGGCACTGATCGCATCGGAAGCATGGTGCAGACCGTCAAGGTCCCGGTACGGAAGTTCGCTCTGCTGGCACGTCCCCGGAAGGCATCGCTGAGCAAGGCTGACACCTCAGCCAGGCTCAGTGCGACATCGCCTGCCTCGTCGGTCGCCAGCGTCAGCTCACCCAGCTGTTGGTAGGCGTGGCTCAACTGCCAGCTATCTGTCGGCGGCACGGACGCCAGCATCTCGATCGCTTGCTTGAAGAGCTCGACCCACGCACCGAGCGGCTGGGCTGCGTGGCACGCCTCGGTCAGCAGGCTGACCCGTGCGACCAGCTCGGCGAGACGCCCAACAAGATCAACATCACTGGCATCGACATCGTCCAGTGGCAACGTGGTCCCGATGAAGTGCTGGCCTGTCTCATCCATCGTCACGCCGAGCAGCAGCCGCTCCATCCCGGAGGACCATGTGTTCTGCCGAAACTCGCCCATCTGGAACCGGCGGCGATGGGTGGCGTCGAACCCCCAACGGACACCGGCGCGCGGCACAAGATCGTGCAGCCGCTCCAGGTCGTCCTGGCTGAAGCGGAACTTCCGGGCTACCGGCGGCGCGGCACACAAGTCCAACAGGGCGCTGGCCTCGACGCGCGAGTCGGCGAGTGCGACGAGCCGACTGACAAGGGCCAGCAGCGGGTTCAGCTGCCGCAGTGATCGGTCGGCCAGCCGTACTCGGAGCCGATGCCCAGGATGCTCAGCTTGAGCATCTGGACTATCGAGTCCGAAGGAGGCGGCGATCAGCGGCGCGTAGGTCTCGATGTCGGGGCACATCACGACGATGTCCCGGGGCTCGAGTGTGGCATCGTCGGCGAGCAGTCCAACGAGCACTTCCCGCAGCACCTCCACCTGCCGATCGGCGCCGTGACAGGCATGGAACTGCACGCTGCGGTCATCACCTTCGAGAAGTGGTCGCTGATCCGACGGCCGGGCTGTGCAGTTCGCCGCAATGTCGGACTGCAGCCAACCGAGCAGAGAGGTCGGCTGGCTGGGCTCCGGCGCTCCGTGATGCAGATCGGTGGCATGGGGACTGATTGCGGTGAGGGCGAGCTGGAGTTCGCGTACGTCACGGCCGAGATAGGCCAGGAGCCGATGACGAACCAGGGCTTCGGTGGCGTCATCCGCGCGTCGCAAAACAGGCGTTGGGCCGCGTCCGTTGCCATCGGTGGCGGCCTGCACGCCCGCCCAGAGTGCGGGGGAGGGGTGGGCCAGCCAGAGATGAACGTCGCGATGCTCGGCAAGTGCGGAGAGTACGAGCAGGTGGTCGGGATCCAGGCGGGTGGCGCCGAAGACCGATAGCCGTTGCGGGAGGTCACTGCTCTCGAGATCGAGCCGTAGCCTTGCCAGCGCGGCATGTGCGCGTTCGACAGGGCTCGGTAGACCAAGCTCATTGCGCAGCCGCCGCCAGAGTTCGGCCTGCCAGGCACGGTCGGCCGGCAGCGGCGATCCGGAGGCGTCGACGTCGTGGCCCTTGGACCAGCTGTCGATCATGGTCGGTCGGGTTGCGGCGTAGCTGGCAAAGACACCGGCCAGATGTCGCGCGGTCGGCCAGCGCCTTCCGGCGCGGAGCGGATCGAGCTTGGCGGAGTGACTGTCAGCCCCAAGGTAGTGCCAGAGCAACGCCGCCCACGGCTCACCGCGACAGCCGTCGATCACGCGGAGGAGCGGCCACACGGCGCGGTGTGGCTGCCACGGGTCGACGTCCTCCTCGTCCGCGCTGCCGGCCAGCGCACGCGCCACCAGTCGTCGAGGTGAGGGAAATACCACGCCTGTGCAGACGCCATCGGCGCGACCGGGCGCGGCGCCGAGCCGCTGCGCGAGCCCCTGGGACAGCCACCGTTCAACGCCCCGCGTGGGCACGCTGATGATCTCTGTGGCGAACGGGTCAGGCAGCGGAGTACTAAGTAAATCCCCGAGAGCGGTGACCAATCGGTCGGCACGCTCGGCGCGATGCAAGTAGAGCGTCATGGTCGCGGACAACACTAAAGCGAGTCACTGACAGCAGGAGGGCGTTTGCTCAGACGCTTAGTAAATCGATCCCTCTGAGGACAGATTGGAGTTCGCAGAATCGCCCCTGGGGCCAGCGCAACACTCACCTGCATCAAGATCAATCAACGCCCAGCCGCGGGATAAAAAGTGGTTACGTACAAGCACGGGTTTGCGCCGAATCCGTGTGGCTCCTGACCACTTCGGCAAGAAACGGGCCATTCGGCAGTCACCATTGGGGACATGCCCTTCATGATCATCCGAGCCGAGCCGGAGGACTGGGAGCTCTGTCGCGGCATCCGGCTGCGCTCGCTCCGTGAGGAGCCCCAGGCGTACGCCGCCGACTACGAGACCGAAGGCCGCTACCAGCCTGACCTGTGGCGAGAGCGACTGGCTACCGCAGTCACCTATCTGGCGTTCGATGATGATCATGATCTGGTGGGCATAGCGACCGGCGTATGGACGCGGGATGGCGACACGCACGTCGTCGGGATGTATGTCGCACCGGAAGCACGTGGCCTGGGCTGCGCTCACCAGTTGCTCGACGCGATCGCCGATCTTGCCATCCGGCGCCACGGCAAGCGGCTGGTGCTGGAGGTGGCCGAGTCCAACGAGCGCGCCACCCGCTCCTACCACTCGTTCGGATTTGTCGAGACCGGTCGTCGGCGCCTGATGGATCGCGACCCCGGCATCACTGAAATCGAGTTGGCGTATCCGCTACCGGCTGAACAAGCAATCCGAGATCGTCGGTGAGGGCCCTTATGGTGTCCCTGTGCCTGAAGCCCTGACGCGACTGCCGTTGTCGCCCGATGCGCTGCTCGATGATCTCGACCCGGAGCAGCGACAGGTGGCGACCGCGCTCAGCGGGCCGGTTGCCGTCATCGCAGGAGCTGGCACAGGCAAGACCCGGGCGATCACCTATCGGATCGCGTACGGTGTCGCCAGCGGAGCGTACAACCCCACCTCGGTGCTGGCTGTGACCTTCACCACTCGCGCGGCGGGCGAGTTGCGCGGCCGGTTGCAACGATTGGGCGCACAGGGCGTCCAGGCCCGCACGTTCCACTCAGCTGCTCTGCGCCAGGCCCAGTACTTCTGGCCTCAGGTTTACGGCGGCGACCTGCCCCAAGTGCTGGGCAACAGGATGCCGCTGGTTGCCGAAGCTGCGAGCCGGCTGCGGGTCAAGATCGACACACCCGGCTTGCGTGACCTGGTCGCTGAAATCTCGTGGGCCAAGGTGAGCAACGTCAGCGCTGAGGACTATCCCCGGTTGGCTGGCGAGCACAATCGCCGCATCGCCTCCTACGACCCGGAGACCGTGTCTCGCATTTTTGCGGCGTACGAAAAGGCCAAGCGCGATCGCACCCGGATCGACTTCGAAGACATCCTGCTGTGCGCTGCCGCGCTGATGTCAGAACACCCACAGATCGCCGAGACGATCCGGCGGACCTACCGGCATTTGGTGGTTGATGAGTACCAAGACGTAAGCCCACTGCAGGAGGCGCTGCTCAACCTGTGGCGTGGTGAACGGGCTGAGTTGTGCGTAGTGGGTGATCCGGCGCAAACCATCCACTCTTTCGCGGGAGCCCAGGCCAGCTACCTCACGGGATTCGGTCAACGCTTTCCGGACGCCACGGTGATCCGGCTCGTACGCGACTACCGCTCGACGCCCCAGGTTGTGCGATGCGCCAATTCGATCATGGCAGCAGCCGCCAGCGAGGAGCCAACGAGAGACGGCTTCAAGCCCGTCACACTTCAGGCACAGCAGCCTTCCGGACCAGACGTTGAATTCGTCGAGTCGACCGACGAGTCGGCTGAGGCTGCCGGAGTCGGCGACTGGCTGGCTCAACAAGCCGAGGCCGGCGTGGACTTTCGCAACATGGCCGTGCTGTTCCGCATCAACGCACAATCACCGTCCATCGAGCAGGCACTCGCCGATCGCAACATTCCCTATCTGGTGCGCGGAGGCGAGCGCTTCTATGAGCGGCCCGAGGTACGTCAGGCCCTGCTGACACTACGGACCAACGCGCGGACGATGGCCGGCGCTGAGCAGGGGAGCGCGGTGGAGCAGATGAAGGCGATTCTTCTCACCTTGGGCTGGACGCAGCAGCCGCCCGAAGGTGGCGGCGCACTGCGTGAACGTTGGGAGTCGCTGGCGGCGTTGCTGAGCGTGGCAGAGGACCTACAAGCCGAGGCAAATGCCACTGCTGAGCTCGCTCCGCGGCCCGAGGATGGTGAGCAAACCCTCACCCTCCAGGCTGTCTCAGCCGAGCTGGACCGTCGCGCTGAGGCGCAACACGTTCCAGTGGCGCAAGGCGTCGCGGTCTCGACATTGCATTCGGCAAAGGGCCTGGAATGGGACGCGGTGGCGTTGCTTGGCATCCATGAAGGCTCACTCCCATTCATCCTGGCCAGCTCTCCGGCGCAGATCACTGAGGAACGACGGCTGCTCTACGTCGGTGTGACACGTGCCCGGCGACTGCTGCGAATCTCCTGGTCCAGAACCCGCAACGGCAATGGGCAGACGCGTCCGCCCTCGCATTTCCTCCAGCCGGTGCTGCCCGATTCTCTGCGGGCACCAGCCAACCAGCCTCGCCCGCGGCGGGCCAGCCGGAAGTCAGCGCTCTCGCTGCACTGCCGCTCCTGCGGCCGATCGCTCGCGGAGGCCGCCGAACGCAAGATCGGTCGGCATCTCGACTGCCCGGCGACGTTCGACGAGAAGACGATGGCCTTACTCCGCGAGTGGCGTCGCCAGGAGGCGGCCGACCAGAAGCTGCCCGCGTACTGTGTCTTCACCGATGCCACGCTGATAGCCATCGCCGAGGCGCGACCCCGCAGTGCAAGGGATCTGGTTAAGGTGCAGGGCCTTGGTCCGACGAAGGCAGACAAGTACGGGGAACACCTGCTCGCGATCATTGCTGCCGAAGCGGACCGGACGAGATCATCTACGTGAAGGCGGCTTGCTTGGCGCGATCCGGAGCGAGCGGTAGCGAGCAACCGAACACCGTCCACGTTGGTAAAAAAATGTTTGCATGACTTTGCGATACTCCCCTAGGGTTTGACGAGGACCTTTTGCTCTGCCTGAGTACAAGGCCCCCCATCGCCAGCCTGGACGTGTGAGAGGAGGGGTTGGTGCATACCTTGCAGACCAGCGGCCCAATCACCGCTCGACTCAGCATGCCTGAATTCCAGCTGTCTTCGCGCGCGTTCATGCCTGCCACGCCAGCGGTTGCGCACATCTCGCCCCATGGCACGCTCCATGCTCACCGCATCCAGCCGATCACAAGCCGAATCAGCTGGCGCCGAAGGGGAGAGCTCTGCATGCAGGGTAGCGCTGCGACAGCCGACGTACAGGGCGGACGTGTCGCCGGATTCGGCGATTACGACGTCACCGATACCAAGTTCTCGACCCGTTTGGGACCACCCTCCTGTAGTCCGCCGGTGTAGACCACACCGCCGCCTCCAGGCCGTGACTCCCAGACATCCGGGACTCACGGCCTTCGTGTTTCCCGGCCAGATTCGAGGAGCCAGCAATGAGCTGGCACTTCATGATCAGAAAAGTAGGCCGACATGTATCACGCAGGAGGTGGCCCGATGGTCGTACCCCGGGGCATCGCCGAGCTGCCCTGTCGATTGGTGGATCCGGATCTGTTCTTCGCCGAGGCGCCTGCCGATGTCGAGGAGGCAAAGGCACTGTGCTTGGACTGCCCGGTTCGGGAGGCGTGCCTGGCTGGCGCGCTGAAGCGGCGTGAGCCGTGGGGCGTCTGGGGCGGAGAGTTGTTCATTGCCGGCGTCGTCGTGGCCCACAAGCGGCCGAGGGGTCGTCCCCGGAAGTACCCGGTCGCTGACCCGTTTGCTCCGGTGGCGAAGGACGAGGCAGCGGCATGACTCATGACGGGATGCGCCGAGCCAATAAAAATTACGGCGATTCTCCCGTACGGCGCAGCAGTGTGCCGATAGCATCATCGCGGCTTGCATCATCAACACGCGGCACAGCCTCGAGGCTCCCCTTCGGGTCGGCAGTGGAGTCCTGGCCTCCCCAGCCAAGCGCGTGCCCGCGACCCAGCCCCCACGCTGTGCCGCGCGCTGATGATGCAAGCCGCTTTTTACTGTTCGGCGTAGCCGGGAAGAAACTCTCGGAGCACCTCGCCGAACGCTGCTCGCGCGTTCAACTGAGAGAGGACAGCTAGCCCACCCAGCCAGACCCGGTGGATCAGCAGATAGCTGGGCGGCAAGTTCAGCTTCATTGCCACCCCGCCTGAGGCATGTGGATCACGCACGCGGATGAACTGCTCGCGCATCCAGTCACGATTGAACTGGAACTCCGGCACCGCGGCCGGCTCCACGAACGGGCTCAGATAGTTGAGGAGATCCTCAGCGTCGATGTCGGAGGCAACGAAGCCTTCCTGACGCAGCCCTTCGACTACCTGATGGGCGTCGCCTTTCTGGGCAATCCTCAAGATCCGGCCCATGGCTGGGGGAAGGCCGTCCGGCAGGCGCGCCACCAGCCCGAAGTCGACGATGCCGAGTCGGCCATCCTTCATGAGCTTGAAGTTTCCGGGGTGCGGGTCGGCATGCAGCAAACCGACCACGCTCGGCCCGGCGAAGAGGAACCGTACGTATTGCAAGGCGGCCGCATTGCGCTTCTTTTCGGAAAGATGTGCAGCTGAGGACAGTGGCGCACCTTCGACCCACTCACTCACCATCACCTTCGGGGTACTCGCCAGCACCTGTGGTACGCAGAACTCCTTGTTGCCCGCAAAGCCGACTGCTGCCTGCTGCTGGGAGGCCGCCTCGAGGGTGTAGTCGAGTTCCTCGCTGACCCGGGCGGTGAGCTCGTCCACCAGCGCGCTCACATCCATGCCCCCAGCAAGTGGGGCGAATACCTTGGAAAGCCGTCCGATTTGTCGCAAATCTGAGCGCAAGGCCTCATCGGCTCCCGGATACTGAACCTTGACCGCGACCGTACGCCCATCGGCCCAGGTCGCCTGGTGCACCTGACCGATGGAGGCCGCCGCTGCTGGCAGCGGGTCGAAATCGGTCAACGATTGGCGCCATCGTGGCCCGAGCTCCCGCGCCAGCACGGCGTGCACTCGTGATGTCGGCATGGGCGGTGCTGCGTCTTGCAGCCGGGCCAGATGGGCCCGGTACGGCGCCGCCACGTCCTCCGGTAGCACCGACTCGAAGAGGCTCAGCGCCTGGCCGAACTTCATGGCGCCGCCCTTGAGCTCCCCGAGTACCCGGAAGAGCTGCTCAGCCGCACGCTGCTGCAGCTGCTCACTCACTTCGTCGGCAGGCGTCCCGCCCAATCGTCTTCCGAGTCCGAGAGTTGCGCGGCCAGCAAAGCCGAGGGGTAGCGAGGCCAGTTTCGCCCCGCGGCGGAATGCGGAACGAGCCAGCGAATTGCCATCGCTGTCGGCCGCCAAATGCCGCTCGGCGCCGTTGGTCGGCTTGGCCGGCTGGTCGTTCATGGCCCCCATTCTGTCTGGCCGAGCCAACCGCAACCGCAACTGGGATGGGCTGCCCAGCTACGTAGTCGTGTCACGAAATCGGGCCAGCTGAGCTCCAGTGTCGCGCCGGCAGACTCTGGAAGCTCCCCGTGGAGATATGCCAGGGCCTGCGCCGCCGCAACTGACGACGCCCAAGCAGCAAGAGCTGGCGGCGACTCGATGCGCAGTCGCGAGAGTTGGCTGAGTACTACAGGCCACTGTGGATCGGCATCGCTGCGAGCTAGGTCGGCGCAGCTCAGGCACGAGGTCTGGCCGGCCAGGACCAGCGGCCCAACGCTGACCCCATTTCCCCAGCAGCGCACTACCAGATGTGGCTGGTCGATACGCAGCAGATGATCGGTGATCACTCGATCAAGCTCTGGGCGGTCACAGCTCACGATGGTGAGATCCAACGGGGCCGCCTCGGGTTTGGACCAATGACTCAGAGTGCAAACGGTGGTGCCCGACTCTGCGAGCGCTGAGCGCAGTGCCTCCGCCTGGGAGCTCAGCACTCCAGCGGACGGGTAGAGCGCCGGGTCGGGCGGCTCATTGTCGTAGACGTAGAGAGTGCCCAGGCCGGTGGCCACCAGCACCCGGGCGATTTGATAGCCCACCGGTCCAGCACCGACAAGCCGTACCTGCAACGACGCCAAGGCATCGGTGTATGGCGCGGCGCCACGCTCGGTCAGCAGGCCGGCCGCGGCGAGCGCGTCTAGTGCCCACGTCACCTGCGGCTTCGTAAGTCCCGCGGCTCGAGCCGAACGATGAACAGCGCTTGTGGACTGCGAGCCGTCCAGCAGAGCGAGCAGCGCGCCGAAGCCCTCGCCCCGGAAGACCAGTGCGGCGTGGGGATCAACGCCGACTTGGACCTCGTCTTCGGCACGTTGAAGGACTGGCGCGTACGGCACGAGCTTCGGATTCTCCAGCGGCGGATGCGCCTTTGATTTCGGTGTGCTCACCCAGCCAGTCTGTGGGCAGCACGCCAATGCGAACCCGCTATCCACAGCCGAAAAGGGCGGCTGTCCGGCGCGATACGCAGCGAGCAATCAAACAGGGCGCTGATTACCGTTGTACTGCATAGCGGAGCAGCACGTTATTGGATCCGTTGAAGCGGCGAGCATGAAGTAAAGCCAGGTCAACCGGAGCCTCGAAGATCGGCGTTCCATCCCCTAGTGCGGCAGGACTGATCATCAGGTGAAGCTCGTCAACGAGGCCCTGCGCGACCAGACCGTTCCACGTCCTTCGGCTGCCGAAGATGAGGATGTCCCCACCTCCGCGCTCTTTCTCCGCCGATAGCCAGTTCGCTGCGTCGGACGGTCCAATCACGCTGGTCACCTGGTGCCACGGGTTGTCAACGGGCACCGTGTAGGTGTCGCTGACAACCGCCTTGGGAAGGCTGTTGTAGATGCGGCTCAGCTCTCGGTTGTCGGCACTGAGTGCACGGTTGTCGGGATCAGCAGGGGCATCAGCGATGCTTGGCCAGTAGGAGCTAAACCCTTCGAACGAGGTTCGTCCCAGCAGGACAGTCCCCGCAGCTCGGATCCGCTCGAGGTTGTATGCGTCGAAAGCCTCGTCCATGTTCAGGACCATGACGTCGCCTTCGGGGGCTTCGTAGTAGCCGTCCAGGGACATGATGTTGCTGACGATGACCTGGCGCACGCCGGGCTCCTTTCCGGATGTAGATGAATGCTGTCACCGGTTCGGAGGGCACCTCATCTGATGCGAACGTGCATCAGGGACGGCCGCTGGCGACCGTCCCTGAGTGGTTGCTCTTTGCTGCTAGGCCCTGCCAAGGATCCGATTGAGGTTCGTACCGCACACCGGGCACTTGGCCTTTGCCATCCGGGTGCCCTTTTCGTTGACGTGTACCTCGCCGGAGGCCTCCCGCTTCGCCTTGCATTTCACGCAGTAGAACTCGCCGCTGTACGTCTCCGCCATGACTTCTCCTTGCTCGATGTTCGTCCGCATACTGCACACAGCTGCGGGACCTCGCGATGCGTCACTGACCGTTTACAGG
>Ga0307321_1000159_pt1 | contig 10697 bp, 9 predicted proteins | sample ER_DNA_379_FD_194499 | JGI IMG/M metagenome (GOLD analysis project Ga0307321, IMG submission 194499) | Bulk soil microbial communities from the East River watershed near Crested Butte, Colorado, United States - ER_DNA_379 | ecosystem: Environmental > Terrestrial > Soil > Floodplain | place: USA... | reverse complement strand
AGCTGCCCATCTCCGCTGATCTTGAGAACGGCTACGGCGCGCGGCCCGAGGACGCCGCTCAAGCAATCCGGCGGGCCGCGGAGGCCGGCGCCGTCGGCGGCTCGATCGAGGACTGGGACCCCGAGCACGGACTGTACGACCGCGAGCAGGCAGTGGAACGAGTTCACGCTGCCGCCGAGGCTGCCAACGGTCTGGACTTCCCGTTCGCGCTGACGGCGCGAGCTGAGAATCATATTCGCGGGAATTCGCACCTCGAAGACACCATCGAGCGGCTCCAGGCATTCCAGGCGGTGGGGGCAGACGTGCTGTACGCGCCCGGCCTGCGGAACGTGGCAAAGATCAAGGCCGTCTGTGACGCGGTGTCCAATCCGGTGAAGTGCCGCACCTGACCGTTCCGGCGATCGCGGCAGCGGGTGCGCGACGCATCAGCGTCGGCGGCGCACTGACCTGGGTTGCGGCCAAGGCAGCGGCCGACGTCGCTACCGCCATGCGCGACTCCGGGGACCTCTCTGCGCTCGCCGCGCGGCCCCCGCTCGAGCGCTGGTTCGGCTAGAACTCCGAGTGTGACTCCTCGCTCCAAGACAGACCACGAAACGCGCGAAGAACGATCCGGGATGCGGCACACTCGTTGCGTGACGACCACGATTGACCAAGATCATCCAGCCGGTGTCGCGATCACCACGGACCTGTGGCGTACGGCGGTGGTGTATCAGATCTACCCGCGCAGCTTCGCCGACAGCAACGGTGATGGCACTGGAGACCTACCGGGCATTACCTCGCGGATGCCCTATCTGCGTTCGCTCGGGGTAGATGCGATATGGCTGAGCCCGTTCTACCCGTCAGCACTGGCCGACGGCGGCTACGACGTTGATGATCATCGCGATGTTGATCCGCGGCTCGGCACGTTGGACGACTTCGACGCAATGGTTACGGCGCTGCACGCCGCTGACATCAAGGTGATCATCGACATTGTGCCGAACCACACGTCCAATCGGCATCCCTGGTTTGAGCAAGCTTTGGCCGCTGGACGTGGCTCGCTGGAACGTGATCGCTATCTTTTCCGCGATGGCCTTGGCGGCGAGCAACCGCCCAATGACTGGGAATCGCTCTTCGGAGGCTCGGCCTGGGCACCTGCTGGCGATGGCCAGTGGTACTTCCACTGTTTCGCAGCCGAGCAGCCAGATCTCAACTGGGAGAACGAGGCAGTACGTGAGGATTTCCGGCGTACCGTGCGCTTCTGGGCCGATCGCGGGGTCGACGGATTTCGGATCGATGTCGCCCACGGCCTGCGCAAGGACCTGTCCGAGCCGTATCCGCCGTGGGGCGAGATAGCCGACGTCATTCGTCCCGACGGCTCGCATCCGCTGTGGGATCGCGATGACGTCCATGAGATCTACGCCGACTGGCGGCGCATCTTCGATTCCTACGACCCGCCCCGTTTCGCCGTCGGGGAGGCTTCGGTTCATCCGACGCGACGCGCCCGCTACGCGTCAGCGGAGAGCCTCGGACAGGCGTTCAACTTCGCGATGCAGGACGCCGACTGGCGGCCCGAGGACTATCGCCAAGTGATCAACGGCGGGCTGGCTGACATGATCGATTTCGCTTCGACGACCAGCTGGCTGTTGGGTTGCCACGACACGCCGCGAGTAGCGACCCGCTACGGTCTACCACTGGATGACGATCGTCCTGCTCAGCAGGTGGCTCGAGACTGGTTGCTGGCCGACGGTACGACCCCGCAGCTGGACACCTCACGTGGGGAACGGCGGGCCCGCGCGGCGATCATGATCTTGCTGGCATTGCCCGGTTCGACCTACATCTACCAGGGCGACGAGCTGGGGCTTCAGGAGGTCGCCGATCTTCCGCGTGAGGTTCTTGAGGATCCAATGGCAAGGCGCTCGACCAAGGAAAAGGGCCGCGACGGATGCCGGGTGCCGCTGCCGTGGAGTGCCGAGGGTCCCTCGTACGGGTTCGGCCAGCAGATCGCACACTTGCCACAGCCCGAATGGTTTGCGGCGTACGCGGTGAGCGTTCAGGAGGCCGATCCGGACTCGACGCTGAATCTTTACCGCGGAGCACTCGCGCTTCGCCCGGAGTTGTTCCCCGGCGATGACTTCCGCTGGATCGAATCGGAGTCGTCGGTGCTGCACTTCGCGCGGCCCGGCGGCGTACGGTGCATCACCAACTTCGGGGCAGAGCCGGTCGCCCTGCCAGCCGGCGAGGTGCTACTGAGCAGCGCCCAACTTGATCATGGTCGGCTGCCCGGCGATAGCACCGTTTGGCTGCGCGTGCCGTAGTCCCGGCTCCGTGCCGGGTGCCCTTCGACAGGCTCAGGGCGCATCCAATCAGGAAGCAGGGGTGCATGCAACGGGAAGCAGGGCGCAGCCAATCGGGAAGCAGGGCTGTCAGCGAGGGCCGTCAGCCGGCCTTTCAGCGCGGGGCGGGGGCGGTCGTGCCGCGTACGATCAGCTCGACTCGCAGCTCATCAGGCTGCCGCTCCGCGCCGTTCCCATTTGCGTCGAGCGCCTTGATCATGGCGTGCGCGGCCCTTACGCCCTGCTCGTGGGCGTGCTGGCTGACCGTGGTCAGCCCCCACCAGCGCGACATCGGATGATCATCGAAGGCTGCCAGAGAAAGATCATCAGGACACCGGAGCCCGGCACTCCGGAGCGCTGCCATTGCCCCGAACGCCAGCTCATCGGTGTGGCAGAAAAGCGCCGTCGGAAGCTCCCGGCCGCTGGCGAGGAGCTCGTTCATCGCGCGCTCGCCGTCATCGGCGTGGCAGTCGCCCGGTTGGACGACATTGCGGCTGTCGATGTCGAACCCGGCTTCACGTACGGTGTCACGCAGTCCGTCGGTCCGCTGGTCCCAGACGTGATAGTCACGTTTGCCTGACATGCGTCCGTCGAAGATGCCGATATCGCGATGACCGAGCGACAGCAGATGCTCGGCGACCATCCGGCCGCCGGCTCGGTTATCGACAAAGATCCCGGACACGCTGGTCATCGGTGAGCCGGAGGCCAGCACTGGTACCCGAGCCGAGTCGCTGCTGTCCTCGGTCTGTTCGGTCGAGATCGTGCCGGCGAACAGCAGCGCGTCCCTGCCTCGGCCAGCGCCGAGTTCGCGGAACAGCTTGCGGAACATCGCCGACTCCACATCAAGGAAGTCGGAATCGACATCCAGATTGATTAGCTCGACCCGGAATCCTGCAGGACTAAGGACCTCACTGGCCCCGGACGCGAACTCACTGAAGTACCACGAGCGGAGCGTCGGAAGGACGATGCCTACTGTCCGGGACTGCCCGCTGGCAAGCGCTGTCGCGAGGTGTGATGCCGAGAAATCGAGCCGGTCCGCGGTCTCGATGATCCGCTCCCTGGTCGACGGGCCGACGCCGGGAATGCCGCGCAGCGCACGCGAGACGGTTCCCTTGTTGACGCCTGCTTCTCGCGCGACGTCAGCAATCGTGGTGCGACGGGCGGCAGCGTGGCGCCTAGTCGCAATGACCCAGGTGCGGGTATCGGCGAGCACGAAACAAACTATACGGCGGCTAAGGGTTTCAGGCAGCTTCATCCTCCTGCCTCTGACCAGGGGAATCGTTCCGCGCGGGCCCACAGTTTGCCTCAGCCCTCGGCCAAGGGAGAATGTCGTCAGGCCTGGGGTATCAAGGCCTTGGGGAGGACTGATGACTGCCGCGCTGGGACGATGGCGCGCCACGTACACGCCAGGGGAGTGGGTGGTGCTGTCGGGGCCGACATCCCTTGTGGTCCTCGAACCGCCCCATCACGAGTGGACCGCGTTGATCAACACGCTTTGGGAGGAAGTGGTCGCCTCCAGCTCGATCACCGATCTCGCGTCGCGACTGGCGAACTTCCCGATGGATCAGCTGCCGAGCTTCGGTGCCTTTTTCTGGACGGCCGATGGCATGCGTTCTCTGGTACGAGGCCAAATTTCGGTCATCGATCTGGCCACCGGAAAAGTCGTGGCCGATGGGAACGGAATTCAAACCTGGAGTGAGGTGGGCCTGGCCGGCGTTGAGCACGTCCGGGTGGATCTGCCATATGAGGGAGATGCCACACTGCTCGAGCTGCCGCTCGTCGTCGGTGCCGTACGCGCCTCATCCGTGGTTTTGGATGCGTCCGAACGCGCTCAGGTCAGCTCTCCGCAGGTTGCCCCGACCGCGGCCGAAGCATCCGGCGACCGATCCGATCCAGCCACCGAGCCGATGCCAGAGGTCGTCGCAGCAGCGCCCGCCGATCCCGCGCAATCCCAGTCCGGGTTGATCGACGAGGACGTTGCCGATGCTGATGAGCCGAGCGGTCGGACCGCTGAGCTATCGGCAGACGAAATCGCAGCATTGGGGAACGCCAAGACAGAGCTCATGCCGTCGCCGTTCGATGGGCCGACGCCGGACACGCAGCCAGACGTCGCCTCGCCGCAAGAAATCGAGGACGCTGTGGCTGTCAACCTTTCGGAGGATCGTGCTGCCGAACTGCTCCCGCCTACTGCCTCAAGCTCCGACCCATCGGGTGGCTCTACCGAGCCGGCGATACTCGCCGTTCTGTGTCCGAACGGGCACGCCAACCCGCCCGATACGACCAGCTGCCGGGTTTGCGGAGGCCCTGTTGGCACCCACGGACCACAGCTGGTAGGACCTCCGGTCTTGGCTGTGCTGCGCGCCTCCGACGGGACGAGCGCCGAAGTCGATCGGCCGGTCCTCATCGGCCGGGCGCCGTCCAGCGATCGGTCGAGCAGCCGGACACCTCGGCTGATGACCGTTCCTAGCCCGAATCACGACATCAGCCGAACACATCTCGAGGTAGCTCCCGATGACTGGCAGGTTGTTGTCACCGACCTGAACTCCACGAATGGAACCATCCTGGTGTGGCCCGGAGACGTGGATCGCCAGCAGCTCGCCCCCGGTGAGCGGATCCCTGTGCAAGTGGGCAGTGTCATGGAGCTCGGTGATGGAGTGTCTGTATTGATTGACTTTCCGCAGTAGCGTCTCTCCTGCGAACCAGTCACGAACGACGAGGAGCTTTTCATGGAATCGCCCGTCCAGGGCCCGAATCGCGAGACAGGACTGCCGCCTGGGGTGGAAGTCGGCCCGCTCGGCAGGCGCTTCGCGGCGTATCTGATCAACATGTCGGTTCCGGTGGTTCTCAGCCTTGCGCTGAGCTTCCTGCTCCCCCGCACGTCTGGTGCGCTGCAGACGACGCTTGTCATTGTCGGTGCCATCGTCGCCGTCGGCTGGCTCGTCGTGGTGTGGTACCTGCTCGCCGTACACGCTGCGAGTCCCGGTCTTCGGGCCATGAAGCTGCAGTTGGTGGGATTCCTCGACGGACGGCCGATCGGCTTAAGCCGGGTCTTCGTGCGCGGCCTGGTGTTCTGGGCCTTGTACGTCACCGGCATCGGCCTGTTGATCATGTTGATCTTTGAGCTGCGGCACCCACGTAAGCAGGGCTGGCACGACCTCGCTGCTACTGCGGTGATGATCAAGGAACGCGTCCTCGCACCGGCTGCGCAGCCTGCTCGGGCAGCGGCTTCTGCACTGCAGGGCCCGCCGGCGCCGGTCTTGAACGGTTCCCAGCAGGCAAATGGTGCTCGCACCGCGATGCCCCCCGGCCCGATGTCCCCGAACTATGGCGCCGGGGAGGGTTATAACTCAGCGGGCAGCCCGGCACTGCCTGGCCAATTGACTCCGCCGCCTGGCCAATTGGCTGCACCGGCTGGTTACCCGAGCGGTCCAGCGTCGCCGTACGCCGGAACTGCTGCCGTGCCGCAGGGTGGACCGGGCGGCCCATATGGAGGCAACGCGTACGCGACGCCGTACCCAGGCACGCCGTACGGACCGGAGCAGCAGTACCCACCGCAACAGCAATACGGATCGGCCAGCCCTAGTGGCGAACTCAATGCGCCAGGTCAGGAGGGCGGTTCCCAATATGGTGACGAAGGGACGTCGGACGACACTGCGGGAAATCTCGCCCGCCAGACATCCGTCGCTGAGCGGTCCCCGTACCTCCAGGAATGGTCGATCCTGCTCGATGACGGAAGGCGGATCGCCTTGGACGGACTCATTCTGCTGGGCCGCAATCCGCAGCCGCAGGCTGGTGAGGAGGATGCCCAGCTGATCAAGATCGCCGACGAGACGCGTACCGTCTCCAAGTCACATTTGGCTGTCGGGCTGGACGCAGGGGGAGTGTATGTCGTGGACCGTGGTTCGACCAACGGCTCGACCGTGTCAACGACCAACGGGATGTCGACGCGTTGCCAGGCTGACGAAATGGTCCGAGTCGGCGAAGGTGCCATCGTTTCCATCGGAGATCACTGGCTGGAGATCACGCGCGGCAGCTAACCGCTGCTTCACGCGGTAGTGTCCCGCCATGCTGCTCTCGGACCGGGACATCAAAGCCGAGATCGATTCCGGCCGCATCGGACTCGAACCGTATGCCATGGATATGGTTCAGCCGTCGAGCATTGATGTCCGTCTCGATCGATATTTCCGGGTTTTTGAGAACCACCGATATCCGCATATCGATCCCGCGGCTAATCAGTCTGAGCTGACGCGGGCCGTCGAGCCGGTGGGCGATGAACCGTTCATCTTGCATCCCGGTGAGTTTGCGCTGGGCTCGATCTATGAGGTGGTGACCCTTCCCGACGACATCGCGGCACGCGTCGAGGGCAAGTCATCGCTAGGCAGGCTCGGGTTGCTGACCCATGCCACGGCCGGGTTCATCGATCCTGGATTCAGTGGTCACGTCACTCTCGAGCTGTCCAATGTCGCGACGCTGCCGATCAAGCTCTGGCCCGGCATGAAGATCGGCCAGCTGTGTTTCTTCCGGTTGTCGACCGCGGCCGAGCATCCGTATGGGTCAGCCCAGTACGGCTCGCACTACCAGGGCCAGCGCGGCCCTACGCCGAGCCGGTCGCACCTGAACTTCCACCGCACCCAGATTTAGTGTGCGGGCATCTGACCGCGAGCGTCGTGACTGCCGGCTAGGTAGGCCGCGGCTTGCAGCTGGAAGAGTTCGGCGTAGTGGCCTTGTCGTTCCATGAGCTCCTCATGTGTTCCGGCCTCTGTGACGCGACCGCTTTGCAGCACATAAATACGATCCGCATTGCGCACGCTCGAAAATCGATGCGAGATCAGCAGCACCGTACGACCCCCGAGCAGGGCTCTGATGCGCTCGAACAGCTCATGTTCGGCCCGAGGATCCAGGGCCGCTGTGGGCTCGTCCAAGATCACGAACGGGGCCTGGCGAAAGAATGCGCGGGCCAGCGCTACCCGTTGCCACTGTCCGATCGACAGATCTGAGCCGCCTTCGAACTCCCCGAGTACCGTCTCGTATCCGTTCGGCAGTGTGCTGAGGAAGGCATCGGCGTCTGCATGCCGGGCGGCCTTCTGGATATCGTCAAGATCATCGATGAAATCGACTCGTCCTAGTCCGACGTTGTCTCGAGCACGCAGATGAAAGTGCAAGAAGTCCTGAAAGATCGCGGCAATGGCCGTACGAAGCTCCGCGGCGTCCACACCGTTGATGTCAACGCCATCCCAGGTGATGGTTCCCGTCGTGGGCCGATACAGCCCGGCCAGAAGTTTCGCGAGCGTCGTCTTACCGGAACCGTTCTCACCGACCAACGCCACGATCTCGCCCGCTCGAATGCTGAGCTGGCCTGAACGAACATCGACGGGACGCCGGCCGCGGCGGTCTCGGTGAGAGCCGTGTGTCGCAGCCCGTGCCACGGGCGGAACGACTTGTCGACACCGCCCAGGAGGAGCGCCGTCCGCGCGTACCCCGTGAGCTTGGACGGGTCGAGCGGCGTACCGAGCGCGGGATGGCAGAACACGATTGACTCCGGCGTACGATGCCGACTCGCGGCGAACTGCTCCTCGAGCGCGGAGATCGCGACGTGCCCGAGAGCGACGCTCCTTCGCCCCCGCCTTGCTCTTCGGCGTCGTGATCGCATTCCGCACGAAAGCTTGCCGGACATGCAGCAGTCGACCTAGAAGCTCGACGTCCTGCCAACGAAGACCGAGGAGTTCACCCCGACGGAGTCCGGTCGATAGTCCGACGATCGTCATACGTCGCGCCGCGGCGTACCAATACCGCCCGTCCTCTTCCGCATCAGCCTCGAGCGTCCGGTATGCGGCGATGACAGCCGAAATCTCCGAGACTCCAAGCGTCTCCGTGTCCGTGTCCGGGAGCGGGGGAGGTTCGACCAATTCGAGCGGATTCTCTGAGACCCATCGCCATCGTCGTCCACCACTGGTCGCGTCGCGCACTGCTACCCGGCACTCTTGGTCCTTCTGCTCGTGGCGCTCGGCGGTGTCTACGAGACGGTCGCGGAGGCGACCTCGAGCAACGCTGCTCCGGCTGGTCGAACGTATCTCGTGAACGGGCATCGTCTGTACTTGAACTGCACCGGTGACGGCACGCCGACGGTCGTGCTCTTCAACGGACTCGGAGAGCGAACGCCGAGCTGGGCGTGGGTGCAGCGGACGCTCTCGTCCGAGACACGAGTGTGTGCGTTCGACCGCGCAGGACAAGGATGGAGCGGTGCAGCGCCAGTTCGCCAAGATGGCCACGAATTGTCCTCCGACGCGCATGGCCTGCTCCAGGCTGCACAGGTCTCGGGGCCGTATGTGGTTGCCGGGCACTCCACCGGCGGCACCTACGCGCTCGTTTACGCCGCGCAGTATCCACAGGAAGTTGCGGGGGTGGCCTTGATCGACTCAGCCACGCCGTATCAGTTCGATCTCCCGGACTATCCGACGTTCTACAAGGTATGGCGACGCGCCTCGGCGCTGCTTCCGTCACTCTCTCGTGCCGGCTTCGGACGGCTCGTGCTTGATACGGGCTTCGCGACTTTGCCTCCCGACGCTCGTGACCAGCTACGAGCGTTCGCCTCGGAACCTCGCGAGCTGAGAGCCAACAACGACGAGTTCGCCGAGCTGCCGACGGTCTTCGATCAGGCAAAAGCGTTGACAAGCTTGGGCCAGAAACCGCTGGGCGTCGTCTCGGCCGATGTCGGCCAACAGGCTGGTTGGGTCGCAGCGCAGGCGAAGCTCGCGAAGCTGTCAACGAACAGCGTCCATCGGACAGCGCACGGCTCCACACACTCGGCCTTGCTTGAGGATCAACGTTTCGCGTCGATCACGAGTCGCACGATCGCTGATGTTGTTCGCGCCGTGCGATCGGGTCGGCAGTGATACGAGAGACCCGGCTTCCCAGCGAAGCCGATGCCGCGTGGATCTAGCTCCTGATCAGTTGAGCGTCGGGTATGGACGTAGTTCGGCTAATGCGTCGCTTTCGCAAAACGCTCGGGATAGCTCGCGAAGTGACCAGCACACGGCAACGAGCAGAAGTAGTACACCGTCCCCTCGTGAGTGAGCCGGCCGGCTGCGCGGTCAGGATCGACGGCCATCCGGCAGACCGGGTCGATCGGCAGGTCGTCGGCTCCCACGTCGCTGGCCCGCAGCGCCGCGAAGATCTCGACCGGCTCGGCAACGTTGCGGAGGCCATGCTTGCCCCGCGACTCGAACACGACGCCGTCGAGGTCGGGGACGAGCACCGCCGTCTGCCCGGTCATCAACACCTCGCCCCCGGCCGCAAGAGAGGAGACACGTGCGGCAAGGTTCACCGTCGCACCGAAATAGTCGCCTTCCCGTTCGACGGCCGTTCCATAATGGAGACCGACTCTCACGCCAAACATGCCGTTCTCGCCAAGTAGGTCTCGGGTCATGCGAAGCCCGAGGTGAATCGCATCGCCGGGGTCGGGGACACGCAGCATCACCGCATCACCGATCGACTTCACGCGGATGCCGCCAGCCGGCAGTGCGACGTCCACGGCAGCGCAGAAGGCGTCCACGACCGCCACCGCCTCCTCGTCTCCGTACGCCTCGGTCAACGCCGTAAATCCGGCGATGTCGGCGAACAGGAATGTTGCTGGCGCGTCACTCATGATCGTCCACGGTAACGCCGCCAGCCCGTTCGACGCTCCACCGCTGTCACCGGCCGGGACGATCGCGGAAGTCGTTGATGCTGCGAGGGCGCACCAGAAGTGAGAGTCTTCGGCCGTTCGCGATCGAGCCTCCGAGAGGTTTCGGCATCGACTCGCCGGGAACGCCGGGGGAAGGGAATGGGCCAACCCACCGTGGAGAACACAGCGGAGCACTACGAGGTCGTCGTAATCGGGGCCGGGCAGGCCGGGCTTGCGATGGGCTACTTCCTGGCGCGTCAGAAACGTCGCTTCCTGATCGTCGAGCGGGCCGGATAGGTAGGGTCAGCGTGGCGGGAACGTTGGGACAGGGGCTCGACCGTTATCAGTGCGACCAGCACAGCGAGCACGCCAACGGCGGCTCGGATCAGGCCAGACAAACCGAGGACGAGGTTCAGCGATTGTTGTCCACTCAGCCGCATGCGTTGAACTCGGTTGTGAAACGCCGGCGTCTCGAAGGCGAGCAGGTCGACCGCAGCTGCTACTTCCAGGACCTGCTCCTCGACGTGGCGATTTATCGGTTCACCGAGGATCTCCTGCCGTTCACGCTGGGCTGCCGTGACAAATGACTGGACTCCCGAAACGACAGCGATCGCAACAACCCAGGGCGCAACCGAGGCAAGTGATTCCCCGCCTTGGATTGCTTCGACGAGTGCTTGCAAGCCGCGTTGTCCGATGAGCAGCAACAGCGCAATGCCGCCGCC
>Ga0307321_1000157_pt1 | contig 10789 bp, 12 predicted proteins | sample ER_DNA_379_FD_194499 | JGI IMG/M metagenome (GOLD analysis project Ga0307321, IMG submission 194499) | Bulk soil microbial communities from the East River watershed near Crested Butte, Colorado, United States - ER_DNA_379 | ecosystem: Environmental > Terrestrial > Soil > Floodplain | place: USA... | reverse complement strand
GGGGAGGCGGACCCGGCACTTAAGGTCACCACGTTCGGTGAGATCGCTCGCCGAGCCGCCGGCGTGGACCATATACACCGGCTACCCGGCAAACATTTCCTGCAAGAAGATCAGTCGCCGGCACTGGCCGAGTTGATCACCGCGCAGGCCCGGCCGTGATCTCATGCCGGGAACGCGTTCCGGTGACCGGTGGCGTTGCGGGACTCCCAGGAGCTCGGCGGCTCCCCGTGGTCGTCGCCTCAAATTGCGCTACCCGTCGGAGCCATCGATCGAGGAGGATGGACTCTTGCCACAGCAAAGGACGGATCGACAGTGAGACGCGTTCGAAGGAAGTAACTTCCTTCATCGTCACCCCCGCATGGCTCCAGCGGCTCCTGCGTCTCTGACTTCATCACCGATCGACCGGACCGCGCGAAGCACGGCGGAGCTGGATGGCCGGAACACTGAAGACCGGACTTTGGCGTTGTCAGGACCTCGCCAGCGCAACGCCTTCTCGATCCATGCTCCCGCAGTCCGGATCCACAGACTCGTGGCCGAGCTCAACCCCCACGGGAGTGAGCCCGTGTCAGACATTCCGGGCTCACTCTTTGTGCCGGGATCAGTATCAGACGTGGCTTCCGTGCGCTCCAGGAGCGCACCGACCCCGAAGAGCGGCGTGCAACCGGGGCCTCCTGGATCCATTTTCGCGCTCAAGATGTCCGAAACCCGCTTGTCGAGCGGCCGTTCAACTGGTTCAAGTCCCCCCTCGGACACAGTGAGACCGCTGGTCAGAACGCTCATCGGCCGCTCCCCAGGTGGTCTCTGCTAACGGATTGCTAACGGGAGTGCGGAACATCGCGGCGACCTGCTCGGCTACGTCCTCGTGCATCCCGCAATAAGGTGGAGTAGGTGTCAAGCAAGATACCAATGTTCGCTGGCCAAGTCGCTCCCGCACAACCTTGAGATGCACGCCTGTAGGGCCAAGGTGGCCCATCCGTGCCGCAGGTCGTGCAGCCGGATCTGCGGCAGACCGACCGGGCACCGCTTCGGAAATGCCGCCGCTGAACCGCTCAGGGTCCAGCATCGTGCCGTCACCAATTCCTGTCTATCGCGGCTCAGCCGTTCGGGCGATCACCCTCATCTGATCGACTTGTGGATCACTCACTCCCTGTTCGTTCACCGACGTGAGCCCGTCTAACCCAGGTGAGGCTGAGCAGACTGCCACAGGAGCAGCAGCGGGCCGGCCGGCGCTCCTGCTCCGGTGGCAGCCATCACAGGCGAGGGAACCCGAGGATGGTGACGAGCGCGTAGACCGCGAGGCCCCCCGTCAAGAGGAGCAGTGCAAACCGCACCCGGCGCGACTGGAAGCGCGGTGCAAGCGCGACCAGGAACAGGACAGTGGCGAGCACCACGGTCGTCCCGGTGTACTCCTCGGACTGCTTGCGGGCGACCGTGCCCTCGTCGAAGATACGGCTCGCCTCGTGATTCGTGGCGGCGCCTTGCAAGATTTGCGGATTGCGGTATTCGGGCATGAAGCTTGGGCCGGGCGGCGCGGTTGGATTCGAGAATGGGTCGGTCTTCAGCCAGGCGTCGAAGGCGATCTTGAATTCGTCGCTGAACCTGCGCACGTACAGCTCAGCCAACTCATCGCGGCCCTCGTTCTTGGCCTGGATCCATGTGTTGAAGGTCGAGACATCGAGGAGACGCTGCTGGCCTCCCAGGGTCACGAGCTCGTTGGCCTCGATCCTGAGTGTCGAAGCCTGCGCATATAGCTCCGCCTCGTGCCCGTCCCACTTCGCGGCGTGGTATGCACTCCATGCGGTCGCGACTGCGACGACCCCCAGAAGGACAGCCTCCAGGATCTCGACGACGAGGTCTTGCCAGGACTTTTTCGCTGATTCCGCGTCCCGATGCTCGGCTAGCCTTTCCACGATCTCGATGTTCGAGCTTTCCGGCACCGATAGGCCCTCCCGGCGCGAGTGTGTATCGGAGCAGGCTATCAGCAGGTCAGTCACAGCCGTTGTGCGTTGATCTGGTTGTGTGAGCGGTGACTGCGGCGGCTAACAGTCGCATGATGTCGGCGGCGGTTGCGTTGAACCGGGCAGGCGGCACGATAATTGGATGGTGTTGCACGCACCGAGTGGACCGCCTTACTTGGCGGTCACGCATTGTTGATCTAGGGTGCCTCCCTTCTTGCAAACCATTTGCTAACGGACCGGTAAGACGGGACAGGGCAAATGGGACGCCGATGTGTCAGTGATACTGACCGAGATGGGGATTGTCGGTGCTCAAGCCCCCTCGGACACTTCCGCGACCGAGGTGTAGGGACACCGATCCGGTCTCGGTCTCGGAGCTGGGACCCGCGACCAGGATCCGCGCATCTTGCGTCCCAGTCGTCAGGCTGTCGGCGCTGGAGGCGTACTGTTCGAGTCGTACAACGACTGGAGGAGCCCCGCCATGAGCACTACAACCGGTCCGCAAGCCTCCGACGACGACAAGAACGAGCCAGAGCCCCAGGACGTCGAGAAATCCGCGGGCAAGGAAAAAGCCGTAGCTGGTGCCGAGATCGGCATCATGCCGCCGGGCGAGGGCAGCTCGTTCGAGCCCGAAGAGGATCCGGAAGCTCAGAGCTGAGGCTTTCACGGGCTGTTGGCTGCGGCGCCGTTCACTCTCATTGCTTCGGCAACCCTTAGACGTGGCGTCAAACTACCGCTTCGATCAGCGCTGATGCGCGGACATAGTCCACGATCAGCGCGGGGACGGCCCCAGCGTCCCTGCCCTCAGACTTCTCCGGGAAGTCGAAGACGCCGACCATGAGCTGCATCGGGTATGCCGGAGGCTTCGAGCACGTACGTGCCAGCACGCCGTCAACGAGAAAGTCCACCTTGTCGGCCGTCCAGTCCACGGCATAGGTGTGAAAGTCGGCCACGTCGATGGGAAGGCGTACCGCCTCGAAGTCCTCTGTCGTGGCGGGATCGCGAAACGCGTGCAGCCCGAGGCCGACCGCTGTTGATTCGCCTGGCACCACTGCATCACCAAACATTTCTCCAATACAGATCTCCGCTGAGCGTTGCGGTTGATCCTCGATACCGGCTAGCCAGAAAGCGACCATCGACCGCTGTGTGACGACGCCGCGGGCGCGGATCTCGATGTAGCCCTGCTCTGGGGTCCAGCCCCAGAAGGTCTGCTGCTGCTCGCGTACGGTGAGGCCGTCACGGTAAGGCTGCTGACCGATCGTGCTGCCCACTGGGCCCGAGAAGTTGCCGGACTGGATTCCCGACACGCGGAGTGGCGGCTTATGGTCGTCGCCGCACCACAGGTCTTGGCTTAGCGGGATCGTCAGGCGCAGGCATGAGTCCCCAATGGCATACGTCGCCGCCGTCTCAGCGCGCGAGCTCCAGGCCGGTAGGTAGTACGGCAGCCACACGTTTCGATCGAGCTCAGCCGCATCGAAGTTATCCTCGAATACCAGGCGAAGTTCTCTAGAGCACTCAGACATCGGTCAATCATCCATCGCGCGCGAATCGCTCCTCGGTTTTCGCTACCGTTGGTCTCCGCCTCCGTTCCCAATCTGGGTGAAGGACTGGAAGGAACAGCCCGGTGGTTAGTTATCAGCCTCAGCCTGCAGATGCCACTCGGCCGGTACCGCCCCTCGACCTGCCGTACTACGGCATCGGCTTCGTCGATGCCGTCAAGCGGGGCTTCAAGAAGTACGCGACGTTTACTGGTCGCGCCAGTCGCAGCGAGTATTGGTGGTGGGCACTGTTCACCTTCATCGTGTACCTCGGGCTCGGTCTGCTGACATTTGCCGTCGGCACCGCGACCTCACGAGATGGAGGTCGGACGCCTGGCGCTCTGGCGATACCGCTGATCATCCTGTTCGCTGTGTTCCTCCTCGGAATCATCGTGCCCACGCTCGCGCTGACCGTCCGTCGACTGCATGACGCTGGATACAGCGGGCTCTTGGCGCTTCTGTTCCTTATCCCCTATGTGGGAGGGCTGATCATTATGATCTTTGCCTTGTTGCCGAGCTCGCCAGCTGGAGCCAGGTACGACCCGGTCCCGGCAATCCCCCCGGCTTACAATCCTTATCCGCCGCAAGACTCCTACACGCCGCAGGGACCCTAACGGAAGTCACGGGAGCGATGCCTTGATGGCAGGATGCCCCTGGCCTCTGGATAGACCGAGCTCAACGGCTGCAGCCGTTCGGCCACCAAGTTGGTGACACCGTCGCTGTGCTCCACCCTGCCCCGAATGATCATGCCTGAGGCGTTGCGACCGATCCGGCCGAAACGCCTCCAGAGCTCGGAGGAGCAGACCACATTGAGCATCCCCGTCTCGTCCTCCAGGTTGAGGAAGGTCACTCCGCCTGCCGTGGACGGGCGCTGCCGGTGCGTCACCAGCCCCGCCACTTGCACGCGACTTTCCGCGTACGCGGCACCAAGGCGACCGATCGGCACTATGTCGTGATCATCAAGCACCGGGCGTAGATGCTGCACCGGATGATCATCCGGAGAAATCCGCGTGGACCACAGATCAGCGAGGGTCAATTCGACCTCGCTCATTCCTGGAAGCACTGGCGGGGTGGCGTCGATGGCTGAGCCGGGCAGAGTTTGGTCGTTGTCGGCGTATCCGGCGTTCCAAAGCGCCTGGCGACGAGATAACCCGAAACAGTCGAATGCTCCAGCCGTGGCCAGGGCTTCGGCCTGCGCCACTGTGAGCCCGGCCCGGCGTACCACGTCGTTGATGTCGGTGAACCTTGCTTCCTGGCGTTGCAGGACAATCCGCTTGGCCAACTCGCGGCCGATGCCTTGCACCTCAGTGAGTCCCAACCTGACTGCGAAGTTGCCATCACGACGATGTTCGAGCGTTCGATCAGGAGCCGACCGTACGAAAGGCCCTACCTCGAGTTGAACGCGCTGCAAGCAGCTGTCAAGGCCAGTTGCGCCGCAGCGACCGGGTTCGATCGATTCCAGGTCGGCATCGACCTCTGACTGCATGATGTCAGGACGCAAAATCGCTACGCTGTGCCGACGCGCATCAGCGACCAATGACTGAGGTGAGTAGAAGCCCATCGGCTGTGCTCTCAACAACCCGGCCAGAAACGCTCCTGGATAGTGCAGCTTGAGCCAGGAGGAGGCGTAGACCAGTAGCGCGAAGCTGATCGCATGGCTCTCGGCGAACCCGAAGTTGGCAAAGGCCTGGATACGGCTGTAGATGTCGTCAGCCAGCGCACCAGTAATCCCGTTGGACGCCATCCCCGCGTAGAGCTTGTTCTTGAGCCGTTCGATCTTCTCCACGCCTCGCTTGGACCCCATGGCGCGACGGAGCAGATCGGCATCATCGCCGGTGCAGCCACCGACCGCCATCGCGATCTGCATCAGCTGCTCCTGGAACAACGGCACTCCCTTGGTCCGCTCCAGCACAGGCTCCAACGCCGGATGCAGGTAGGTCACCTCTTCCCGGCCGGTCGCCCGTCGAATGTAGGGATGCACAGCGCCACCCTGGATCGGTCCGGGGCGGATCAGCGCTACCTCGATCACCAGGTCATAGAACCGGCGAGGCAGCAGTCGCGGGAGGGTCCCGACTTGAGCTCGGCTCTCGACCTGGAAGACGCCAATCGAGTCGGCACGACACAACATGTCGTAGACCCCGGCTTCCTCTTTGGGCATGGTGTTGAGCGTCCAGCGTTCCCCCACCCTTAGCGCTACCAGGTCGAAGGTGTATTGGATGGCGGCCAGGATCCCCAGACCGAGGAAGTCGAACTTCACTAGTCCCATCCACGCACAGCTGTCTTTGTCCCACTGCAGCACGGTTCGGTTGTCCATGCGGCCTCGCTCGATCGGGCACACCTCCCCTACCGGACGCTCGGTCAACACCATGCCGCCGGAGTGAATGCCAAGGTGGCGTGGCGCCTTCAGCAGCTGCTCAGCCAGGTCCACAACCTGATCAGGAATCTGGTGGTCCAGCACGACGGCGGTCGTTGTGCTCCCGCGATCCTCTGCCGTCTCACTGATCGGAAGCGTCCCCCAGGAGTCGATCTGCTTTGACCAGGCATCTTGCTGACCGGTGGAGTAGCCGAGCGCCTTCGCCATATCACGAACCGCCGACCTCGGCCGATAGCTGATCACATTGGCCACCTGGGCGGCGTTGTGGCGACCGTAGCGGCGGTACACCTCCTGGATCACCTCCTCGCGCCGGTCGGAGTCGAAGTCGACGTCGATATCCGGCTCTTCATCTCGAGTGGCCGAGAGGAAACGTTCGAAGGGCAGCTTGAACGCAATGGGGTCGACCGCGGTGATCCCGAGCACGTAGCAAACAACCGAATTGGCCGCCGACCCCCTGCCCTGGCAGAGAATCCCTTTGTCACGCGCGAACTTCACCATGCCGTGCACGATCAAGAAGTAGCCGGGGAAGTCCTTGTCCTCGATCACTGCCAGCTCTTTACGCAACCGCTCCTCAGCCTCCTCGCGGATGTGCGCATAGCGCTTGTCTGCACCTTGGCGGGTCAGTTCACGTAACCAGCTGATGGGGGATTCTCCAGCTGGCACATTCAGTTTGGGGAGCCGCGGCTTAGCCAGCCGCAGATTGAAGGCGCATTGGTTGGCGATCTCGACAGTCCGCTCCACGACACCGGGATAACGCGCGAAAATTTGCGCCATCTCCGCCCCTGAACGCAGATGGGCACCGGGTCCGGACAGCCAGCCGTCCATGTCCGACAGGCTTCTGCGGGCACGTACGGCAGCCAGGGCGGCTGCCAGACGACCGCCGTCAGGTGTGGCGAAGTGCACGTTGTTGGTGGCCACGACCGGCAACTTGTGATCATGGGCCAAGCCGAGGAGGGCGTCATTGAGATCGGAGTCGGTCGGCAGCCCATGATCGATCAGCTCGATCACAACATGATCATGGCCGAACAGGGTCGTCAGCCGGTCCAGCTCCGCCATTGCCGCTGCCCGACCGGAGGTGATCAGCGCCTGCCGTACGGCTCCTTTGCGACAGCCGGTCAAGATCATCCAGTTGCCGTCTGACTGCGCGGCCAGCTCCTCCTCCAGATAGCTGGGACGACCTTTCTCATCGCCTCTCAATTGGGCTTCGGTGATAGCCCCGGCGAGCCGGTGATATCCCTCGACACCTTGAGCGAGCACGAGGAGATGCCGGCCTTCGGGGTCGGCTACTCCGTTCTGGGGCGTAGTGAGTCCAAGCGACAGCTCGGCACCGTAGATGGTGCGCAAGTCGTACGCGAGTGCCGCCTCTGCGAAGCGAGAAGCCGCGTAGAACCCGTCATGATCGGTAATCGCCAGCGCATCCAGTCCCAGTCGTACGCCCTCCTCGATCAGTTCCTCGGGATCGCTCACCCCGTCCAGGAAGCTGAAGTTGCTGTGACAGTGCAGCTCCGCGTACGGCACCACCGGTCCGGTAGGACGCTTGACCCGCTGCTCATCAGCTTCGTAGGCGGGTCGTTTGTGCGAATAGCCCGGAGCGCTGTCGCCCTCGGGATTGTCCGCGGAGTTGTCTGGCATAGACCGCCCGGACATCCGACGTTCCAGCTCCCGCCAAGAGATCGGCGGATTATTCCAGCCCATTTATTGGTCCTTCTGCTCGCGCTCAGAGCCGTTGCAAACCCAGATCGCGCGCCGATGGATGGAGGAGGAGCGAGCGGACACGCTTTTCGTCTGCGAGCGACGACGACACCATCGGGTTTCGAGCGCGATCTGCAGCGAGCGGAGCGAGCAATTCAACTCAGTCATAGCGGGCTTCCGTCCACCACTGGTCGTTCTCCACGACCAGCAACCAGGCACTGCCATCGATGCCGGTGACCTGGAACCTCGCAACCTGGCGCGCCTGGGCAGGGTCCCACCACAGCTCGTCAATGGGCCAAGGACCTGCCCAGGCATCGACCGGCATCAGCTCGGACTCATCGCCGATGCTGACAAACGCGGGTGCAGCAGTCATCAGCCCGCGACTCGTGACGCTCACCGGCTTGCGGTCCTCGCTCAGCACGACCGACGGCATGGGAGCGGGGAAGACTCGGGCCGGGGCGGGCGGTGGGATGGCGCCTGGCCACGGCAGCCGCGGATTGCGCTGTGTTGGCCGTCGCTCGCCCCAAGGGCTGAGCACCTGACGATCGTGCGGACTGCGTCCCCCTTGCAGCGAAGGTGCCAATACCTCCTCAGGACCGAGCATGCCCTGCAGTCGGGCGATCCCCCGTTCGACATGCTCGTTCAGCGCACTCCCCCACAGGCCCTCACCATGATCAGCAAGTGATTCGACCGATTCAGGAAGCAGCCGCAACTCACACACCGGCTCCGGGGCGGGATCACCTTGCAGCTGCCAATAGATCCGATCAATCAGGTCGCTGGCCGCGAACCAGCGCGAGTGGGCCCAGACCCGAGATCCGGTCCAGCCACCCTCAGTTACCACCTCAATGCGAACTTGGGTGCAGACCAGGCCGTGGTAGGCAAGCTCAGCAACCAGTCTCTCGGCGGTCTGCCGAGCGCTGAACACGATCGGTTCGACCGTCTCCAGCGCAGGCGTGAAAGACACTTGCTGATTCATATCGAGAGGCGGCCGGCGGGAGACGACCGGTTGCTTGTCCAGCCCGCGCGCTAGTCGATGGAGTAACGCGCCTTCCCGGCCGAAGCGTGTGAGCACATCGCGGGTGGCCAATGAGGCGAAGTCTCCGAGGCTGCGGATGCCCAGGCGGCGCAGCAGAGTGACCAGTTCGGCATTCTCCAAGACACCGATCGGCAAGACTGCGAGGAACGCCGCCGAGCCGCCCGGGGCGATGATCCAGCAATCCTGAGGTGCGGCCCGACGCGCTGCATGCTCGGCGGCAAAGATGTCGTCGGCGATCCCAATTCGGAAATCCCAAACCCCGGCGCTGACCAGATGCTCAGCCACTACGGCCGCAGCTTCTTTTTCACCGCCGTAAAAGCGGCTGGGCACACGAAGAGCACACAGTCCGGGTCGCACCGGTGCCACGCCCGCCGAGATCTCCTCCATCGCCGACAGCACATCCTCGAAGGTTCGGATCTCGCTAGCGGGGTTCCGCTCCAGAACGGTCAGCTCGGGGCAGCGCGCCGACGCGTCACGACGTCGCATACCACGTCGGACACCCTCGACCCTGGCCATGGTTGAGCAGGCGAACACTTCACCGTGGTCGAAGACGGCAAGCGGTAGCTGCAAACTCAAGCCCAGTGGGGCTGCCGCTGCAACCACTGGCCAGTCAGGGCACCACACGAGCAGTTGCCTCGCGGTGTCACTCGCGTCGTTTCTCCGCACACGGTCATGAAAATCGGCCGAATGACGTGGGATCGCGTTCATTCGCGGCCCTGTGCGGAGAAACGCTTACGACGAGGGACGTGAGCACTCATCACTCAGCTCATCCCGCCTGAGCCACGGCGAGCGGTACCACCGTGTGATCGCGCTCGGCGACTTGTTGATCGGGGCCCGGCAGCCAAAGCGGCACACGGCGTACCGGCCCTCCCTGGCGAACCGAGACCACCACTTGACGAGCCGTGAGTCGCCCATGCCCGCGTCCCAGCCCGAGCCAGGAGGATTCGGTGATGGCCAGAGTCGCGTCGGACCTTGGCCAATCCCCCCAGCACACCAAGGCCGCATCCTTTGTCCGGAGCCTCGACTTCAGCCGTTCGGCCTGCTGAGCGCTGACCGGCACAGGAGGCTTCACAATCACAACGGTGGCCACATCGAGCAGACCAGCCGTCACGCTCAACCAAAGCTCGCCGGGACGCGGCACCACCACAGTCCGCTCGAGATCGATTCCGAACCCTGCTGCTGCCTCCAGCCCGAGATCGGAAGCTCCCACAATGGCGACCCACTCACCCGCCTGTGATGCACCCGCCACCAATGCCATCGCCAGGCTCGGACTGTCCACCGCGTACGCCTCACCAGTCCTGAGCTGAATGACTCCCGACAGGCCTGGTAACGACTCCAAGGTCCGCGAAATCGCTGATCCCTGCATCCGCTGGACACGTTGCTGCAGCTCGTGGAGACGGCTGGAAGTGGCTTGCGGTGACACTCCTCTATAATCGAACATGTATTCGAGAATAGTCAAGACGACTGACACGCTGCCTTGCGCTATCCCGCTGCCTTGATCGAACCCGCCATAATCCCAATGACAGCGTTCATCGGGTTTGTGCACTCGTGGGCCAGGAGCGGAGGTGCGGCAATGTCTGCGGTGATTGTCCTCAACACCGACAACACGGCCCTGCACACGGTCTCAGTCCAACACGCGATTCGGATGTTGGTCCGCGAGGTCGCCATCGTCGAGGAAGCCCGCGACGGACATCGCATCGGTCCATATCCATGGCCTCTGGTCTTGCGCCTGATCCGCTACGTCAAGACAACCTTCCTGTACGCCCGAACGCCCGCCTGGTCCAAGCGTGGAGTGCTCCGGCGTGATCATCACCGCTGCGCCTACTGCGAGGGCGTCGCAGACACTGTTGATCATCTGGTACCTCAGTCCCGCGGCGGATCCAACAGCTGGCAGAACACCGTAGCCGCCTGCACCCGCTGCAACAATCGCAAAGCCAACCGGACCCCCAGAGAATCGGGGATGACTCTCGCCTGGAAACCCAGCGTCCCGACCTGGCGTGAGGCCTACCATCGTCGGAACTGATCAGCGCCTGCTGATCATCTCCAGTTGATCAATGCGTGCTCACACCCGGGCGGCGTGCCGCGTCTGGACCACCTCGGACGTGCTCTGCAGTGCCTCGATCGCCTGGTCGTAGGAGCGTTGAGCCACTCCGGCGAACAGACAATCGACCAACGCGAACTGCGCAATGCGGCT
>Ga0307321_1000151_pt1 | contig 10967 bp, 9 predicted proteins | sample ER_DNA_379_FD_194499 | JGI IMG/M metagenome (GOLD analysis project Ga0307321, IMG submission 194499) | Bulk soil microbial communities from the East River watershed near Crested Butte, Colorado, United States - ER_DNA_379 | ecosystem: Environmental > Terrestrial > Soil > Floodplain | place: USA... | reverse complement strand
CTCGTCGACCTCGACAAGAACGATGTGTTCATCGCCTGCATGCTCGGTGACCCAGTCGGCATCGACCAGTACTTCTTGCCTGCTCATGTTGTGTCTTCTCCTGAGTGGTGTGCGGCTCGACAGCCGAAGGTGAAGGGTACGGATGACCGTACGAGGGAGTCGGAAAGAGGCGTCGGGACCAAGAGCCTGGACAGATGAGGCTCGAGACGACGAGAAGGCGCCTCTACATTCGCCGAAGCTGACACAACGACGAGCGCATCCGGCCGTGGTCAACAGCACGCCGGCGGGTGAGCGCAAGCGCCCACGCGTTCGTCGAAGTCACGAGGAGAACATTAGGGGTGTAGTCCTTCTCATCCCAACAGTGTGTCTCAAATATCGATACTGCGTATCACATTTTGGATGCATCGTGAGTTCGAGCGTCGTCAAAGTCGCTTCGTCACTCATTCGTTATGCCGACTTTGGTCAATTGTCGAGCAGTCGATGGGTCAGCTGCGGGGTCCGCGGCCAGATCAGCAAGCGGGCTGGCATTAAGTGCCACCGGCAAAAGGCGGTAGCACCTCAACTTGTACGGATTCAGTCAACGGTCGTTCGAGATCTTCCCGGTGCGCCGTGCGTCCATCGATCAGTACCGAGCTCGCCTTGATCACCCTGTCGAAGCGCGGATCGGAGCGCTCTTGGCAGGCAATTCGAAGGGCTTCAGCAACCGATCGGGCATCGAATTGTTCCTTATGGACGCCTGCAGCGGCCCTGGCCCCTGCCCAGTAATGAAGGGACACGGACACCATTGCGTTACTCTCAAGCATGCACTCAGGCCATTTCTAGGTGGGCTGAAGGCTAGCACCGGCACGAATTCCTTGTGAGGAGACCGGCATGGCCACCTTGCTGCTGCTAACCAACGATATGCATGCATCCACGGAAATCCTTCCGGCACTGGAGCTCCTTACCCACCAGGTCAAAGTCGCCCAAGCAGAAGCTACGGCACTGCTCGACGCCCCAACCGCGGACGTGATCTTGCTCGACGCTCGGCGCGATCTGGTGGGCGCACGCTCGCTCTGCAGACTCATCGAGACCACGGGAAAAGAGGCGCCGCTACTCGTCATCGCGAGTGAGGGCGGCCTGGCTGCGCTATCCGCGGAATGGGGTTTTGACGACTTGCTACTCACCACCGCCGGCCCGGCCGAGGTGGATGTCCGGCTTCGGCTCGCAATGACGCCGTCGGTGTCGAGCAACGCCGACCCGGTGATCCAATCCGGCAACATCATGATCGACGAGGCAGGCTACAGCGCCAAGCTCAACGGTGTTCAGCTCGATCTCACCTACACCGAGTTCGAGCTGCTGAAGTACCTGGCACAACACCCTGGACGAGTCTTCAGCCGTCAGCAGCTGCTCAGTGACGTCTGGGGGTACGACTACTACGGCGGCACGCGTACGGTGGACGTTCACGTGCGACGGCTCCGCGCCAAGCTCGGGCCCGAATATGAGTCGGTCATTGGGACCGTTCGCAACGTCGGATACCGGTTTGTCACACCAGTCGAGGAGTCGGCGCGGCTCAGCGGCTGAGGCACGGCACCGCCAGCGGGCTTGGGCCGTGTTGTCTCAATCGTTGCGATACCGGGACAGCTCCTTAAGACGCCGGATATGTGCCGGAATTGTGCCTGGAGGGCCGCTTGATCGTAGAAACTGCACGCCGGCAAGGACCTGAGCGGCGAGCAGCAGTACCAAGGTGACGGCCAGCAGACCGGCCGAAATCGATGACCAGCCGGCTGCCGCGCTGCCCTCCATGGTGGTGAAGAGGGCCGCCAAACCCACGACATACGACGCGAGGTGGGCGATCCACGAGAGCTGCTTCTCACGGTGGAGATCTTGTACGCGCTCCCCCCGCCAGGAGGCCATCGCACGCCGCCAGACGACAACCTGGATCACGCAGATGGCCAGCATGAGCACGGCTGAGACCAGCGCTCCGTCCGCCCAGCCGAGTCCTGGCTCGGCTCCGGCGAACGACGGAAACTTCACAACCGCCACTGCTGCCGCAACAACCGCAACCCCAGCGCACACGGCCCCGACCTGGGTCAGCCGCAGGTGAGGCGCCATGCGAGCGGCGATGGCGGGCTGGGCGGTCGCTCCGTACGCCGCGATCTGCCTCGCCGGATCCAACTCCTCGCTCATGCAGGCAGCTTAAGCGCCTCGCACGACTGCTACAGCGGTCGCTATCGCTCGACGCGTTAACGTGGGGATGTGTCCACGCTGTTGACCATTGCGGTGACAACCCAGCTCACCGAAACAGAGATCAACAGTGTGCTGCGCTTGCTGGCCGACGTCGAGGCGGTGGACCAGGTACCGGCCCTCAACGAGGCGGCGTTGCTCCAGCTACGGCGTAGACATCCCACCACCGAGCACCTCCTGGTGAGCGAGGACGAGGAGCTGGTGGGCTACGCGCAGCTGGAATCGGGGCCCGTGTGGAGCGCGGGACAACTAGCGGTCTCCCCGGATCATCGCTGGGAGGGCGTCGGCAGTCAGCTGCTGCAGCGGCTGATCAAGGAATCGAGCACCCCGTTGCGAGTATGGGCGATGGGCGACACTCCGGCCGCGCAGGCGCTTGCCAGAGGAGCCGGAATGATCCGTCAGCGTGAATTGCTGATCATGAAACGGCGGCTGGATGGCGAACTGCCAAAGCCGGTGGTCCCGGCCGGCATACAGATCCGGACCTTTGCGCCCGGCCAGGACGAGCCCGAGTGGTTGCGAGTCAATGCTGCGGCGTTCGCGCAACATCCCGAGCAGGCGCTGATCGACCTGGACGACCTCGAGGATCGGATGGCTGAGCCCTGGTTCGACCCGAACGGCTTCTTCGTCGCTACGCAAGAAGGCGTCATGATCGGCTTTCATTGGACCAAGCAACATCAAGGTCAGATCGGAGAGGTTTACGTGCTCGGCGTCGCTCCCGGGGCGGCCGGACAAGGCCTTGGCAAGGCTCTGCTGCTCACCGGCTTGCGTTCGCTCCAGCAACGCGGCAGCAGGTTGGTGAAGCTTTATGTGGAAGCAGACCATCGCACGGCCATCGAGCTATATCTCACATATGGATTCGCGACCGCAAGCCGTGATGTGATGTACGCGGAGAGTTGAGTCCTCATCACGTCCGGCGGTACGCGATCGAGATCACGGAGCAAACGCAGGAGAACGAAATGGAAGCAATCGAGGTCTCGACCGTTATGGAGGATCTGCTTCCTCCTCCGACCCAAGCGGAGCTACCGCTCGATCGCTTCCTGGACCGCGAGCTGTCCTGGCTCGCCTTCAACAAGCGGGTTCTGGATCTGGCCAAGGATGCCGACCGGGTACCGCTGCTGGAACGGGCGAAATTCCTCGCAATCTTCGCCTCCAACCTCGACGAGTTCTACATGGTCCGGGTCGCCGGCCTGAAGCGTCGCATCGCCGCTGGTGTCGCGGTGCCCACGGTGAGCGGAATGATGCCTCGTGAGGTGCACTCCGTGATTCTCACTCGAACCCGCGAGCTGGTATCCGATCAAGCGAGTGTGTTCCAAGACGACGTTCGGCCGGCCTTGGCCAAGGAAGGCATCGAGATACTCAGGTGGGATGAGTTGACCTCGGCCGAACAAGACCGGATGGACGAGCTGTTCGCCGAGCGCATCTTCCCGGTGCTTACCCCACTTGCCGTCGACCCGTCCCATCCGTTCCCCTACATCTCGGGCTTGTCGATCAACCTTGCTGTGCTCGTCCGCAATCCCGCTACGGGCATTCGGCAGTTCGCTCGGGTCAAGGTGCCCAGCATGTTGGCCCGCTTCATCTCACTCGCTGAGGGTCGCTACGTTCCACTAGAAGATGTGATCGCTCATCATCTCGATCAACTCTTCAGCGGCATGGACGTGGTGCAACACCATATGTTTCGGGTGACCCGCAACGAAGACGTCGAGGTCGAGGAAGACGACGCCGAGAATCTGTTGCTCGCCTTGGAGAAGGAACTGCTGCGTCGCAAGGTCGGTCGTCCGCCGGTCCGGCTCGAGGTTGAGGACGATATAGATCCGAAAATGCTCGAGCTGCTGATCAGCGAGCTGGACATCAGCGAGCGGGAAGTCTTCCGCGTACCGGGTCCACTGGACCTGACAGGCCTGTTCTACCTCGCCGACACCGACCGCGCCGAACTCAAGTACCCGGCCTTTTTACCCTCGACCCATCCGCACCTTGCCGAGGTCGAAACCGCCAAGCCTGCCGACATGTTCGCCGCTCTCAAGCAGCGCGACGTGCTGCTGCACCACCCTTATGACTCTTTCGCCACAAGCGTTCAGCGCTTCGTCGAGCAGGCTGCCGATGATCCACACGTCCTGGCGATCAAGCAAACGCTGTACCGCACCTCCGGTGACTCGCCGATCATCGACGCGCTGATCGAGGCAGCTGAGGCCGGCAAGCAGGTGCTCGCCCTGGTCGAGATCAAGGCACGCTTCGACGAGCAGGCCAATATCGCCTGGGCACGACGACTGGAACAACACGGATGCCACGTGGTGTACGGACTGCTCGGGCTGAAGACCCACTGCAAGCTCTCAATGGTGGTCCGCGACGAACCGGACGGGCTGCGCCGCTATGCCCACATCGGAACCGGGAATTACAACCCCAAGACTGCCCGGCTGTATGAGGACATTGGACTGCTCACCGCCAACCCGATCGTCACCGAGGACATCGGCCGGTTGTTCAACCACTTGTCCGGCATGTCGCAGGAGACCCAGTACAAGAGGCTGCTCGTTGCGCCGCACGGTATTCGCAATGGCCTGATCGACCGGATCAATCACGAGATCGCCAACCACGAGGACGGCAAACCGGCAGGCATCAAGATCAAGGTCAACTCGATCGTCGATGAGGCGATGTCCGATGCGCTGTACCGCGCCTCGCAGGCAGGCGTGCCGGTGAGCTTGTGGGTACGCGGCATCTGCACCATCAGGCCAGGTGTGCTAGGGCTCAGCGAGAACATCCGAGTCCGCAGCATCCTCGGCCGTTTCCTGGAGCACAGTCGTCTTTTCTGGTTCGCCAACGACGGGTCTCCCTCTGTCGGGATCGGCTCGGCGGACCTCATGCACCGCAACCTCGACCGCCGGGTCGAGGTGCTTGCCTCCATCACCAATCCGGCACACATCAGCGAGATCGGAGAGCTGTTCGACATCGCCTTTGACGAAGGCACGGCGTCGTGTCACCTGCAGCCGGACGGAACCTGGATTCGGCACACCACCGATGCGGACGGTAATCCGCTGCTGGACATGCAGGAGTATTTGATCAACGCCACGAGTCGACGACGCGCTGCGATGAAGTAGCGATCCGGTGACTTCGCCCAGCGTCACCCGCACCCCCAAGAAGGGGGTGCGGTCTCCCGGCCGACCTGTCCTCGCCGGCGGCGCCGTCGTGACGCGGGCACATCCGCTGCGTGGCACTGAGGTGGTGATCATTCATCGCAAGCGGTATGACGATTGGACGCTGCCGAAAGGGAAGCTCGAGGCAGGAGAGAGCCTGCCGGCGTGTGCCGTACGCGAGGTGTATGAGGAGACGGGCGTCACGATCCGGCTCGGCGCGCCGTTGGATTCGATCAGTTACGAAGCCGGCAACGCCGGCCTGAAGAAGGTCGACTACTGGGGTGGTGTCGTCTTGGACTCGGTACGCCGGGCACCGGACGCCGAGGTCGACGTCGTCTCCTGGCTGCCGGTGCGTGCGGCGCTCAGCCGCCTCACCTACTCTCATGATCATTTCCTGGTGCAGCAGTATCTCGATCAACCGCCCACGACGCCGTTGATCATCTTGCGACACGCCAAGGCAATGGATCGCAAGGACTGGTCGCGCAAGGATGCCGCACGACCGATCAACACGCGGGGCCGACGGCAGGCCAAGATCCTGAGTCCGATGTTGGACGCGTACGGAGTGATAAAACTGGTCAGCTCCACCTCGACGCGCTGCATCGCGACCCTGATGCCGTACGCGCACGACCACGAGCTGAACCTTGAGACGTACGGCCTGCTGAGCGAGGAGGAGGGCGAGAACGATCCGAAGGGCGTCGCCAAGCTGACGCGTAGGATTCGAGCCGCAATGCTCAAGTCCTGTCAGCCGACCGTGGTGTGCGTACACCGGCCGGTGCTGCCGCACATTCTCGACGCCCTCGACCTTGCGCCGACCAGTTTGGTGACCGGCGAATTCCTGGCCGCCCATCTCACAGACGATGGCGCCGTTCACGCCGTGGAGCGGCATCGGCCCCAGGACTGAGCGCTGCTCATTCGTACAGCGGCTATCCGAGCGCGCCCATCACCCAACTGACACAGCTGGAAGAGGCTGCGCGGGCCCAAGGGGTCCGGCTTGCCGTCGCAGATGGACAAGAACTGGCCGAGGCTTGGTTCGAACGAGGTGGCGTCGATTCCGGCGACGGGTGCGCCGGCTTCGAGGGCTGGTTGGCCGTTGGTTAGTGGGCACTTCCCAACCTCCGTCGGATCCCGACACCTCCCCTGCGTCCGTATCTTGAAGCCGGCTGCGGCAAGGCGCATGATCAGCTCGCCAAGGTATCCACAAGGCAGACAGAAGACATCCAGGTGTTTCCCCTCGGAGCGCACTTCCGACTCAGTTGATCATTCACCTTTTGTTTACCTTCGCGCGCCCATCAGGACACGTGGCACGCGTACGTTTCGCGCCATCGGAGGGGCCGCGGAACGCGTCCCTTCCGAGCCAAGCCCGCCGTGCACCGTGCCGCCGGGTTCACCCAGGGGAAAGACCCCCCGTCTGTGAAGGACACCTATGACGACGCAGAATCATGCGGCGCCGCCGACGAACCGGTTCAGCTCGCGAGCCAGCAAGCTTGCCGCACTGGCTGCCTTGGCTATCCTCAGCCTCGCCGCGTGCGGCTCTGACCCCACCAGCGCCACCGAGCCGGCGGGAGCCGAGCCCGGCAGCAGCGCCAATGCGTCAGGCCTTGCCTGCCCTGCGGGCAAGCTCTCCGCCGAGGGTTCAAGCGCCCAAGCCAATGCCATCGCCGAGGTCGTCGTCGATTACAACGCCGAATGCGGCGATAAGGCGACCATCGAGTACAACCCGACCGGCTCAGGTGCGGGCATCAAGTCGTTCTACAACGGCCTGGTCGACTTTGCCGGTTCCGACTCGGCACTCAAGAGCGAGGAGAAGGACGGCGTGATTGAGGCCGACAAGGCCAAAGAACGCTGCCAGAACAATCCGGCGTGGAACCTGCCGATGGTTGTCGGCCCCGTCGCCTTCGCGTACAACATCGACGGCGTTGACAAGTTGGTGCTCAATGCCGAAACGCTCGCCGAGATCTTCAACGGCACCATCAAGACCTGGAACGACCCGAAGATCGCCAAGCTCAATTCAGGGGCCAAGCTGCCGAGCGCGAACATCACGGTGTTCTTCCGCTCCGACGAGTCGGGCACGACAGAGAACACCACGAAGTTCCTCTCCAAAGCGGGCAACGGCGCCTGGAAGTCCGAGCCGGCCAAGGCCTGGACCGGCACGGGCGAGGGCAAGAACAAGTCCTCGGGCGTCGCGGAAGCGACCGCCAACACCAAGAACTCCATCACCTACATCGAGTGGAGCTACGCCAAGGACAACAACCTGAGCATGGCTCAGCTGGACAGCGGTCATGGCCCCGTCGAGCTGACGGGTGACTCGGTCGCCAAGGCCGTGAATGAGGCAAAGGTCAAGGGCAGCGGCAATGATTTGAACCTCGACCTGAAGTACTCCGGCAACGGGTCGGGTGCATATCCCGCGCTGCTGGTCACCTATGAAATCGTCTGCAGCAAGGGCCTGGCCGCCGACAAGACGGCGATCGTCAAGGACTTCTTGACTTACTTCTCCTCGCCCGATGCCCAGAAGAAGCTCCCGGATCTCGGGTACGCGCCACTTCCGAGCGAGCTGGAGTCAAAGGTGCAGGCAGCCGTCGCCGCGATCCAGTAACCACCTCCCCCAAGGGGCGGGTCATCGCGGCATCGAACGCGCGGTGACCCGCCGCTCATTCACCGATCAGGAAGCCTTATGGCCGTGACCGATACGGATGCCACGGAGAGGGTCGAGCCCGAACCCGTCGCGACAGAAGATCCAACTCTGTCCCCGGTGGTGGACCATGGCGGGATGCACATGCACACCCCCGTTCCCGAGGTCATGCATCACAATCACAGGGCGCCTGCGCCGGCGACCATCGACCATGCCGAGCGGGGGCCGCGAGGGGTCAAACTCGCCAAGATCAGCAAAACCGGGGATCGCGTCTTCCGTACGATGGCGATCACCTCCGGGCTGGTCATTGTCTTGCTTGTGCTCTTCGTCGGTATCTTCCTGCTGGCTCTCGCGCTGCCCAGCCTGCAGGCGGACCAGGACAACTTCCTCACCTCACGTAACTGGACAGTCGTCGGGAACGAGCTCAGGTTCGGGATTGTCGGGCTGCTGTGGACAACTGTCTTGACCTCGCTCTTGGCAATGGCGATCGCAGTCCCTGTCTCCGTCGGCGTGGCCCTCTGTCTCACCCAATACCTGCACAAGCGAGCCTCCGGCCCCGTCTCCTTTGTGGTCGACCTGCTCGCCGCCGTACCGTCGATCATCTTCGGCCTGTGGGGACTGATCGTCCTTGGGCCGTTCCTGGCACCCGCGGCTGAGTGGCTGATCAGCAAGCTCGGCTGGATTCCGCTGTTCAGCAGGAATGTGGACCCCAAGGGGTCGGTCTTTGTCGCCTCCGTAGTGCTTGCCATCATGATGTTGCCGATTGTGACGGCGATCTCTCGCGATGTCTTCGCACAAACCCCTCGCGACCAGATCGAGGCTGCCCTGGCGCTCGGCGCGACCCGCTGGGAAGTCATTCGCACCGCCGTTCTCCCTTACGGTCGGTCTGGTGTGATCAGCGCGTCCATGCTCGGTCTTGGCCGTGTTCTCGGCGAGACAATTGCCGTCATGATCATCCTGACAACACCACCGGCCGGCAGTCCCTTCACTCCATCGATCTTTGCCGGCGGCGAGACGTTTGCCAGCAAGATCGCGAACAATGCCTCTGAGTTCGATAGCCCGTCAAAGACGGGCGCTTTCATTGCGGCCGGCCTGGTGCTATTCCTCGTCACCTTCGCGGTCAATGCGATGGCCCGGGTGATCGCCGATCGAGGGGGAGCGAAGTCATGAGTGCAACGACAAACGACGCTCAGCTGACGCTCCGTCGCCCGGGTGGTGTTCGCACGGTCAAGAACGCCCTTGCCACGGTCTATGTAACGGTCGTGACGGTGCTAGCAATCGTCCCGCTAGCTTGGGTCCTCTATACCGTGATCACCAAGGGGATCCGGCTCATTCTCAGCTCGGACTGGTGGTTGCAAAGCCAGCGCGGTATCACTCCGCGTCGCGAGGGCGGCGGTGCCTACCACGCCATTGTCGGCACAGTGGAGATGGCCTTGATCTGCGCGGCGATCGCCGTTCCGCTCGGCATCTTGGGCGCGATCTTGCTGATCGAATATGCCAAGGGCACCAAGGTGGCCCGTGGCGTGAGCTTCATGGTGGACGTCCTCAGCGGTATCCCCTCTATCGTGGCCGCGCTCTTTATCTACGCGCTGTTCATCACAATCTTCGGGTTTGGTCGCTCCGCCATCGCCGTGTCGTGTGCTCTGGTGTTGCTTATGCTGCCCGTGGTGCTCAGATCCACCGAGGAGATGCTCAAGCTAGTGCCGCAGGAATTGCGTGAGGCGTCGTACGCGCTTGGCGTGCCGAAGTGGAAGACCATCGTCAGGGTAGTCATTCCGACCGCGTTCAGCGGCATCACGACCGGCGTCATGCTCGGCGTGGCAAGGGTGATGGGCGAGACGGCGCCGCTGCTGATCTTGGTCTCGTACGCCGTTGGCATCAACTTTTCGCCAACCAGCGACACCATGGGAGCCCTGCCCACGATGATCAACTCCGGTCGGGACCAGGCACCGCAGCTGCCGGGCTACGAACGGGTGTGGGCCGCCGCCCTGACCCTGATCATCATCGTGATGTTGCTCAACCTGCTGGCTCGCCTCATCGCTCGGGCCAGCAAGCTGAAGGAGAAATGAACCATGGCCAAGCGAATCGATGTCAAGAGCCTGGACATCTACTACGGCGGATTTCACGCCGTGGAGGACGTCTCGATGACAGTGGAGCCGCGTACGGTGACGGCGTTCATCGGCCCCTCGGGATGTGGAAAGTCGACTCTGTTGCGAACGCTTAACCGGATGCACGAGGTCATCCCGGGCGCACACGTCAAGGGCAGCGTTCAGCTCGATGGCACCGAACTGTACGGCCAGAGCGTCGACCCGGTCGCGGTGCGCCGTGTCGTCGGGATGGTGTTCCAGCGGCCCAACCCGTTCCCGTCCATGTCGATCTTCGACAACGCCGCATCTGGCCTACGGCTGAATGGGGTCAAGAACAAAGGCGTCTTGGCCGACGCTGTGGAACGCTCGCTGACCGCTGCGAACCTGTGGAATGAGGTCAAGGACCGCCTGGGCAAAGCTGGCATGGGCCTTTCCGGTGGTCAGCAACAACGACTGTGCATCGCGCGGGCGATCGCCGTCGAGCCGCAGGTCCTGCTGATGGATGAGCCGTGTTCAGCGCTCGATCCGATCTCCACCCTTGCCATCGAAGATCTGATCGGTGAGCTCAAGGAGAAGTACACCGTCGTGATCGTCACACACAACATGCAACAGGCGGCTCGAGTCAGTGATCAGACCGCCTTCTTCAATCTCGCGGCGCAGGGCAAGCCGGGCAGGCTCATCGAGATCGGCCCGACCGAAAAGATCTTCTCCAACCCCGACGAGAAGGCGACTGAGGACTACATCACCGGACGCTTTGGTTAAGCGGCCCCCTTTTGCGTCCGCTCTACCCGACGCTCCCGAACGAATCATGCCCATGTCTTTCGGCTGGCTGTGGGTCTGGTAACGACTGGCTTTGACCTCGCGACCTTGCGCCCGGTGCAACATAGACTCGGCTCGTGAGTG
>Ga0307321_1000146_pt1 | contig 11078 bp, 13 predicted proteins | sample ER_DNA_379_FD_194499 | JGI IMG/M metagenome (GOLD analysis project Ga0307321, IMG submission 194499) | Bulk soil microbial communities from the East River watershed near Crested Butte, Colorado, United States - ER_DNA_379 | ecosystem: Environmental > Terrestrial > Soil > Floodplain | place: USA... | reverse complement strand
GCAGTGCTTGGCGACCGCGACCGCTGCCAGCTCGGCCGGGGGTGCTTCGGGATCGCCTGCGCTCGCCCCCTCCCCGGCCAGCTTGGCCGGGTCGGGGTCGAGGCCGAGGCAGATCTGGCTGCGGCGCTCCTCGACGAGCGCCGCCAGCCGATCGGAAAAGCCAGTCAGCGAATCAGCCGCCCTTGACTTTGGTCTTCAGGGCCGAGCCGGCGGAGAAGCGCGGAACCTTGCCGCCCGGGATGGTGATCCTTTCGCCGGTGCGCGGGTTGACGCCCTGGCGAGGGCCGCGCTCGGCGACGTGGAATTTGCCGAATCCGGTGAAGGCGACCTCCTCGCCGCTGCTCAGAGCACCGGTGATCGCGTCGAGAACGGCGTCGACGGCATCGCTGGCAGCTTTTTTGCTGCCCAGTCGCTCGTCGCCAGCAAGTTGGTCCAGAAATTCAGCCTTGGTCACGTCGTAGATCCTCCTCGGGGGTTTGAGATCGGCGGCAATCTAACAGCGCCCACGGCGTAAGAACTCGCGGCCTGGAGCCAGATGTCACGAGCCGCTGATCGCCATCTCGGCGATCAGCAGCGGCGGCGTGCTGACCGAACCCCCGAAAGGGACCCAGCGGGGCTCGGCGCCGGCGGCGCTGACGGCCCCCAGCATCGCCGCCAGATCACCGGCGATCGTGAACTCCCGCACCGGCTCGGCGAGGGCCCCGTCGCGGATGATCCGGCCCGAGGCGCCGACCGAGAAGACGCCGGTGACGGGGTTGACGCCGGAGTGGAGGCCGGCGACGTCGGTGACGTAGACGCCATCGCCCGCTTGGGCGAGCAGGCCGTCAAGGGAGAGCTCGCCGGGGGCGACCATCAGGTTCGAGGTCGAGACCGAGGGCAGTGAGCGGTAGCCCTGGCGCGAGGCCGACCCGGTCGAGGAGACGCCCTCGCGGTTGGCGGTGTAGGTGTCGAAGAGGTAGGAGCGGAGCCTGCCGCCCTCGATCAGGGCGGTGCGGCGGCGGGGAACGCCCTCGGCGTCAAAGGGGGCCGAGGCGGGACCGAGCGGGTCGCGGCCGTCGTCGTAGAGGACGAAGGCGCCGCTCGCCACCTCCTCTTCGAGCCGGCCGGCGAAGGGGGAGCGGCCGCGCTGGACGGCTTTGGCACTGAGGCCGCCGCCGATCAGGCCGGCGAAGCTGGCGGCGACGGTCTCGTCGAGGACGACCGGCCAGGAGCGGGAGGCCGGCTTGCCGGCGCCGATCATCGCCAGCGCGCGCTGGGCGCCCTCGGCCCCGATCGCCTCCGGGTCGAGGCCGCGGGGGCCGCGGGCGAGGCCGAAGCCGAGGCCCGTCTCCCGCGCTCCCCCCTCCCCTTCGGCCAGGGCCGAGAGGTAGGCGTAGGCGCTGGAGGCCTCGTAGAAACCGGCAACGCCGGTCGAGGAGGCGATCGCCACCTGCTCGTCGGAGTCGGCGTAGACGGCGGCCTCGACGGCGACCAGGCGGGGGTCGGACTCGAGCGCGGTGCGCTCGACGGTCAGCGCCAGGTCGGCGACGCGGGCGGTCTCCCATTCGGCGATCGAGGGGTCGCCGAGGCCGGGCACCGCCTCGATCTCGGCCGGCTGCGGCGCCGCCGCGAACTCGTCCTCGTCGGCGACCGCGGCAGCTTCCGCGGCCTTGGCGGCGATCGCCGCCACGCCGGCCTCGGAGAGGTCGGTGCCGTAGGCGTAGCCGACCCGGTGGCCGTCCCAGGCGCGGATGCCGACGCCGGTCTGCGTCGCCGCGGTCAGGCTCTCGACCTCGCCGCCGTGGACGCGGATCTCGCGGCCGCCCTCGCGGGAGACATAGGCCTCGGCGTCGCCGGCTCCGGCGCCGATCGCCGCTTCTACGGCGCGCCGCGCGACCGCGCTCAGCTCAGTCATCGAGCGCCCCCTCGCTCACCGCTCGGTCCCTCCCACGGTCATCGTCCGCACCCGGACGTGGCCCTGGCCGGTCCCGACCGGGACTTTCTGGCCGCCCTTGCCGCAGATCCCGGTCTTCATGAAGAAGTCGTCGCCGACCGCGTCGATCGCCGCCAGCGCCTCGAGGCAGTTGCCGATCAGGGTGGCGCCGCGACAGGGGCTGGTCACCCTGCCGTTCTCGATCAGGTAGCCCTCGGAGACGCCGAAGACGAAGTCGCCGGTGGCGGGGTCGACCTGGCCGCCGCCGAAGGAGACCGCGTAGAAGCCGCGCTCGACGTCGGCGATGATCGCCTCGGGGGTGGCCTCGCCGGGGGCGATGTAGGTGTTGGTCATCCGCGGGATCGGCAGGTGGCGGAAGCTCTCGCGGCGGCCGTTGCCGGTCGAGGCGACGCCGTCGCGCTCGGCGGTGAGCCGGTCGTAGAGGTAGGAGGTGAGGCGGCCGCCCTCGATCACCTGCGTCTTCCGCGTCGGCTGGCCCTCGTCGTCGATCGCGTCGCTGCCCCATTCGCCGGGGAGGCGGCCGTCGTCGTAGGCGTTAAGCAGCGGCTCGGCCACCCGCTCGCCCAGCTTGCCGACGTAGACGCTGGCGCCCTTCTGGATGTGGTCGGCCTCCAAGCCATGGCCGGTCATCTCGTGGAAGAGGACGCCGCCGAAGCCGCCGCCGACGACGACCGGCATCGAGCCCGAGGGCGCCGGGACCGCGTCGAGCAGGGTCAGCGCCTTGGCCGCCGCCTGCTCGGCGATCTGGCCGGGGTCGTCTTCGAGCAGCTCGAAGCCGCGGTGGGCACCGAGGGTCTCGGCCCCGGTCTCGATAGTTCCATCGCGTTTGGCGACCGTCTGGACGCCGATCCGGACGCGGGTGCGGTCGTCGCCGCTGAAGAGGCCGTCGGAGTTGGCGACGGCGACCTCGCGACGGGCCTCGGCGTAGGAGGCGTTGACCTGAACAATCTCCGTGCCCTTGCCACGGGCGCGCTCGTCGAGCTCGCGCAGCAGCTCCGCCTTGCGCTCGGCGGGAACGTCTTCGGGGCGGCGCTCAATCGGCAGTGGGGCCGCCTCCCTCGCCTGCAGCGGCCGTGGCTCGGTCCGCTCGGCGCGCAGCGCCCCGGCGGCTTCCCCGGCGGCGCGTTCGAGCTCGGCCGGGTCGAGGCCGTCGACGTGGGCGAAGTAGGTGGTGTTGCCGTCGACGACGCGGACGCCGGCCCCCTCCCCGGCGCCGGCCTGGACCGACTCGATCCGCCGCTCGTCGATCGCCAGCGTCTGCCCCTGGCGCCGTTCGGCGAAGACCTCGGCGAAGCGGCCGCCGTTGGCGAGCGCCCGCGCCAGGACCCGCTCGGCGACGGCCTGGTCGATCAGCCCGCTCATCCCTTCTGCTTCTTCCCGGCGACCTCGATCAGGCGCCCGGCGGCGACGAACAGCTCGGCGCCGCTGCGCGAGTCCTGGGCGTGATCGGCGCTGCGTCCCTGGGGGTAGTAGAGACGGGCGAAGGGGCGCCGGGCCACCCGGCGCCGTCGCATGAAGGCGGCCGCCTCGTCGGCGTAGAGGGAGACGCGCTCGAGGAGGACCCGGTGCGGCTTGGGAGGGGTCACCCGTCGCCCTTCCGAGATTCGTCCCGCTCTGGCGGGGTGAAGTTCGGAGACGCCAGCTGCCGCAGGGTCGAGCGCATGTCGAACAGCATCAGGGAGGCGAGGGCGAAGCGGTCGGTGACCGTGACGGCGGCGAGGCCGGCGTTGCGGACCGCGAAGACCTCGCCCTGCTCGGTGGCGACGTGGACCTGCTCGACCGGCGCTCCCTCCGCCTCATCGGCGACGGCGAAGAGGGCGGCGGCGTCCTCCTCCCAGCGCTCGGGCTCCTCCCCGGTTCCGGCCAAGACCTCGCCCCCAGGCCCGAGGATCGCCGCCCCGCGCAGGTCCGGCGACATCTCGGTCAGGAACCCCAGCGCCGCCTCCGCGGATTCCTCGCTGGGGACGGTGGCTGCGGCGGCGTCGGACATGTCGGCGAAGATACCGACCGTGACCCTCGCCCGAGCCTCCTGGATCATCACGGTCGTCATCTGCGCGATCGCCGCGATCCTCTTCGCCTTCAGCGGCTACACCGGCTACGCGATCACCCTCGTCGCCGTCGGTCTCGCGGCCGGGGTCAACCTGCTCCCCCCTGCCTGAGCCGCAGCCGAAGGCGCTTCACCCCGAGCGGTAGGGGCCGCTTTCGCGCTCTCTGTAGGAGGTCTCGGGCTCGACGTGGATCAGGACCTCGGCCTGGGGGATCTCGGCCTCGATCGAGTCCCGCATCGTGTGGGCGAGCTCGTGGGCGCGCTCGAGGCTGGTGCCGGAGCGGTACTGGACGTGGAAGTCGATGTGGCGGCGGCTGCCGGCGCGGCGGGCGCGGAGCTTGTGGTAGCCGGCGACCTCGGGAGTGCGGGCGGTGGCGATCGCCCGCTCGATCCGGTCCATCTCGGCGTCGGGCAGGGTTTCGTCGACGAGCACGCCGGAGGAGCGGCGGATGATGCTGATCCCGGCCCAGACGATCGCGCCGGCGACGACGAGGGCGGTGATCGAGTCGAAGGCGGCGGCGCCGGTGATCTGGACCAGGACGAGGCCGGCGAGAACGCCGAGCGAGGTGAGGGCGTCGGTGCGCAGGTGGGCGGCGTCGCCTTCCAGCGCCGGCGAGTCGTGGACCCGCGCCTGGCGGTAGAGGACGCTGGAGACGAAGAGGTTGGCGATGACGGAGAGGCCCATCACCGCGATCCCGATCCCGAGCGATTCGACCTCCGAGCCGACGACGAGGCGGTGGGTCGCCTTGTAGACGATGATCGCGGCGCCGACCAGGATCAGGATCCCCTCGATCGTCGCCGCCAGGTTCTCGACCTTCTCGTGGCCGTAGGGGTGCTCCTCGTCGGCCGGCTCGTCGGCTTTGCGCACCGAGATGAAGGCGATCACGGAGGCGACGAGGTCGACCAGCGAGTGGATCGCCTCGGTGAGGATCGCGATCGAGCCGGTGATCGCGCCGGCGGCCAGCTTCAGCGCGATCAAGATCGAGTTGGAGGCGATCGAGAGCGCGGCGGCGCCGGATTTGCTGCGGATCATGGCCCCGCCCCGGCCTCCAGGCCCAGATGCCGCGCCAGCGTCCGCACCGCCTTGCCCCGGTGGCTGATCGCGTTCTTCTCCTCGGGTGGAAGCTCGGCCATGGTGCGCTGGTCGCTGTGCCCCGTCTCGTCGGGGACGAAGGCCGGGTCGTAGCCGAAGCCGCCGCTGCCGCGTCCCTCCCGCAGCAGAGTTCCCTCGCAGCGGGCCTCGAAGACGTACTCGTGCCCCCCCTCTTCGATCAGGGCGATCGCGCAGACGTAGGCGGCGCGGCGCTCGCCGCCGGCGGCGCTGACTTCGCGCAGCAGCTTCTCGAGGTTGGACTCGTCGCTCGCGCCTTCGCCGGCGTAGCGGGCGGAGTAGATCCCCGGCGCGCCGCCGAGATCGGCGGCCTCGATCCCGGAATCGTCGGCAATCGCCGCCTTGCGGGTGGCCTCGTGGGCGGCGCGCGCCTTGATCAGCGCGTTGGCCTCGAAGCTGTCCCCGTCCTCGGGCGGCAGCGTCACCTCGGGCGGCAGCGGCTTCAGCTCGACTCCTGGCAGCAGCTCCGCCATCTCCCGCACCTTGTGCTGGTTGCGGGTGGAGAGGACGAACACCTGCTGCGCGGCCGCCTCGCCAGGGTTCACGAAGCCGCCCGCTCCTGCACCTCCCGCAGGCGGCCGATCCCGAGCTCGGCCAGTCCCAGCAGCTCGTCGAGCGAGGCGCGCGAGAGCGGCGTCCGCTCCGCCGTCGCCTGCACCTCGACCAGGCCGCCGTCGCCCGTCATCACCACGTTGGCGTCGACTTCGGCGTTGGAGTCCTCGCCGTAGTCGAGGTCGCAGAGGGCGCGGCCGTTGACCATGCCGACGCTGACCGCGGCGATCGTCCCGGTCAGCGGCAGCGCGTCGAGCGCCTTCTTGTCGACCAGCTTCTGGAAGGCCTGGCGCAGGGCGACGAAGCCGCCGGTGATCGCCGCGCAGCGGGTGCCGCCGTCGGCTTCCAGCACGTCGCAGTCGACGTAGACGCTGCGTTCGCCCATCGCCCTGAAGTCGACGACGACCCGCAGCGAGCGGCCGATCAGGCGCTGGATCTCGACCCCGCGCCCGTCCTGTTTGCCCTTGGCGATGTCGCGCTGCTTGCGGTCGCCGGTGGAGGCGGGCAGCATCGCGTACTCGGCGGTGACCCAGCCTTTTCCCTTGCCGTTCATCCAGCGCGGCACCTGCTCCTGGATCGAGGCGGTGCAGATCACCCGCGTCCGCCCGATCGAGATCAGCGCCGACCCGTCCGCGCTTTCGACGAACCCCGGATCGATCGTCACCGGCCGGATGTCGGCCGGCGCCCTGTCGTAGCTGCGTGAAGCTGGCATCGCGCGAGTTTCTCATGCGAGCGCAAGCCGGGGCCGAGTGGCGCCTTTGTAGACGCAGAGGCCACAAAAGCGCCACTCGACTCCGATCGGCTATTTGAACGCGACTTTGTCGACCGCCTCCTTGATCTTGTTGACGATCACGTCGGCGAGCTCGGTTCCCTGCTTGCCGTTGAAACCTTTCATCGCCGCGACCATGCCGACCATCAGCAGCGAGACGAGCAGGATCAGGCCGACGTACTCGACCGTCCCCTGCCCCGCCTCCCCCGTCAGGCGGCGGATCTCGTTCACCCGCCGGGTGAAGTGGGCGTGCAGGTAACCCATCAGCGCGTAGAACATCGCTTCCTCCTTGGTTCGATTCGGAGGGGCGATGGTCCGAGGCGGCCGCGCACGGAACAAGACTGAAAAGTGCCGGAATCGGCACGGATTCGAAAAGGTTCTTCAACCTCGTCGCATCTACCGCTGATTACCGCTGAATCTCTTCCCGATCCAGCGCCTTGACCACCGCCTCGGTCCGGGTGCGGGCGTCGAGCTTTTCCATCGCGTTGCGGATGTGGGTGCGGACGGTCTCCGGGGAGAGGACGAGGCGCTTGGCGATTTCCTCTCCGGTCAGACCCTGCGCCAGCAGGGTGAGGATCTCCGACTCGCGGCGGCTCAGCGTCTTCCCGGCGCCGTTCCCGTTGCCGTTCGTCCCGTTGGCGGCGAAGCTGCGGTCGAAGTAGCGGCCGCCGCGCCAGACTTCGCGCAGGGCGTCGACGAGGACGTCCAGGCCGGCCGGCTTCGCGACCAGCCCGCGGGCGCCGCTGCGGTAGGCCGCCTCCAGCAGGTCGGGGTCTGTGAGGCCGGTGTAGATGAGGAACTTCGGACAGGGGGGGCGGTCGTTGAGCCGCCGCACCAGCTCGGTCCCGCGCTCGTCGGGAAGGTCGACGCCGACCACGGCGACATCCGGCCGCAGCTCGGAGATCAGCTCCTCCCCGCTGGTCGCCGTCGTGGCGCAGCCGCGCACCTCGAAGCCGCGGCGTTCGAGCAGGACGGCAAGGCCGTCCCGCAACGCCTCGTGCTGCTCAACCAGCACTAATGAAGGGCTCCCGCTCGCCTCCATCTCTTCCTCCCGCTCGAGGTCGACTGGCGAACGGTCAAATACCCCGCGTCCATTCGCGGGAAACACGGGAGTTCACCGAAAGGCCTGGATCCCCGTCACGGCGCCGCCGATCACCAGCGCGTGGACGTCGGCGGTGCCCTCGTAGGTGACCACCGACTCAAGGTTGTTCATGTGGCGGATCACCGGATACTCGAGGGTGACGCCGTTGGCGCCGAGCACCTGCCGGGCGCTGCGGGCCACCTCCAGCGCCCCGTTGACGTTGCCGAGCTTGCCGAGGCTGACGTGCTCGGGCCGCAGGGTCCCGGCGTCCTTCATCCGCCCCAGGTGCATCGCCACCAACGTCGCCCGGTTCACCTCCAGGACCATCTCCGCCAGCTTCTGCTGCTGGATCTGGAAGGAGGCAATCGGGCGGTCGAACTGGGTCCGCTCCAGCGCGTACTCGAGCGCCGCTTCGTAGCAGGCGCGCCCCGCCCCGGCAGCACCCCAGACGATCCCGTAGCGCGCCTCGTTGAGGCACGAGAGCGGCCCTTTCAGCGAGCTCACCTCGGGCAGCACCGCGTCGGCGGGGAGGCGGACATCGTCGAGCAGCAGCTCCGAGGTGATCGAGGCCCGCAGCGAGAGCTTGCGGTGGATGTCCTGGGTGGTGAAGCCCTTGGCCCCCTTCGGGACGAGGAAGCCGCGCACGCCCTCGTCGGTCTGCGCCCAGACCACCGCCACCTCGGAGGCCGAGCCGTTGGTGATCCACATCTTCTGCCCGTGCAGGATCCAGTCGGAGCCGTCGCGGCGGGCGCGGGTCCGCATCGAGCCGGGATCGGAGCCGGCGTCGGGCTCGGTCAGCCCGAAGCACCCGATCGCCTCGCCCGCGGCCATCCGCGGCAGCCACTCCTGCTTCTGCTCCTCCGAGCCCCAGCGCCAGATCGCGTACATCGCCAGCGAGCCCTGGACCGAGACGAGGCTGCGGATGCCGCTGTCGCCCGCCTCCAGCTCCATGCAGGCGAGGCCGTAGGCGGTCGCCGAGGCGCCGGCGCAGCCGTACCCCTGCAGGTGCATCCCCAGCACCCCGAGCTTCCCGAGCTGCGGCGCCAGCTCGCCCAACGGCACCGTCGCCGCCTCGAACCACTCCCCCACGTTCGGCACGACCTCGTTGCGGACGAAGGCGCGGACGGTGTCGCGGATGTCGCGCTCCTCGTCGGAGAGGAGGGCATCGAGCGCGAGGTAGTCATGGGGACGGATCGGCGGCGCGGCGGTGGTGGATGACATCGGCGACCTCGAATCGGTGGCGGGTTTCTGAGATCGTGACCGAATGGCCGACTCGGCGCTGGGACGACTGCGCATCCTCGACTTCTCCCGCGTCCTCGCCGGCCCGCTGGCGACGATGACCCTGGCCGACCTCGGCGCCGAGGTGACCAAGGTCGAGCGGCCCGGCAGCGGCGACGACACCCGCGCCTGGGGGCCGCCCCACGACTCGCAGGGGGAGGCGACCTACTTCCAGGCGGTCAACCGCAACAAGCGCAGCGTGACGCTCGACCTGCGGGATCCCGGCGACCTCGACGAGGCGCGACGGCTGGCGCTGGAGAGCGACGCCCTCGTCGAGAACTTCCGGCCGGGGCTGATGGCGGAGCTGGGCCTCGACCACGAGAGCCTCGCCGCCGAGAACCCGGGCCTCGTCTACTGCTCGATCACCGGCTTCGGCGGCAGCGGTGCCGGCGCCGAGCTGCCGGGATACGACCTCCTGGTCCAGGCCTTGGGCGGCCTGATGAGCATCACCGGCGAGCCCGAAGGCGAGCCGCTGAAGGTCGGCGTCGCCCTCGTCGACGTCGTCGCCGGCCTCTACGCCGCCGTCGGCATCCTCGCCGCCTTGGAGCACCGGCGCGAGAGCGGCGAAGGCCAACGGGTCGAGGTAGACCTCCTCTCCGCCCTGCTCGCCGGCCTCGTCAATCAGAGCTCTGCCTACACCCAAGCCGGAGAGATTCCGCAACGGATGGGCAACCGCCACCCCAGCATCGCCCCCTACGAACTGCTCCACTGCGGCGAGGGGGAGTTGGTCCTCGCCGTAGGCAACGACCGCCAGTTCGCTGAACTCTGCCAGGTGATCGGCGAGCCGGACCTGGCGGTCGATCAGCGCTTCGTCAATAACCCCGCCCGGGTGGAGAATCGGGACGAGCTGCGGCCAAAGCTGGAGGAGGCGCTTGCGAAGAAGCGGGCTGCCGAATGGGTTGAGCTACTGCGGTCGCGCCGCGTCCCCGCCGGCGTCGTCAACGACATCGGAGCCGCCTTCGAGTTCGCGGAACAGATCGGCCTCGCCCCCACGGTCGAGATCCCCCGCGACGGGGCCGACCCGGTCCGCCTCCCCCGCAACCCGATCAGCCTCTCGAAGACGCCCCCGACCTACCGCCTGCCGCCGCCGCGACTACCCTGAGGCCGGTGCGGGTCCTTGTCGTCACCAACTTCATGCCCGACGCCTCGGCCCCGCAGCGAGGACGCTGGGTCCGCGACCAGGTCGACGAGGTCCGCCGCCGGGGGATCGAGGTCCACGTCTTCGAATTCGCCCGCGGCCGCCGCGAGTACCTGCCGGCGACGCGGCGGCTGCGCTCGCTGCTGCGGCGGCAGCGCTTCGACCTCGTCCACGCCCACTACGGACTGGCCGGCTGGGTCGCGCGGCTGGCCGGGGCGGAGCCGCTGGTCGTCACCTTCCACGGCACCGACGTCCGCCACCACCTCGTCGGCCACCTCTCGCGCCGGCTCGCCTGGCGCATCGACCTCGTCGCCGGGGTCTCGCGGGCGCTGTTCCTCCCCGAGGACGGGCGGCCGGGGCTGCCCGCGGTCCCGGCCTCGGCGGTCCTACCCTGCGGCCCCGACCTGCGGCGGTTCGAGCCACTGCCGCGGACCGAGGCGCGGCGCCGGCTCGGCCTCGACCCGGAGCGGCCCTACCTCTTCTTCCCCGCCAACCCGGCGCGGCCGGAGAAGCGCCACGACCGCGCCGCCGCCGTGGCCGCCACCTGCGAAACCGACCTCCTCACCGGCGGCTCGATCGAGCCCGAGCAGATGCCGCTCTGGATCAACGCCGCCAGCGCCGTCCTCGTCACCTCCGACAACGAGGGCTTCGGGATGGCCGCGGTCGAGGCGCTCGCCTGCGAGGTCCCGGTCCTCTCGACCGACGTCGGCATCGCCCCCTACGCCCTCGGCGGCATCGAGGGCTGCCTCTGCGCCCCCTTCGACGTCGGGACCTGGACCGCGCTCGCGCGGCAGCACCTGGCAGTGCCCGACCCCCGCGTTGCCGGCGCCGCGCGCGCAGCCACCCTCTCGGCTTCCGGGATGGCCGACCGAGTGATCGAGGCCTACGAGACCGTCCTCGGCGGGCAGAGGTAGATTGACGCGATGAACGCTGAGCCGGGTGCAGCGAGCGAGGACTTGGAAAGCCGGATCCGCGAGGCAGAGCGGCGGCTGGACGAGGCCGCGACGCTTGCCGCCGAGGCCGAGAAACGGGCCGAAGCGGAGATCCAGGCGCTGGAAGCCGACCTGCAGCGCGAGCGCGAGGAGAAGGAGCAGGCGCTGGCGGCGGCCGAGGAGCGGCTGGAGGAGATCGAGTCCCAGGTCGAGGCTGCCGAGCAGCGTGTCCTGGCG
>Ga0307321_1000144_pt1 | contig 11095 bp, 10 predicted proteins | sample ER_DNA_379_FD_194499 | JGI IMG/M metagenome (GOLD analysis project Ga0307321, IMG submission 194499) | Bulk soil microbial communities from the East River watershed near Crested Butte, Colorado, United States - ER_DNA_379 | ecosystem: Environmental > Terrestrial > Soil > Floodplain | place: USA... | reverse complement strand
CCTGCCTGGTCGGCGCGCGACCCCGCACCAAAGGCATGGAGCGCGGTGATCTGCTGGAAGCCAACGGCGCGATCTTCAAGCCGCAGGGTCAGGCCCTCAACGATCACGCGGCCGACGACGTCAAGGTGCTGGTCACCGGCAATCCGGCGAACACGAATGCGCTGATCGCCATGTGCAACGCACCGGACATTCCCATTGAACGGTTCAACGCGCTGACCCGGCTCGACCACAACCGCGCCAAGGCTCAGTTGGCCAAGAAAGCAGGCGCCAGTGTCAACTACATCACCCACATGACGATCTGGGGCAATCACTCCGCGACTCAGTACCCGGATCTGTTCAATGCCCTGGTACGCGGGCAGAATGCCGCGGAGCTGGTCAATGACCAGGAATGGCTGGAGTCCACCTTCTTGCCCACCGTGCAGCAGCGAGGAGCGGCCATCATCGAGGCACGGGGTGCGAGTTCGGCAGCAAGCGCCGCCAACGCGACGGTGAACCACATGCGGGACTGGGTCCTTGATACGCCGGAGGGCGATTGGGTGTCAATGGCAGTACCATCCGATGGCTCGTACGGGGTGCCGGAGGGCCTGATCTCCTCATTCGCGTGCACCGTATCCGGCGGCGCGTACCAAATCGTGCAGGATCTGAAGATCGACGACTTTTCTCGCGGCAAGATCGACACCAGCGTGGCCGAGCTGGTCGAGGAACGTGAGGCGGTCCGAGCGCTAGGTCTGATCGATTAGTGGCCGCAAGTTTGACGTCGCTGCTGCGAGCGTCGGAAATCGCGCGCCGACGTACGGAGGAGGAGCGAGCAGAGGCGTTCTTCCTCTGCAAATGACGACGACGACGGCGGATTCCAAGCGCGATGCGCGAGCAGTAGAAACACTGAGCGACACTGGTTGCCATGAGTGAAAGCCAGTCACCGAACCCGTTCAGCCGCGAGGGCTCGCAGCCCGCAGACGGGCTGAGCGCCGATCAAGACCCCTGGGCTGCAACGCCACAGCCGCATCAGTCGACGGGCGAGGGGCCGAATCACTCAGAGGCAGCTGACTGGCCCTCCTATCCTGCCGGTGACCCGTACGGCAGGTCCGCAGCCGACCCGTACACCATGCCGGGCGACCCCTACAGCAATCCGAGTGCCATGTACGCCGGGCCAGCACATGGCTTCAACCCCGGCCCAACCCCGCCGTACGCCGACCCCACTCAGAGCCATGGGCAGCCGGCCGACAACAGCAGCACCCCGTACGAGCCCAACCCCTACCAGCCAGCCTTCGGGGGAGTGAGCCCCTACGGCGCAATGCCGACGGAGTACCCGCAAGCCACGCAGCACCCACAGGCAACACTGGCGCTGATCCTCGGCATCCTTGGCACCGTCCTGGGGATGGGTTGCATTGTCGGCGGGCTGCTGGGCATCGGCGGCATCGTCGTTGGCCGGCGTGTCCGCAACGAGATCGACGCGGAGCCAGGTCGCTATACCGGTCGCTCCCAGGCTGTCGCCGGTATTGTCACCGGGATTGTTGGAGTGTCGATCTTCACGCTCGTGACGGTGCTGATCGTGCTCGCTGTCGTGCTCGGCATCATGAGTTCGGGCTCTTGATCCGGCCTAGGCAAACTCCCCGCGGTGCGCGGATCTCATAAGGGCCATCATCAACCTGCCTGCTGCGATGTGCGGGTCGGATACGGAACAATGTGGACCATGACCAATCCGGACGAAGACAATCCTCAGGCCCAGCCGAGCCCACCCAATCCTTACGGTCAGCCTGGGCAGCCCCAGCCTTACGGTCAGCCTGGGCAGAGCCAGCCGAGCCCGCCCAACCCTTACGCTCAATCCGGGCAATACCAGCCCAGCGGCCAGCCGATGCCCTATGGCCAGCAGTCCTACGGCGCACCTGCACAGGAGCACCCACAGGGAACCCTGATCCTGATCTTCGGGATCCTCGGCATTTTCATCACGATCTTCGCCCCTATCGCCTGGTACCTGGGCAACAAGGCCAAGAAGGAGATCCAGGCGTCGGGCATCCAGTACACCAACGAACAAAACATCAGCGTTGGTCGCATGCTGGGCAAGATCTTTACGATCATCGCTTTGGTGTCGATAGCCATCACGATCATCATCACCATCATCGTCATTGCCGTCGGAGCGAGCCAAGGCGGCGGCTGACATATTTGGAGCTGCTCGCGCATCGTGCTGTGTTGGATTGCTCGCTCCGCTCGCGGCGATGTTCACGCCGCGATTTCCGACGCTCGCAGCTGAAGTTCTCTGAGTTCTTCGTGGCCTAGCGACCCTCGGGGACGACAATCGCGAGTGCGATGATCGCTGCCCCAGCGACGGCAAGAACAGTGACGTCAAAGGCCTTCGTCCTCACCTGGAGGAGCCCGGCGTCCCGGCTAGGCAAGGCGATCCGCTCCACCGCACCAACCCCGAGGGAAGCGCCGATGAGCAGGCAGCCTAGACGCCACGTGGACTCGCCGAGAAAGCTGACCACCAGGCCAGCGAGCACTCCGATCACCACGATCAACAGCGGCCATTGCCGCAATGATCTTGCAGCCGCGCTTGCCTCAGGCCGCCGCACGAGCTACCAGATGTTCGGCGCGTTCGACGACGTTGCTGAGCAGCATGGCTCGGGTCATCGGCCCGATACCGCCCGGCATCGGCGCGACCCAACCCGCGACCTCACGCACGCTCGGATCAAGATCACCAACTAGCCCCGCGTCGGTACGAGTAATGCCGACATCCACGCAGACCGCGCCCGGCTTGATCATCTCTGCAGTGACGAGCCTAGGCCGGCCCGCTGCTGCAACCACGATGTCGGCCTGGAGCGTGTGCTGGGACAGATCGACGGTCCCGGTGTGACACAGGGTGACAGTCGCGTTCTCACTCTTACGCGTGAGCAGCAGTCCGAGCGGCCGGCCAACCGTAGTACCTCGGCCGATCACACAAACCTCCGCTCCGTTGAGCCCGATGCCATTGCGTCGGAGCAGTTCGACGATGCCGCGTGGCGTGCACGGTAACGGGCCGGGCACCCCCAGCACGAGCCTGCCGAGGTTGACCGGATGCAAGCCATCCGCATCCTTCTCGGGATCGACCAGAGCGAGTGCGGCGTTGTCATCCAGGTTGCCCGGCAGCGGCAGCTGGACGATGTAACCGGTACAGGCGGGGTCGGCGTTCAGTCCGGCGATCACAGACGCCAGCTGCTCTTGGGAGGTCGAGGCAGGCAGTTCCACCTGGATCGAGGCGATGTCGACCTGCGCGCAGTCCCGGTGCTTGCCCCGCACGTACGAGCGACTGCCCGGATCATCACCGACGAGGACCGTTCCAAGACCAGGTACGACTCCGTGCTCGGCGAGCGCCGACACTCGATCCTTTAGCTCAGCTTTGATGGTCTCGGCCAAAGCTTTGCCGTCAAGAATTCGGGCCGTCATGTGCACACCTCAGTGGATCAGAGTCAGTGGAAGAAGTGTCGCGCGCCGGTGAAATACATGGTCGCGCCAGCAGCCTGGACCGCTGCGATGACATCCCCATCCCGTACCGAGCCGCCCGGCTGCACGATAGCGGACACCCCGGCCGCCGATAGGATCTCGGGCCCGTCCGCAAACGGGAAGAAGGCGTCGGAGGCTGCGACGGAACCGGCCGCACGCCCCCCTGCCCGTTGCACGGCCAGCCGACAAGAGTCGACGCGGTTCACCTGTCCCATCCCGACTCCCACCGAAGCACCGTCGCGTGCGAGCAGGATCGCGTTGGATTTCACCCCGCGTACGGCCTTCCATGCGAACTCCAAATCTGCCAGCGTCTCAGCGGAAGCCCGCTGACCGGCGACCAGCTGCCAGTTCGCGGCCCGGTCATGATCAGCATCAACGGTGTCGGACAGTTGGAGCAGGAGCCCACCATCGATACGCCTGCTCTCGACGCCGCCTCGCCTGGGTGGCTCGACCACAAGGATCCGGAGATTCTTCTTGGCAGCGAGCACCTCGAGCGCACCGTCGGCGTACCCGGGCGCGATGATCACCTCGGTGAAGATCTCCGCGACCTGTTGCGCCATCTCCACACTGACCGGCCGATTGGCCGTGATCACGCCTCCATACGCCGAGGTCGGGTCGCAGGCATGGGCCTTTCGATGAGCCTCTGCAATGTCTGAGCCAACTGCGATGCCGCACGGGTTCGCATGCTTGATGATCGCAACGGCGGGCTCGTCGAAATCGCCAGCCGACCTGCGTGCAGCGTCGGCATCGACGTAATTGTTGTAGGACATGTCCTTGCCGTGCAGTTGTTGCGCGTTCGCCAGACCGCGGGCGCCATCACCGCTGCGATAGAGGGCTGCCGGTTGGTGTGGATTTTCTCCATAGCGAAGTCCAGTGACCTTCTGCCAGGTACCTCCCATCCAACGCGGGAAGCCGGTGCCGTCACTGAGATCGCTTACTACACTGCCCATCCAGCTCGCCACCGCCACGTCATAGGTCGCTGTGTGGACGAAGGCGGCGGTCGCCAGCGCTTTCCGTTCCGCCAAGGTGAATCCGCCGGCTGCCAAAGCCCGCAACAGCTCCGGATATTGCTCAGGCGAAGTAATCACAGCCACTGAGGCATGGTTCTTCGCCGAGCTGCGCACCATCGCGGGGCCACCGATGTCGATCTGCTCGATGCAGGCCTCCGGAGCTGCGCCGGAAGCCACCGCTGCGCTGAACGGGTACAGGTTGCTGATCAGCAGATCGAACGGCTCGACACCAAGCTCGGCAATCTGATCACGATGCGATTCGAGCCGCAGGTCGGCGAGCAACCCGGCGTGGACCATCGGGTGCAAGGTCTTGACCCGGCCATCAAGGCATTCGGGAAATCCAGTGACCTTCTCGATCGGAGTGACCGGCAGGTCTGCCTCGGCGATCGTCTCGGCCGTCGACCCGGTGGAGACAACTTCTGCCCCGGCCTCGACCAGGGCACGTGCCACCACGAGCAGATCGGTCTTGTCATAGACCGAGACCAGCGCCCGTTTGATCGGTCGTCGGCTTCCGATCTCGCCATTGGGTGAATCGGTCATGTCCAGAGCACCTTCCTGTCGGCGACTCGCCAGCCTCGGGTGGCAAGTTGGTGGGTGATGGCGACGAGCATCTCGCGCTCCACGATCTTGATCCTTTCGTGCAACGTCTCCGCGGTGTCATCGTCGGCGACTTGCACTGCTCGCTGGTCGAGGATGACGCCGCTGTCGACTCCTGAATCGACCAAAAACACGGTGGCTCCAGTGATCTTGACGCCGTAGGCCAAGGCATCCCGCGGCCCATGTACTCCGGGAAAGGAGGGCAGCAACGTTGGGTGGGTGTTGATCATGTGACCCTCAAAGCGAGCCAGGAACTCAGGTCCGACGAGCTTCATGAAGCCGGCGCTGATCACCAGGTCCGGCTCATACTCTGCAACGTCCGCAGTCAAAGCGCGATCCCAGTCGGCTCTGCTGGCATGGTCTTGCAGCGACTCAACGAAGGTTGGGATGTTGGCACCCACCGCCCGCTCCAGTCCTTGGACGCCTGGACGATCCGAGCCGACAGCTACGATCTCCGCGCCGTACGCGGGGTCGGCGCAGGCATCGATCAGGGCCTGCAGCAGGGTGCCGCTGCCCGAGATCAATACGACGAGCCGGGCTGCCCGGCCCATGCGCATAGCGGGGAGGGGCTCGGGCACGACGCACAGCCTAGTGTCGCTAACACGACACTGGCGACCGGCGCGTCAGCTTCGGCTCGAGCGGGTGACCAGGCCGAACGCCAGCCCAGTGATCAAGCCAGAGAGGCCCATGGTGGTGCCGGCCATCACCAGCAATGGGAAGAGGCGCGGCCCGATACCAGCGAGCCGGAGCGTGCCAAGGTCACCGCTCGCCGCCCACGCCAAACCTGCGAACACCGCGCCCGCCAGCAAGCCGCAGGCTCCGCCGGCCAGACTGGCTTGATCAAACCGGACAGCTGGCCGGGAACCGAGCACCACCCAGCACGCGATTGCTCCAGCCACCGCGCCAGCAGCAAGCCACCAGAGCTGCGCCAGATCGCCGGGGCCAGGGGATGGTAGCGCACCCAGCAGCGGGATACCGGGGACCATCCCCAGTTGAGTAGCGGCTGGGGCAACGACCGAGCCGGCACCGAGTGAGAAGCCCGAGCCGAGCGCGTACGACGCGGACCAGATCAGCGCATTCGGTGCGAACGCCAGCTGTATGAGCAGCAAGGCGATACCGCCGGCAACACCTGGGTGCAGCGCGTCATGTAACGCTTCCACTCGCTGAAGATGCATCCCCAGACTCGTCACCAGCACCGCGGCACCCGCCACGAGCATCGCGAGCTGGGCCGCCAAGACGGCGCGTGGGATCGCCCGCGTCCAGCTGCGCACGTCGGCCCCGCTGGCACCCAGAATGCGGCGGCTGCCCCACCACGCTGCCAGAAGGTACAACCCGATCACTGCGGCCCAGCGCGCTGGAGCACGCCACGGCTCGCCCCACAGCAGGGCCACCACAAGAACGGGCAGCTGGTACGCAGCAACCGTGACGACGCTGATCAGCCGCGGACTCACCTTCTGGTCGGCGCGAACCTGCCGGGCACTCGCCGCCGCAAAGCGCGAGATCATGAACGCGATGACGACCGTTAAGCCCCACGGCACCAGCGTGACTGGAATAGCGCCAACAAGCACGCCGACGCCATTGCTCAGCAGCCAGAGCAGGGTGCCAAGCTGCAGTGCACCACCCAGACTCCCTGGCTCGGCCGCAAGCCAGCCGAGAACCACCACCCCGGCGCAGAGAATCCAGCTCGCCAGGGCCGTTGCCGCACCACCCACGACAGCCATGGCCGACCAGCTGATGGGCAGTGAAGCCGGCTCCGCCAGAGCGGCCTGCGCGCCTTTTTTCCGCGCAGGAGTCGCGTGCAATGAGAGCTCTGCAACACCGCGTCGGGAGGAAAGAAGTGAAGGCATGGCGCCTCCATGCTTGCCCAGCCAGCGGCCGGGACTGGGCGAGACACGCCAGCCCAGGTAAAGTCTTGCGATGATCGCCGGCGTTCGAGGGATCCGAGGGCCGGCCGAGCCAGCCTGTGATGGCGCTCCGAGACCCGGGGGGGACAGTTCAGCATGGTCGACCAGGAGTACCAGACTTATCGGCCCAGGCGAGCCTTCATCGAATCCGATGTACCGACCGCCGAGCCCGAGGTGCCGGCAAAGTCTTCTCACGAGAACGGGAGGCCGATAGCGCCTCGCGTCGTCGACGAGGATCATCCAAAGCCGCTGTATCGGGACGAGACGCGGACGAACGGCGCGTCTTGGCCGGCATCGCGCGCGGCTCCCGTCCCTGAGATAGATCCGCCCACCGATGAGACCTTGCGGCCCATCACCTTCACGCCCCGCCGCACCCGCGGCGTCGAAGACGAAACCACCGCGATCCTGCCGCGCAGTCGTCAGGGCCAGCGCCCTACGCAAGCTCGGCTCGACGCGATCGACGACTACGACGAGGACGAGCGGAAGTCGCTGAGCCAGCGCGCCAAACTTGCGTTACTGATCGGCGCAACGGCCGCAGTGGCCGTCATCGGCCTCCTCATCGGGTATGCGGTTCTCGCGGCGGACAACCAACCTCAGAGCCAGTCCAGCGTCCCCCCCTCCGCGGGCGGGAACGGCACTTCCAGCAACGCCAGCGACCCGCCACCGGACCAGACCGGAACCGCATTGTTGACCGACGCCACCATGCTCAGCCCAAGCCAGGCGAAGGCTCTCGACAGAGATCGCACCTGGAAGGTCACATCGACCGAGCGCAGCCCGTCGGAAGACGCGCCAGCAGCAGCGTGCTTCGGTGGCGAGCCACTCGAGGGCCAGCCAACGCCGCAGCAAAGGATCCTCCGCGTGCTGACCAGCGGCGGCAAGAAGGCCCCTGTCGCGCTGCACGAGGCCACGGCGTACAGCTCGGCTGACGAAGCCATCCAGGCGTTCGCAATCGCCTCGAAGACCCTCGGCGGCTGTGCAGTCACGGGCTCCTACATCGAATCAGGCCACTCAGTCAGCGGGGTTGGCGACCAAGCGACTGGCGTGGTGGTCATCGATGTCTCGAAGGACCAGGCCCACAGCGTCATTCTCAACCGCACAGGTCGTGCCATGAACGTCATCGACGCTTCCCAGCCGTCGAAGGCGCTCGCGATTGCCGCCGTCGCCAAGGCGCTGGGGCAGGTGAACAACGCTCAGTGCGGCCCGGCGGGTGGAGCATGCAACGGCGCGGCCCACGTAACAGACGGACCACCGCCGCTAGGTGGGGACGAACCTGGGTTCCTTGCGACCGGCGACCTTCCCCCTCCTCGTACGAAGGTCGCCGCGTGGGTGCCTACGGAGATTGAACCGCCGAAAGCGGACTTCAAAGGATCGCAGTGCGAGACCGTGAACTGGACAACGGTGACGGCGAATTCGAAGAACTCGAGGGTCTACCTGTTCCCGGAAAGTGGGAAGAACTTCTTCGGCATGAACGAGATCGTGCTGACTACCAAGGACGCCAAGGCCGCCAACAAGCTGGTCGACAAGATCAAGTCCGACCTGACGCGCTGCAAGAACCGCAGGCTCACCGCCAGTGTCAGCAAGCCCAACAGGGTCACCAGCGTTGGCGCCCAGAAAACCAAGATCGCCGGTTGGACATCGGTCGTGAAGCAGAAGTCGACAGACGGCACAGCCGAATATCGCGTCGGGGTGGTTGCCGCGGGACCAAAGGTGATTTACACGTTCTTGAACCCAAGAGGTGATTACGACTTCAGCGGTCGTCAATGGGACACAGTGGCCGTACGCGCTGGCGAGCGTGCGACCCAGGTCAACTGAGGCGGAATCCTCGCTCCTCCGCTAGCCAGCGCGCGACTCCCTGACGCCTGCGGCCTATCTGTTGGCCGCTCGCGCATCGCGCCGGGCAGCTGGCGGCGTCGTCTCTGCTCGCGAACTCAGAGGCTCGTCATAATGTCGCGCATGAGAGACGCGGTCTCACTCGGCGTCTTGCCGACCATGACTCCGGCAGCCTCCAACGCGTCCTTCTTGGCGGCGGCGGTCCCGGATGAGCCCGACACGATCGCTCCAGCGTGTCCCATGGTTTTGCCCTCAGGCGCGGTAAAGCCGGCGACATAGCCGACGACGGGCTTGGTGACGTTGGCGGCGATGTAATCTGCGGCCCGCTCCTCCGCGTCACCACCGATCTCTCCAATCATCACGACGGCGTCGGTGTCGGGGTCTTCCTCAAACGCCTGAAGCGCATCGATGTGCGTCGTGCCGATGATCGGGTCACCTCCGATGCCTACGGCGGAGGAAAAGCCGAAGTCGCGCAACTCATACATCATCTGGTAGGTCAGCGTGCCGGACTTCGATACCAGTCCGATACGCCCGGACTTGGTGATGTCGGCTGGAATGATTCCGGCATTGGACTGCCCTGGCGAAATCAGTCCTGGGCAATTCGGGCCGATGAGGCGGGTTGAGCTGGCCTGGGAAAGCGCGAAGAACTCAGCCGTGTCCTTGACCGGAACGCCCTCGGTGATCACCACAGCGAGCGGGATACCCGCTTCGATCGCCTCAACAACCGCGGACTGGGTGAACCTGGCTGGGACGAAGATCACGGTGACATTCGCTCCCGTGGCATCCATCGCCTCGCCCACGGAGTTGAAGACCGGCACGCCGCCCCGTTCGAACTCCACCATTTGCCCACCTTTGCCGGGGGTGACCCCGCCGACGATGCTGGTACCGGAGGTCAGCATGCGATGGGTATGTTTGCGGCCTTCCGAGCCGGTCATGCCCTGGACGATGACCTTCGAGTCCGAGTTCAGAAAGATTGCCATGACCTCATCCGCCCTTCAGCTCGCCGCCAGCTCGGCGGCCCGGCGGGCTGCACCGTCCATCGTGTCCAGCTGCTCCAGACCCGGCAAGTTTGCCGCCGCCAGGATTTTCCGGCCCAGTTCGGCATTGTTGCCGTCGAGGCGCACCACCAATGGGACATCGACGTGCTCGTCGCGACTGGCCAGCAACTCGAAGGCCTGCACGATCCCATTGGCTACCGCGTCGCAGGCTGTGATGCCGCCGAACACGTTCACAAAGACGCTCTTCACCTGATCGTCGCTGATGATGATCTCCAAGCCATTGGCCATGATCTCCGCGCTCGCGCCACCACCGATATCGAGGAAGTTCGCAGGCTTCGGCGACCCTGGGAATTCCTCTCCGGCGTACGCGACGACGTCGAGGGTGCTCATCACCAGACCCGCCCCATTGCCGATAATCCCCACTGAGCCGTCCAGCTTGACATAGTTCAGTCCTTTGGCCTTTGCCGCCGCCTCAAGCGGGTCCTCCGCCGACTTGTCAGCCAGCGCCGCGTGATCGGCGTGGCGGAACTCCGCGTTCTCGTCGAGCGAGACCTTGGCGTCCAGCGCGATGATCCTGCCGTCAGCGGTCTTCACCAGCGGGTTCACCTCAACCAGCGTTGCATCCTCTTTCTCGTACACGGTGCCGAGCAGTTGCAATACGCGCGCGATCTCTGCCGCATCGGGGCCTGAGAAGCCAGCCGCAGCGACGATCTCATCGGCCTTAGCCTGGTCGATGCCGACTAGAGGATCTACCGGGATCCGTGCCAGGGCTTCAGGGCGCTCCGCCGCCAGCGTCTCGATGTCCATCCCACCTTCTTTTGAGCACATGGCGAGATATCGGCGCTCAGCCCTGTCGAGCAACAAAGAGAAGTAGTACTCCTCGGCGATGTCGGCACCCTCAGTAACCATGACGGTCTTGACGACGTGTCCCTTGATGTCGAGACCAAGGATCTCAGCGGCTCGAGCCTCCGCCTCATCGGGACTCTTGGCGATCTTGACACCGCCCGCTTTGCCACGGCCGCCGGTCTTGACTTGCGCCTTAACGACCACCACGGGGGTACCGATTGTGGCACCGGCTTCCTTGGCCTCGGCAGCGGTAGTCGCCGTCATGGCACGCAGCACCGGAACCCCATAGCCCTCGAAGATGTCTCGCGCTTGGTACTCGTACAGATCCACACTTGCCTCCCTGCTCGTCTGAGGTGGGACAGACCAGATCCGTGGCGAAAGACCCGCTTCGGGTGCGCCGCCAAACAGACGCTCCGAAGCCTATCCGTGACCA
>Ga0307321_1000143_pt1 | contig 11128 bp, 10 predicted proteins | sample ER_DNA_379_FD_194499 | JGI IMG/M metagenome (GOLD analysis project Ga0307321, IMG submission 194499) | Bulk soil microbial communities from the East River watershed near Crested Butte, Colorado, United States - ER_DNA_379 | ecosystem: Environmental > Terrestrial > Soil > Floodplain | place: USA... | reverse complement strand
CAGGCCGGCCGCCGACGAGGAGCAGCTCGAGCGGTGGACGGTCGCCGAGTACCAGTCCCGCGACGGGGTCGACCACGTCGATGTGCGGCAGCGTGTCGACCCGCCACACCGCCAGGTCGGCCTGCTTGCCGGGCTCCACGGACCCGATCCGGTCGGCCCAGCCGAGGACCCGGGCTCCGCCCATCGTCGCGACCTCGAGCGCATCACGCACCGAGAGCGCCTGCGGGCCGCCGCGGGCGCGCGCGAAGAGCAGGGCGTGGCGCGCCTCCTCCAGCAGCGAGCTGGCCTCGTTGGACGCGGCCCCGTCGACGCCCAGCCCCACTGGCACGCCGGCGTCGCGCAGGTCCCGGACCCGGGCGATCCCGGCTCCCAGCCGAGCGTTGGAGGACGGGCAGTGTGCGACCCCGGTGCCCGTCGCCGCCATCGTCGTGATCGCGGCGTCGTCGAGATGGATGCCGTGGCCGTACCAGACGTCGTCGCCCATCCAGCCCAGGGAGTCCATGTACTCGACCGGATCGCAGCCGAACCGCTCGCGGCAGAAGGCCTCCTCGTCTGTGGTCTCGGCGAGATGGGTGTGGAGGCGGACGCCCTTGTCCCGCGCCAGCGCCGCGGCCTCCTTGAGCAGTGTGTCGGTCACCGAGAACGGCGAGCACGGCGCGACGCCGACCCGGAGCATCGAGTCCGGCGAGGGGTCGTGGTACCGGTCCACGGCGTCGGCCGTCGCGGCCAGGATCGTGTCAAGGTCCTCGACGACGTGGTCCGGCGGCAGCCCGCCCTGCGAGCGGCCGAGGTCCATGGAGCCCCGGGTCGGCATGAACCGCAATCCGACCGCGCGCGCCGCGTCGATCTCAGCGGCCAGCAGGTCGCCGCCATCGGCCGGGAAGACGTAGTGGTGGTCCATCGACGTCGTGCAGCCGGTCTTGGCGAGCCAGCCGAGGCCGGCGGTCGCGGCCGCGGACACCGACTCCTCGTCGATGCCGCCCCACACCGGGTAGAGGGTCGTCAGCCACTCGAACAGCGTCGCGTCGACGGCCAGCCCCCGGGTCACCCACTGGTAGAGGTGGTGGTGGGTGTTGACCAGCCCGGGCGTGACCACGCATCCGCGGGCGTCGACCACTCGACCCTCGTCGACGTGCGGCCCGGCACCCGACCCGACCGACGACACCCAGCCGTCCTCGACGAGGACGTAGCCCTCCGCGTACTCGTTGCGGCTGCCGTCCATGGTGACGACGACGCCGCCGCGCAGGAGCGTCCGGTCGGCCATCTCTCACACCGCGCTCTCGAGCCGCAGCACCGCGATCTCGCCCAGCTGCTCGACCGTCTCACTGCGCTCGGTGGCATCGTCGTTCTCGAGCCGCCGGTCGAGCTCGGCAAGGATCTCGTCCGCCGAGCGGCCCGCGGCGCGAATGAGGAACACCCGGTCGAAGCGCTGCTCGTATGCGGCGTTGCCGGCGGCCAGTCGGCTGGCCGTGTCGAGGTCGTCCGGGTCCACCCCGGACTGCTCACGCACCGAGTGCTCGGCGTCGTGGGCGGCGCCGGCCCGCTCCCCGATCCGGGGGTGGCGGGCCAGCGCGGCCTCGAGCTCGGCGTCGGTGAGCCGGGCGGCGGCCAGCTCGGCCGCCTCGCGGAGGGCGGGCCACCCGGCGAACGGACGGCCCCCCTCCACCTCGTCGACCCAGCGGGGCACGTCGAGGCAGGTCCGCAGCAGCCCCTTGGCCTCGTCGGCCGACAGGCTGTTGAAGGCCGCCACGTCGGGCCGCTCGGTCATCCGGCCCCTCCGCGCTGCCGGGCGCTCGCGATCGGGTTGGCCCCGGCGAGGAGGTCGTCGAACCGGTGGTTGGCGATCCGGGAGATCTCCACCAGCGCGGTCGCGTGCTCCTGTTCCGGCGAGTTGTGCAACCGCTCGCGGCCCTCGGCGAGGATCTGCTCGAAGGAGTCGCGTTCGCGCACCGAGATGACCAGGGGGAAGCCGAACTGCTCGCGGTACTCGGAGGTCAGCTGGCCGAGCTCCTCGTGCTCCTGGTCGCGCAGGATGGTCAGGCCGAGCGACGACTGGTCGCCCATCGAGGCCACCCCGCTCTCACCCGAGGACACCGCGGCCGAGCCGAGGTCCGGGTAGGCCGCGATGAGCTCGCGCTCCTGCTCGTCGGTCGAGGAGAACAGCGCCTGCTGGAAGGCGCGGCGCAGGTCCCGCGTGTCGGTGAAAGGCCGCCGGTCCCAGGCCCGCTCGACAACCCAGGACGGGCCCTGGTAGATCGAGCCGAAGGTCGCGGCGAACTCCTCGCGGGACATCTGGTTGACCTCGTTGAGGGTGACCTCGTCGCCCGGCCGGCCGGCGACGGCCGGACCGCGGTCACGCCCCACGTGGTGGAACACGTAGTTGAGCAGGATGGCGACAAGGCTGCCGAGGGTGATGCCGCTCCCGAAGATGATCTGGGCCCATTCGGGGACCGCTTGGGAGAGCGTGGGCAGCACCGTGACGTAGACGGCGAGGCCGAGCGAGGTGCCGACGATGACGACGTTGCGGTGGTCGTGGAAGTCGACCCGCGACAGGGTCTGGATACCGACGACGGCCACGGTGGCGAACATGGCCAGAGCCGCACCACCGAGGACCGGGTGGGGGATGCTCGCGACGATCGCGCCTGCCTTGGGGATCAGGCCTATGACGATCATGATCGCGCCGGCCGTGGCGACGACGTACCGGCTCCGCACCCGGGTCAGCCGGACCAGGCCGACGTTCTCGGCGAAGCACGTGTAGGGGAACGAGTTGAAGACGCCACCGATCGTGGTGGCCAGGCCGTCGGCGCGCAGTGCCCGCGCGATGTCGTCCTTGGTGATCCGCTTCTCGACGATCTCGCCGGTGGCGAAGACGTCACCGGTCGTCTCGACCGCGGTGATGAGCATGACGACGACCATCGAGATGATCGCGGCGAAGCTGAACTTCGGCCAGCCGAAGTAGAACGGCGTGGTCAGGCCGAACCAGGAGGACTGCCCGACCGCGTCGAAGTGCGCGTCGCCGAGGATCCAGGCCACCAGGGTGCCGATGACCAGACCGAGCAGGACGGCGACGGTCGCCATGAACCCTCGGAAGACCCGCTGGATGATGACGATCAGGGCAAGGGTGCCGACCGCATACGCGACGTTCTTGCCGCTGGTCGGGTCGAGCGTAGGGCCGGCGCCACCGGCGGCGTCGTTGGCCGCGACCGGCAGCAGGGCGATACCGATGATGGTGATGACCGTGCCGGTGACGACCGGCGGGAAGAACTTGATCAGCCGGCTGAAGTACGGCGCGATGAAGAAGGTGAACAGCCCCGCGACGATGACCGCGCCGTAGATGACGACCAGGCCCTCAGTGCCGCCGCCGGCGGCGAGGCCGATGGCGATCATCGGCGAGACCGCGGTGAAGGTGACGCCCTGGAGGAGCGGCAGCTTGACGCCGACCTTCCAGAAGCCGATCGACTGGATGATCGAAGCGATGCCGCAGGTGAACAGGTCGGCGTTGATGAGGTGGATCAGCTGCTCGGTGGTGAGGCCGATCGCGTTGGCGAGCAGGATCGGCACGATGACCGCGCCGGCGTAGAAGGCGAGCACGTGCTGGAAGCCGTAGATCGCCAGCTTCGGGGCAGGCAGGACTTCGTCGACGGGGTGTTTGGGAGGCGCCGGACGCTCGGCGACGGAAGTAGCGGTCATTGCGCACCTGAGTTTCTGTGAGGAGCTCGCAGGGTTTCGGTATGCGGAATCTCATTTACGGATGACGGAACTTTAGACGTGACCCAGGTCACGGTCAACGGTTTGTTGAAGAAAAATCGACGTCGGTCAGGCCGACGAGTGCCGGTTCAGGTAGTTGTAGACGGTGAAGCGCGTGACGCCCAGCGCCTCGGCGACGGTCTCCGCCGAGCGCCGCATCTCGAAGGCGCCCCGCTCCTCCAGCAACCGCACCGCCTGCTGCTTGCCGGCGCGGGGCAGTCCGGCGAGTGGAGCCCCCAGCTCGCGCTCGACGTCGGCGATGAGCCGCGCCAGTCCGTCGGAGAGGTCCGCGGCCTCCGCGGGGGCCTCACCCGAAGCGCCAGCGAGCCGGACGTGGACGACCGGCCCACCGTCGAGCTCGACGGCGACGTCGTCGGGACCCGCCAGCGCGGCGTCGACGACCTCACCACCGACTCGCCGGAGCAGCGGGGCGAGCGCCTCCTCGAGGGTGCGGGCGTCGGGGTGCCGGGCGATCACGGGGTCGCTCTGTCGCCGTCGATCCGTTCCAGCTGCAAGGTGACCCGCGTTGCGCCGGAGGCCAGCGCCGCGGCGAGGACGTTGCCGAGGGCCGGGAGCAGGACGCGGTCGTCACCCTCTACCGAGGTGCCGAACGGGCCGAGGTCGGCGTCGAGCCCGGCCTCGGTGAGCAGGGCCGCCGAGTGGGTTACGTGTTCAGGGATCTCGCCCTCGCCCACGAAGGGCTCGGTCGTGAACTCGGCGCGGACGCGCATACCGAAACGGTAGCCCTGCGCGGCCACGTCAGGGCAGCGTCGCGGGGGACCGTCGATGCGACGATGAGGAGATGGAGCCGAGGGTGGCCCGCAGCGAGGTGACGGCCGACCAGGCGGCCGACCTGCTCGGTGTGCGGCTGCAGACGATCTACGCCTACGTGAGCCGCGGTCTGCTCACTCGCCACCGCCGGACCAACGAGGCGGGGCACCGCGTCTCGGTCTTCCCGCTCGAGGAGGTGCTGCGACTGGCCGGTGAGCGGACCCGCGTCCGGACCGGTTCGCTGGAGGTGCTCGTCGAGACCGACGTGACGCTGCTCGACCCCAAGGGCACGCTGTCGTTCCGGGGCCACGACGCCGTGGCGCTGTCGACGCGCCCGTTCGAGGAAGTGGCGGCGCTGGTGTGGGCGGTCCCACCCGTCGGCGACTGGGAGGCGGCCCAGGACGACCGCGCCGTGGTCCGGGCCGCCTCGTCGGCGCTGGCCCCCGGCGCAACGGATGCCGACCGGATCCGGGCCGCGGTCCTCGCCCTCGCCAGCGCCGACGCGGCGCGCGACGACCTCAAGCCTGACCACGTCGTCGCCGTTGGTCGCCGGGCGATCGCCGGCGGGATCGTCGCGTTGGGTGGTCCGGAGACGGGGTCCGTCGCGGAGCGGCTGTGGTCCGCGCTGGGAGGCGCGCCCGCCCACGAGGGGATGGCGGCCCTCAACGCCGCGCTGGTCCTCCTCATCGACCACGAGCTGGCCGCGTCGACCATGGCCGCTCGCATCGCCGCGGGCACCGGTGCCGACCCGTGGCTGGTCCTGCTGACCGGGCTGGCCGCCCTCGGCGGCGGCCGGCACGGGCGCAGCAGCGTCGCGGCCGCGGGCCTGCTCGACACGGTACGGCGCGAAGGGGCGCGCGGCCTCGACCGGTATGCGGCGGAGGTCGGTGACGTGGGGATCCCCGGATTCGGGCACAAGGTCTACGTCGATGCGGACCCGCGAGCCGAGGTGCTGCTCGATCACGTCGCGCGACTGGACCCCGACGGGTGGCCCGCGGTGGAGGAGCTGCTCCTGACCGTCAGCCGCCGGTTCGGACTGAGCCCGAACGTCGACCTGGGGCTGGCCGCGTTGGTGCAGGCGTGCGGGTGGCCGAAGGCTAGCGGCGAGACCGTCTTCGCGCTGAGCCGCATGGTCGGATGGGTCGCGCACGCCATGGAGGAGTACCCGCAGGGCCTGCGGTTCCGGCCGCGGGCCGTCTACACGGGCGACGCCCGCGAATCGGGGTGATAACGACCGGAATTCCGGCCGTTTTCACCCGATCCGTTGCTCCCTCAGCGGGACGTCAGCGGCGGGACCGGTTGCGGCGGAGGCGGACCCGAATACCGGGCACTGGGCCGGATGATCTTGCGGTCACGGGCCTGCTCGAGGATGTGCGCCGTCCACCCCATCGCGCGGCTCACCGCGAAGGTGGGCGTGAACATCTCACGAGGGATTCCGCACTCGTGCATGACGACGCCGGCGTAGAACTCGACGTTGGCGCGGAGGGTTCGGTCGGGACGGGCCGCGTCCAGGGCGTCGTCGATGGCTCGTTCCGCGGCGACGGCGAGGTCGGCGAGCGGGCCGCCGAGCTCCTCGGCGGTCTCGCGGAGTAGCTCCGAGCGCGGGTCCTTGCCGCGGTAGATCGCGTGGCCGAAACCCATGATCCGGTTCCCGGCGGCCAGCTGGGCGTCGGCCCACGGGCGGGCGTTGTCAGGAGTGCCGATGGCGTCGAGGGAGTCAAGGGCCCGGCTAGGAGCTCCGCCGTGCAGGGGCCCGGAGAGCGCTCCGAGCGCGGCGACGACGCCGGCCGCGACGTCGGCGCCCGTGGAGGCGACCACCCGAGCCGTGAAGGTCGAGGCGTTGAACCCGTGGTCGACGGTGAGGCAGAGGTACCGTTCGAGGGCCATAACGTGCTCGTCGGTGGGCTCCTCGCCGGTGATCATCCAGAGGTGGTTCGCGGTGTAGCCGAGGTCGGGCCGCGGGCCGACCGGGTCGAGCCCCTGGCTGCGCCGGTATGCGGCGGCGGTCAGCACCGGAACCTGGGCGGCAACCCGGATGGCGTCGCGCTCGCGCTGCTCGGGCGTGAGGTCCCACACCGGTTGGAGCCCCAGTCCGCCACCGAGCATGGACAGGGCGGTGCGCAGCCGGGTCATCGGATTCGTCGCCGGTGGCGTGTCGGCGGCCAGGCCGTCGAGAGCCTGGACGACCTCGTCCGGGAGCAGTTGGCCGTCAGCGATGGTGGCGCGGAACGCGGCGAGCTCGTCCGGATCGGGAAGGTGGCCGCGCAGGAGGAGGTGCCAGACCTCTTCGATCGAGCACGAGCGGGCCAGGTCGACGGCGTCGTACTGGCGGTAGTGGTAAAACCCCTCCTGCCCGCGGACGTCGGACAACGCGGTCGTCGCCACGATCACCCCCGCCAGGCCGGGTGGCGCGACGAGGGCCTCGGGCGGCGGCGTCGACAAGGCTGGCGTGGCAACGGTGGTCATGTCGATCACGGTCCGCTCTGCGTGGGCAGCGGTCAACGTTGACAACGTCAATGCGGCAGGACCTCAGCCCAGCGGCCGTCACGGGTTTGTCGGTCGACGGCGCTGCCCCTGGTTGTGTTTGGTGTCGACATGGAGCTCGTGTTGCGCCTCACGGATGAGGAAGGGCAACGCTTGCGTGAGCAGGCTGAGCTGGAGAAGTGCTCGGACGAGGATGTTGTCCTCACTGCGTTTCGCGGTACCAGCAACTGCTCGACCGACTCAAGGAGACATAACAACTACTTCGGGGGGAGCGAGGACGCATACCGGACTCCGAGGTCGACCCACCGGGCGAGGTCGGCGTCGGACTCGACCCCCGCGCTGTCGACCCGGAACCAGCCGTCCATCTCCTTGCCGCGCATGACCATTCGACCAGCGTGCGGCTGTGAGGCGATCTCGTCGCTCTGCGCCGGGTCGCCGCGAAGCATCAGCCCGCCCTGGCCGCTGGCCGCGACGGCCATGTTGCCGGCGACAAGGAAGGCCAGGCCACCGAACATCCTCATCTCGGTGACGTTGTCGACGTCCTGGACCTCGGTGCGGATCCGGTTGGCGAGCTCCTCGTCGTAGGCCATGCCGTCAGCATGGCGCACGGCGTCGACATTCAGGACTGCGGCGGCGCGATGTCCTGCTGAGCGGGTAGCTGGTCCTGGCGGACGACGCCGACCGGGCAGGTCATCCCGTTCGGCCCGTGGTTGCAGTAGCCGCCCGGGTTCTTGTGGAGGTAGCCCTGGTGGTAGTCCTCGGCGAGGTAGAACGGGCCGGCGTCCTCGGCCGACCGGATCTCCGTCGAGATCTGGCCGTACCCGTTGTCGGTGAGGACCTTCTGGAAGGCGTCACGCGTCGCGACCGCGGCCCGCTCCTGGTCCGGCGTGGTCCAGTAGATGGCCGAGCGGTAGGCGGTGCCGACGTCGTTGCCCTGCCGGTTGGGCGTCGTCGGGTCGTGGTTCTCCCAGAACTCCTTGAGCAGCAGCTCGGCGCTCGTCCGCTCGGGGTCGTAGACCACCCGAACGGTCTCGGCGTGGCCGGTCAGCCCGGTGCACGTCTCCTCGTAGGTCGGGTTCGGCGTGTACCCGCCCATGTAGCCGACCGCCGTCGCGACGACTCCCGGCTGCCGCCAGAAGATCCGCTCCACGCCCCAGAAACAGCCCATCGCGAGGTAGATCACCTGCGACCCCTCGGGCCACGGTCCGTCGATCGGGGTGCCGAGCACGACGTGCGTGGGGTCCACCTCGAACGGACGGCTGTCGCGGCCACGGAGCGCGTCCTCGCGGGACACCATCGACGTCTTTCTGCCCAGTCCGAAGATCACCACTCCAGTGTCACACGGCCTCATCGGTAGCCGGTTCGAGGGCCTCCGGGGCCCGCACTACGCTCGCCCGGTGATGTCTTCGCGCCGCCTGAACGGCTTCGCCACCCGGGCCATCCACGCCGGGCAGGATCCGGACGCGGCCACCGGCTCGGTGGTGACGCCGATCTACCAGACGTCCACCTACAAGCAGGACGGCATCGGCGGGCTGCGGGGCGGGTACGAGTACTCCCGGTCGGCCAACCCCACCCGGACCGCCCTCGAGGAGTGCTTCGCGGCCCTCGAAGGCGGAGAACGCGGGTATGCGTTCGCCAGCGGCCTCGCCGGACAGGACACCGTGGTCCGGGCCCTGCTCAGCCACGGTGACCACGTCGTGGTGCCGTCCGACGCATACGGCGGGACCTATCGGTACTTCAACCAGGTGGCCCGACCTGGCGGCATCGACCACACCATCGCCTCCATCCATGACGTCGACGCGGTGCGAGCCGCGATCCGACCGGGAGTCACGAAGCTCGTCTGGGTCGAGACACCCACGAACCCGCTCCTCGCCATCGCAGACATCGCCGGCATCGCGGAGGTCGCCCACGCCGAGGGCGCCCTGCTCGTCGTGGACAACACGTTCGCGACGAGCTACCTCCAGAGTCCCATCGAGCTCGGCGCGGACATCGTGACGCACTCGACGACGAAGTATGCGGGTGGGCACAGCGACGTCATCGGCGGCGCGGTCGTCATCGCCAAAGAGCTCGGCGCCAAGGGGTTCTCGGACGCGGCAGAGCGGATCGAGTTCCACCAGAACGCGATCGGCGGGGTGGCGGCGCCCTTCGACTCCTGGCTCGTGCTGCGCGGGCTGAAGACGCTGGCGATCCGGATGGAGCAGCACTGCGACAACGCCGAGCGCGTGGTCGAGCACCTCGTTTCGCATCCGGCGGTCGAGCGGGTCTACTACCCCGGGCTCCCCGAGCATCCGGGACACACGTTGGCGGCGAAGCAGATGCACCGGTTCGGCGGAATGGTGTCGATCGCGGTCAAGGGCGGCGAGCGGGCGGCGGTGGTGGTCTGCGGGGCGACGCAGATCTGGACGCTCGGCGAGTCCCTCGGCGGCGTCGAGTCGCTCATCGAGCACCCGGCGCGGATGACCCACGCGTCGGTGTCCGGCACGCCGCTCGAGGTGCCGCGCAACCTCATCCGGCTGTCGGTCGGCATCGAGGACGCCGACGACCTCATCGACGACCTGGACGCCGCACTCAGCGGTCACGGTTAGGCGGCAGTGGTAGCGGCGCAAGCGCCGGGTGACATGCCGGACCTGCTCTGCCTCGACGTCGGCTCGACGTTCACGAAGGCGGTTCTCGTCGGCCCGGACGGCACGGTGCGGGGGACGGCCGAGACACCGACGACAGGGAGAACCGACGTCCTCGACGGGTGCCACGCCCTCGCCGAGCGGCTCGGCGCCGGCGCCGACACGACGACGTTGGCGTGCTCGAGTGCCGGCGGCGGGCTGCGGCTCGCGGTCGTGGGGTACGAGCGGCAGGTCACGGCCGAGGCGGGCTACCGCGTCGGCCTCAGCGCGGGAGCCAAGGTCGTGCACGTCGCGTCCGGTCGGCTCGACGACGCGGCGGTCCGAGCGGTCGGCCGGGCCCTCCCGGATCTCCTGCTCCTCGTCGGAGGTATCGACGGCGGCAACGCAGACGTGCTGCGGCACAACGCTTCCCGCCTGGCCCGGGCCGCGCTGGGTCTCCCGATCGTCCTCGCCGGGAACGTCGACGCCCAAAACGAGGTGGCGGCGCTGCTTCGCGACGCCGGTCAGCCGGTTCGCGTCGCCGACAACGTCGTGCCGGAGATCGGCCTCATTGCCCCGGGCAGCGCCCGCTCGGCGATCCGGGCGACGTTCCTCGACCACGTCATCGGCGGCAAGGGTCTGTCGAGCAGCGCGGCCTTCCGGGAGATGGTGGGGGCGCCCACGCCGGAGTCCATGCTTCACGGCGTCGAGGTGACCGCCGAGGTCCTCGGCACCGACCTCCTCGTCGTCGACGTCGGCGGCGCCACGACCGACGTGTACTCCGTCGTGACGCCGGACGGCGAGGATGCGACCCTGCGCAAGGAGGTCGTCGGCACCCTGTGGCAGGCGCGCACCGTCGAGGGCGACCTCGGCGTCCGCTGGAACGCCGTCGAGATCGTCGAGGCGGCGGCTCGCGAGCGGATACCCGTCGCCGCGGGGCTGCATCGGTATTCGACGGCAGTGGCCGCGGACCCGGCCCACCTTCCCGCCGACGACGAGGAGGTGGCCCTCGACCTCCAGCTCGCGACCATCGCCGCCCTCGTCGCCGTCCGCCGGCACGCCCGGCCGGGCGCGCCAGGAGAGTCGCCACGCCCGCTCGGCGACGTCAGGGTCGTCCTGGGTTCGGGCGGCGTGCTCCGTCACGCGACGGCCGAGCAGCGTATGCGGGTGCTCGCCGCGGTGACCGGGGACCATGCCGGCGGGTGGCGGGTCCCCAGGTCCGCGCAGACCGGCGTGGACGTCGCATACCTGCTCTTCGCCGTCGGGTTGCTCGCCGACGACCACCCAGAGGTGGCTCGGACCCTGGCCCGGTCTCAGATGCTGGGCAGCCCTGAGTAGCCTGCGAACGTGCCGGACATCGCCTCACCCCCGGTCAGCATCGACGACATCCGGGCCGCCGAACGGCTGCTGCAAGGCGTCGTGCGGCCCACCCCGCTCGAGTACTCGCGGGCCCTCTCCGACAAGGTCGGCGCCGAGGTGTTCCTCAAGTGCGAGAACCTCCAGCGCGCGGGGTCCTTCAAGATCCG
>Ga0307321_1000132_pt1 | contig 11629 bp, 11 predicted proteins | sample ER_DNA_379_FD_194499 | JGI IMG/M metagenome (GOLD analysis project Ga0307321, IMG submission 194499) | Bulk soil microbial communities from the East River watershed near Crested Butte, Colorado, United States - ER_DNA_379 | ecosystem: Environmental > Terrestrial > Soil > Floodplain | place: USA... | reverse complement strand
CGGGCGGCACCGCAACCACGCGCTGGCAGCGGCCCGGCGGACGAAGGCCGTCCAGCTGCGGACCCAAGGCTGGACAGGCGATCGCGCGGCAGCTCGGCTACGTCAGCCGGGCCACGGTGTACACAATCGTTCAGAAGGCACTCGACAGGCATGAGGCCGAGGAGGTCGAGCGCCTCCGCTTCCTGGAGACCGCGCGCCTCGACAGGCTTCAGGCGAGCCTCTGGGGCAGAGCCATGACCGGGGATGTGGCCGCGGCCGCCCAGGCCCGGCTGATCATCGAGACCAGGACGCCCCCTGGCTGAACATGATGGAGATCTTCTTCGAGATCATCACCGGCCGGCCAAGCGCGGAGGCACCGCCACCCAGGTCAACGTCCTCATCGCCGGCATCGCACCCTTCAACAACGGCTGGAACCACAGCCGGCAGCCGTTCACGTGGACCAGGACTCCGAACGAGATCTTCCCTCGTGCCACCGCAGGTCAACGCCTCTTCAATAGCGCGACTAGCCTTCGCTGTGTTGAACCCGACCGTTGAGCCCAAGGCTGGCCGCGGAAGGGTACTCGTCCGATTGACGCGTCACATGCGCCTCCATCGGTCGACAACGCCGAAGAACTCCTCCCATGAGAGCGTCTCGCGCTCGAGAAGTTCGAGGGCCACAAGGCTGACCAATTGCCAATGGGGCGGGAAGCCGAGTCGAGCTTTGACCCTCTCGGTGATCCAGTCCATCCAGGCGCGAGCAACTCGGTAGTCGCCGCCGTTGGCCCAGTCGGCCAAGTCGTCCGCCCGACGGAAGTCGGGATCTGCGCCTTCCCGGATGGCTGCCAACCAGTCCGAGCCCCGACCCGGCCGTCGGCTCGTCCAGCGGCGTTCAGCCATGAAGCCGGCCACGGCGCACATGGCCTCCTGTTCCAACCCGAATTGCCCGGAAACATCCAGCTCTACGTCCGGCTGAAACTCGGGAGGCGCCGGAGTGAGGTGGATTCACCCGAGGGAGCCGTCTTCGCGACCGATGCTGACCTTCTTGAACGGGCCGTTCTCCAAGAACATGACCACGGCGTGCCCTGCCTCGTGGAAGGCCGTGCCTTGCTCTTCCGACCATCGCGCACGTTGGGTCACGAAGCCACCTTCCGTCAGTTGGGTTAGCCAGCGGCACGCTCGCTGGTCGCGAGCCTGCTCAAGGACTGTAGGTGCCCTTGGCACCGCGAGAAGCGAATTCACCTCGGCCCCGAGCGGATCGCGTCACCCTCATCACTGCGACTCGGTGTAGATGCTGGGATGTCGTTCACCATCCCGGCTGCCAGGACGAAGACTGATGCCCTGGCACCACCGCCTCACCCATATCCCACCGGCGGCGCACGCTCGTCGCCACCGGCAAACCCACGCCTCCAGGAGAAGATATGAGTACCGAGATCTCCCCCGACGCCGAGCAGGTGCCGGACGAGACCACCGGCTACCTGCGGATCGGCTGGCCCGGCGCCGGCGGCATCACTGAGGTGCCCTGGGAGCGGCCCTGGCCGCCACCGGAGCTGGTGGTGGTGATCAAGACTGCCCAGGGGCGGTTCCCGGCCAACTTGGTTGCCGTGAACTCCGTCGACTGGATCTCCGGGCTGACCCTGGTCCCCGGCGCCGACGAGGCGCACTTCTACCGCCGGGTGGGCTTGCACCCGCCGCCGCACGAGCAGCCCGACAAACTTCCCACCGCCACCTACGTCCAGACCCTCGGCGGGTGGACAAGTGTCAACCGCAGGGACCCGTTACAGCGCGCTGCGGCCGGTCATCGAGCTACACCGCAGCAGGAGTTCCGCCGGGTCTATGACTACGACCGGGCGGCGGAGACTAGGCGGAGATACGAGCTGGCCCGTAGCAGCGCCTTGTCCTCGACGCAGATCGAGCGTCGGCAGACTGTCGAGCTGACCACGTCCTATGGGTACATCGTGCTGTACGCGTCCGAGGCCGGCGCCGAGGACTTTAGGCCGGACTACACCAAGGTGGCCCAGGCCGACGAAGGTTCCCTGTGGATGCGGGTCGGCATGGACACCATGCCGGTGCAGCTGACCGTCAAGGTGCTGCCGATCGGCCTTCTGCCGATGGACCGGCCAGGCACCGAGGTCGTCTATGACGGCTCGATCACGGTCGGGGAGTTCGAGTCGTGGAACTCCTCGATGCCGCTGGCCGCGGGGGACAACTCCGGTCTGGGGGCCATCCCGTTCCGGCCGCGGCCGTTCGGGCAGTGGCAGGTCCGCGTGCAGGTCATGGGGCGGGAGGAGTCGCGCCGGATCGGTGAGGAGTGGCTCGACCTGGCCCCGGACGACCATGAGACACCGTGGCCGGAACATCCGGACGCGGTGGAGCACTGGTGGGTCGTCTTCTATCGGTTGACCTGGCCGCACTCGGGCACCGTCCGGCCGGACGAGGAGGACATCAAGGATCTGGTTGGCGTCGAGTCGGACTACGAGCCGGACGAGCACTACGGACCTCAGCACATCGAGGTGGTCGGCGGCGGCCCGGCGATGCTCAGGCCTGCGGTACGAGGGGGTTTATCCAGCCCAAAGCGGACGTGGTTATCCCTGCGTCGTGGTATCCATTCTACCACGAATTCCCTTGGGCCAGAAGGCAATTCGGAGTCCGTCGGTTGGGGTCCCGGCACGCTCATGAACGACAATGGGTTCCATAGCACTTCGGCCTCGCTGCCACCGGTCGCCGGGCGGCACCGCAACCACGCGCTGGCCGCGGCCAGGCGGACCCGGGCCGTCCAGCTGCGGACCCAGGGCTGGACGTACGAGGCGATCGCTCGGCAGCTCGGCTATGCCAGCCGGGCCACAGTGTTCGCGATTGTTCGGAAGGCTCTGGACGCGCATGAGGCCGAGGAGGTCGCGCGCCACCGTTCCTTGGAGAGGGCCCGCCTCGACAGGCTTCAGGCGAGCCTTTGGGGCAGGGCCATGACCGGGGATGTGGCCGCGGCCGCGCAGGCCCGGCTGATCATCGAGACCAGGATTCGGCTTCTCGGGCTGTTGGAGAAGATGCCTCAAGAGGAGGGGGGCTGCCGCACGGTCGTTTGCACTTGTCCGCCTGGCATCGGGCATCGTCAGCAATCGCTGCTTGGCCAAGAGTGACCTTCCGTTGCATGCCCTGTGTTCTGCAAGTTGCGCCAGGAGTTCACGCTCGAACGGCGCCCGAACAGATGTGACGAGAACCGCCGGCTGAGGGCGACACTGGCCTCATGCTTCGCGGCACGAGAGTCCTCGGGGGAGTTGGCGCCGTCCTGCTGGCGGCCCTGGCCGGAGCGTGCTCGTCCTCTTCCGGCTCGGGCGGTGCGGCCACCAGCACGGCCGCATCCTCGAGCGCGCCCGCGAGCTCGGCGGTGAGCGGAGACTTCGCCGCCCGAGTCACCGTCGGGGGCCGGCAGGTCTACCTGGAGTGCCACGGCTCCGGACGGCCCACGGTCCTGCTGCAGTCGGGCTACGGCAACGGTGGCGACATCTGGAGCGCCGCCACGGCCCACCCACCGGCGGTCGCGCCCGGGTTGGCGGCGACGAACCGGGTCTGCGTCTACGACCGCCCCGGCAGCGTGCTGTCGGTGGACGCGGCCGGCACCCCGCTGTCCTCTTCGCAGCCCGCCCGCAGCGATCAGGTGCCGATGCCGCGCACGGCCACCGCCGTGGTCACCGAGTGGCACGACGTCTTGGCCACCGCGGGGGTGCCCGGCCCGTACGTACTCGTCGGTCACTCCCTGGGCGGGCTGTTCGCGGTCCTGTACGCCCGGACCTACCCGGACCAGGTGGCCGGCATGGTGCTGGTCGACGCGACGCCTCCCGCGTTCGCGACGCTCCTTCCGCCGGCATCGCTGACCCTGCTCAAGGACTCGCTGAAGGCACCGAGCCTCATTCCCGGATACTCGTTCGAGGGCTACGCCCTCGACGAGATCATCGGTTCCATCGACGCGGCACCGGCCTGGCGGCCGATCCCCTCGACGTTGCTGTTCGCCGGCCAGGTCCAACAGGTGTCGGATCCCCCAGCCCGGCAGCTGCTCAAGGACGCCGCCGCCGTCCAGGACCAGGCCCGGGCCCAGTTCGCGGCGAGCATGCCCGGGGTGACGACGACGCTGGTCCCCGACGCGAGCCACTACATCCACGTCGAGCGGCCGGATGCGGTCATCGAGGCGGTCCGCGCGGTGGCGGGCAAGACCTAGCTACTTCGACCTGAAAAAGTCGGGGCGTGGCGGTGCGTGAGCGGCTGGTCCGGTGACGGAAGGATGGCCTCAACCCCTTGGGCTAGAAGGGATCGAGGCCATCGTGTTTCGTACGGTAGGCGATCAGCTGTCGTTGTTCGAGTCGGTCTTGCCGGCGGATCTGCTGCGGCTCCCGGAGGAGCTGGCTCGGGTTGATGCCCTGTTGGACGATGAGGGCTTCTTCGAGCCGTTCGCGCCGTTCTTCGATCCGCGGATCGGTCGGCCTTCGACGCCGATGGAGACCTATCTGCGGATGATGTTCCTCAAGTTCCGCTACCGGCTGGGGTATGAGTCGCTGTGTCGGGAGGTCAGCGACTCGATCACCTGGCGGCGGTTCTGTCGGATCCCATTGGAGGGGTTGGTGCCGCATCCGACGACGTTGATGAAGCTGACCACCCGGTGCGGGTCGGCGGCGGTGGCGGGGTTGAACGAGGCGTTGTTGGCCAGGGCGACCGCGGCCAAGGTGCTGCGGACCACCAAGCTGCGCGCAGACACTACGGTGGTGCCGTCCAACGTGTCGTATCCGACCGATTCGGGGCTGCTGGCCAAGGCGATCGGCCGGATGGCGGCCACACGGAAGCGGATTCAGGCCGCGGGCGGGGCGACGCGGACCCCGGTGCGGGACCGGTCCCGGGCCGCGGGCAAGAGGGCGCACTCGATCGGCGCGAAACTGCGCAACCGCAGTGCCCTGGGCCGGGATGAGGCGCTGGCTGTAGTGCGTCGGACTACTGGCGAGCTGGCGGACCTGGCCGAGAAGGTGGCCGAGGACGCCGAGCGATTGCTGGTCAACGCCAGGCGGTCGCTGCGGCGAGCACGCGCGAAGGCCGCTCAACAGCAGGCCGATGGTGTTCACGACGCCGCGGCCGGTCGGCGTCGGGGTCGGCTGGCCCGGGCGATGGACGACCTTTCGGAGCTGGTCAAAGCGACCCGACAGGTCGCCGCGCAGACCCGGCAGCGGTTGTCCGGACAGACCCCAGACGGTGCCACGCGACGGGTGAGCCTGCATGATCGCGATGCTCGGCCGATCGCCAAGGGCCGGCTGGGAAAGCCGGTGGAGTTCGGGCACAAGGCGCAACTCGTCGAGGGTGACGACGGTGTGATCGTGGATCACACGATCGAACAGGGCAATCCCGCCGATGCGCCTCAGTTGGCGCCAGCAGTGGACAGGATCAAGCGCCGCGCTGGTCGTCCACCACGCACCGTGACCGCCGACCGCGGCTACGGGGAGAAGAGCGTCGAGGACGCCCTGACTGATCTCGGCGTCCAGAACGTCGTGATCCCACGCAAGGGCAAACCCGGGGCCGCTCGCCAGGTGGTCGAGCATCGTCCGGCGTTCCGACGAACCATCAAGTGGCGCACCGGATGCGAGGGCCGGATCAGCACCCTCAAACGTCAGTACGGCTGGGACCGAACCAGGACCGACGGAACCGAAGGCGCCAAGACCTGGACCGGATACGGGATCCTGGCCCACAACCTGGTCAAGATCGGCGCCATCGCCGCGTGACGATGAGACAACGGAGCGAACTGCCGTCCCCGCCATGCCAAACCGACCCAAGGCATCACGACGGCCCGGTGTTTTTCAGGTCGAAGTAGCTAGTGCTGGACATCGAATTGCCAGGCACCTGCGAATGGTGCTGGTGGCTGAGCCGTAGTCCTTGGTCTCGGTGTAGGAGGCGGTGTAGGCGCTGCTGGTGAGGGCAGGCGGTGGGCCGGGCCGGAACTGCTTTGCGGTGCTCATGATGAACGGGCTCATCTTGGCGGCCCACGGGGTGGCCGGGGTGGTGGCGGGGTTGTCGGTGGGCAGGACCCAGACGCCGGGGCCGCTGCCGAAGGTGTAGGAGATGGCGGCTTGGAAGCCGTCGTTGGCGCGGGCCTGCTGGACGTCGGCGGCGGCGGCCTCACCCAGTTCGATGCCACGGTCCTTGGGGTGCCCGTCGGGGATGCCGGCCAGCGCAGCGTCGTAGGCCTGGTCGAGGGTGGCTTGCTGGCTGGGGAACTGGGTGACGAGGATGCGGTGGGCGGCTGCGGCGACCCCGGCGTCGTGGGCTTCCCCTCGTAGCGTGGAGGCGTCGCCTTTGAGGAGGTAGCGGGCGATGGTCAGGAGCTATCGGAAGTTCGATGAGGACTTCAAGCAGGGCGCGGTGGCGCTGGTGATCGAGACTGGCAAGCCGATCGCCCGGGTGGCCCGGGATTTGGGCATCAACGACGGCACCCTGGGCAACTGGTGCGCCCGGCAGCGGCGGGCTCCGACGTCCAGGCGTGGGTGGCCGAGCTTGCGGCCTCGGGTCTCTCCCCCTCGAGCGTCCAGCGGACCCACGGCGTGCTTTCGCAGGTGTTCGACGTTGCGGTGCGGGACCGTCGGATCCCGTCCAACCCGTGCAAGGGACCAACCTGCCGCGCAAGACCAGCCGCGAGAAGCGGTTTCTGACCGCCGACCAGGTGGAGGCGCTAGCGGAAGCCTGCGGCCCCCGGGGCACCGTCATCCGGTTCCTGGCCTACACCGGGTTGCGGTGGGGCGAGATGGCCGCCCTAAGGGTTTGCGACGTCGACCCGCTGCGACGGCGCCTGCACGTCCGCCGCTCGGTCACTGAGGACAACGGCCGGCTCGTCTTCGACACGACCAAGACCAACGAGGCCCGAGTCGTGCCGCTCCCCCGGTTTCTCGTCGACCAGGTTGCGCAGTTGTGCGCCGGCAAGGATGACGACGAGCTCGTCTTCGAGGGCCAGCGGGGCGGTGTCCTGCGGAACCGGAACTTCAACCGGCGCACCTTCGCGCCGGCCGCACTCAGCATCGGTGAACCTAACCTCACCCCGCACGGTCTGCGGCACACCGCAGCCTCGCTGGCGATCGCCGCGGGAGCCAACGTGAAGGTCGTTCAGCAGATGCTCGGGCACAAGACCGCGAGCATGACGCTGGACCTCTATGGACACCTGTTCCCGGACCAGCTGGATGACGTTGCGGACCGTCTCGACGTCATCGGCCGGACGGCCGCGGCGAATCTTGCGGACTTTTTGCGGACTAGCCGGGATGTGAGGGTTGTTCCCGGAGTGGCCGCCGCAGGCCTGTGACCTGCGGTTTTATGGGTGGGCCCGGCCGGGATCGAACCGACGACACCCGCGGTGTAAACGCGGTGCTCTGCCAACTGAGCTACAGGCCCCTGCCCGGCCCGGTGGCCGTTGCCGAGGCGCGAGAAATTCTGTCAGACCCGTCACACCGACGCCGTAGTCGAGCGCAGCTCGGCCAGGGCGGCCCTATAGCCGGCGAAGTCACGCGGCTCCCCCGGACCGTTGAGGAGGACCCATCGGACCACCGCGTCCCGGTCGACAAGGAACGTACCGCGCAGCGCGAACCCGGTCTGCTCCCAGAAGACCCCGTATGCGCGTGCGGTCTCCCCGTGCGGCCAGAAGTCGCTGAGCAGCGGGAAGAAGTAGCCCTCGGCGTCGGCCCACGCGCGGATCGACTCCATCGGGTCGCACGAGATGCCGAGGACCTGGACATCGTCGCCCTCGAAGTCCTCCAGATGGTCGCGGATCTCGCGGAACTCACCGGTGCAGATCCCCGAGAACGCGAACGGGTAGAACACGACCACGACGTGCTTCTCGCCCCGGAAGTCCTCGAGCGAGATCGTCTCGCCGTACTGGTTACGCAGCCGGAACGGCGGCGCCATGTCACCGACGCCTAGCAGGCCGCCGGCGGCAGGGGTCGAGTCGGTCATGCGGATAGTGTCCGCTTCACCGGCGCTGGCCGCGCGGCGCCACGAGCCGGACCGCGCTCCACTCCGCGCTGACGTTCGCACCACCCGCGGTGTGCAGCCCCGCCGTGACCGCGGCCTCCTCGATCTCGCTGGCCTCGACATGGTCGGGGTGGCCGGCCTTGGGCGTCAGAAGGACCACGAAGCCGCCGTCGGCGAGGTTGGTCTTGGCGTCGACGAGGGTGTCGACGAGGTCGTCGTCGCCCTGCCGGAACCACATCAGGACCGCGTCCGCGACATCTCCGTAGTCCTCGTCCTCCAGCTCGGTCGTCGTGACGTCCTCGATGGCTAAGCGCAGCTCGTCGTCGACGTCACTGTCCCAGCCGATCTCCTGCACGACCTGGCTCGCCCCGAACCCCAGCTTGGCCAGTGCCCCGCCAGCCGATCCGGGTGACGCCGCGTGCGCGGTCGAACCCACGGTGCTGTCCCCTTCGTGCGTCGTTCCTGCAAGCGGTAACCACGGTAGTGGGTGACACGGCGCGCTGGCACGAGGTGCACAGTCCGTGGACCCGGGTCGCGGTACGCCGTCGCCGTCGCTGGACACGCCTCCTCCCGACCTGAGCGACAGTGGGAGGATGGTCCTGACTCACCTGCACACCCTGCAGACGAACGACAGCCACACCGTCGTGGCCGCCTGAAAGGACGATGCACCGTGGCACGACAGGAAGCCGGACCCATCCTCAACGGCATCCCGAGCCAGCTCCCCGACACCGATCCGGAGGAGACCCACGAATGGCTCGAGTCCCTTGACGGAGTCATCGACACCGCCGGTCGCACCCGCGCGCGATATGTCATGCTCAAGCTCCTCGAGCGCGCCCGGGAGCAGCAGGTCGGCGTCCCCTCACTGACGGCGACGGACTACATCAACACCATCAGTCCCGAGCAGGAGCCGTGGTTCCCCGGCGACGAGGAGGTCGAGCGCGAGTACCGCCGGTGGATCCGGTGGAACGCCGCGATCATGGTCCACCGCGCCCAGCGGCCGGGAATCGGCGTCGGCGGCCACATCTCGACGTATGCCTCGGCGGCGACGCTCTACGAGGTCGGGATGAACCACTTCTTCCGCGGTCCGGACCACCCGGGCGGCGGCGACCAGGTCTTCTTCCAGGGGCACGCCTCCCCCGGCATGTACGCGCGAGCCTTCCTCGAAGGGCGGCTCACCCAGGACCAGATGGACGGGTTCCGGCAGGAGAAGAGCCACCTCGTCGACGGCGAGATCCGCGCCCTGCCGTCCTACCCGCACCCTCGGCTCATGCCGGGCTTCTGGCAGTTCCCGACGGTGTCCATGGGCATCGGCCCGATGAACGCGATCTACCAGGCGCAGTTCAACAAGTACCTCGACCATCGCGGCATCAAGGACACCTCCGAGCAGCATGTCTGGGCGTTCCTCGGTGACGGCGAGATGGACGAGCCGGAGTCGCGCGGCCTGCTGCAGATCGCGGCCAACGAGGAGCTCGACAACCTCACCTTCGTCATCAACTGCAACCTGCAGCGGCTCGACGGCCCGGTCCGCGGCAACGGCAAGATCATCCAGGAGCTCGAGGCGTTCTTCCGCGGCGCGGGATGGAACGTCATCAAGGTGATCTGGGGCCGGGGCTGGGACCCGCTGCTCGCGGCGGACCGCGACGGGGCACTCGTCCACGTCATGAACTCGACCAGCGACGGCGACTACCAGACGTTCCGGGCCAACGACGGCGCCTACGTCCGGGAGCACTTCTTCGGGCGCGACCCGCGGATCCGCGCGATGGTCGAGAACTGGTCCGACGACGACGTGTGGTGGAAGCTCAAGCGGGGCGGCCACGACTACCGCAAGGTCTACGCCGCATACCAGGCCGCCCTGAACCACACCGGGCAGCCGACGGTCGTCCTCGCCAAGACGATCAAGGGCTACAGCCTCGGCTCGCACTTCGCCGGTCGCAACGCGACCCACCAGATGAAGAAGATGACCCTGGACGACCTCAAGCTGTTCCGGGACGACATGCGCATCCCGATCTCGGACGAGCAGCTCGAGGCCGACCCCTACCAGCCGCCGTACTACCACCCCGGCAAGGACAACAAGGCGATCCAGTACATGCTCGAGCGCCGGGCCGCCCTCGGGGGCAACGTGCCGTCGCGGCGGGTGCAGCACGACTCGCTGAAACTCCCGGGCGACGACGCGTACGCGCAGCTGAAGAAGGGGTCCGGCAAGCAGGAGATCGCCACGACCATGGCGTTCGTCCGGCTGCTCAAGGACCTCATGCGCGACAAGGAGTTCGGCTCGCGGGTCGTGCCGATCATCCCCGACGAGGCGCGCACCTTCGGGATGGACTCGTTCTTCCCGACAATCAAGATCTACAACCCGCACGGGCAGAACTACACGCCGGTCGACGCCGAGCTCATGCTGGCCTACCGGGAGTCCGAGAAGGGCCAGATTCTCCACCTCGGCATCGACGAGGCCGGGTCGCTCGCCGCCTTCACGGCGGTCGGCACGTCGTATGCGACGCATGGCGAGCCGATGGTGCCGATCTACGTCTTCTACTCGATGTTCGGGTTCCAGCGGACGGGCGATGGGATCTGGGCGGCGACCGACCAGATGACCCGCGGGTTCCTCATCGGCGCGACGGCCGGCCGGACCACGTTGACCGGTGAGGGCCTGCAGCACGCCGACGGGCACTCGCCGCTGCTCGCCTCGACGAACCCGGCGGTGGTGTCCTACGACCCGGCCTACGGCTACGAGATCGCGCACATCGTCCATGAGGGCTTGCGCCGGATGTACGGCGACAACCCGGAGAACGTCATCTACTACCTCACCGTCTACAACGAGCCGCTCGTGCAGCCCAAGGAGCCGGAGAACGTCGACGTCGAGGGGATCATCCGTGGGATGTACCTCTTGGCACCGGCCAAGACCGACGGCTGGGAGCACCAGCCGGCGCGAGCTCAGCTGCTGGCGTCGGGCGTGGGCGTGCCGTGGGCGCTCGAGGCGCAGCAGCTGCTGGCCGAGGACTTCGGGGTGGCGGCTGACGTGTGGTCGGTCACGTCGTGGACCGAGCTGCGGCGCGACGGGATGGCCTGCGACGAGCAGGAGTTCCTGCGTCCCGAGGCCGAGCAGCGGGTGCCGTGGGTGACCCAGAAGCTGGCCGACGCTCCGGGACCGGTGCTGGCGGTGTCCGACTATATGCGCGGCGTCCAGGACCAGATCGCGCAGTTCGTCCCGGGCGACTTCATGTCGCTCGGCGCCGACGGCTTCGGCTTCTCCGACACCCGCCCGGCGGCGCGCCGGTTCTTCCACATCGACGGGCCGTCGCTCGCGGTGCGGACGCTGCAGCAGCTGGCCAAGCGGGGCGAGGTTCCGGCGGACTACGCCGCCAAGGCGGCGGAGAAGTACCGCCTCCACGACGTCACGGCCGGGACCAGCGGCAACGCGGGCGGCGAATCCTAGGTCGTCCGCGTCCAGCCGAGAGGCCAACTTCTGCCGCTCTGACACCATCCGGAGCGGCCGAAGTTGGCCTCTCGCGCGTGGAGATCCGGTCAGCCGGTCGCCTGCTTCTCGCGCACCAGCTCCTCGACCGCGCTCGGGATCCGGGTCTCGAAGTCGAGGATCTTGGCCCACGTCGGCGTGATCCGGATCTCGACCATCGAGTCGTAGAGCCCGGTGACTCCTGCCTCCCACTCG
>Ga0307321_1000131_pt1 | contig 11646 bp, 10 predicted proteins | sample ER_DNA_379_FD_194499 | JGI IMG/M metagenome (GOLD analysis project Ga0307321, IMG submission 194499) | Bulk soil microbial communities from the East River watershed near Crested Butte, Colorado, United States - ER_DNA_379 | ecosystem: Environmental > Terrestrial > Soil > Floodplain | place: USA... | reverse complement strand
CGGCCGCCGCAACGGCGCCGTACTCCAGGACCCACTCCACCAGCATCGGTGCGAGCGCCCATCGACTCCCGCCGACCATGCCGCCACCATGGATGAGATAGACGCCTGGACCCGCCACACCCACCTGGCCACCGCGCCGCAACACCGTGACGACGATCTCACCGCCACCATGACCCATCACGGCGTGATCGGTGACCTCGACCGGCCGCCCCCCGATCACCTCCTCCAGCGACGACGGACGCGTGGTCGCCGCCCGGAACTCCGCAATGGAATCAGGCTCAAGCGTAGTGAAGAACCCCGGCGCCGCGTCGAGTGCGGCTTCCAGCTCAACGTCGAACGGTGGACGGGCACGCGCGGTCATCTCGATCCTCCGGTTCTCGATCACTACCACATGACCGATGCTCCACCATCATCGGATTCCCCGTCGAGCAGGACATCGTGAGCATCCGTCCGCCGCCGCCGGCACTCAGCATCCGCTCGCTCAGCCCCTGCGATGGATCTGGAAGCGCCTTTGTTCGCGTCGCACCGCTCCCCAGGGTCTCGATGACCGCAGGAGGTCACGGGTCTGGAGGAACGGATCCCTCTGCGCAGTCGTGTCCGTGACACCTGGCCTGGGGGTGCGTCCCGGCTGGCGGACGGCTCACTGTCCGGGATATCGGCTCTTTCCGCTGTGGCTATGCCCTTTTACTCTGCGTCGCCCGGCTGACATCACGGGAGCACTATCAAGGCTTGACGTAGCACCTCGAGGCTTCGCTCCCAAGCACCAGCCTCCTGCTCGTCCATCCTCGGGTGAATTGGCTTGCCCGCACCCTCGGAACCGAGCACGCATGGCAAACTGGCGCAGAGCCGATCGGCGACGCGGACCGAAACGGGAACGATTCGGCCGTGGTCTCGGACGATGCTGCGCACCAAAGCCGCGACCGCAAGTCCGATCGCGTCCCATGTCGAGCCCTTGAGTTCGCGCACTCGATATGCAGCAGTTCGCACCGTGTCGGCAATCGTTGCCAGCCGCTCGACGGACAAGTCGACGCCCGTCTGCCGAGCGAAGTCCTCCAGTGTGAGACCGGCGATTGTTGCCGAACTGAAAAGCAGCACAGCGGAGTCGCCGTGCTCGCCCACGACCCATGCGTGCACCGAAGCCGGATGTACGCGGCAGACCGAGGAAAGCTCCCCGCGAAGCCGCCAGGTGTCGAGCGATGTGCCGGAGCCGATCACATTGACCCCGCGTCTCGCCCAGCGCCGCGTGAGGTACTCGGTGAGGACATCGAGCGGACTCGTCGCCACGAGACAGACGCGAGGAAGTCCACCCACCTCGACATGCCAGGTCGAGGCGGGTCTGACCGGATGCGGTATGACCACCGAACGCCATCACGAGGACATCTTCGGGTTCGACGGCAGTCAAGGGTCGCCCGCGAATCTCGCACGGCTCGAGCATGGGCAACGCGTGACTCAGATCGAGAGCCTCTCCCTGGGCGTAACTCTCGGTTCGGTCATAAATCGTCAATCGCGTGACGAGTCCGTCACGGACGATTGCCCGCGCACACGACGCCCCAACGCGGCCTGCTCCGATAACCCCAACAGTGGTCATGACTCGAGAACCATCCAGACTGGTCGTCCCTCGCATAGTACTAATCGATGCGGGGCCCGACATCGACAGCGCGTGGGCTCTCTTCCAACCAGAATCACAGACATGTTCCAATCAGATATGTATCTCTCAGCGGCGACGACGTGCAGCACCGCGCCGAGGCTGATCGCCGAGAAGTCGAAGGCGGCCTCGATCTGGGCGCATTCTCCGACCACTTCCCAATCCTGCGATCGAGGCGGTCGCAGCACGTTACGTCAACTAGGTGTTGACAACTCGCCTCCAGCATGGAGAGCGATCAATACGCTCACGGCCCGGCCGGGCGAAGATCAACAGCTCTGATCCATCGTTGGCGGCCGTCTGCCCCGCGTACGCGACCCCACCATTCCTGCCGTTCTCTCACCCACCCATCAAGCTGCCCAGCTTTCGACGACGTGGCCGTTTTCACCTGGATCGGCGGATTAGCTCGGCTTGGCCGGGACGAAGCGCTTGACGAAATCGAGTGCGGTCTGCGCGACCTCCTGCCAGCCGTGGTCGAGGGTGAGCGCGTGGCCGCGGTTCGGGATCCTCACGATCTCCGTCACCCCTGGGTTGCGCCTCTGCCGCTTGTAGGCGGCGTTCGCGATCGCCCACGGCACCGTGTGGTCCTTCTCGCCCTCGATGATCAGCAGAGGACCGCGGTCGGGGTTTTTCGTGTTCACCTTCGCCTCCGTCCACGGGTTGAGGTTCGCGTTGCCCATCTGCATGAGAGAGATCCCGGAGCCGGCGACGTGGAACGTGTCGTAGAGCTCCTTCGCCTCCTTCTCGTCCAGCGCGTTCGCCCAGCCGTACTTGAACTGGTCGAACGTGAGCGTGATCGCGCGGCCGCGCGTCAGCGGGTTGATCAGGAACGGGCCCGCCACCTTGAGCGCGGAGGCCGGTAGAGGCAGAACGCCGCGGAAGATCCCGGGGTCGATCGCCACCGTGGCCGCCACGAGGCCCCGGCCCGCGAGCATCTGCGCCAGCAAGCCGCCGGTCGAGTGCCCCATTACCGCTGGTTTCTTGTCCAAGGCATTGATGATCTCGGTGGTGTGGTCGGCGACCTGCTTCAGCGTCTTCTTGGCAAGGACGTCCGGGTTCCCGCGGGCCTCCTCGACGGTCACAGGATCGTCCGGCCAGTCCGGGGTGAGCGGCGCGTAGCCAGCCTCGCTGAAGAGCTGCCTCCAGCGATCCCAGCTGCTCGGCAACAGCCAGAGGCCGTGGATGAAGACCACGGGCGTGTTGCCGGAGGCGTTTGCCGCCTCGATCTCCCGGTTCTCCCGCTCCGAAATTGACGCCATGCCGAACTCCTCTCGGTCGGAAACATGCTCCAATCAAATATGGATCTCACCGACGATGAGGTCCAGCAGCGTGCCGAAGCAGATCGCCGAGAAGTCAATGCACCGATCCCAGTCGAGACGGCCACGTGGGCGAGAGCTGGCCAGCTTGATTGGTGGGTGAAAGAACGGCAGGAATGGTGGAGTCGCGTACGCGGTGCAGACGGGCGTCAACGCTGGACAACCAAAGTGCGATCCTCACCCGAACGATCCTCCGGCGCAGTCTGAAGAAAAGCCGCGGGCCACATCCAACAACGCATCAGCACTGCTGTACACGCCCACACCCGGCGCAGGCTTCTGTTCGGCCTCACCGCACGGGTCGAGTTTAGATGATGGCGGCCCAACTGATCCCGCGCCGTATTGATTGCCGCCAACAGCAGGGCGGCCTCCTGTTTGGGCAGCCGGGCCCGCAACTCCACTATGCCGTCTTCCCGCTCACGCCACGACACATTGCGTCCGATCTGCTGCTTGATCCGCAACCCATCCGCGGACCGAAACCCACTGATCATGCGGGCCAGCTGGGAGGCGGTCGCAGTCAACGTCAACTCCGCCAACCGCTCCTCATCAACCACATCAACGACCCGGGTGACCTCCCGCACCTTCGAATACGACAACCGACCCACCGCGAACAATCCAGCAATGGTCGGCATCCGCAGCAACGCCTTGGCCACCCGAACGTGTTCCCGCGCCACCCCGGGTTCATCGAACACGACCACGACAGCCAATGCGCCAAGGACTTGAACCCGGTCCAATACCGGATCGCATGAGTGGCGTCGAACTCACCCAACAGCTCTAACAAGACATAGCTGGACCGGGCCGCCTCGGCGGCTGCAGCGCAGATCCGACCCGCCAACCCATCCGCCAGCGTCCGCTGCTCCGCATCGGCCACCGATTGTGATGTCGGCCCATCGTGTATCGGGATCGCCTCGCCTACGTAGCGCCCCGGCACCACCCCCGGACCATCATGATCATCTGCGCTCAACATGCACATCCTTCCCCGAAAACCCAACCAGACAAGGAAGAACGTACAGAAGGGGGCTGACAATTTCTTGAGTGAAGGCTGTGGTGATCAACTGCAAGCCGCGCGGCTGTCCGTCGATACCTGAGTTGGAAACGTTCCCGCAGGAACGTCGCCGGAGGCATGCCTGCCGAAATCAGGCCACATCGATCAAGTCATCCGCATGGGACGCAAGCTGTCGCACCGCTTTGCTGCACCGGACACGGATCACCCCCTCGCTGGTATGAAACCGGCGAGCCGACTGGGTGCCGGTCATGCCGTCGACATAGACACTCGCGAGCAGCGCGCCAGTCGAATTGTCGATCAGCCTCAGCTGCCGGCCGGCCTCCAGCACTTCAAGTACTTCCAGGTCAACCGGCAGCGGCGAGTCGCACAGAGTCCCGTCAAGGCCGGCGGGCGACAGCAGCTCCTCGAGCGATTCACTCGACGGCCACAGCGTGACATCGCCTCGCCCCAGCCACCGGTGCTCCATGGACACCGCCTTCAGAGTGTCCAGTGAGAGATTTGCCGCGATCCGCACCGGTCGCCGGTGCAGGGGATAGTTGTTGATCACACACCACAGCAACGCAAGATAATCGCCAACACTCGAGCGGGGATCGCGCTGCGCCATCCGGACCATGCGGCCGATGAGCGCCTGCAGCACCACGCGGCCGGCAAGCTGATCTCCAATGGAAACCTCAGTCAGCAGGGCAGCAAGAACGGGATCGGAGTTCAACCTGGCGGCGGATAGAACATCATCGAGCGAGCCGCAGGGAGCCAACGCCTCGTGTCGATCAGCCCAGCGGGCCGCCGTTTCCCGATGGTCTCGGACGAGCTCGCACCACTCTCGATCGAGCGCCTCGATGACGCCGAATCCTCGCCGCCGACCAGATGCGCTCGTCATAGGGACGACTTTGCCCAGCGGGTGTTGTCCACTGTGTTGGTCGAAACGCCGCTGGTGTTGCCCATCTGAGCCCGGTGTTGTCAGTAGCTAGGGTGAGCGGATGAGGATGGTGGCTGAGCGTCTGCTGGCTGCTACGTCCAAGCTGACGCCGCCATTCGCGGTTCTTGATCTTGATGCTCTGAATCGAACGTAGAGTCCATGATCACCAGAGCGCACGGCCTCCCCATCAGGTTAGCGACGAAGTCGATCCCCTGCCGGGCGTTCGTCGACCGCCTACTCGTGTACTCCAGTGGCTCCATCGCTTCAGGGCCACCGGGCTGGTCACGGCAACCTCTTCCCTGGATGCCACCCAAACTTCGGCTGCTTCGCACCGAAGGCGCCGGCGAGGTACAGACACCGCTGCGCGGGGCGGCGGCCGCCGAACTGCAGGTTGGCGATCAGGTCTGGTTTCGGCATGCCAAAGGCCGGTGAACTGTGCGAACGCTTCGATCGGCTTCATCTCGTCCAAGGAGACCAGATCGTCGACGATGTGCCGAGCTATCGGGGTGAGGGACGGAACATCGGGTGAGTAGCCGCTCGGTCGCGGGCTGGACCAACTGGTCCCTCAATGTGACCAATGCGCCGCGCGAGGTCGCCCATCCCGGGACCGTCGGTGAGCTTGCCGAGTTGATCACGGGCGCTTCCCAAGCCGGCCGGCCGGTCAAGCCGGTGGGCACCGGACACGCGTTCAATTCGATTGCAGCCACCGATGGTGTCCAGATCTGCCTGGATCGACTGACCGGCATGACCAACGTCGATGCGCGTGGGCCTATGCGCGCTCGGAGTGATCACCGAGGTCACCCTGCGATGCGTACCGCGCGACCGGTTAGATCCTGGTCCAACCTTCGACAATGCCTACCTGCGCAGCGTGCTCGGCACATGATGGGTCGCGCGCGAGGTGTTTCAGGTCCGCGCCAGTGGGAACCCTCCATCATGGGAACCGCTCGCATCAGGAGGCGCCATGAACACCTATGAAGCCCGGAAGTTCGCTGTCATCACCGGAGCGTCCAGCGGCATCGGCTATGAGTTCGCCAAAGTGTGCGCTGCCGAGAACTTCGAGGTCCTCATCGTCGCCGACCACGGGATCGACGAGGCGGCGGAGCGGCTGCGGGCCGCCGGCGCGGCAGTCACCGGGCTCCCGGCAGACCTGTCGACGTTCGACGGCAACGAAGGCGTCGCGGCAGCCATACAGCAGGGATCCCGACCGCTCGATGTATTGGCGTTGAACGCCGGTACAGGCGTCGCAGGACCGTTCCTGGACACAGCCCTCGAACGTGACCTTGCGCTGATCCAGCTGAACATCGGGTCGGTGGTCCATCTGTCGAAGCGCCTGCTGCCAGCCATGGTCGCCCGCGGCGAGGGCCGGGTATTGATCACCTCCTCGATTGCCGCAACGATGCCGGGACCGTATTACGCGACGTACGCGGCTTCGAAGGCCTACCTGTTGTCCTTCGCCGAGGCGATCCGGTACGAGCTCAAGGACACCGGCGTCAGCGTCACCGCGTTGCTGCCCGGACCGACCGACACCGAGTTCTTCGACCGGGCCGGCATGCAGAACACGCCGGTCAACGAGGCGGACAAGGATGACCCCGCCGATGTGGCACGGGATGCCTTCACCGCTTTGATGGCGGGCGATGACAAGGTGGTGGCCGGATCGGTGAAGAATCGGCTCCAGGCCACGGCGGCGCGGGTCCTACCCGAGGAGCTCAAGGCCGCCCGACACGCCGCTCAGACCAAGCCCAAAGATGTGGAATAGAGGAGTGACATGTCAGCAGTTCCGTCGCTAGTGATGAACAACGGCTTGCACATCCCGCAACTGGGTTTCGGGGTGTTCCTCGTCCCGCCGGAGGAAACCAAGCAAGCCGTTGCCGAAGCGCTTAAGGCCGGGTATCGGTTGATCGATACCGCGCAGGGCTACCGGAACGAGGAGGGTGTCGGTGCCGCGATCGCCGAGAGCGACGTGTCTCGGGACGAGTTGTTCATCACCACGAAGCTGACCAACAGCCAGCACGGCTACGACACGACCCTCGCCGCCTTCGACGGCAGCATGGAAAAGCTGGGCATCGACGGGCTCGACCTGTTTCTCATCCATTGGCCACTACCGATGTTCGACGAGTACGTCGAGACCTGGCGGGCGTTCGAGAAGCTGCTGGCCGACGGGCGAGTGCGCTCGATCGGCGTTTCCAACTTCGAGATCCCGCACCTCGAACGACTCTTCGCGGAGACGGATGTGACGCCGGCGGTCAACCAGATCGAGCTGCATCCGGAGTTCCCGCAGGAGGAGCTGCGCGAGTTCCATCAGGAGCACGGGATCCTCACCGAGTCGTGGGGCCCGCTCGGTCAGGGCAAGGGCCTGCTGGAGAACCCCCACATCGTCGAGGTGGCGCGACGCAAGGGCCGTACGCCGGCGCAAGTCGTGCTGCGCTGGCATGTGCAGCTTGGCTGTGTCGTCATCCCCAAGTCAGTGCATCCCGATCGGATACAGGAGAACATCGACCTGTTTGATTTTGAACTCGATGATGGCGACATGGCCGAGATCTCCAAGGTCCGGACCGGCCAGCGTCTCGGCGCCGACCCGAACGTTTTCGCGATGCGCTAGCGGTTGATCCGCGGAAGTCGCGCTGCGGAGGGTGCTTAGTTCTGGGGCACAGCCTGCAACGACTCGGTGCCCTCGTCCATGCTGACGCCGCGGCTGGCCAGCGCGAAGCCCAGCGCAACCACCAGGTAGCCGACCGCCATGATGATTAGAATGATCACCGACTTGCCGTTGGCCGGCAGGATCACCGCAGCAATCACCGCAGCAACTACGAGCGCCACATTGAAGATCATGTCGTAGATCACGAACACCCGGCCCTTGAACTCATCGGCCACGTGCGCCTGGACCAGGGTGTCAACACAGATCTTGAGGATCTGCGCGGTCAGGCCTAGTAGGAATGCCGCCACCATCTGCGACGCTCGGGCGTAGATCGCGCCGGGCAGCACCTGAAAGACCGCCGACGCCAGTAGACAGATGATCATCGCACTCCGCAAACCCAGCCGCGCACTCATGGGCGGTGTCACCACTGAGGCGAAGACGAAGCCGGCCCCGGTGATCACCACAACCAAGCCAAGATCAGCAATCGCAGGATCGATCTGGTCAGGGGCGTGGAAGTAATTGCGAAACACCAAGATCGTCGCCACCGTGACGATGCCGTGGATGAGCCGGTGCGCCGCGATGGTCAGCAGCCCGACGCCGGCGGCGCGCCGGCTTCGTAGGTGCGCAAGCGCCTCGATCAGACCGCTGACGACATCGCGTGCTCGCGTGGTCGCTGTGCCGTCGGGGCCAAGCTGCCGCCGCGGGATCAGCAGCGCCAGGCCTGCGCTCACCACGAATCCAACCGCGGCAACCAGGAACAAGATCGCATTGGCCCGGTAGTCGGGCATCACGTGGCCCAAGATCAGGCGCAGCGGCGTCGCCACCGCGACGCCGATCAGCAGACCGGCGGGACCGACCGTCGGTACCACCGAGTTGGCGACGAGGTACTCGCTTGCATCGATGGTGTGGGGAAGTGACGCGGACAGCGCCGCCAGCAGAAACCGGCTAAGGCTCATCGCAACAAGTAGGCCGCCGTAGATGAGGATCTCGACCCCCGTGGTCTGCAGCCCCGTCGCGACCAGGAAGGCGAGGCCTACGATCACGGCTGCTCGTACCAGGTTGCCAACGACGAGCACCTGCCGGCGGGACACCCGGTCGATCACGATTGCGGCGAAAGGTCCCAGGATCGAGAAAGGCAGCAAAGTGATGGCCAGCACGACGGCGATCGACGCCGCGTCTGGCTGCCGCTCAGGCGAGAGGAGCACGTACGCGGCGAGTGCAACCTGGAGGACTCCGTCGCAGGACTGGATGGCGACGCGAACCGCCAGCAGTCGCCGGAAGTATCGGTGCCGCCACAACTGCCGGAGACTCCGAAACACAGCTCGCCGCTGGGGCTGGTGCTCGCTGTCCTCACGCGGTTTGCTGGCGAACTCCATCCTCAACCTTGCGGATACTTCTTCACATACTCCGAGAGCTTGTCCTTCTTCATCGCATGGGCCAGCTCGGCCATCTTGGCCGTGTCCACAATGTCAATGCTCTGCCCGTCGCCCGTCGTTGCAAAACCGGAGATGGGCGCCTGCAGCAGGTCGATGTCCTTGCCGCCCAGTCGGAGCGAATGAGCGGTGCGCTTGATCTCGGCATCGCTGAGATCGTTGTCAACCGTCAGGTACTTCGCGACATTGCTGAGGAAGTTGAGGAAGGTCGACGGATCGGAAATGACTCGTGCGCTCAGACCCTTCTGCACGATCGCCTTGATCACATTGCGTTGGTTCTCCGCACGATCAAGATCGCCTCCGGGCAGCAGCTTGCGCTCCCGGACGAACCAGAGCGCTTCCTCACCTGCGATCGTGATCTTGCCTTTGGGATAGTCGAAACCGTGTGAGCTGAAGGCTGTCTTGTTGGTGACCGTCACACCATGCAGATCCTCTGTGAGCCTGATGAAACCCTCGAAATCGATGAGCGCCACATGATCCATGCGGACGCCGCTCAGATTCTCCACGGTTCGGACCGCCAGCGGTGTGCCTCCGAAGGCAAACGCCGCATTGATCTTGTTCCTGCCGTAGCCAGGGACATTGACGTACATGTCGCGCGGGAACGAGATGATGTAAGCCTTGTTGCGCTTGGCATTCAGATGAACCACCAGGATGGTGTCGCTGCGCCCGTTGCCTTCGTTCCCAGGATCGCGGCTGTCGGAGCCAAGCAGCACGTAGTTCAGCGTGCCGGTCTCCTGCGGCTCCTTGGGGGGGCGTACAGAGGATTCGTCGGTAGGCAACTCGACGCCTCGGTTGAGGTTTTCGGTCAGGCTGCGATCGATTGTCGCGCTGTAGAACATCCCAGCGCCGGTCGCCGCGACGAGCACAATGGCCACGCCGATCAAGATTTTCGGCAGCAGTCGGCGCATTTTGGGGGTGGCGACATCCTCGTCCGGTCCCGACTCGCGCTTCAGAGTGGTCTGGGTCATTGGCTTCCTTCATCGGGGAAAGAGCAACCGGCAGTCTATGCGGTCGGGCCGGTCTGTCCGCGCATTCGCGGTCGATCGTTACATGAGGTATCAGGCAGCCGCGGTCTGGCGGTGACGGCTACGATCCCAATATGTCACGCGCCGAGGAGGCTGCCCGACGGGCCGAGCTCGCGGCAGCTCAAGAGCGCGGCGAATCGCGTCAGGCTCAGAAACTTATCGACAAATTCGTTGCCACAGCCAAGTCCAAGGGCATCGCTCCCGGCCCGCTGCGCGCGACGCTGTATACCGGCCAGTCGGTGAAGACGGACAAGGTCGGCTGGTACCTCCGCAAGAACGAGAGCCTCGCGATCGGTGAGGACGGCTCGTACTACGTGCTCACCGTTCCAGGCGGACTGCGCGAGCGGTTCTCTGGTGTCAAGCTCAAATCGACACCGCCGCCACTGATCGTCGGCAAGGGTGGGCGCGACGGGGAGTCCGGTGACCTGGCGGACTTCCTCAAGTGGAGGCTCGAGGCCGGTTAGTTCCAATCCAGTACTCGCCCGCTGAGTCAGCGCAGTTCGGCTGTGGATGTCGCGAAGTGAGCGAGGGTACCGGCCAGCGCCCGCAGGTAGTGGTTGAGCACGTCCCGGTTGACGTTGTCGATGCGGTCGCAAGCCTCGTGGTAGCAGGGGTCGTAACGCTCGCGAGCCTGCCCGCCCCATGCTTTGGCCTGTCCCGTCGTCTTGCGTTCCGCGTCGCCATTCTCGGCGCCGCCGACCGGGATGCCCGCCTCGATGAAGGGCGATTCGTCGTCACCGACGAACTCGATGATCTCCGGTTTGGTCACGCCGGTCTTGGCCAGCTGGTCGGCGAGCACCCGTCCGATGGTGGCTGAGCCCGGTGGTCCCGACTCGTCCGTGTCACGGCCTTTGCCGCCCTGGACGAAGTAACCGCCGTTGCGGGAGGCCACCATGTCCACGTTCAGATACAGCTTGATCTTCTTGCGGTCGGCATTGGACAAGCCCTGGACGTAGCCGTTCGAGCCCTCGGCGCCGTTCTCCTCGCCGCCGAAGAATGCGAACCGCACCGTGTTCTGCACCGACGGGTCGGCGCTGAGCTGGGTGGCGATCTCCAGCAGGCTCGCCACACCGGAGCCGTTGTCGACGATGCCCGGGCCGTCCTCGACCGAGTCGAGGTGGGCGCCGATCATGACGACGTTGCCCGGGTCGCCGGTGCGGGTCTGCGCGATGACGTTGCGCTCGGGTCCGCTACTGCGCCGGCCGTCGTCGGCCTGATAGGTCGGGGTCGTGACCTTGAAGCCGGCGCGGCGTAGCACGCCGACCACGTACCGGACGCTCGCGTCGTAGCCGGAGGTCCCGGAGGCCCGGTTGTCGCCGTGTTCGTCGGCGATCTTCTGCAGTGCCTGGAGGTGCTTCATTGCCCTGGCATCGCTCACCTCACTGGTCAGTTGCTTCACCAATGGCCCGTCAGGCCCGATGGGCGCCGCCCCGAGTGCTGAGGAACCGCAGGCCGTTGCGGCGAGAGCGACCGAGATCCCCACCAACGCGAGTCTGATACGCGACACGGTCAGCCCCCAGCTCGACATCAGCCCTAGCGCCTCCTTAGGTTTGCTTGTCTGATCACCCAACGGCCTCTCGAGACTGCTTCACATTGAGGTAACGACTACGGCGGTGGCGAGGATCCCTTGTTTGCGGGTCCAGCGTCCGTGGAGGTGGCGGATGTGGCGGCCGCCG
>Ga0307321_1000129_pt1 | contig 11771 bp, 9 predicted proteins | sample ER_DNA_379_FD_194499 | JGI IMG/M metagenome (GOLD analysis project Ga0307321, IMG submission 194499) | Bulk soil microbial communities from the East River watershed near Crested Butte, Colorado, United States - ER_DNA_379 | ecosystem: Environmental > Terrestrial > Soil > Floodplain | place: USA... | reverse complement strand
AGGCAACCGGGCCGACCACCATAGGCAGATTCCAGGCGGGGTTGTTCTGGCAGCGTTCCTTGGCTTTGTCAGCTTCGATGACGCCGTCCTTCTCCTCAGTCTTGAGTGCTGAGTCGGAGCCGGCGAAGTCGACTAGGCCGTTGTAGAACGACTTGATGCCGGCACCTGAGCCGGTCGGGTTGTACTCGATCGTGGCCTTGTCGCCACATTCGGCGTTGTAGTCGGTGATGACTTCATTGATGGCGTTGGCCTGGGCGCTGGAGCCCTCAGCGGAGAGCTTGCCTGCCGGGCAGGCGAGGCCTGACGCGTTGGCGCTGCTGCCGGCTTCTGATGCGGCAGGCTCACTGGCGCTGGTGGGATCCGAGCCGCACGAGGTGAGACTGAGGGTGGCCAGAGCAGCCAGCGCGGCGAGCTTGCTCGCTCGCGAGCTCACGAGGCGGTTCATGGTCATGCGTGTCCTTCAAAGACTGGGGGTCGTTTCCCCTGGCTGAAACCCGGAGGCACGCTGCACGCCGGGCTTGGCTCGGGAGGACGCGTGCAGCGGCCTCCCGATGCGGCGAAATTACGCGCGCCACGTGTCCTGACGGACCTGCGAAGGTAAACAAAGGGTGAACGATCGATGCCGGACTATCAGCGCTCTCACCTGGGCGCCGCAGAAACGAAACAGAGGGAGTAAGCGATCGGAGCCGGATTGGGTACGCGCGGAACGGTATCTGAACGTCTTCCTTATCTCCGAACACCCTGCCGAGGTGGCCAGAGGCTGGGCCCCGACGTCTCGGTCTCACCGTGTCGGCGAAGCTGGCTTGTCCAAGCTGGCCGAAGTTAGCTGAGTGCCCAGCACCGCCGGCCTAACCCGATCCGGGCGCGGTGTACATGCCGGTGGAGGCGGTGCCACAGAGTTGGTTTCGGTGGCGGTTGCGGCGCTGGCAGACTGCCTGGCAAGCCGAGCCGGGTCAGCCTCCGACGTTTGAAGTAGCGGGAATTGCTTTCATAGTGGTGGGCGAGAAACGTCACAGCCTCCGGGCGCCGCACCGCAAGCCGGAGCGGCTGCATGGCGTAGCCCACGGAGACGACCAGCGCCTGGACGTCAGCGTCCTCGAAGCGGCAAAGCTGCTTCTCGCGCGGGGTCAGCGACGAGAGGTCGGGAACCAGCGCGTCCGCAAGGGTGACCGGAATTCGATTGCTGTTCTGGAAAGGCGTCAACCGTTCCAACATCAGCTCCGTGCCAAGCCGCGCCACCGGCAAGCCGTAGAGGCGCGATGCGGTTAGCAGCGCCGTAGAGAAGCATCCGACAACGAGCTCGACGCCTCCACGCTCGAACCACGCTTCGACCAGCTCACGCTCGTCGGCCACGGCTAGCCGGACGCCTCGGGCGCGCGCGACATCGCTCAGCCGCGCCAGCTGGCCGGTCGGTGCGCTTGGGTGGGGGCTTGAATGCGACCGATGTGTAGCCGGCATCCGCGCAGCCCGAGGCCATCGCGGCGTACAGGTCGAACTCCTCGCCCTCGTTCAGGAACCCACCAGCCGACAGGTACTGCCCGACGATCAAGGCGCCGCGGTCGTTGCCAGTGAATGCGGCGCGGTCGGCGACCATGGTCTTGACCACTGCCCGGAAGCTTTCGCTGGAAATCACGGTTGTGGGCACGTCCCGCTCGCTGAGCAGCAGAGGGGTGAAGCGGGGCACAAGATCGAGATGCAACAGCCGCTCGATCCGGCAGGCAACCATCTCCGGCACTGCGGTCCGGGTCGGGCCATAGCTCATCAGGCCGTCGGCGTAGACATCGATCCGGGCGTCGCCAAAGATGCGACAGAGTGCTTGTGCTGGGTCGACGTGGATGCTCTCCACAACCAGGTGCAGATCATCGGCGCCCAGGTCCCAGAGCAGCCGGAATTGCCGCTCCCACAACGGAAGATCTCCCGGTCGAGGGCGCCAGATCGACGGATGCTGAGGCTCAATGCATGCGTTGTAGTCATACACCGCATCGAATTGGCGCATGAGATCGGGCACGCCGGCTATGTCGTGCATCGGTGTGGTGGCCTCCGGCATGGCTGTGTTGCACACGACCACGAGGATCCGGCGTTCGTAGTGGGCGGAGGCGCCGCTGTCGTCCGCCGCGGTCAGGGTGGCCAGTCCGAATGCTGTGGACGCGAGCACGATCTGAGTCGTCATGCAGCCTCCAGCAGGAGGCTTTCGACGGTAGCCGCTCGCTCGACATCTAGCTCCGCGATCGTCGTGTGCAGCGGCTCGGCTGGGAGTTGAGCGAGCGAAGCGACGATCTGGGCGCGCAGCTTGTGCTGCAGTGCTAGTGGGTAGCGATCACGTTGGCTTAGGTGGTAGCAGGCAACGGCGCAGTAAGTACGTACGGCCTTTGGCAGGAGGCTGGCGGCGTCGCGGTCGGCAGATACCCGTTGCAGGATCCGCTCGAAGGCCGGGACGAAGTCGAACTGCCGCTCGTCGCCGAGCTGCGTGAGCGACGCTGAGACATCCCTCCGGTAGCGGACTCCATGGAGCCCGACAACGGCGAATGTGCTTGCCTGCAGGTGCAGTCCCCAGATCCACGGGCGATCCTCGCAGGTGCGCAGATCCTCATCGAAGCGCAGCAGTCCTGCATCCAGCAGACGTCGATGATAAATCCCAGCCCACGCATACGGCGCGTCCACGGAGCTGCGCTGCGCGGCGGGCCCGATGCCCGAGCGTGCCGGGCAAACCACGCCACGCGGCGCGTGGCTGATGCGGTGCAGCAGCCGTTGCCGGCCGCGAACTTGAATATGGTCCGTTCGGACGAAGTCGCAACGCAGCCTCTCGATCACATCGACCAGAGCAGAGAAATGGCATGGCGCCGCGACATCGTCGCCGTCGAGAAAGCTGAGATAGCATCCGCGAGCCGACGACAAGCCGGCATTTCGGGCGGCGGAAAGTCCTGAGTTTCTCGGGAGCCTGATCAGCTGGGCGCCTGGCAACCCTGCTGCAGCATCGGCGAGGATCGACGAGGTCGCGTCCGTAGAACCATCGTCCACCAGCACGAACTCGATGCCGAGTGCGGCATTCCTTGCCAGGCTCTTGAGGTTTTCGGCGGCGTATCGCTCAACGTTGAAGAACGGGACGATGACCGACAACATGATCACCTTTCGACGATAAGGAGTTGACAGCGATGCCTGATGATCACCAGGTAAGTGGCCGGGCAACACTGCGTGAACTCCAGATGATCACCCAGCCACGTTGCGCAGTGTTTGCCTGATGTTCAGCTCGCAATGCCCGCCAAGCAATATCTGCTGCCTACCGTCGGGATCATGAACAAACTCGGGAGAAGAGCCGACACCAGCCTCACTTGGGAGGTGTAATGACAGCCAAGACATGGCTCCTGGAGAGCCCGTCGCGCCAGCTGGGCGACCGTGCGGTCGGTGCCGCGTACCCCGTCTACATCACCGGGGAGATCGGCATCAACCACAACGGCGATCTGACCAATGCGATCGCCTTGATCGACCAGGCGGTCGACGCTGGCTGCGATGCGGTCAAGTTTCAGAAACGTACGCCGGAAATCTGCACCCCAGATGACCAGTGGGATATCGAACGCGACACCCCTTGGGGCCGAATGCGCTACATCGATTACCGGCACCGGGTGGAGTTCGGCATTCAGGAGTACGTGGCCATTGACGAGCACGCAAAGCGTCGTGGGATTGCATGGTTTGCGTCTCCGTGGGACATCGAGTCGGTCGACTTTCTGGAGGCGTTCGACGTGCCGGCACACAAGATTGCCTCGGCCTGCCTGACCGACGACGACCTGCTGCGTCGGTTGCGCGCTACCGGTCGCACGATCATCCTGTCGACCGGTATGTCGACCATGCGCCAGATACGGCAAGCCGTCGAGGTGCTCGGCAGCGACAGCATCATCTTGTGTCACGCCACTAGCACCTACCCGGCGCCGACCGACGAGCTCAACCTCAAGATGATCCACACCTTGCAGGGCGAATTTCCCAACGTGCCAATCGGTTACTCCGGACACGAGACAGGGCTGCAGACGACGCTTGCCGCCGTCGCCATGGGTGCGGTCCTTGTGGAGCGGCATATCACCTTGGACCGCTCGATGTGGGGCTCGGACCAGGCCGCGTCAGTCGAGCCGCAGGGCCTTGGGCGGCTGGTGCGCGACGTTCGGGTGATCAGCGAGGCCATGGGCGACGGGGTGAAGCGCATCTATGACGGCGAGCGAGCCGCAATGAAGAAGCTCCGCAGGGTACCGGGTGAGCTGGCCGATCAGGCTGACCTGGCGGCTGTGTCATGACCTTCTATGCCGGACCAGAACATAGTGCGTTGGCGTTGGTGGAAAGCCCCGCACAGCTACTCAATGTCATCGAACTGGCGCGGCACGAAGACGACCTCGCTGGGCTGAAGATTGCGGTGCTTGCGCCCGGCGCTGGCCTCACGCGTAACCAACTGCGGTCGATGATCACGCTCGCGCGCGATGCCGGCCACCCGGTTTCCTGGCATGAGCCACGCCAGGGCGGGATGGCTGTTGCTCGCAGCGTGCGTGCCTTGGCGGACGAGCTGAGCGGCGTGCACCGGTTGGTGATCGGCGACCCGTACTCCGGGGTGATTCACGTGATCATCAGCGTGACGAGGCGCACCGAGGTGACCATCGTGGACGACGGCACTGCCACGCTCGAGTTCGCGCGGCAGTGGGCTGCGGGCGAGCAGCTCTCGCGCTGGCACCAAGTAGCAACGCCCAGTCAGCGTCGACAAATTGCCACACTGGCGCGGGATCGGATTGCTGGGTCAGTACGCCGCCGGCTATCCGCTGAGTCGGGTTGCCGGCTCCGGTTGTTCACCTGCATGCCCGTGGACGTACCGCGGGTTCGGATCATCCGCAACGACTTCTCGTGGGTGCGCGCCCGGCACCCGGCCCCGCAGCTGAAGCCCAATGCCGACCTGGTCGGTACGTCGTTGGTCGAGAACGGCGTCGTCAAGGCGGACGCGTACCTCGATGGAGTGGAAACTTTGATCACCCGCTACCAGGCGGACCGATACTTTGCACATCGCAAGGAAGCGGATTGGAAGCTCGATCTCATTAAGCGGATGGGAATCGACGTCGTGCGGCCAACGCTGCCGCTTGAGATCGTCGCGCGGCGGGGGCCCATCGGCCGCACGATCATCAGCTTCCCTTCGACCGTCGTGCACACACTGCCCACAGTGCTCGCTGAGTCAGATGTGCAGATCGAGGTCTGTGAGATCGCGAACGAGTGGTACCAGCCTAAGGCCAGACTGCGTGCGGATGACTTCCTGGGTCGAGTCAGCGGGTCGGCGCGGCGGAGCTATGGCCTGGCGGCCGTGGCTTTCTAATGGCGCTCCATCCAGATCAAAAACCCATGCTTGTGACAGGCACAGGACGCGTGAATCCCCGAGTGCTCGCGATCATTCCGGCTCGCGGCGGCTCAAAAGGCGTACCCGGCAAGAACCTTCGGCGGGTCGGCGGACGAAGCCTGATCGAGCGCGCGGTGGACGCGTGCCGTGCCGCGCGACTTGTCGATGGGGTGTACGTCAGCACTGACGATGCGGAGATCGCAGCAGGCGCCGAGGCCGCGGGTGCGAAGGTGATCATGCGACCTGCGGAGCTGTGCAGCGACACCGCCTCGTCGGAGTCTGCGTTACTCCATGCCCTCGACCAGCTGATCATGGTGTGCGAGGAGCCGGAGGTCATCGTCTTCGTGCAGTGCACCAGCCCGTTCATCGCGCCGGATGATCTTGATCGAGGAGTCGAGCTAGTTGTGGGTGACCATGCCGACTCGGTCTTTTCGGCCGTTGTGACGTATGAGTTCCTGTGGCGGGCCAGCGGCAGCTTCGGTCTCGTGATCGGCCAGAATCACAACCCTGCCGTCCGGCCGCACCGCCAAGACCGGGAGCCAGACTTTCGTGAGACAGGCGCGTTCTATGTCATGTCGACGGCCGGGTTTCGGGCGGCACGGCATCGCTTCTTCGGGCGTACGGCTGCGGTGCAGGTGCCCGAGCTGACTGCGGTTGACATAGACCACCTACACGACCTGACCTTGGCGGGTGCGCTGGCGCAGGTGATGGAGCCACCGCAAGAGATCGATGTTGACGCAGTGATCACCGACTTCGACGGTGTCCACACCGACGACTCAGCCACCATCGCGCAGGACGGTCGCGAGTCGGTGCGCGTCACTCGGGCTGACGGGCTCGGCGTCGAGCGGCTGCGATCGGTCGGCATACCGCTGCTGATTGTGTCCAAGGAGATCAACCCTGTCGTCGCGACTCGCGCGGCCAAGCTAGGTGTCGAAGTACTGCACGGTGTCGAGGACAAGCGCGAGGTGGTGGGCGACTGGTTGACGCGGCACGCCATCCCCGCCGACCGTGCCGCCTATCTGGGCAACGACATCAATGATCTAGGTCCGATGGGTCTGGTCGGCTGGCCGGTTGCGGTTGCGGATGCTCATCCGGCGGTGCGGCAGGCAGCACGACTCGTGCTGGCTCGCTCAGGCGGTCATGGAGCAGTCAGGGAGCTCTGCGACCTGGTCGTCGCGCACCGCCAGGAAACCTTGCGTGCCAACATCGCTGATGGAGGAGTGCGTGGGTCATGGATGCTCGAACGGCTATGATCCACCTCCACCCAGATCAGCCGTCGTTTCTCAGCACACGGTCGCACTGAGGCTCGATTCAGCGGGAATCGTCTTCATTCGTGGCTGCGTGTGGAGAAACGTAAAGAAGTGGAGCATGCAACCGGCGGAGACGAGACGTCAGCCTGGCGGGAATCATCAGGCGGAGGCGCCGCCGCACTCGCCTCCACAACGAGGCTCTCGAGCGAGGTCGCGGAGGCAACTGTCCAACTGCACGCACCTCGAGCAGCTGATTGAGCAGTTCCAGCCAGTTGTTCTCCTGGGACGCATGGAAGTAGTTGGCCTCTAACCACTGCGGATTGGCCTGGCAGAGCTTGCCATAGCGAAGATCATCCAGCGTCCCGAGGCAACCCGATTTCTCGAATACGAGATTGATCATCTCCGCTGAGACGCCAAAGTCGGAGATGATCAACGTTGGTCGATTCATTGCCATGGCCTCGAGGGCTGCGGTCGATGACACCGTGACGAGGCCGCGTGAGGTGCGGAGCGCGTCATGCATCGAGCCTCCGACGAAGGTGATGGCGTCGGCCGAGACGCGGCGCTGCGTAACCAGGGCATCCATGATTTTCGGATAGGACCACGTCTCTGTGTGGGTCTGGCGTTCCTCCGACCAGGCGCGGAGCTTGACCACGGCTGACTCGGAATCGGCGAGTGCCAGCAAGATCTTTTCTCGGTCGGCCCGCTCGACTGGCACTTTTGCCTGAGCAGCGAACACCAGATTGCGTCCCAGCTCGGTCTCAGCCGCCACTTGAGTACGAGCAGGCAAGAAAGGCAATGAGGCCAGCCCGAACGTGAGCCGCGGCGCCCGCCGTGCGCCGATTTCGGCGAATTCGGCGACTTCGCGCTTGCTGTGGAGCAGAAACAGGTCACATGCGGCCCGCGACGTCACTGCCCGGCGGGTCGCCGGCACGCTGATCCCGGGGAGACCGGCTACCAGCACGGGTCGCGTACGGCCCCAGAACACTTTCTGGGCCGTCAGCGCGGCGACGACCGGTCCAGTACAGGCGAGCAGAACCACGTCGGGGCATCCAGTCCGAATCCGGCGTATGAGCGCGGCGTGTGTGAGGACCTCCACCGGCCGGTTGCTAGTCGCCCGAATCTGTGCCGCGGACGGCATGATTGGGTTCTCAATGAGCAATTGAGTCGACTCCCAGGAGTCCGGAAGGGTCGCCAAGGTTGCCGCGCTCCATTTGAGGTAGGAGTCAGTGTCTGCAATGGCCAGGATGCGGACTGTGGCCTGGCTAGGGATCGCGGGTTCAGGATGCATAGGAGGCTCGCTCATTCATGATCACGGGGAACCTATGAGGGCCGGGTGTCGATTCGCACGGTCTGTGATGAACGTCAAGTGAAATCCTGGTTTGGCGATTCGGTTCGGCATTTGTCTCGCGTTCGATTCGCTCCGAACCTGTGGATTCCGACTGATGGTGCGCCCGGTTCGATTAGTTCGTGGCGTCAGTAGCGCCACAGCACTCCAAGACTGCAGTCAGGCCTGAGGCCGGTGTCGTTCCAGTGCATGCACCGTACCGTCGGCCGTGAGGTGCGCTACCAGGAATTCCCCAGTCACCAAGGTCGTCGGCGCAATATCGAGCGCATCGAGAATGTGCGGCAGGACCGGCCGGTGCACGCAGACAGCAGTTGGTTCACCACTGACGAGTGTCGCGGCTCGAATCTTGCGTGCGAGGCTGCCGACGCTCTTCGGGTCGTCCTCGCCTTCCTCCTCGCTCAGCAGGCTGTAGGTCTCGACAGTCAGTTCGTGCTGATGAGCGTACGGCAGCACTGTCGTCGTGCAACGTGTCGAAGTCGAGCTGACGAGTTTGGTCACTCCGTACGCCCCCAACATCGGGATCAGCATCTTGGCTTGGCGCCGACCACGGGAGATGATCGGCCGGGTCGAGTCCTTTCGTGACCAGTCCTTGCGATCCATCGCCTTGGCGTGCCGCAGGATGATCAGCGGAGTGGTGGGCGGCTGTTCAAGGTACTGCAGTACCAGGAAATGATCATGAGAATACGTGAGTCGGGCGAGGGCTGCGCGCACCGGCAGCCAGGAGACGACATCGACCTCCGCGTCCGGCGCCCGGCGCACCGACTCCAAGACGACGCCTCCCCAGTAATCGACCTTCTTGAGGCCGGCGTTGCCAGCCTCATAAGTGATCGAGTCCAGCGGCACGCTGAGCCGTATGGTGACGCCTGTTTCCTCCCACACCTCTCGCACCGCACACGCCGGGAGCGACTCGCCAACATCGAGCTTCCCCTTCGGCAGCGTCCAGTCGTCGTAGCGCTTCCGGTGGATGATCACTACCTCGGTGCCCCGTAGCGGATGTTCCCGGGTCACAACGGCGCCGGCCGCCAGGATCGGGCGCCTCGGAGACGGCGTCGCATCTTTCCGGGTACGGGCGGTGCTCACCGAAGGCACTGGACGGCTACTTCGGAGTAGCCCGGCGACGGCTCGTAGCGTTGATCAAGTACTCCTGCATATCCAGCAGGGGTTCATCGTTCGTATCCGTGGTATGCGGAATCCAAGTCCCGTCCGGCTGTAGCCACCACGATGCCGTGCCGTCGTCGAACGCCAGACGGAACAGGTTCTCGATCTCACTGATGTGTGTTGGATTGGTGATCGAGACAAGTACCTCCACCCGGCGGTCGAGGTTGCGGTGCATCAGGTCCGCGGAGCCGATGCCTACTGAGGGCGATCCGTCGTTGGCGAACCAGAAGAGTCGACTGTGCTCCAAGAAGCGGCCGAGGATGCTGCGCACTCGGATGTTCTCGCTGAGACCCGGCACACCAGGCCGGATCGTGCAGGTGCCGCGTACCCACAGGTCCACCGGAACACCGGCCCTCGACGCCCGGTAGAGCGCATCGGAGGTCGCCTCGTCCACGATCGAGTTGACTTTGATCTTGATCGCGGCGGGCTTGCCATCCTCGTGGTTGGCGATCTCGTGATTGATCCGGTCGATCAGCCCGTTTCGGATGCCGTGCGGAGCGACAAGCAGCCGCTTGTACTGGGTCTCCTGGGCCATTCCCGAAAGATGGTTGAAGAGTCGGCCGATGTCCTCGGTGACGATGGGGTTGGCGGTGAGCAGCCCAATGTCTTCGTACAGTCGAGCGGTCTTGGGATTGTAATTTCCTGTTCCGATGTGCGCGTAGCGGCGGAGCCCGTCCGGCTCGTCGCGTACGACCATCGAAAGCTTGCAGTGGGTCTTCAACCCGAGCAACCCGTAGACCACATGGCAACCGTGCTGCTCGAGCCGCCGGGCCCACGCGATGTTGGCCTGCTCGTCAAAGCGAGCCTTGATCTCAACAAGGGCCAGCACCTGTTTGCCTGCCTCGGCTGCTTCGATCAAGGCGTCAATGACGGGTGAGTCGCCTGAAGTGCGGTAGAGGGTCTGCTTGATAGCCAGGACGTGTGGATCATCGGCTGCCTGCTCAATGAAGCGCTGCACGCTCGTCGCGAATGAGTCGTACGGGTGGTGCAGCAGCACATCGCGCTGCTTGAGGGCGGCGAACATGTCGGCAGGCTTCGCCGTTTCGACCTCAGCGAGGTGGGGATGGGTGTGGGGAAGAAAGGCGGGGTACTTGAGCTCAGCCCGATCGATGTCGGCGAAGGAGAACAGGCCGCGCAGGTCGAGCGGGCCGGGCAAGTGGAAGACCTCCCTCTGGCTGATGTCCAGCTCACTCATCAACAGCTCGAGCATCTTGGGGTCCATGTCGTCCTCGACCTCCAGCCGAACCGGCGGGCGACCGACTTTGCGACGGAGCAACTCCTTTTCCAGGGCAAGCAGCAGATTCTCGGCGTCGTCCTCCTCGACCTCCACGTCCTCATTGCGAGTCACCCGGAACGTGTGGTGCCCCACCACTTGCATGCCGCTGAACAGCTGATCAAGGTGATGAGCGATCACGTCCTCCAGCGCGACATAGCGGCCTTCGGCCAGCGGGATGAAGCGGGAAAGCATGGTCGGCACCTTGACCCGGGCGAATTGGCGAATGCCCGTCTCCGGATTGCGTACCAGCACCGCGAGGTTGATGGACAGGCCCGAGATGTAGGGGAAGGGATGTGAGGGATCGACGGCAAGTGGGGTGAGCACCGGGAAGATCCGCTCGGCAAACAACTCGTCCATCCGATCCTTCTCGGCAGACGTGAGCTCATCCCAGCGCAGGATCTCGATGCCTTCCTTGGCCAGTGCCGGCCGGACGTCCCCCTGGAACACCCGTGCCTGCTCAGTGACAAACTCGCGGGTCCGGTTGAGGATCGCTGAGTGCACCTCCCGGGGCATCATCCCGCTCACCGTTGGGACCGCGACGCCAGCCGCGATGCGGCGCTTCAGCCCCGCGACCCGGACCATATAAAACTCGTCCAAGTTGGAGGAGAAGATCGCGAGGAATTTCGCGCGTTCCAGCAGCGGCACCCGTTTGGCGTCCTTGGCCAGATCGAGGACGCGATTGTTGAAGGCGAGCCAGGACAGCTCCCGGTCCAAGAAGCGATCAGGTGGCAACTCCGGTGCTGGAACGGGAAGCAAGTCCTCGATCACGGTTGACACTTCGACTGCTTCCATATCTATCTCCTGAGTTGCTCCGTTATCTCCATGACGTCCAGGCGGGACCTGATGAAGGCTCAACCCTGCGCGTACATCACATCACGGCTGACTGTGGCGAATCCATAGGACAGATATAGCTCGATTGCGGCCCGGTGGTCTGCCTCGACGTAGAGCTCTACGCGGGTGCTGCCTCGCTGCTGCAACGAGCGCAGCCCCGTCAGCAGCAGCGCTTTGCCCAGTCCACGGCCGGCCGCCGACGGCACGATCCCGAGCACGTAGACCTCTCCAAGCTGATCTTGATGCTGCTTGGTCCAATGGAAGCCGACTATGGTGTCGTCGATCGTGGCGACAAAGAAACCTTCTGCGTCGAACCAGGGCTCAGCCATCCGGTCCGCGAGGTCATCACCGTCGATCAGTGCCTGCTCGGGATGATGCGCGAATGCGGCAGCGTTGACGCGCAACCACTCCTGCTCATCCTGTCCGGGCACGAAGGTTCGGATCTGTACGCCTGCAGCAACCACCGGTTCTGGCAACTCATCATCGAGCCGCCGTTCCATGATGAGCAACTCGCGCTGGCGAGTCATTCCGGCGGCGGTGGCGAGCGCCCTGGCT
>Ga0307321_1000110_pt1 | contig 12464 bp, 12 predicted proteins | sample ER_DNA_379_FD_194499 | JGI IMG/M metagenome (GOLD analysis project Ga0307321, IMG submission 194499) | Bulk soil microbial communities from the East River watershed near Crested Butte, Colorado, United States - ER_DNA_379 | ecosystem: Environmental > Terrestrial > Soil > Floodplain | place: USA... | reverse complement strand
TTCAGGTGCGACGGTCGTCTCCTAGGTCCATGCCGAGCATCGTGCAGGGCGTCTTGCAGAGCTCCACAGACATCGCGGCCGTCAAGCCACGCGGCGGCGGCTACGCAAGCGACTCGACGTAAACGATCTGACATGCGATCGTGCCGATATGGCCGACGACTCGACCACGGGTACCCGCGGCATTGTCAGAACGGATGAAAGCCCCAACGATGAAAAGGGCAATCAAACGGTCACTGCTGCCTCTGTCTGTCATGTCGTTCATGACGAACAGGTTGGCGAGATGACTCTGAGCCGCGACACTGTCAAGCGTCTGCTCGCGAGCCGCAACTTCTTTTGGATTGACCTACCCCAGCCGACGGTGGAGGACTTCGCCGTACTGCGCGATGTCTTTCAGTTCCATCCGCTCGCCCTCGAGGATTCCGAGCATTTCGGCCAGCGGGCGAAGCTCGACGACTACGACGACTTCGTCTTCCTGGTCGTCTATGGCGCCGTCCCCGACGAAGACCGACTGGTCGAGGTGCACTGCTTCTATTCCGAACGCTTCCTCATCACCGTCCACCGGGACGAGGCGCCGGCCTTTGCCGACGTACGGCATCGCTACCAGAAGCGTCAGGCGCCGATCGATGATCCTGCGCTGCTGCTCTACCGGATCATCGACGCCTTGGTGGATAGCTTCTTCCCCATCTTGGCTGACTTTGACGACCGGATCGACGAGCTCGAAAACCAGACGTTCCTGCACGCGAGCGACGCGCAGCTGCAGGAGATCTTCGGCATGAAGCGGTTACTCGTCGGAATGCGGAAGGCGGTGACTCCTCAGCGAGATCTGTTTGCCAGTCTGATGGGTGGTGTCGCCGAGTTGCCCGGGATGACGACCGAGGCAGAGCGCCATTTTCGTGACATCTACGACCACCTGATCCGGATCAGCGATCTGATTGACACCTACCGCGACCTGCTTACCAGCTCGATGGACGTCTTTCTCTCGACCGTCTCCAACCGACTCAACGTCGTGATGAAACAGCTTGCGGTGATCGCGACCGTCTTCTTGCCGCTTACGTTCATCACCGGCTTCTTCGGCCAAAACTTCGGCTGGCTCGTGCGGAATATCGGCGGCTGGCCCGCGTTCGTCGGGCTCGGCATCGGGACGGAGATCGTGGCCGTTGCGATCCTGGTGACCTTCTTCAAGCGCCGCGGCTGGTTCTAGTCGTCGGCGGTCTGCTGCTCTTGTCCGCTATTTTGATGGTGGCCATCAGCACTCGCACGCACGTCGCAGATTTCGGACCGGTCACGCATGATCCCGAGATGGCACCATTAGAGCAGTGAGCCGTTTCTGGCGTCCTTCGGTCGATTTTCATCGCTGTTCCCTAGGAGCAAGAGGCTGCTGTCCGATGACCAGACTTTTCAATGATCCGGCAGATTTCGCGAGCGAGGCCTTAGACAAATTTGTCCATGCGCATAGTCGATGGTTCGTCGCGCTCCTGGCGGTATTGTCCGTGCCGCCCTCGGCGCTCCCGGGAACGTTGCGGTGGTGGTGGGTGGGGCCTCCGGCCATTACCCGGCCTTTAGCGGGCTGGTCGGACCTGGCATGGCCAACCGGGCCGCTATCGGCAACGTGTTCCTCGGCCGGTTCGCCCACGACCCGCATGCCCTGGCCACAGTAATCGCTGGAGCCGACGGCCTCACCCAACAGGCACAGGAGGTGCTGCGATGACCATTGGGCTGGGAACCTATGCATTTTTCTGGCAGTGGCAGACCACGGCAAGCCAGCCGCTGAGCCTAACCGACATGATTGACAAGACCGCCGGTTGGGACGTCACCTTGTTCCAGATCTGCGACTACCCACCCATCGAGACCTACGACGACGCGGCTCTGGGCGCCCTCCGCCGCCACGCCGCCGACCGCGATGTCCAACTGGAGCTCGGCACCCGCGGCGTGCAACCCGAGCACCTGACCCGCTACCTGCACATCGCCGAAGCCCTCGACGTCACCCTGGTGCGGAGCATGATCAACTCAGCCGCCCATCGACCGACCATTGAGGAGGCGATTGAACTGCTCAGGCAGGTCATCCCGGACTACGAGGCAGCCGGCGTGACGGTCGCGCTCGAGACCTACGAGCAGATCCCAGTCCGCGACCTTGTTCGGATCGTAGAGACCGTCGGCTCCCCAGCTCTCGGGATCTGCCTCGACCCAGGCAACTGCGTTGCGGCGCTGGAGACGCCGACCAGCACGATCGAGCGCGCCGCGCCGTACGTGCGGAACTTGCACGTAAAGGACTTCGCCTTCAGCCGCAAGGACGGATGGGTCGGCTTCACATTCGCCGGCGCCCCCCTCGGCGAGGGCCTGCTTGATTACGACTTCATGATCGACACCGTCCGCCCCGACCAGCGGGGCATCAACCAGATCATCGAACATTGGCTGCCATGGCAGGGCGACAGCGCGACCACCATCCAGACCGAAGACCAGTGGACCCTCCACAACCTTCACTACCTAAGGAGCCAGACCGCATGACCGAACAGCAGCTGACCATCGCCGTGATCGGCGCCGGCGGCAAGATGGGGATGCGGGTGTCGGACAACCTGCAGCGCAGCAGCCACAATGTCCTCTACGCCGAGAACTCACCAGCCGGGCAGCAGCGCACCACCGACGCCGGCCGAACCGTCACCGACTCCGCTGAGGCCGTCGTCAACGCCGACGTCGTGATCCTCGCCGTCCCAGACGTCGCCCTCGGCCCCGTCTCCAGCGACCTGGTCCCCCAGCTGCAGCCGGGCGCCATAGTGCTCACCCTCGACCCCGCCGCCGCCTACGCCAACCTGTTGTACCAGCGGGCCGATGTCGAGTACGCCGTCGCGCACCCCTGCCATCCCTCGGTATTCCTGCAGCGCAGGACCGAGGCCGAGCTCAACGACACGTTCGGCGGCATTGCCGCCCCGCAGGACGTGGTGGCCGCGTTGGAGTCCGGCAACCAGGACAAGATCAAGATCGCCGAAGAGGTGATCCGGCTGATGTACACCCCAGTCGTCGAGGTGCACTGGGTGACGGTGAAGCAGCTCGCCTATCTGGAACCGATCCTGGTCGAGGTCGTCGCCTGCATGGTCGGTGATCTGCTCAACGACGCACTGCAAGAGACGGTCAACACCGTCGGCGTTCCGGAACCGGCGGCCAAGTCCATGCTGCTGGGCCATGTGCAGGTTGCGCTGGCCAACGGTCTTCGGGGCGACAACCCGTTCTCCGACGCCTGCCTGATCGCCATGGACTACGGCCGGAAAAAGATCATCAACGAGGACTGGAAGTCGATCTTCAACGACGACGAGCTGGACCACGTGCTCAAGCAGATGCTCCACCTAGACAGCATTTCCCGATGAGCAAGACGATGGCCTAGGTGCTCCAGTGAGCCGCTGCTCTCCCCGGAAGGACTCCCGCTGATCGGTAACCCTCCGACGAAATGAGGTGACCTACGGGTACTGAGATGACCGGCGACGATTCGGGCCGAGTCGGCTCACGCTCACCGTGGCAGGTCGGAGTAGCGGTCTGAGCTTCAAGATGATGCTGACGACACTCGCCGTCAGAGGAGTTCGGCGATGAGCGCTGCTGCAGCTGTGGCACCGTCATGCTCTACTGGCCTGTAGTCGACCTGCCGTCCGATCTCCTGCGCGATCATCTCTCCGATCCTCTCGGGTGTCGCCACGTCGAAGTCGAGTAGGCGGCCGGCGCCGTATTGCTCGAGCCGGTGGCGCACATGGAAGTTCTGCTCGAAGTGGTGGCGCAGCGGGACGTAGAGGAACGGCCTACGAGTTGCCGTCAATTCCATACATGTCGTCAACCCTCCCTGCACGACTGCCAGGTCGCAGGCGGCAAGGTGTCGGTAGAGCTCGGGGACGAAGCCGCGCACCTCGAGACCCTCGTGCTTGGGGAACGTGTCGGGATCGATCCTTGGGCCTGTGACGACAACCATCCGAAGTGCTGGAACTCGATGCTTCGCCTCCGGAAATGCCTCGATCACTCGGCGCAGGAGATGTCCGCCGACCCCGGAACCGCCGACGGTGACGATGCAGATCTGCTCGTCGTCTCGGTAGCCGAGCTCATGCCGCAGCCGTGCGCGATCGGCAAAATCGGAGGGATCAAACCCGGTGACGTAGCCGGCGAAGGAGTAGTGCTCGCGGGTCCAGTCGCGGATCAGGGGGAGCTCGGGGCCGAAGGCGTCGGGCACGATGTCGGAGTCATTGCCGACGAAAATCGCGTGATCGCGGACGCGCGGAAAGCGCGCGATGTGCTCGATCATCTCTGCGTTGTAGTCCGCGGTCAGGAAGGCTTCGTGCTCCCCGCCATCCGGCATCGGCAGCCACCCGACGAAGTCGGTGAGCCAGACGTACGCGGCGCGCTTCTGCTCCGGATTCTCGTGCAGGTAGTAATCCAACTCCCACGCCTCATCACCGATCCACAAGTCGTACGGTTCCTCGCGCACGAGATCGTGGAACACCATGAAGTTGGACAGCAAGATCTCATCCATCCGGCGGATCGCCTGAAAGCAGTGCAGATCATGCTCGGCAGACTCGCTCTCGATATGGCTCGATTCATTAGAAAGCAGGGCACTTGCCGGGTGGATCCGCTCACCGGCAGCCTGCAGAACCTTCGTTACCGGGTGCTGGGCGAGCCAGTCGATTTCGAGGTCGGGATGCAGCTTGCGCAGCTCGTCGGCGATCCCGACATCCCGCTGGGCGTGCCCGAGCCCGATCGGGGAGGAGATGTACAACGCTCGCTTGCGACGGGACCTCCCGCGGACCCACCGCCGGGGTGGCGGCGCCGGCTTGAGGAAGTCTCGGACGAGCAGGTTGACCTTGACGGGATCACGGACGTGCGGCGCGTGGCCCGAGCCCTCGAGCACAACCAGCTGACCGCCCGTGTGCTCGGCGAGGGCTATCCCGCGGGACACGTCGGACATCCCATCCCGGTCGCCATGCACGACCAGGACCGGGCAGCGAACGCGTCGCGCGAGCTCACGTGCCTCGCCAGCCTCCAGGCCCCCGTCTGTGAGCACGAGCGTCTCGCCCGTGGTCTCCAGGCCCCAGCCAACGCCATCCTCGATTGGCTTGGTCGAGTGCGGCTCGGGGAACATTGTCGACAGGAAGAATTTTAGAAACCCCCGGTAGTCGCGCAGCCAGTAGTGCTTGTTGTACCGCGCCCAGCCTTCATCGCTGTCGAGCTCGTCCTCCCACGAGTACACCGCTCGCTCCGGCCGTGGGTGTCCGCCGCCCGGATACGTCGGACCGATGAAGACCGCAGCCTCGACCCGCTCCGGATGGTTTGCGGCAAGCAGTAGCCCGCGCTGCACGCCCCGTGAGAAGCCGACGATGATCGCCCGGTCGGTCTGCGTCGCGTCCATCACCGCGATCGCATCGGCCGCGAACTCGCTCTCCGCGTACGCCTCGAACTCCGTCGGTCGGTCGGAGCGGCCGTTGCCCCGCGGGTCGAAGGTGAGTACGCGGCAATGCCGCGCGAGGTACGGGACCTGCATTTTCCACTGTCGAGAGTGCATGAGCGTCCATGTGGGCAGCAACAGCACCGTTGGCTCGCCGGCACCAAACACCTCGTAGTAGACCTTGACACCGTCCCGCTCGACGTAGCCGTCACTGATCGGTTGGCATGCGCGCATCGTCCGCCCTCCCGGACCCTTCCTCGAGCTGTCGGATGACCACGCCGATTCGTCGTAGCGCCGAGCGGATCGGCAGCGCCTCCCGGTCGAAGCCGAGAAGCAGCAGGGCCTCCGCACCTATGAACATGGCACCAACAAGCGTGGACAGCTCGCCGGCAGTGAAAGGACCGATCAGGCCGTGTCGTTGCTCGGCCTCGCGTGCTACCTGCGCGAGCAGGGCGAACCATCCGCCCACGAGCTCACGGACCGCGTCGCCAAGCTCCTCGTTGGACCAGCCTGCCGCGATCATCTCCTGCAACACCCGCACGTAGCCGGAGTCCAAGTCCTCCTCGAGGAAGTCGCAGGCGCGCTCGTAACGCTGCCACAGCGGCGCATCCGCGCCGTACATCTTCCGTTGGCGCGCCAGACGGCGCTGATTCTCCTCCTCCAGCAGCGCGAGGATGAGGCCCTGCTTGGAGCCGAAGTGGTAATGGAGCTGGCTCAGTGGCACTCCGGCCTCATCGGCCACCTTGCGGGTCGATAGGCCGCCGTAGCCGTCGGCCAGCAGCCGGCTCCGCGCCGCGTCAAGGATGAACGCGCGGGTGTCTACGGTGCGAACTGCGGCATCCGCCACGATTCGACTCCTCTCCAGAATCCAACTTTCAATTTCTCGTTCGATCGTTCGATCGGACTTGACAAAAACTTACCAGCAGGACAACAATTTCGTCTAGTTCGGTCGATCGACCGAGAAGTGGCTAGCGTGAAGGAAACCCGGAATGAGCTGGATCCACCACTACACCTACCAGGCCATGACGGATCAGCAGGAGCGCGACATCGCCCGACTGGCCGAGAGCAACTGGCAGGTCCGGCAGGCACTGAGCGGCCGAGTTAGCTGGTGGCGCAAGTTGTTGGCCCGCCGCGAGCAGCGCATCAGCACTGCGACCCAGCATCCGGCACAGCGTCGAATGCCGACGCCCGAGCACCGGGTCGCGCACCAGCCATCGCTAGCGGGCGCGCGAACAGATCCCGGAGTGGATCTGCTGCGAGCACAATAGCCTCTCGGCGACGTTGGTGACTGAGGCCTTTGGTGAGCAACTCGGCCACTGTCGAAATGCGCTCTGACAAGGCCGAACAGTGGTCGGGGTGAACTTGCGTCCACCGACGTGGTGTGCGAGTTCGGCGTTTGGTGATGTGTTCGCCGACCCGTGCCTCAAGCAGGGCGATGGCGATCGCCCTGCCCGCGCCGCCTGCTCCGACGAGGAGTACCCGCGCTCCCTCCGGCTGGGCTCCATGGTCTTTCTGCGCCTTCACGAAGGCGAGTCCGTCGAGCATGTCGCCGTGCCAGGTCCGGTCAGGATTGCGGCGGATGACGCTCACGACCCCGAGCATCTTGGTGCGCTCGGAGCTGGTGGCGCAGAGGGCGAAGGCAGTGAACTTGTGCGGCATGGTGACCAGGATCCCGTCCACGTTCCGCGCGGCCACGAGACCGACCATGACGGCGTCGAGGTCATCGGCCGGCACCTGCATCGGAACGCATATGCCGTTGTAGTCGCGCGCCCCGAAGGTGCTGGTGAGGTGCATCGGAGACTCGACGTACTTGATGGGGTCACCGATCGGGAACAGCCGCGTGGCGCCACTGAGACGGTTGAACATGCTGATCCTTGCCCCTTCTGTGACTCTGGCTTTCAGCCTTGTCAAGCACCTGGAACGCAGTGCGATCTCGAACACCATCAGGTCCCAGGGCGTGCTACGCGAGGCGGCCGGTGCCCTTCGGTTTGGGTGGCGTCTGCATCCTTGCGCACGAGCGGACCCGCTGGTCGCCGCGGTCCGTGATCTCCAGTCAACCCTCATTCGCTGGACTGGAGGAGACCCTGTCAAGACACGCCCGGCCAGACATGCGCCGCCACACCGCCGGTCCGATCCCGAGCATGGCAGGGTCTCAGCGTCCCAAACGCGGCGCGCGTACCCGGTTCCACCGAAGCGAGAGCCCGACGGCGATCGCAACGAGCAATCCCCCGGCGCCGGCAAACCACGACGCGATGTCGACGTGCTTGTTCGCCACCGTCACTCGGCCGGGCAGATCACCCAGCGCCTCCTGCAGCTGGTCGGCACTCTCGGCCTTGTAGTACTGGCCGTCGGTGATCTCGGCCACGGCCTGCAGGGTGGCCTCGTCGATGACCCGCGGATTGCGGCCCCCGGCCCCACCGAAACCGCCGCGCGGACCGCCGCCGGCCCATCCGCCGGCCTGCCGGCCAGTGCAGGCCATCCGCGAGGGGGTTGTCGTGCCGAACCCGATCGTGAACACCCTTAAGCCCCGGACGGCCGCCGATTCGGCGGCGGTCGCCGGTTCGACGCCCTGGGTGTTCGCGCCATCGGTCAGCACGACGATCACATCCGCCGCGTATCCCGACCGCTGAGCTGATTCCGCATCGACCCCGGTGGGGGCCACGGTCGGGTTGATGGCAGCGATACTGTCGATCGAGGTGAGGATCGCCGAACCGATCGCCGTACCGCGGGCCGTGGTGAAGTTGTCGATCGCCTCGATCAACACATCCTTGTCGGTGGTCGGCGGCACCTGCAGACCCGCGACGCCCGCGAAGGCAACGAGACCGATCTTGGTCTCGCCGTCCTGGGACTCGATGAAGGAGACGGCCGCCTCTTGGGCAACGGTGAGCCGGTTGGGTTCGACGTCGGTGGAGCACATGGATCCGGAGACGTCCATCGCCAGCATGATCGTCGTGGAGTTGGACGGCACCGGTACGGTCGCCTGCGGCCGCGCCGCTCCGACGCCGAGCGTGGCGAAGCCGAGGAGGAGCAACAGGGTCGGGATGAGCCGGGTCCACCTCGTACGGGATGGCAGCGCGGCGCGTACCAGGGCGATCGAGGTCACCCGCACCGCCGCGCGCCGCCGGCGTCGCCGCAGCAACCAGACGACTCCCGCCAGGATCGGGATGATCAGCAGCGACAACAGCGCCCACGGCCAGCTGAACGACATCAGACGAGCCTCCCCGTCCGAACACCGGTCAGCAGCGCGCCCACGGCCAGCAGCACCAGCGCGACGGCGATGAACCCGCCGGCCAGTGGTACGTCCTGCTTGGCCACCGTCAGCCGTAGGTCAATAGTGGAGGCGACATCGTCGAGCTGCTCCGCGTCGGAGGCGGGGTGGTAGTGGCCGCCGGTGATCTGCGCGATAGCGGTCAACCGCTCAGTGTCGAGGGCTGTATGCAGCTGGTATCCGTCGATCTCGACAGTTGCTCCGTTGGCCGTACCTACGCCGACCGTTTCGATGTGCACGCCGGCGTTCTGGGCGATCGTCGCTGCCGCCGTTACCGCGTCGCTGCTGCCGCCCTGGTCCTCGCCGTCCGAGATCAGCACGATGGTCGCCGAGCCCCACTGGCCGAGGTCGGGCAGCTCCCCGTCCTCACCGATCGTTACTGACCTGCCGGTGATTGCGCTCAGCGAACCGAGAATCGCCGAGGCGAGCGAGGTTCCGCCGGCGGTCCGCATGTTCTGCACCGCTGCCTTTGACGCGGCGCGATCCGCACTGGGCGGTGACGTGGTCAACGCACCCTGGTCGAACCCGACCACGCCGATGTCGAGGCTGTCGGGCTGGGCGTCGATGAACGCGAGGGCGGTCTGCTGTGCGGCCGCCAGCCGGTTGGGGGCGACGTCATCGGCGGTCATGCTGTTGGACACGTCCATCGCCAGGATGACCGTGCCGGCGCTGCGGCCGACCGGCAGCGCAGCGGCCGGCCCGGCCACGGCAACCGCCAGCAGCACGATCCCGCCCAGGGAGAGCCACAGCCCGAGTTGACTGTTGGGTCGGCCGGCCACCGAGACCCCAGCTGCGGCGATGGCAGCGGACCGGCGCCGGCTCGCGAGCACGGCGCCGATGATCAGCGCAGCGGCGACCAGCAGGCCCAGGATGAGCAGCGGTGGGTAGGAGAGGCTCATCGGCGCCTCCGCCGGGTCTCGGCGATGATCGCCAGGAGCGTCTCGACGAGATCGCTGCCGGTGTCGACCCGGTGCAACGGCACCCCGGCCCGGCGCATGCCAGACCGAAGTCCGGCCTCGCGCTCGTCGACCCCGTCGCGGAACCGGGCGCGGAACCACGGGTCGGCGGAATCGACGAGGAGCTGCTCGCCGGTCTCCGCGTCCTCGACCACGATCAGACCGACCTCGGGGAGCGCTTCGTCCGCACGGTCGACCACCCGCAACGCCACGACGTCGTTTCGGTGCGCGAGCCGGATGAGCGGACGTTGCCACTCGCCCGTGCCGATGAAGTCCGAGATCACCACGACCAGACAGCGGCGGGCCAGTGACGCGACCGTGTCGAGCATGGCGGCCAGGTCGGTGGTGGCCGCCGTCCGGGAGTCGGAAGCGCGATCGAGTTCCCGTCCGATGCGCAGCGCGTGGCTGCGTCCAGTGCTGGGCGGGACGACGCGGGTGGTGCCGGCGTCGGCGTTCATTTCTGCTGCTCGCAGAGCTCGCGGGGCTCCGTCGTAGAGGATGGCGCCGACCCGGTTGCCGTTTCGGCCGAGCACCCTGGCCAGGATGAGGGCGAGTTCGGCAAGCACGTCCTGCTTCCCGCGGCCTGGGCCGCCGACCACCATGGACGCCGATCGGTCGAGGACCAGCCACGTGGTCAGCTCACGGTCCTCGTTGAATTCGCGTACCTGTGGTTCATCGAGCCGGGCAGTGACGTTCCAGTCGATGTGCCGGGCATCGTCACCCTCGACGTACGGCCGCAGTCCGTGGAAGTCGAGGCCGCTTCCCCGCCGTGGGGTTCGGTAGTCGCCTTGGAGACGCCCGTCGAGTCGCCGCACGACCCGCCACTCCAGCCGGAGCAGCAGACGGTCCGGCGCCGAGATCATGGCTGCAGCACTACGTCCGGCACGGGCACGGCGCGCAGGACCCGGATCAGGATGCTGTCGGCATCGAGGTCGTCGGCCAGCGCTTCGTACGACAGCACGATCCGGTGCCGCAGCACATCGAGTGCCACCTCATCGACGTCGTACGGCAGCACATATTCGCGACCGCGCAGGAACGCCAGTGCCCGGCCGCCGAGGACGAGCGCGATCGTGGCCCGCGGGCTCGCCCCGTAGCTCACGTACCGGTCTAGGTCGCCGAGGCCGACCCCGCCCGGCGATCGGGTGGCGGCGACGAGCCGGACGGCGTAGTCGACGACGGCGGGGTCGACGTAGACCTGCGCGACGCTTTCCCGCATACGGATCAGGTCTTCGGGGGTCAGCATTACCTGCGGCGGACCGGGCAGTAGCAGAGCCCGCCCAACGATCGCGTGCTCCTCCGGCGAGGTCGGATAGCTTACGAGGACCTTCATCATGAATCGATCGACCTGTGCCTCCGGCAGCGGATAGGTGCCGTCCGACTCGATCGGGTTCTGGGTCGCCATCACCAGGAACGGCTCCGGTACCGGGAAGGTCTCCCGTCCGATGGTCACCTGCCGCTCCTGCATCACTTCGAGCAATGCGCTCTGCACCTTGGCGGGAGCGCGGTTGATCTCATCCGCCAGCAGCAGGTTGGTGAACACCGGCCCCAGCGAAACCTCGAACTCGCCGGTCCGCTGGTGGTAGACCCTCGTTCCGACGAGGTCGGCCGGCACAAGATCGGGGGTGAACTGGATTCGCTGGAACTGCCCGCCAATCGCGCCGGCCAGCGACTTGACCGCGAGCGTCTTGGCCAGCCCCGGCACGCCCTCGACCAGCAGGTGACCGCCGGCGAGCATGGCGATCGCCATCCGTTCGAGCAGCACATCCTGACCGACGATCGTGCGCTTGACCTCAAACAGCACCGGTTCGAGCGGGTTCGGCGTCATGGCATCACGTTCCCTCGATCGTTCCACGTATCTGGACAAGTCCGGTTCACAGCCGCGGGCCCCTGCCCTGCCCCGGCCCCAAGTCTCCGCCGAGCGCCGCACCGATCGGGACGGCGAACCCAATCCCGGCGAATGCGTCGTCCCGTCCGGGGTCGGCGATCGACACGACGACGCCGACCACGAGCCCCTGCGTGTTCAGCAGCGGACCACCGGAGCTGCCGGGGTTCACCGCCGCGTCGAACTGGATCAGCCCGGACAAAGGGCCCGCCTCGGTCTTCGTCGTACGGTTCAGACCAGAGATGATCCCCGTGGTCGTGCTGTGCCGCAGCCCGAGTGGGTTGCCCATGGCGACCACGTCCGAACCGACGGCGACACTGCCGCCGAGGGTTGCCGGGACCACGACCTCGGGGAGCTTCGTCGGAGCCAGCGTGGCGATGTCGATCTTCGGGTTGGCGGAGGTGACCCTCGCGGCCGACTTGGTGCCGTCGGCGAACAGGATCGAGATGCGACCGCCGCCGGAGATGACGTGATTGGCGGTGAGCACCGTGCCGGTGTCGGTGACGATCACGCCGGACCCGAGCGAGCCCTTAGAGGTGGTGACCAGCACCACCGACGGTACGACCTGGCGGTACACATCGGTGACCGGCAGCGGGGTCGCCGTCGCCTCCGGGGTCGGGGTCGGCGATGCCCGGTCGGCCGAGGTGGCAGAGCCGGACCCGAGATTGAACGCCAGCGCGGCGATGATCACCATGGCGACGATAAGAACGCCCGCGGCTGATACGGCCCAGCCCCAACCGGTGCCCCGTCGGACCCGCCCGTCTACTCGCGTCGTGGGCGGTTGCGCCGATCCGGGACGCTCAGGCTGTGCTGGAGCCGCGGACGATGCGCTGCGTACGGCCACGTCGGCGCCGGGCGCGCGGAAACCGCGCAGTCGTTCAGCCCCGGCGGGGTCCATAGAGAAAGAGTAAGGACCGTCCCTAAGAACGCGCCATGCATCGTTCT
>Ga0307321_1000108_pt1 | contig 12550 bp, 17 predicted proteins | sample ER_DNA_379_FD_194499 | JGI IMG/M metagenome (GOLD analysis project Ga0307321, IMG submission 194499) | Bulk soil microbial communities from the East River watershed near Crested Butte, Colorado, United States - ER_DNA_379 | ecosystem: Environmental > Terrestrial > Soil > Floodplain | place: USA... | reverse complement strand
ACCTCGTTACACGCTCTGCCTGACTCCGTGGACTCCGCGGTCGGTGCGTTGGTGGAGCCGGGCGGCAACGCTTTTCGTGCGGCGCAGGGTGCGGCCCTAGCGTCCGGCGACCGGGCACTGGTGCTCGGCCCGGGAACCATCGGGCTGCTGGCCGCTATGTTCGCGCGCGCTGCCGGGGCCGAGGTACACCTGATGGGTCGCAGCGAGGACTCCCTCGCATTCGCCCGCAGCCTCGGATTCGAGCACGTCTGGACCGAGGACAGCCTCCCTGACCAGCCCTTTGACGCGGTGATCGATGCCTCCAATGCCGCGCACCTGCCTGCTCTTGCCCTCGACCTGGTGGAGCCGGCCGGGCGGGTGGTCTACATCGGGCTGGCCGGCAGCCCAAGCCACATCGACACCCGGACCTTGGCTCTCAAAGACGTCACGGCGGTGGGCGTTTTGTCAGGCTCTCCTGGGCTCGACGCCACCATCGCGGCGTACGCAAGCGGTGCCGTCAATCCCCGGCCGCTTGTCGCCGCCACCGTCAGCCTCGAGCAGGTCAGCGCCGTGCTCGCCGGTGAACGGCCGGAGGCGGCAGGCCCGGGGCCCAAGATCCACGTCGATCCACTGCTCAGCTGAGAGGACTCCGACATGACTGACTTCCAGGGCCTCGTCGCCGTCGTCACCGGCGGCGCCAGTGGGATTGGGGCGGCGACCGCGAGCCTGTTGCAGCAGCGGGGTGCCCGCCTGGCCGTCCTTGACCGCAGCACCGACGGCGCGCCTGATGGCGTGCTGGCCCTGCACTGCGATATCACGGATACCCCAGCGGTCGACGCCGCGGTCACCGAGGTCGTCGAGCAGCTGGGCGGCCTTGATGTTCTGGTGAACAACGCCGGCATCGGGGCAGTCGGCGACGTCAGCCAAAACGACGATGCAGAGTGGGCCCGCGTGCTCGACGTCAACGTCACGGGCATCGCTCGAGTCACGCGCGCAGCGCTGCCGCACCTGCGCCGCTCACCGCATGCAGCGGTAGTGAACACCTGCTCCGCGGTCGCCTTCATCGGCGTCCGACAGCGAGCTCTCTATGGCGCCAGCAAGGGCGCGGTGCTCGCGCTCACTCTCGCCATGGCCGCCGACCACGCATCCGAAGGGATCCGCGTGAACGCCGTGGCGCCCGGGACCGCTGATACCCCGTGGGTCGCCCGGCTGCTTGACGCCGCCGACGACCCCGAGGCAGCGGCCGAGGCGCTGCGACTACGGCAGCCCTTGGGACGCCTGGTCAGCGCCGAGGAGGTCGCGTACGGGATCGCGTCGCTTGCGTCCCCGCTCGCCGGGTCGACCACCGGCACGATCCTGCGCATCGACGGCGGCATGACGAGTCTCCGCCTCTGACCGTCCGTTGCTCCGTCACGACGCAACTCGTCGGCGTAGGTTGAATCGGCCGTAACTCAAGCAGTCAGGAGGCTACCGGTGAGTGAGTCCAGTGGACCCAACAACTGGAACCAGAAGATCATCGAGGAGTTCCACGCAAACGCGGGCAAGGTCGGAGGCTACTTCGAGGGTGCCCATATGATCCTCATCCACCACATCGGGGCGCGCTCCGGCAGAGAGCGTGTGAACCCGCTCACGTATCTGCCCGATGGGGACGACATGATCATCGCGGCGACCAAGAGCGGAGCTCCGACGAACCCGGACTGGTATTACAACCTCAAGAAACACCCTCGAATCACAGTCGAGGTAGGAACCGCGACGTTTCCGGTCGACGCGACAGAGGTGACGGGAGAGGAGCGTAACGAACTGTGGCGCCGGCTCATCGAGCTGCGTCCGGGGTTCGCCGCGTACGAGACCAAGACATCACGCGTCTTTCCGATGTTCAGGCTGACACGGCTCTCGTAACCGGCCGGATCATCGCTGGCGGCGCTCCGCGTGGATGCGTGCTTAGAGGAAACGAAAGACGCCGGGTGCACCGATCACTGACTCATAGGCATGGAGCACGACCATGTCGGATTTCCGCCAGTTATGTCGGTGATCGGGTGTAATTCTTGATACGTGCATGAGGATTTCGACCGCTCCTACCGAGCCGTTCAGTCCAAGGACCCGCGGTTCGACGGATGGTTCGTCACCGCTGTGCTGACGACCAAGATCTACTGCCGGCCCAGCTGCCCAGCCCGATCGCCGTTCGCCCGCAATGTCCGCTTCTATCCGACCGCGGCCGCGGCCCAGCGTGCCGGATTCCGCGCCTGCAAGCGCTGCCGTCCGGACGCTTCGCCGGGCTCTCCTGAATGGAATATACGGGGCGACGTCGTGGCGCGGGCGATGCGGCTTATCGCCGACGGCGAGGTCGACCGAATCGGTGTCACCGGGCTTTCGGCCCGGCTCGGCTACACCCCCCGCCAGCTCGAGCGTCTCTTGCAGGCCGAAGTCGGCGCTGGTCCACTGGCGCTGGCTCGTGCGCAACGCGCACAGACCGCCCGAATATTGATCGAAACCACAGAGTTGCCGTTCGCCGATGTCGCATTCGCAGCCGGGTTTGCCAGCATCCGCCAGTTCAACGACACCGTGCGAGAGGTCTTTGAGACCACCCCAACCGGCCTGCGTAGGCGGGCGACGGGCCGCTCGGGTCGGGGCACCCCGGCCGCAACGGGAGCGTTGTCCTTGCGCCTGCCGCTGCGAACGCCCTTCGCGTACGAGGGCGTGTTCGGTCACTTGGCGGCCACTGCGGTGCCCGGCTGCGAAGAGGTACGTGACGGCGCATATCGGCGCACGTTGCGGCTTCCGTCCGGGAGCGGAATCGTCAGCCTGACACCGACTCCTGATCATGTGCGCTGTCTGCTGGTGCTGGACGATTTCCGCGACGTGTCCGCCGCGATTGCCCGTTGTCGACGGTTGCTCGATCTCGACGCCGATCCGGAGGCGGTAGTCGAGGCGCTGAGCTCCGACGGCGACTTGCGGTCGCTGGTTGCCAAAGCGCCCGGACAGCGCATCCCTCGCACGGTCGAAGAGCCGGAGTTGGCGCTGCGGGTGGTGCTCGGCCAACAGGTATCGATCAAGGCGGCGCGTACGCATGTCGGCCGGCTGGTCGCCGCATACGGCCGGCCCGTGACCGACTCGATGGGCGGCCTGACGCACGTCTTTCCCGCGGTTGAGGAGCTTGCCGACATCGATCCCGCCCATCTGGCCTTCCCGATGGCTCGGCAGCGTTCTGTAGTTGCGTTGATTGATGCGCTGGCCGACGGGCGTGTGGTTCTCCATGCGGGTTGCGATTGGGACCGTGCCAGACAACAGCTGGCGGCACTACCCGGTATCGGACCGTGGACGGCTGAGGTCATCGCTATGCGAGGTCTAGGCGACCCCGACGCCTTCCCCGCCACTGATCTTGGTGTTCGGCTCGCCGCCAAGCAGCTGGGGCTGCCGGAAGACGCCCGTGCTCTTACGGAGCGCAGCTCTCGCTGGCGCCCATGGCGGTCCTACGCCACCCAACATCTGTGGACCGCCCTGGACCACTCCGTGAATGCCTGGCCGCCAATAAAGGAGAAATGATGTCTGTAATGCAATTCCGAACCGTTGTCAGTCCCGTAGGTCCGCTGACCCTGGCGGGCAAAGATCACCGCCTGATGCATCTATGGATGGTCGACCAGACCCATGAACCGAGTCATGGCGGTTGGGAGCGCGACGACAAAGCGTTCTCAGACGCAGTCGAGCAGCTCGACGCGTACTTCGCGGGCGAGCGCCGAGAGTTCGACCTCGAGCTTGATCTGGTTGGAACGAACTTCCAGCGGCGGGTCTGGGAAGGGCTGCTGACGATCCCGTATGGGGAGACCAGGTCGTACGGTGACATCGCCGAGCAGATCGGGTCGCCGGGAGCCTACCGTGCGGTCGGATTGGCCAACGGCCGCAATCCGATAGGGATCATCGTTCCGTGTCATCGGGTGATCGGTGCCAATGGCGGCCTCACAGGATATGGCGGTGGGCTGGACCGAAAGCGGGTTCTGCTAGAGCTCGAAAGAGGTCGGAGTCGGTCCTGAGAGGGCAATGCCTGCGCGGCGTCGCTGTGTCAGCGAGTCGGGCTAGGCGTTGGTAGCGGCGTCGGCGAGGCTGAGGGCTCCACCGTCGACAAGGGTGATGGCACCGCCGTTGGCGTCCTGTTGACCTGGGCCTCGACTTTGCAGTCTCGGAGATCGTCGTCCAGCCGCGCCTGGATGGACTGAAGCCGGCGCACGATGTCGTCGAGCTGCTGGAGGTTCACGGCGGTGATCGCCGGGCCGACCTCACTCAAGATCGTGGCGACGTCTTGGGCTTCGTTGATCACTCGCAGGCAGGCGGCATTGACTTGGGCACTGGCCGCGGCGGGCACACCCTGGCTTCCGGCGGGCGACGGGCTCGTCGGCGGAGCGCTCGGAGCGCCCGAGAAATCCGGCGTGCTCCTGGTCAGGAAGCCGACGATAAGGACGCCGACGGCGACGCCCGCGACAAAGGTCAGCACCGCGATCCACCAGCGAGATCGTCGCTGGGGCGGCATAGTCGCATCATCGGCTTGGTGTTTCGAATCGGTGCCAGCCACGTCGCGCCTCCTAGGATGGAGCGGCTAGTTGATCTTCGATCGTAAGCGGCGCTCTGGACGCCGGTTGGTCGAGCAGGGTCGGACGGGAGCGGCCAGTGCAGTCGGCGAATGGGTCTTGGGTGGGCCGAGCTGCCTCGGTGGTCTCTTCTGGCCTCGGCAGAGGTTATCGCTTCATTGTCATCACGCTTCGCTGGATTGTTCTCGTCGGTTGGGTGGCGGCCGCCGTGGCGCTGACCGTACTTATCCCGTATCGGCCAGATACCACAACCGGTACCAGCTTCGGCGACCTGCTACCCGCTGATAGCCCGGTTTTCAGTGTCGAGCAGCGCATTCTCCAGGAGTTTCGGGTGCCACTGCTCTCCGGCACCACAGTCGTCGTACACCAGGCTGATGGGCTGAGCTTGCTGACCCGTGCCGACTCGTTGCTGTGGGGGCTAGCGACGACGCAGGACACGCTGCAGTCAGGCATCCAGCCGAAGGCGGGCACCATTGCGGCAGCGATCCCGGTTCCGACCGGCCGGGCAGATGTAGCCGTCACATACGTGTACGTTGCGCCCGGCACTGGCCTGCGCGATGAGGTGCAGCTCGCCGACAGGTACGCCGCGCACTTCAACAACCAGCCGGATGTCAGCTCGTACGTGACGGGCTTTGTCCCGGCCCAGATTGCCCAGCTCAACTACCTCGACTCCCGTTTGCGCCTGTTCGAGGTCGCCACCGTGCTGGTGATCATGGCACTGGTCGCCTTCGCTTTTCGTTCGTTGCTGGCGCCACTGGTCGTGGTGGGCGTCGCAGCGGTGGGCTACCTGGTGTATTTCCCGCTGTTGTCCAGCTTCGCTGCGGCATGGGGTTTCACGGTGCCTGCCCAGCTCGAGCCGGTCCTTGTTGCTCTGCTGTTGGGTGTCGTCACCGACTACTGCGTGTTGCTCTTCTCAGCATTTCGAGATGAGCTTCGCGGCGGACTCGACCGGAAAGAGGCTGCCCGCGCCGCTCTGCGCGTCAACGCGCCCATCATCGCCGTGGCGGGCTTGACTGTCGCGGGCGGCACCATCGCCTTGCTGGCCGCACCGTTTCATGTTTTCCGAGGGCTCGGCCCGGCGCTGGCTCTCACCGTGCTCGTCGGGCTCGCAGTCTGCCTGACGCTGGCGCCCGCGGTCATGACCATCCTGGGCTGGCGCTTGTTCACTGTGCTTCCGGTCCGCGGTTCACAATCCCGGAACGGCTTCCTCCGCGCCGCGCCGCGTCGCAGGCATCTCGGGCTGGCGCTGCTGACGCGCCGCGCGTCGGCGCTGCTTGTTGTCATCGCTGTCGGCGGCGGCCTCGCGGCGGCGGCCGTGCCGCTTACCCATGCCCGGCTGGACCTATCCTTCGTTGCCGCCCTGCCGCGAGACGACAGCGTCGCCGAAGGCGCTGACCTACTGTCCGTGGCCGGTCTCCGTGGCATCAGTGCGCCCTCAGAGATCCTCGTCGAGAAGCCGGGAGTGGTGGCTGAGCGGCCGGAACTGGCCCGCCTACAGACTGCGCTGGCTCAGCAGCCTGGGGTCGCCCGCGTTATCGGGCCGGCAGATATGCCGACCAAGCAGCCGCGCGGCGTGTTGTTGTCGGAAAGCGGGAACGCCGCACGCTATCTGCTGATTTATGACAGCGACCCGCTAGGCGCCGAGGCCATCGGCAACGTACGACACCTGGAGTCAAGCCTCCCCGACCTCCTTGCGCAGTCTGGCCTGTCCGATGCCAAGGTGTCTGTTGCGGGCCAGACAATGTTCGCCTCCACGGTTGCCCAGCTGACTCGGCGAAGCATCGAAATCACGGTGCTGGCGGCACTCGCGATCGAGCTCGTGATCTTGATCCTCTACCTGAGGGCGCTCGTCGCTCCGGTGGTGCTGCTGGCGGCCAGTGCACTGAGCGTCGCAGCGGCGCTGGGGCTGACGACGTTTCTCTTCCAGGACGTGCTTGGCCAAGAAGGGCTGACCTTCTACGCGCCGTTCGCTGCGGCGGTGCTGCTCATAGCACTGGGTGCGGACTACACCGTCTTCTCGGTTGGATCGATTTGGGAAGCGGCGAGCCGCCGGCCACTGGCGAAAGCGATCATGGTTGCCGTGCCCCGAACGTCGCGAGCGATTACGACAGCCGGCGTGATCTTGGCGGCGACGTTCGCGCTCGTCGCGATCATTCCGCTGGCCACGTTTCGTCAGATCGCCTTTGCGGTGACCGTCGGGTTGATGATCGACACCCTGATCGTACGGCCGGTACTGACGCCAGCACTGCTCACCGTGCTAGGCCATCGCGCCAGTTGGCCGAGTCGGCGGATCACCCGAGGTGAACGGCATCCGGCGATCAACGGTACGGAGTCCGGCGATGGCTGAGACGAGGCCACGCCGACGTGGTCTATCGCCGGAACGCCGACGCCTCCTCCTTCAGGTGCTTGGCCTGATCGTCGTCGTTGCGTTGCTCCTGTGGGGCGCGGACACCCTGGCAAGGATCCGCGCCGAGACGCTGCTGTCGCGCAATATCCAGGATGCGACCGGCGTCGAGGTCCCTCCCGAGGTTGATGTGCACGGCATCTTCTTTCTGCCGCAGGTGATCCGCGGTGTCTACTCCGAGGTGCACGTCACCACCGAGGGAGTTACGGGCGGCCCCCTGCGCATCGATCGTGTCGAATCCCAGCTATCCGACGTCCGGGTACCGTTCCACGATGTCTTGGTACGCGACATCCGCCGAGTCGGCATCGGGCGTTCGGAGGAGAACCTGGATCTGACCTACGAGGATCTCAATGCCTACTTTGCGGCCACCGGTCGGCGCTTGGCGCTCGCACCAGGACGGGACAGTGCGGTCAGGGTCACTGGAAACGTCGAGATAGCGAATCAGACCGTGCCACTTTCCGCCGACGCGACTTTATCGGTCGAAGGCGATGCGCTGCTGATCTCACCAGAGAGCCTCAACACGGGTTCTGGGTCGCTTGATGCAGCCAGCCGGTTACTGCTGGGCAAACGGCTCAGGTTGTTGGTCCCGCTCGGCACACTGCCGTTCGGGCATCAGCTGACCGGCGTAAGTGCCGATTCCGAAGGGGTGCACCTCACCGCGTCGGGGACCGACATCGTGGTTGAGCCTTGATCACCTCTTTGACCGGCGACGATTCTCAGAATCGCCCTGAGATGAGTCGCTGACGAAGATTTGAGCGTGGATGAAGCGAGGTGGCCGCCGCTCGGGGGCGGGGGCGATTTCGAGAAACGCAGATGACTGATCAGCTGATTGGCGTCGCGATCGCTCGCGTTACTCGATCCGCGAAGCCCTGCCCATGCGCGAAACGCGCGACCGACGTCGGGAAACGGCTCGAAGGCTCGAGGTCCCATCTCCCAACTCGATTGGCGCGAGTTGGGAAGTGATAGCCCGCAGTCGCGATGATGGAGGAATGGACACCGATGTCGTGCAGCTGCGTACCGGAACCAGTCTTGTCACCGATATCACTGACCTGATTCTTCAGTTTTGTCGCGACCGCGGCGATGGCCTGTGTCACGTCTTTGTTCCGCACGCAACCGCGGGTGTCGCATTGATCGAGACTGGTAGCGGCTCTGAGTCTGACCTCGAGGTGGCCATTGACCGGTTGCTCCCTCGCGACGACATTTACCGGCACCGGCACGGCAGCCGCGGTCATGGCCGTGACCACGTCCTGCCGGCCTTCATCTCACCGTCGCTCGCGGTGCCAGTGCTTGCCGGCCGGCCCACACTCGGTACATGGCAGAGCGTGGTGCTGGTGGACACGAACGCCGACAACCCTGACCGGAAGGTGCGGCTGAGCTTTCTCCCGGGTTGAGCTGGAGCTCGGCGATACGAATCGATTGATTCGCGAGCCCGCATCATGGAATGCGCCCAAACTTTTCCTGCAGGCCAATACAAAGCTCAGTAATCTTTCTGTTACCGTTCGCTTCTCGGGGTGGAAGGACCAGGAGGCAATGAGTGAGCAGACGACTGGCGGAGCTCTGACTGACTACGAGACTATTGGTGGCGGCACTGCCGTGAGCGCTGTCGTGAACGACTTTTACGAGCGGGTTCTGGCTGACCCCCAACTCGCGCCGTACTTCGATGACGTCGACCTTCCCACACTCAAGCGCCACCAGGTGCTCTTGGTGACGAAGGTGCTCGGCGGCCCCGACAACTACGGCGGCCGCCCCCTCGACGAGGCCCATGACGGCCTCGGGATCACCCCTGACGACTTCGCCGCGGTCGTCGGCCATCTAGCAGCCGCCATGAAGGCTGCCGGAGTCCCAGACGACATCATTGGGAGGGCCGGCGCCGCGGTTGCGGCCACCGAGTCCGACATCGTCGAAGCGGGGTAGTCTGCCAGCTGATGGATACCGCCGCCCTGAAGGGGAGCTGGGCGAGTGTCGCTGCCGCGGGCGACGACGTCCCGCTGTACTTCTACTCACACCTGTTCTTGAGCCACCCCGACGTGCGCCCGATGTTCCCGATTCAGATGTCGGGGCAGCGCGACAAACTGGTGACCGCCCTGGGTGCTGTCGTCTCGAACGTCGACGAGATCGACAGCGTCGTGCCTCTCCTCGAGCAGCTGGGTCGTGATCACCGCCGCTTCTCTGTAGTGACTGAGCACTATTCAGCGGTCGGGGCCAGCTTGCTCGCGACCTTGAAGAAGTTCCTCGGCCCCTCGTGGACACCCGATCTGGCCGCCACGTGGGCGGAGGCGTACGGGCTGGTCGCCAAGGTCATGGTCGCGGCAGCCGAGCAGCATGAAGAGGTTGCGCCGGCCTCCTGGGAGGCAGATGTGGTGTCGGTCGAGCGACGCTCGGTCGAAGTTGCCGTAGTAGAGGTCGCGCCACGGGAGGAGTTTCCTTACCGCGCTGGGCAATCCGTAGCAGTAGAGGTCCCGCAGCGGCCCCGGGTGTGGCGCTACTTCAGTCCCGCGAACGCTCCGCAGTCCTCGGGGCACCTGCAGTTTCACATCCAGCCCATTGCCGGCGGCCTCGTCTCGACTGCGGTGGTCCGCCGGCTGAGCGAAGGCGACACCCTCAGGCTGGGTGCCCCAGTCGGCGAGCAGCTCACCCTGCCCGAGGATGGGGAGCTCCCCGATCTCCTGATGGTCGCAGGTGGAACCGGTCTGGCCCCGCTGCGCGCTGTACTGGAGCAGATCGACCGAGGCTGGGAGGCGACCGGCAGAGCGCCATGGGTGCATCTGTTCCACGGCTCGCGGATGCCCTGGAACCTCTATGACAACGAGCACCTCAGCAGGCTGGCTCGCAAGCCATGGTTCGCCTATACCCCGGTGGTTTCCGATGACCCCACGTACCACGGCGCCCGAGGGCTTGTCGGCGCGGTGGCTGCGAAGGCCGAGAACTGGTCGGGACGTACGGCCATGGTCTGCGGCTCGCCCGGAATGGTCCGGCACGCTATCCACGAGCTTGAGGCAGTAGGCCTGCCGGCCGCGTCGATTCGGCGCGAGCAGTTTGATTTCCAGGGTGCGGTGTCACCGAAACAGGAGTTAGCTGACGCCTTGGAGACTAGGTAGCAGTGGGGGTGCATACGATGAGCAAGACCGACTCACCGCGTGTCTCGGCGAGTCCACAAGAGATACGTCGCAAAAATTTCACCCTACGGCTCCGTGGCTACGACCACGGAGAGGTCCGCTCGTTCCTCACTGGGGTCGGCGACGACCTCGAGCGACTGCAGGCGAAGATCGCGACCCTGACCCAGGACAACGACTGGCTACGCGCCCAGCTCGACGATGCTCAGGCAGACCCGAAGGAAATGGCCACCGACCAGGCCGTTAGCGTCCTCAACCAGGCCCAACAGCTCGCCGACTCGTTGATCGATGAAGCCATGCAATCCGCTCGTGACTTGCTGCTGACGGCGCGGTCTCAGCAGCGCGACGTCATGGAGCAGGCCAAAGTGGCCGCAAAGGGGGCGGTCGACCGCGCCACGGCGACCGTCGAGCGCGCCAACGGCCCGGACGCTTCGGTCCAAGACGTCGAGTACATCCGGATGTTTGCCAAGGTTGCGCAGGTGCAGTTCACGGCCGTCCTCGATGCTCTCAATGAGCATGTCAATCGGCTCGGCGAGGTATCCGGAATGGCCGAGCATTCCGAGTCGGACTAACGAATCCGGAGACTGTAAATCCCTCTGGCTTGCGTCAGAGTCCGTACGCCTCGAGCACGTGCAACCACACCTCACTGACGGTGGGGAATCCCTACGAGGGAACTGTCACTTGCACGACCGCCGGCGTCACGGCGTGAGCCGCCGAAATTTTTTGCGCGTACGAGCTGGTGTAACGCTAGGAGAGTCTCGGCCGACTGCTAACCAAGACCCCAGTCCGCACCCAGGAGCCCTTATGGCCAGCACCGCCATCGCCGACCACGCGCTCCTCTCCGATCGGCACTTCGCCAATGATCTTGATCTGCTGGCCGAGGAAGTAGACCCGGATAGTGGCGAGCTGCTCGGGAACTTCTCACAGGCGGTCAGCCACATCGGCCTGGCCAACGCCGCCTGGGCGATCTCCGAAGCCGAGCGCCGGGCTCGGTCCTGATCATGTATGGGGCCCGCAATCGGCGAGGACTCGCTTCAGGTGCAAGCGCCTCGCTAGGCTCGCGAGGAGCGCCCGATCTTAGCCAGGTCGTATGGGAGGTGTCGGGATGTCGAGCGAGGACGGCGATCTTGGCCGGCTTCCGAAACCGGCGTCCAAGACTGCCGGTCCCGCCGATGCTTCGTTGGTCGATCGGCTCCGTGCGGGCGACGCAGAGGCTTTCGCCGAGATCGTACGGGCGTGGTCCCCGATGATGTTGCGCGCGGCGCGCAGCTATGTCTCGACGGACGCGTCAGCGCAGGAAGTGGTCCAGGATGCCTGGATGGCACTGGTCCGTGGCCTGGACCGGTTCGAAGGCCGTTCGTCGCTGCGGACCTGGATGCTGGCCATTCTCGGCAACATCGGCCGGAGCCGCGGCGTACGCGAAGCGCGTACCGTGCCGTGGTCGTCGCTAGGCCCAGTGGACGATGACAGCCCGGCGGTGGATCCTGACCGCTTCCAAGGTCCGGACGATGCTTGGCCGCGACATTGGACTCCGCTCGGCAGCCCACGGCCCTGGCCGCGTTCACCCGAGGAGGAGACCATGGCTGCCGAAAGTCGTAGCCAGATCGAAGACGGCTTGGCCCAGCTGCCCGAGCGGCAGCGGACGGTGGTGACGCTGCGCGACGTCCACGGGTTGTCCTCCGATGAGGTCTGCTCCATTCTCGGCCTCAGCGCCAGTAACCAGCGCGTGCTGCTGCACCGCGGCCGCTCCCGTTTGAGGGCGCACCTCGAGCTCTACTACGCTGCCGGCGCTTCGGCGATGGGCTCATGAACCACGAGCAACGCGCACCCGGCCTGACGGTCAGCTGTCAGGAGGTCGTGGAACTGGTTACCGACTATCTCGAGGGTGTGCTCGACCCGGACATGACCGAAGAGGTGGAGGCCCACCTCGGCCTCTGCAAAGGCTGCGCCACTTACGTGGCACAGATGCGCGACACCATTCGCGCGCTCGGCACAGTGCCAGTCGCCACGCTGAGCGAGGATGCGCAGGCCGAGCTGGTACGAGCCTTTCGCGACCTGCGCGGGCCCGCGGCATCGGAATCGTGACCTGAGGGACTGCCGCCGCCATCGAGAATGCTTCGAATGGATGCCCCGCATGGCACCGGCGTGAGCGCGAGGTGCTGCCGCGATGAGGCGAGCATCACACCCACCCACCACGGGGTCGCGGCATCGCTCTGCATCTGCGCCGCAGCGCGCGGGCACGCCGATCGTCTCCCTGACCCAGTCGCGCTCGACGTCGGCAGAGGTGCTCAGGGAGATAGATAGATGGGCGGACTATCCAGCTTTGATGACGTGACGGCGCGAGGCTGCGCCGCCTTCCAGATGCGGCGTGCGAAGGGTCCGTTGCTGAGGTTGTGGGTTCCGGTGTTGGTGACGAGGTAGTAGTTGTGGTGTGGTGATTGCCAGAGCCATACGCCGGGTTCGGGTTGTCGGAC
>Ga0307321_1000103_pt1 | contig 12648 bp, 9 predicted proteins | sample ER_DNA_379_FD_194499 | JGI IMG/M metagenome (GOLD analysis project Ga0307321, IMG submission 194499) | Bulk soil microbial communities from the East River watershed near Crested Butte, Colorado, United States - ER_DNA_379 | ecosystem: Environmental > Terrestrial > Soil > Floodplain | place: USA... | reverse complement strand
CCAGCTCCGGAGCTGGCGGCGGCCAGGCAGATTCCGCCGGCGTCAATGGTTCGCTGAACTCGACATTCAGCTGTACCGGACCGGGCATCCGCGTCCTGGACCCGGTGGCCGCCGTCACGATCCGGGCCAGCTCGAAACGCCAGGTCCGATGATCGGGAAGCTCGTCTGACAGCGCAGCGAATCCACGCACATGTCGACCGAAAAGCTGATCTTGATCGGTACTCTGGTTGGCGCCGGTGTTGATCACGGAGCGCGGCCGGCTGGCTGTGATCACGATCAGTGGCACGTGTGCATGCCAGGCCTCCAGTACGGCCGGGTGCAGGTTGGCCGTCGCCGTTCCCGACGTAGTCAACACGGCAACTGGCGCACCGTAACCCTTGGCAAGTCCGAGGCCGAGAAACCCCGCCGTACGCTCATCGACCCGGACGTGCAGCCGCAGCAGCCCGATGCGGTCAGCCTCGAAGCACTCGTACGCCAGCGGCGCACTGCGCGCGCCAGGAGCAAGCACAACATCGCGGACGCCGCGGCTGATCAACTCCTCGATGATCACGCGCGCGCATGCGGTGGCGTTACCCACTGGCCAGTTCCCGGGTCTGCACAAGACGAGCCTGCCAGAACCGTTGCACCTCCTCGTTGGGCCGGTGGCTGTTCAGCGCTCCCTCGTCAACGGCCAGATCGCCGACCTTGATCACCCCGTCCACCGCGATCAGCGGCTCCACGGCCAGATCATCGACGAGCAGCGCGACCGTGTTGAGCCCGCAGGCATACGGCAGTTCAGGCAGCGCAGCAGCCAGCGCGAGCCCGGCCCTGATCCCGATCGAGGTCTCCAGCGCACTCGAGACGACCACTGGCAGGCCGATGCGCTCGGCAATCTGCAAGCAGGCGCGTACCCCACCGAGCGGCTGCACCTTGAGAACGGCGATGTCTGCTGCTTCGCGCTCGGCCACCAGATAGGGATCCTGAGCGCGCCGAATGGACTCGTCGGCGGCGATGGGCACGCTCAGCCCGGACCGCGCCAGCCGCCGCCGTAGGTCGGCGAGTTCGTCGACGCTGGCGCACGGCTGCTCGACATACTCAAGATCGAAGCGATTCAGTTCCCGTAGGGCGTGCAGAGTCTCATCGACGCTCCAGCCTCCGTTGCCGTCGATCCGTACTTTTCCGCCCGGGCCGAGTGCGTCGCGTACCGCTTCCAGACGGGCGAGATCGTCGGCAAGTGTTTGCCCTCGCTCGGCCACTTTGATCTTGGCGGTGCGGCAGCCGGCCGCGCGAGTGAGGTCATGTGCCTGCTCCGGACCCACCGCCGGGATTGTGCTATTGACCGGGATCTCGGTCCTCAGGGGCGCCGGCCAACCATGCTCGGCCGCTTCCTCGGCCGCGCGCAGCCAGGACACCAGCTCAGCTCCCTGATAGTCGAGGAAGGGGCTCCACTCCCCCCAGCCCGCGGCACCGTGCCACACCATGCCTTGCCGTTCAGTGATCCCACGGAACCGAGTACGCAAGCCGAGCGCGTAACAGTGGGGCTCCTCCAGCACGGTCCCAGTCTGACCCAATCGTGCGCGGTGGTCAGGGCATAATCTGGTCGCCGTGAGCGCAGCCGGCCCAGGACTCGCATCGCTCCGCGCAGTCGACCCCTCGGAGGCCGCCGCGGCGCTGGCCGAATCCTTGAGTGGCGGGCCGCCCATCGCCACGCTGCCGGCGGACCCGATCGAGCGGGCTCGCGCGATCGCCATGTTCCAGCCCGATCAGCCGGTGGTCCAGGCAGACGCGGCGGTTGTGGTCGCTACGTCCGGTTCGACCGGGGCACCAAAGGGCGTCGTACTCTCTCGCGCAGCAATCCGGGCATCTGTGGAGGCGACGCACACTCGGCTGGGTGGAGCGGGTGACTGGGCGCTGGCACTGCCCAGCTACTACGTCGCGGGCCTGATGGTGCTCGCTCGAGCCAGTCTTGGCGGCACGCGTGCAGTCCCAGTCCACTCCGATTTGAGGAATCTGCAGGAGGTGGCCGGCATCCTGTCGGAGCGGCGCTACATCTCCTTGGTTCCCGCGCAGCTCGACCGAGCGTTGCGTCACGGCGGGGTGATCGCAGCTTTGGCGAGCTTCAGCGCGGTTCTCGTCGGCGGCGGCCTGACGAGCGACAACCTGGTGAAGCGTGCCACGTCCGCAGGGATCAGGGTCGTGACCACGTACGGCATGAGCGAGACCTGCGGCGGTTGTGTCTATGACGGCGAGCCGCTGCAGGGGGTCACTGTCGACCTCGCGGACGACGGTCGGATCTTAATCAGGAGTTCGACTCTCTTTACCGGCTACCGGCTACGCCCCGATCTCACCGCTGAGGCTGTTGTGGACGGCAGATTTCGCACCCAGGATCGGGGCTATTGGGACGCCGGACGACTGATGGTCCTCGGTCGGATGGACGATCTTGTGATCACCGGGGGCCACAAGGTTGAACTTGCGGACGTCGAACTGGCTGTGCAGCGTTGGACGGCCCGGCATGGAGCTCGCGGCACCGTGCTGGGCGTCCCTGACCTGGTGTGGGGAACCATGATCATTGCCGTCTCGGATTCGCCAGGCTCGCTGGCCGATCTCCAGGCCGTGGTGCGGGAATCGCTGCCGGCATACGCGATGCCACGCGAACTGATCCATCTCGACCAGCTCCCGTCGCTGGCCAACGGCAAACCCGATCGACGAGCGATCAGATCGATAATCATGAACGTACGCGCTGAGCGACAGGCGACCGGATGACCGCCGAGACTGCTCCCCGGCCGACTCCGACACAGTGGCTGGCCGGGGCGCGGCCGCGTACGCTGCCGGCGGCCTGTTCTCCAGTGATCGCGGCAACAGGCCTAGCTGTGTTCGAGCAGGGCGCCTCATGGGGCGCGGCAATCCTGGCACTCGTCGTCAGCCTGGCGCTTCAGGTCGGTGTCAACTACGCGAATGACTACTCCGACGGGATTCGCGGCGCTGACACCGAACGCGTGGGTCCACTGCGGCTCGTCGGTTCGGGTCTCGCATCCCCGCCACTGGTGAAGAGAGCAGCATTTGCCAGCTTCGGAGTCGCCGCTGTCGCCGGACTGGCACTTGTGATCATGACCCAGCAATGGTGGCTGCTGGCCGTCGGCGTCGCATGCGTGCTAGCCGCCTGGTATTACACAGGTGGCAAGCGGCCATACGGATATGCCGGCTTGGGGGAGGTCTTCGTCTTCGTTTTCTTCGGACTGGTGGCGGTCTGCGGCACCGCGTACGTGCAAGTCGGCAAGGTCTCGCTCCCCACGCTTCTCACAGGGGTTTGGGTCGGCGCGTTGGCGTGCGCGATCTTGGTGACCAACAACCTGCGAGACATCCGAGGTGATGCGCAGGTCGGTAAGCGGACCCTTGCAACAAGGCTGGGGGATCCCAGGACGCGGGCCTTGTACGTGGTCCTGGTAGCACTCAGTGCGTTGCTGATCATCATCGTGGCGTTCCTTACGACCTGGTGGGCGCTCCTCGGGCTGGCCGGGCTGATTTTGATCATTCCTGCCCTTCGCGTCGTGATCTCCGGAGGCAGTGGACCGGCGCTTATTGGCGTACTCAAAGCAACGGGGCTGGCCGAGCTTGCGAGCGCCATCGGCTTCGCAGCTGGCCTGATCTTCAGCGCACTCTGATCAATCGACAGGTCGGGGGACGGGTGAGGGGGACGGGGATCCGCACAGGAAGCACAGATCAGGCGCTTGGCCAGACCCCTGAGGCCTCGAACTCCTCGAGCATTGCCTGGTATGGAGCCAGGTCCCAACCTCGCTCGGCGACCCAAACGTCGTCGTAATAGGTATGCGCGTAACGACGGCCGTCGTCGCACAGCAGGGTGACGACACTGCCGCGCCTTCCCTCGTCCTTCATCTCCGCGACCAGCTGCAGGACACCCCACATGTTCGTGCCAGTCGACCCACCGACCCAGCGATCGAGCTTGTGGGTGCACCACCGCATGGCGGCGATCGATGCTGCGTCCGGCACCGCGATCATCCGGTCAACCAGCGACGGTATGAAGCTGGGCTCAACCCGCGGGCGGCCGATCCCTTCGATCTTGGACCCGGCCGCAGTGACCGTAGCATCCCGGTTCTTCCAGCCGTCATAGAACGCCGAGTTCTCCGGATCGACCACGCAGAGCCGGGTGTGGAACTTGTTCAGCCGCATGTAGCGGCCGATCGTGGCGCACGTGCCGCCGGTGCCCGCCCCGACGACGACCCAGACCGGTATTGGAAACGGCTCGCGGCTCAACTGGGCAAACATCGTCTCGGCAATGTTGTTGTTGCCGCGCCAGTCGGTGGCCCGTTCGGCGTAGGTGAACTGGTCGAGGTAGTGCCCACCCGTGCTGTCAGCAAGATCAGCCGCCACCTGGTAGATCGTCGACGGATTCTCAACCAGCTTGCATTGTCCGCCGTAGAACTCGATCAGCTCGATTTTCTCTCCTACGGTCGTCGCCGGCATCACCGCCACGAATGGCAGGTGGAGCAGCCGCGCGAAGTAGGCCTCGCTGACCGCCGTCGACCCGGAGGACGCTTCCACGAGGGTGGTGCGCTGGTTAATCCAGTTGTTGCAGAGGCCGTACAGCACCAGGGACCGCGCCAGCCGATGCTTCAGGCTCCCGGTCGGATGCACCGACTCGTCCTTCAAATAGAGGCTGATACCCCACTCCGGCGGCAGCGGAAACGGGTGCAGGTGAGTGTCAGCGCTGCGATTCGCATCCGCCTCCACCTGCCCGATTGCCCACTCCAACCAGGCGCGGTCATCCAGGTCAGCCTGTCTCACCGTCATCAAATTACCGGTGGACGCCCGGCGCGTGTCATGCGCCAGATGGTCTGCCACCGCATCGGGCGTCGCTCGCCGCCAGGCTCGGTGAGCCCAATCCGATATCCCCGAAGCGTTTCGATCAATGCAGTGCGCGACCGGAGGCGTAGCACAGACACCCCGCCCCACACCAACACGTAGAGCACGCCGATCGGCAACGGGAGGTTACGCCTGGCGAGCCAGACCCGATTCCGCGCCTGATAGCGGTAGAACTCAGCGTGCCGGGTGGGCTGGATGGCTGGATGTTGTACCTCGATTTCCCCGTCGTAGCGAACATGGAAGCCGGCGTCCCACACCCGCCAGGCCAGCTCGATGCCTTCATGGGCATACCAGAACGGCTCCGGCCAGCCGCCCGCGAACTCGAAGGCATCGCGCCGGATCGCGACCGCGCCTTCCCAGACATTCATCGCAGGGCTGCTCCGCGCTGGGTCGCCGACGCGTACGCGTGGAGTCCAGCGCCGGGGCGCTTCTCGGCCGTCAGCATCGGCAACTCTCGGTTGGATCATGCCGAGTGTCGGATCAGCAGCGAACTGCGCCGCCATCCGAGCCAAGGTGTCGTCGCCGGCAAGGCAGGCATCATCGTCGAGGAAGAACAGCAATTCGCCGTCGACCAGATTCACACCAGCGTTGCGACCGGCGGGGATGCCGAGATTCTCCCTCAACCCATGGGCCTTCACCCCGTCAGGCAAGCCAACCGGCTGCCACCCGTTGCCCACGACCACAACATCGAGGCAAACCTCGCGTTGGTTCAGCACACTGGCAAGCCCGCGATTCAGATCATCGGGTCGGTTGCCCATCGTCAGAACAACGACCCCAAACGTCGGCGGCCCAGACTCGCTCATCGCAGCCTGGACGATGCCAGTACGGCGACCAGATGACCAATCAATGTCAGGCCGGCGGCGACAACGAGCGCAGCGAGCAGCACCTTCGTCGCCGCACCACCAATGAAGAGGTCAATGATCGCGGCGATCAGCACCAGGATCGACAACTCCACAGAATGGAAGACCTTGTGAAACGGGACCAGCCCTGCCAGCCGGCGCGCACTGCGTAGCAGGCCCCCCCGCGGCGCACGGACGTCGTCGGCGTCACGCATCTGTGACAAGCCGGCGTAGTGCCGCGCAACATGAACCAGATCGTTCTCCACCTTGTTCAGAGCGATCAGCAACCCGAGCAGCAGCCCTGCGCTGATCCAGATTCCGCTGAGCCGCAGTTCACCGGTGGCACGGACGCCCAGAGCAACGCCAATCCCGCACTCTGCCACGTAATGCCCCACCCGATCGAGGTACACACCGCGTGGCGATGACGTTTGGCGCCACCGCGCTACCTCCCCATCGCAGCAATCCAGCAGCATCTGCAGCTGCACCAAGATCAACGCGAGAATCGCACCCAACAGCGTGGGCCAGGCCGTGGCCACCGCAGCAGCGGCCGCGGCGATGATCATCAGCCACGTGACACCATTGGCGCTGAACCCGGCTCTCAACAGGATCCGTGTCAGATAAGGCGAAATGTCCCTCAGGTAGGCATGAGCCACCCAGTGTTCTGCGGCAGCGCGGGTACGGACGCTCGCGGGCTGCGTCACCTCCCGCAGCTGGGCAATGGTTGGGCGGGCAGGTCTCGCAGCACCCACATCGAAACCGGCCGTCACCACCATCTCCCCTGCCAGCCCGCATCTCGGCGCCGAGGCACGGCAACGAGAGGACCGTGCGGCATCCCGACAGCCTAGCGTCGACTGTTGTATCGACCCCCGGCCAAGACGCATACTCTTCGTTATGGGGCGGTATCTACCGATCATCATCATCGGATTGCTGATGATCTACTGTGTCGTCGAGGTTGCTCAGGCCCCGCCGTACGCCGTCCGCCGGATGCCTCGCTGGCTCTGGGCGACCGCGATCATCTGCCTGCCACTAGCCGGCGCCGTCTGCTGGCTGCTGCTGGGCCGACCCAACGCGGAGTCCTCCGGCGCTCGACAACAAAAGCAGCCGCCAAAGGCACCCGACGACGACATCGACTTCCTGCGCGGGCTCTGAGTCCAAGCAGGTCTATCAGGACCGTTGGATCTGGTACGCGCGCTCGATCGCATCCTCGAACCGTTTGGTGCTCTGCTGAGCACTCACATCTCCGAAATAGTGGTACGCGAGTTCCCGGAGTTGCTCTCTGGCTGCCGGATCTCCTTGCATGAGAAGGATTCTTGCCACCACCTCTCCGGCCTCCCTGGTGCCCAGCAGTGGGAGGGCATCCAGCAGTGGAGAGGGTGGGCGGTAGGCGCTTGGCGCCGGCTCGGTGATCACCAGCGGCTTGCCAGTCGCCAGCCAGTCATAGGCGACCGCTGAGATATCGGTAATGCAGGCATCGGCGAAGTCCCACTGCCAGCCGTAACTGTCGCGATCAACGAGGTGCCGGTCGCCGGCTTTCGCGAGTAGGGCGCGGACGGCCTTGTCTGCCTCGCGGTCCTTGCGGGAGGCGTACCCGGTCCGGGCGTGTGGTCGGTAGATGATGCGGATGGATGGATCAGCGAGAAGAGCCTCGATGATCGCGACGCCGTGACTGGCCAGCGACCCGTACGCAATGCTCGGCCGGTCACCCTCCCAGGTGGGCGCGTACCACACCCGCATGCCAGAGTCGCGTGGCCAAGCCGGCGCGCCCGGGTAGCTGTGGTCAAGCTGCGGACGACCGACTGCCAGCGTGCGCTCGGTCGCATCGAAACCGCGCAACGCGCGGTCGAGGCGATCACGACCGGCGTCACCGCCGACGAAGACCAGATCGTATGCCTTGTGCTGGTTCGAGACACTGCCAGCCTTGTCACTCTCGCCGTGGCCGATCTGAATGTGCACCGGACTTGCGAACCTCAGCATCCGGAAATTCGGCTCGACCTGGTTGAGATAGAGCACGATCCGTACGTCCCGCTCGTCAACCAGCTCCTCGAGCGCGGCGCTGCCCCGCGTGAACGCGAGCGGCAGCGAGGTCAACCCCAGCAGTGCGTCGCCGGTGTCGGCCCGGTCGGTGATCATGAAGACCGGTTTCCCCTCGGCCAGCCGTTCCAGGGGCCCCCGCCACTGCTCGAACTGGTAGAGATTCTCCGGCCCGGTGGCGAAGAACACCGCAATCCCGGCATTGGGCACCAGCCCATTGCCACCGGCCCGCTCGGCGAAGCCACCGGCCGCCACCTCGTTCCGCAGCCGGGTCCCGGCGGCGCGCGCGGCCCGCGCGGTTCGGCCACCCAGGCGCGTCAGGACCTGCGGACCGAAGCGGGTCATGCCGATGTGGCGGGCGCCTTCTCGGACTCCTTGGCTGCGGGCACCTCCTGCTTGAAGGCTTCCCCGACCTGACGCTCGGTGCGGTCGGCGCTCCACTCGGTGTGGAAGGAGCCGTCCTTGTCGACGCGGCGGTAGGTGTGCGCGCCGAAGAAGTCCCGCTGCGCCTGGATCAGGGCAGCCGGCAACCGCTCTGCACGAATGCCGTCGTAGTAGGCCAGGGACGAGGAGAACGCAGGCGTGGGGATGCCGTTCTGTGCCGCACCGGCGACCACTCGTCGCCACGCGGCCAGGCAGGTGCCGACGGCGTCGGCGAAGTAGTCGTCGGCCAGCAACAGGGCAAGACCACCATCGCGCTCGTACGCCTCGGTGATCCGGTTCAAGAACCGGGCCCGAATGATGCACCCGCCCCGCCAGATGCGAGCCATCGCGCCGCGGTCGATGTCCCAGCCGAACTCCGCGCTGGCGGCCGCGATCTGGTCGAAGCCCTGGGAGTAGGCGACGACCTTCGACGCGTACAGCGCCTGCCGCACGTCCTCGACGAACCCGTCACGATCGCCGAAGGTCCACTCCGCGGTGCCGGCGGCCAGTTTCCCTTGCGCCGCCTCACGTTGCGGCACCGATCCGGACAGCGCACGCGCGAAGGTGGCCTCCGCAATGCCAGTAATGGGTACGCCCAGATCCAGAGCGTTCTGCACCGTCCAACGGCCGGTGCCCTTCTGCTCGGCTTGGTCCAGGACGACGTCGACGAACGCGTTCCCCGTCTCGGCATCGACCTGGCCGAGCACTTCGGCGGTGATCTCGATCAGGAACGACTCCAGGTCGCCCTCGTTCCAGGTCTTGAAGATCTCGCCGATCTCAGCCGCACTCGCGCCGGTGGCCTGCTTGATCAAGTCGTACGCCTCAGCGATCAACTGCATGTCGGCGTACTCGATGCCGTTGTGAACCATCTTCACGAAGTGGCCCGCACCGTCGGGTCCGACGTAGGTGCAGCAGGGAACCCCCTCGACTTTGGCGGCAATGCTTTCCAGCAAGGGACCCAGCGACTCGTACGATTCCCGCGAGCCGCCCGGCATGATCGACGGGCCGTTGAGCGCACCCTCCTCGCCGCCGGAGACACCGGTGCCGACAAAGTGCAGGCCTATGTCGGCCAGTTTCCTCTCACGGCGGATGGTGTCCGGAAAGTGCGCATTGCCCGCGTCGATCAGGATGTCGCCGGGTTCCATCAGCGGGGTAAGCTCATCGATCACCGCGTCAGTCCCAGCACCGGCCTTGACCATGATCAAGACCCGACGTGGACGCTCCAGCGACGCGACGAAATCGGCCATGGATTCGGACGGAACGAACGTTCCCTCCGACCCTGCCTCGGCAAGCAGCGATTCAGTCTTGGCGTAGCTGCGATTGTGGATTGCAACCCGATGGCCATGCCTGGCGAAGTTCCTTGCGAGGTTGCGGCCCATGACCGCAAGGCCCGTGACACCGATCTGAGCGAGTTCAGCCATCCTTGAAAACTCTCCTTTGGAGCATTATGAGACGATCGTGCAGCGAGCGGGGTCGCTGTGCCGTTGGCTCAGCGTATCGGCTTCCGAACCGCAACGGGTCGGCGCCGATGGCTCCTGTCTGAACCTTGCGCTGGAGGGAAGGTCATGCTTCAGCCGCTAGGCATCAGTGCCGAAGCGGAGGCCGTTTACGTCGCGCTTGGGCCCTTGCCCTCGGCGTCGGTGGCCGACCTCGGACGGCTCACGTCGTTAACACCCGAGCAGGTTGCTGAGACCCTCGAGGAGCTGAGAAAGCTGGGACTGGCGACTGATTCGGCGCGCGGGAATTGGCGAGCACTACCGCTGCTGGATGTGGTCAATCAGCTCAAGGCGCAACGATTGTCCGAGATCGAGCTGGCAAGCGTGGCGGCCGAGTCGCTGGAAAGCCATTTGCTGGCCGCCGGGGCGACCCAAGAACACGACATCAAGACCCTGGTGGGACGCGAGGCCATAGTCGCGGCCCATCGTGAGCTGATGGACTCCGCACGCCGGGAGATCTGCTTCTTCGACAAGCCGCCATATGCTCAGGTCCGATCGGTCATCACTGAGGAGGCGCTGAGCATCGAGCCGGAGTGGCGGGCGCTCGAGAGGAACGTGATCTTGCGTTGCGTCTACGACCCGGGCTTCGACACTGATCGACTTGCCGAACTGAGCCTGTTTGCCAAGAAGGGCGAGCAGTCGCGCACCTCGCCGGTTCCCATGAAGTTGATCATCGTCGATTCTCACACGGCACTGATACCGTCGATGCGCTCGTACGCCCCAGGGCATGAGCTCCGTGCCTCCATCGTGCGCCATACCCTTCTGATCGAAGCGCTGCAGTGGCTTTTTGAGGCGGTGTGGGACGCCGCCGTGCCGATCATGACCTCCCTCAACAGCGAATCCGATCCGCGTCGACAGATGTTGATCTCCATGTTGATGACCGGTTCCACCGATTCTGCGATCGCGAATACGTTGAACATCAACGTGCGCTCGGTCCGGCGCTGGATCTCCGAACTCATGGACGAGCTCGGCGTAGAGACGCGCCTGCAGCTAGGCGCGGCACTCGTGCGGTCAGACGGCTTGCGTGGCGATCGTGCACGCGCAGGCTATGCATCATCGTCTTTTTGAGGACTGTGACCCGAGAACTTTCTACCACCCCAAAGCCACGCCCGCGGTCCTAAGTGAACCGCGGGCGTCGCCCAGGGGGAGGAACTCCGAGCGGAACCTCGGGGAAAGTTCCACACGGGCTGTGCTGGTTGAGCCACGCTCACTACGTCGCTCAACCACCGGGAACGTCAGGTATCCCGGCTTCCTTGCGGAAGATCTGGTGCTCGCTTTCTAAAGCAAACACTATCTGACTTTGGCGCGATTTCACTAGCCTTCCGGACCGGATTTGCGCGCTATCCGTTCCAGATCGGAAATCGCGGCTCCGACCGCGACCCGCAGGCCGCCGAACTCTGCAACGCTGCTGTTCGATTCGGCGGACGGCATTTGAGCGTATGTTCCCCGGATGTCGTTTAGAGGCTGTGTCCCCGGTTCAGGCTGTGTCCGCGATTGAGGCTATGTCCCCGGTTCAGGCTGTGTCCGCGATTGAGGCTATGTCCGCGATTGAGGCTATGACCGCGAGTGGACTGCATATGAGGTTCCCTTCTTGACGTCCCGCCGTGCCGGAAGCCGGCCGGCGAGAACCTGAGCTTCTGTCAACAAGGACGCTATGCAGGCGCTATGTACGAAGTCACGCGGTAAGGGCAGCAGGATGAGGACATGTCCTAAAGCGGACATGCCACAATCGCGTTAGGTGCTTCGCACTCTCCAACGCGTACGCGTGGGTGGCGACTCACGCACGCACATAGCTCGGTCCATGGCCCCCGTGGCCACAGAATCAGCCCCCATCGGATGGTGGACCGTCACCGATTGCGCGCCGTCAATCGACCCACGGAACAGGCTCTCCGCTGCGCGAGAGGTGACCCATTCCAAAAGTCAGCCTGAAACGTGCGACGGCCTGCCGTCAAGAACCCTGCTCAAAAAATCTCCCCCGATGGTCTGCAAGACCGAATGTAACCTGCCTGTGAGCATGCTGCAGGCAGTCGCAATGGATTCGTGAAACCATCGCCGCGAGCAGAATGCGCTGCATTTTGTGCCACCCGTGCGAGGCCATTGTCAAGGAGGCGTCATGTCCTGCACCTTTGTTCCCCCCTATCTGCTGCAGCGCATCGCCTTGCGGGCAGGCACTCGTCACGCGTCCGCCTCAGGCAGGGAGACGCTGCAGGTCGATGACCGCCTGCGGGCCCGACGGGAGTCGCCACCGGGTCACATGGCCGCTCCACCTCTGCCTGGTACCAAAACACGCGTGGTGCACAGTGCCAACAACACGGAGTCGCTGCCCGGGGAGGCTGTCCGAAGCGACGGCGATCCGCCGGTCGGTGATCTGGCAGTTGACGAAGCCTTTGACTCGTCTGGGCAAGTTTGGGACATGTTCGACAGCCAGTTCGGCCGGCGGTCCATTGATGGCCGTGGCGGCACGGTATCCATCACCGTCCACTATGGGCGTGATTACGACAACGCGTTTTGGGACGGTACCCAGCTCGTCTTTGGCGATGGGGATGGGCAGATCTTTCGTCGCTTCACCAAGCCGATGGATGTCATGGCGCACGAGTTCACCCACGGTGTCACGCAGTTCACCGTCGGATTGGCTTATCAGGATCAGCCAGGTGCCCTAAATGAGAGCATCAGCGATGTCTTTGCCTCAATGGCCAAACAGCGCGTGCTTGGGCAAACCGCCGCCCAGGCCGATTGGCTAATCGCTGCGGGACTCTTCATGCCGGGGATCAACGCAAAAGCGCTCCGATCGATGCGCGAACCGGGAACGGCGTACGACGACCCTCAAATTGGCAGGGATTTGCAAGTGGGTTCCATGGCGGACTATGTCGATACCGATACTGACAGCGGCGGCGTACACATCAACTCAGGAATTCCCAACCGTGCCTTCGCATTGGCTGCGCTCGACATCGGTGGATATAGCTGGGAGAAGGCGGGCCAGGTTTGGTACGACACCGTGG
>Ga0307321_1000100_pt1 | contig 12782 bp, 17 predicted proteins | sample ER_DNA_379_FD_194499 | JGI IMG/M metagenome (GOLD analysis project Ga0307321, IMG submission 194499) | Bulk soil microbial communities from the East River watershed near Crested Butte, Colorado, United States - ER_DNA_379 | ecosystem: Environmental > Terrestrial > Soil > Floodplain | place: USA... | reverse complement strand
GGCAGCACCCCGCCTGAGGTCTTCGGCGGCAATCTGGATCCAGCGCGCGCCAAGACACGCATCGCCCGATGGCTGGCCAACAGCGACCTGGCCGGTGACTACCGGAATTGGGACCAGATCCGGACCTGGGCGGACGGAATCGGCCGACAGGTCGCCGGACAGGCGGCTGGCTGAGGCACTGCGCGCCGTGTTCATGCCGGGGAGTTCGCTTTCCAAGGCGGCGGACGCCTGCCCAAGGGCGATTCATGGTCTGCCTTTACGCCTGGGACGAGGCTGATTCTTCGGTCGCGAACAACGCCAGAGGTAGGCAACTGAGACCAAGGCTGCGACCGCGGTGAGCAACACCGCCAAGGCGGGCGGAATCCGGTTCTCAACCGACGCCACCCGCAATCCTTTGGCAGACTCATCCCCATCGAGTTGGGAATGAACTCGTCGCCTGGCCACGAGGCAAGGGACCCGTCGGGCCAGCTGAGTCGCGTGGTCCCAGCCCGTCCCGTCCCACCACATACATGTCGGTCCTGGTCCCGTCGGTGACACAACTCATGCCTTCAACCCCACCTCGCGGCTCCGACCACGGAGTCCCTTTGCGGGCGATCGCTGCCGCCATCGGAATGGTCCTACTGACGGGTTTGTCCCTGCTCTTCCTCTACGAGGTGCGGCGCACCCTGGTCTGGCTGGTGGTTGCGCTACTGTTCACGGTCGCGCTTTATTGGCATGGCCTCAGCCTTACGCGTCAGGCGATCTCTCAGCACCTCGGCGTGCTCGAGTAGTCGGCTGGGCTCGTCGTGACGGAGCGGCGTGGCGGTTCCAAATTCCACTACTTCAACCCCGAGCCATTCGCCGAGATCGCCGGACGATGGCCGATCGGGGAGAGGGCCGATCAATGAGAATCAGCCTGACAGTGTTTCGTCGACGACCAGCGAGCAGGGTTGCCCTCCATCGCGTGAGCCTGCGCTACCCTTACGCAGGTCGCTCCGAAAGTCCTTCAGTCATACTAAGTCACGAGTGGGGTACGACGGTACGCATCGAAGAGTAAAACGCCTAGTCAGGCGGATGTAGTTCAATGGCAGAACATCAGCTTCCCAAGCTGACAGTGCGGGTTCGATTCCCGTCATCCGCTCCAAAGAATTGCCCCTGATCGGGAGGCGTTTGCTAAGCACCGCTGAACGAGGGCGCGAGGCGCAGGTGTGCCGCAGATCGTGGAACCTGATCCGGCGTACGCGGGCCGCCTCGATCAGCTCGGCAAAGAGCCGGCTGAGATTCCGGGGCTCGATCACCATCCCGACCGAGGATGTGAAGACTAGGCCGCTATCGGTCCAGGCCGGCACGGATGTACTTCGATCAGCGCCCCAACGGCAAGGACCATCCGACCATCAGGCTTACTTGCAGTAGGACAGGAGCGACTGGGGCAGGCCCGCCGATGCGGTGCCGCAGACGCTGTCGGAGTCCTGGGCGTTCCATTTGGTGCCGTTCCACTGCAAGAAGAAGACAGTGTCGCCCGGGCTAACACGCGCAGCGGCCCACAACTTGCCACCGACGTCGGCGCAGGTGAACTCCTGCATCGTGGCGCCGCCCGGGAGCGCGGCAAGAATCGCCTCGGACGTGCAAGCCGCGGTAGCCGGCGTCGTCGGCGACGTTGACGTGGGAGACGAGGACGGGCCCGCCTTGCAGTAGGACAGCAGCGACTGGGGCAGGCCCGCCGATGCGGTGCCGCAGACGCTGTCGGAGTCCTCGGCGTTCCATTTGGTGCCGTTCCACTGCAAGAAGAAGACAGTGTTGCCGGGGCTAACACGCGCAGCCGCCCACTCGGCGTCGCCGACCTTCGCGCAGGTGAACTCCTGCATGGTCGCACCGCCCGGCAGGGCCGACAGGATCGCCTCCGAGGAGCATTCGGCCTTGGTGTTGGAGGCCTGGGAGCTGGTCGTGGGGCTGCTGCTTGGAGTGTCGGGGCTCGAGGTCGACGGAGAGGACTCGCAAGCCGAAAAGGCGAGGACGAGTCCGAGAACGGCGACCACGGTCAGATTGATCACGACGCGCCTGTTACGGGCACTGTGAATGCGGCGAGACAGGGCAGTGGTGGACGACAAGGGCGTTCTCCGTAGGGGCCTCGGGATGCGCGCGTGTGGGTGGGTGACAACCTACCTTCTCTAGCCCGATCAAGCGCAAGCCATCATCCCGGCGTCGACTACGGCCCCGAGGTCGACGCTAACGCCGTCATTGTGGTCAGCCAACCGCATCATCTTGCTGCCGACCTGGTCGCTCAGTTGGACGCCGACTGTGTCGCAGCCGTCGAAGTCGCTCGACCTCAGCAGCCAGCACGTTGGGCAGCTTGTTGGAATCGATTGGGGCCGGTCCGGCCATTCTGGAGGGCGCCGCCTCAAACGGGTGACCCCGACCACCACCGCTCGGTTTCCACCGGGCAGCAAGCCGCCCTCGTGAGTAAGCGTGGGTGCCCAGATGGGCCGCCGCCGCGGCCAGAGCCGAATCCAACAACAAGAGTTCGGCGGGCGGTCACGGAGCCGACCTCAGACTAGGGATGTTGCTTGACTTGTCGCTCGATCACATCAGGGTGCGTAGCTCCTCGGTCTGACCAGACCGGTGGCGGCATCAAATCGTTGACTTTCGCCACCGGATGAGAGGAGTCTGAATCAGAGCCCATCGGCGACCAAGAGGTGCGTTCACACCAACTCCCGTAGCCCAGGCTCCGCAGCGTCGGCCTCCTTTACGGCCACGCTACCTGGGTCGGTGAGGCCGGCGACGCCCGCGAATGGCGCCCCGACCGACGGAGATCAAAATGACCAGCAGCGACGTCAGCAGTGGCACATCGACGGAGACAACGGAACTGAGCACGATCGACATGGCCCTCGAGGTCGTACAGATACCCGTCTCCGATGTCGATCGAGCGAAGCGCTTCTATCAAAGCCTTGGATGGCGGTTCGACATCGACCTGGTCGTCAGCGACGACTTCCGGAACCTGCAGTTCACGCCGCCGCACTCGCAGTGCTCCATTCAGTTCGGCAAGGGCGTGACGACGGTTGAACCGGGGTCAGCTCAGGGACTGATCCTCGTGGTGGCCGACATCGACGCCGCACGGGACGATCTAATCAGCCGCGGCGTTGAGGTCAGCGACGTGGAGGTCCAGCGGCCCCCGGGCTTCGAGGCGTTAGAAGGGCGCTCGTACTTCGCGCGGGCTTCATTCAGCGACCCCGATGGCAACGGCTGGGTGCTCCAAGAGATCACGACCCGGATCCCCGGCCGGGAATGGGAGGACTGAGATGGAGGTCGCCTCGCTGGCAGACCTGCTGCACGAGACCTCGGAGCAGCACGGGTCGTTCGAGGCGGTCGCCGCACCGCACGACTGGTGGGACTGGTACGCGGCATACATGGACGCTCGCCAGAGCGGGAGCACCCCGGAGGAGGCCTCCGCGGCCGCTGGGCGCTACATGGCGGATGTCAAGCACGTCGTGTCGCCCGCGTAAGCCCGATGAATGGATCGGGAGGATTGGTTCAGTTCTCGACGGCGGCTCGATCGCTTCTGTCTCAAATCGCCCCCGACCGTGACGTGCCGACCTAGATCTGAGCGTGGAATCACCGGAAGGCGTTCGCGCTCGGGGCGATTTTGAGAATCTAGCCACGAGCGGAGGGCCGGCGAGTCACGGTGCGCTAGGCGTCGTCGCGGTTCGCGACCAGGTCGAGTTCGTAATTTTGACCTATCAGGTCGAGGCCGAAGCTGTGGTGTGGCGCCTCGTCGACGAGAGTGAACCCGGCGGCAAGGTAGAGATGACGCGCAGCTGCAAGCGAGTCATTGGTCCAGAGCACCAGTCGGCTGTAACCGGCAGAACGCGCGAAGTCAATGCAGGCCTGAATCAAACGGCGACCCAGCCCCTGGCCACGGCCGGCGCTGCTGACTAGCAGGATCCGCAGCTGAGCCGTCGCATGATCTTTGCGTACACAGAACACGCAGCCAACACGTTGCCCGTCCACCTCGGCGAGCCAGGCCCGCTCGCGGTCCGGGTCATGATCAGCAGCAAAGCCGGCGACGATGCGAGCAACCAGCGCTTCGAATTCGGTGTTCCAGCTGAATTCGGCGGCGTACTGCTCGCCATGAGCCATCACAACCCAACCAAGATCGCCAGACCGATCTGCCTGCCGGATAGCGATGGACGGTCGTTCGGACTCCGGCACGACGATTGCCCTTTCAGACCCGCTGACACAACTGTTTCAGTAAGCTTAGCTGGCAGGACGGCACTGACACAGTCGTTTCAGGCACAATGACACCGTGATCGGCAGCGGCAAATCTCCATCACCCCGCAAGGCGGAATTGCTCGAGCGGTCTTATCGATACGTGTTGCAACACGGCTTGATCGACATGTCGTTGCGGCCTCTGGCCGAGGCCATTGGCTCCAGTCCGCGAGTGTTGCTGTTCTTGTTCGGTTCCAAGGACGGCCTCGTCCGTGAACTGCTGACCCGCGCTCGCGAAGCTGAGCTAGCGATGCTCAAGACCGTCGCTGAGCAGAGACATACTGATCTCGCGGACGCTGCGGCGTGGCTCTGGCAGTGGTTGTCAGATGCACAGCATCGAGATCTCCTCTACCTCTGGGTGGAAGCCTATGGTCGATCGCTGACGACCCCGCAGGGTCCGTGGGAAGGCTTTGCAGAATCGACCGTGCGCGACTGGTTGCGACTGCTCCAGGAGCATCAGCCTGAGGCTTTCCGCTCTACTGCCGCGGGTGCCCAGCAACGCACCAGGATTCTTGCGACGCTGCGCGGTGCATTGCTTGACTTGCTTGCCACGGGAGAGACCGCTCGCGTCACAGCCGCCGTCGAGGATGAGCTTGAGGCGCTCCGGTCCACCAGCACCAACCATTGAGTGATGCGCCGCAGAGAATGGATGTTGTGGCGCTCCGGCGAGGCAGAACCCGTACGTGGCTCTGGTTAACGCTCGCCCTCACGATCATCTGCCTGGGGGCTCTGATCAGCGTCGGCACCATCAGAAGCGGCAGCGCCAGGAGCGAGTACGCGGCGAGTGGGGGCCAGTCGTTGACAGTGATGACCCGCAATCTCTATCTGGGCGGGAACATTGACCGCCCGATACGCGCGGCGTTCGACAAAACAGGTGCTGACGGAGTGCTTGCCCTGGGTCATGCCAACCACGAGCTGCGGGAGATCGTAGAGCGCACCGACTTCAGGACTCGAAGCCGGCTGCTCGCCGATGAGATCGCAGCCGCACGGCCCGATCTGGTGGGCCTTCAGGAGGTTGCGCTTTGGCGCCACGGACCCATGCAGCTGGACCGGATCGGCCAACTCAACGCGACGGAGGTCGACTATGACTTTCTGGCGATCTTGCTCAGCGATCTGGCCAGCCGCGGCACTCGCTATGAGGCTGGCTCGGTGCAGCAGGAGTCAGATGTGGAGGCGCCGGCCTTCACCGGCAACCCCTTGTCCGCTACGGCTGGGGCGGCCGAGGATGTGCGTCTCACCGATCGCGATGTGATCTTGTTCCGAAGCGACTCCGGAATCCAGGTCGAGGACCGCGGCGGTGGTCAGTACGCAACGGAGTTCAAGGTCCAGCTTGGTGATGTGACTTTTCCTTTCGTACGCGGGTACGCCTGGGCTGATGTCGTCGTCGGACCGACCACCATCCGGTTCATCACCACCCATCTGGAGTCGCACAGCGCCAAGCTGGCCCGAGCGCAGGCCGATGAGCTGCTCAGCGGGCTAGCGGGTGACACACGTCTGTCCACGGTGATCGTCTGCGACTGCAATTCGAACCCGGCAAGCGTGGCGGCACATGCGCCGCTGCCCCTTGGAACCGGCGGTGCGTACCGGTTGATCACCGAGGATCACGGATTCACCGATCTCTGGCTGGAGCAGCCGGGTCGGGCCGGCCCAGGCAACACGGCTTCACTAGCCGAGCTCGCCAACAACACAACCCCGCATTTCACCCGGCGCATCGACCTCGTACTGGCTAGGCCGGCATCGCCGGACCAGATCACGGCCAGCCGAGCCGAAGTCAGCGGGAACGAACTGAGGGATCGAGATCCGGTCACCGGCCTCTGGCCATCGGACCACGCCGGCGTCGTTGTGCAGTTGCAGATCGGGTGATCCGTGTTTGACGCGCTCTCCCCGCAACGACGACGTCTGGCACTGGGCGCTGCAGCCGTGGTGCTGTTGTTGATCATGACCATCGCCGTGATCGCCGTGGTCCGCGTTACGGCCAGCTCCGTTCATCCCGTCCCGCAGACAGAGCCCGGCCCGGTCCTGTTGGTGCCGGGGTACGGCGGCAATCTCCAATCGCTTCAGCCGCTGGTGACTGCATTACGCTCAGCTGGCCGGATCGCTGTCATGGTGGAACCGGTAGGGGATGGCACTGGTGATCTTCGGGTGCAAGCCCGGCATCTCGCCGAGGTCGCTGCTCGGGTACGCGAGGATGCCGGGGCGGCCTCGGTTGACGTCATTGGATACTCAGCGGGCGGGGTCGTTGCCCGGCTCTGGGTACGAGACGACGGCGGTGCGAAGGTCGCGCGGCGCGTCCTCACACTCGGCTCGCCACACCACGGATCGAGTCAGGCAGCCCTCGGAGCCGAATTTGCTGGCGGATGTGCTGCTGCTTGCGAGCAATTGATTCCCGACAGCGATCTGCTGCGTCGACTGAACGCCGGCGATGAGACGCCCGCTGGGCCACTCTGGTCAACCGTTCGGTCGACAAGCGATCAGGTGGTGACGCCGGTGGATTCTGCTGCCTTGTCGGGTGCCATCAACATCGTCGTCCAGGATGTCTGTCCAGGCTCGACAACGGCGCACGGCGACCTGCCCAGCAGCCCCGTCGTACTGGCGGCGCTTGGCTCGGTGCTCGGCGCCGAGATGCCTCGGGCACCGAGCGATGTCGCTTGTTGATCTTCAGTCGTCGATATCTTTGGTGCCGAAGTTTGCCCACGCAGCCAACGTGAAAACAGTCAGATATCCCAGCTGAACCACCAGCCCACGCACCACGTCTCGCCACAGAATCGGGTCGCGGAACAGATCGACGAACGCCAGCCAGTAACGGGTCGGCAGGAACGGATGCAACGCGTCCGCCGCGTCCAGTCCGAGCAACACGGTTGACGCGACCAGGACGCCGATAGTGCCAAGAGCCGCACCGATACCCGACCTCGTCAGGGTCGAGAAAAACAAGGCGATTGCTGCGACGCCGAGCATTGAGATGATCACGTAACCAAGCGCCAGCGCGGTTCGCCAGGTGAGCTCCTGCTGGGTGAGCGTCGAGCCACTCAGGCTTACGGTGCCGGTGGCCGGGGCTCGGCCTAGCAAGAGGCGGCCCTCGGCGTAGCTCACTCCGGCAACGGCAAAGACGGCAAGCAGCACGAACGCCACGACGGTGGCGAGTTTGGCGAGCAGCAGGTGGGTGCGGCCAACTGGCCGGATGAGGAGATAGCGCAGCGTGCCGGTCTGGCTTTCTCCGGCGATGGCGTCGCCACCCAGTACGGCGACGGCGATCGGCAGCAACAGAGGCAGCACGACACCGAGCGCGGCGAGTGGGAAGAGCGTGCCGTCGCTGAGAACGGCCGAAAGGAAGGGCGGACCTGTACCGGGTCGCGGACCAAGATCAGTAACCGCCAGCAGGACCGCCACCAGAGTCGGTAGGGCAACCAGCATCCCGAGAATGAGCCAGGTACGCGGCCGACAGATCATCTTGATCAACTCGACGACGATCATGCTCGTGCCTCAGCTTCGAGAACGATCTCCTCCAGAGTCCTGCGGTAGGGGCCGATCTCGTCCACGCGTACGCCCTCACCGACCAGGTAGGCGTTGAGCCGGGCCGGATCCTCGGCGCGCACGAGCAGCCGGTCATCCGCGACGGACGCCACAACGTCACCGAGCAACTCTGTGCAGCGGTCGATGTCCGGCGTCCGGACCGCTACCAGACCAGTCGGTCGCAGCAGGGTGTCCAACTCCTCCTGCAAGATCAACCGCCCATCGCGCAGGACCCCGACATGGGTACACATCTGCTCGATCTCGGCAAGCAAGTGGCTGGAGAGGAAGATCGTTGTGCCTTCGGCGTTGAGCTTCAGCAACAGCTGCCGGATCTCCTGGATGCCTTGGGGGTCGAGTCCATTGCTTGGCTCATCCAAGATCAGCAGTGTCGGTTGGCGCATCAGGGCGGCGGCCAGTCCGAGCCGCTGACGCATGCCTTGTGAGTAAGTGCGGACCGGTCGGCGATCACCGGGGTTGAGGCGAACCTGCTCCAGTGCAGTGCGTATCCGGGTGCGTCGCTCTTCTCGTCGGCTGCGGTCGGATCCGGTTGCATCGAGCAACGCGAGATTTGCGCTGCCGGACAGGTGCGGGTAGGCGGCCGGGCTCTCCACGAGTGAGCCGATGCGTGGCAGCACGCTTCGGCGGGCAGTTGGCATTGGCATCCCCAGCACCTCCGCTTCGCCGGAGGTCGGGAGCACCAGTCCCAGCAGCATGCGCACGGTGGTGGTCTTGCCCGAACCGTTCGCGCCGAGGAATCCGTACACGTCGCCCGCGCGAACTTCCAGGTTCACGCCGTCGACAGCGCGCAGCTCGCCGTAGCGCTTGGTCAGTGCTCGCGTTCTGATGACATGCCCGTTGGTCGCGTCGGCGCCCGTCATTGGCGCTCCAGCAACTCTGCCGCTGCCCGCTGTAGGGTTTCTGCCGGCACCGTACCGGCCAGCAAGAAGGCCTCGCCGCGTCCCCGAAACGGGGTAATCAGCAGTCCGACGGGACCGACCGGCACCAAGGTACCGACGTCGGTGACCTGCGCGTTGCCGCGATCGTGGAGTTGTTGCCGCAGTGGTCTGGCGACCCGGCCGCGCAATGGCAAGGCGATCAAGGTCGTCGGGCCACGCCCATAGATCCCGACCGCGCCCGGATCCTCGCCGTCGCGTGAACTCAACCCGGCAAGCGAAGCGGGCAGATCGTACCGTGCGAGCGCGTTTGCCGCTGCAGCGACGTCGACCGATTCCTCGTAGACGACTCGTATGCCGCCAGCCAAGGTGAACCTCGTCGTCGAAGCGGAGGGTGCGCCGAGCTTGAGCTCACGAAGCGTTGTGGTGAGCACAGGACGCTGGTCGCCAACGCCGTACAGCTCTACCTCGAGCGGCAGCCCGCTGACTGCATCAGCCCAGATGTCGACATGGCCGACGGTGGTTGCCTTGTCGCTCGGCGTAAGTCGCAGGCCCGCTGCGTTGATGCCCGCGAGCCGCCGCCCTGGCAGCGGGCTTAGTTCGCTCATCCGTACGCCCTGCAGCACGGACCGGGCGAAGGTTGGCGGCAGCAGATCTGAGGCATCAGGCAATCTGATCTTGGAGACAGGGGAATAGGTCGCGGTTTCGGACTCGAAGACCCACCGAACGGTGCCACTGCCTTGGCGGAACAGATCGGTCTCGCCGGTACCGCGGATCCGGTCGACCCGCCAATCATCCAGGCCGCGCCACCAGACCCGAAGCTGGGTGTTCTCTCCGAGCAGTTGAGCCAGTGTGGCAAATGACTCGTTGTCGGGCACCTGCAGTGTTCCGTCGGTCTCCACGAATCCTGACCACCCGACATTGGCCGATTGTTGGATTCGGCCGGCCAGCTCGATGACAGAAGTGTCAGAGGGCATGGCCGGACGTGAGGCAATCAACAGAGGCGTCGCGACGAAGGCAGCCGCGGTCAGGAGCACGACCAGCCAGCGTGCCGACATGGCGCCACTTTAGGTCGGATGCACTAACGTGACCGCGAAGCTGCGAGGCGCACTTGATCTCGGCGGGCGAAATGGTGACGGGAGACAGGCACCAAGAAAGATCTTGTGCAACCGCGCAAAGAACTCGCCGTCGATCGGTGATTCCCGTCACGAAGTGTCCATTTTCGGCGGAACTGGTTTTGGCGCTCGGCGCCGGCTTCGGTAAAGTTCGTCAGAACTCGCGAGCAAGCATTTTAGCCCCGAGATGCGGCCGCACCAGTGTCGTGGAACCCCCTACCGACGCCTGTCGCCCTTTGCTTGAGGAAACGTATGCCGCAAGCCGCACCACCAAGATCGCAACAGAGTTATCGGCACGAAGCGTTCATGTGGCGTGATGCTGACGACTATGCCTCTGTCCTCACACCATTCGTCGAGGACGGTCTGGCGGCAGGCGAGGCCGTCATGGTCGCCGTAGTCCGGCGCCATGCCAACTGGTTGCGCGAAAGCCTCGGCACCCAGGCTCGCAAAGTGAAATTCGTCGACATGGCCAAGCTTGGCCGGAATCCTGCACGGATCATTCCCGCTTGGCAGAAATTCGTTGATCAGCATTCGGGTTATGGACGCCCGGTACGCGGTGTGGGTGAGCCGATTTGGGCCGGTCGTCGGCCAGAAGAGATTCTGGAATGCCAGCTTCATGAGGCCTTGCTCAATCTGGCGGTCGACCCGAAGATTCCACTCTGGCTGATCTGCCCGTACGACCTGCAAGGGCTGGACTCCTCGGTCATCAAGGAAGCGCACCGCAGCCACCCCGCGATCATGGAGGGTGACCGCTATCACGGGAACTCCGATTATGGCGGTGCTGCCCACGTCGAGGCGATGTTCAGCACGGACCTTCCCAATCTGGGTCCCGATCCAGCGGAGTTCACCTTCACCACCGACTCGGTTGATCGGGTGTTCAACATCGTCACGTTGGAGGCCTACGGCGCTGGGCTCTGGTCAGACAAAGTGACCGACCTCGCTGCCACCTCGCGCCGGCTCGCCTCGTGCAGTCTGCGCCGGGGCGCCACCGATGGGACGATCCGGATCTGGGACCTGCCGTACGCGCTGATCTGCGAAGTGTCCGATCGCACCATGATCGAGGATGTGTTGGCTGGCCGGCGGGCGCTCGTATCCAGCGACCGCGACGGGCTCGCCTCCGCCAACCGCAAATGCGACCTTGTGCAGCTGCGCTCGACCGCCTCAGGGACGACGGTGCGCCTTCACATGTGGAAGTAGAGAGCACCGCTCAGCAGCGAATCGACCAACTCACTCGTCGTCGACGGTGAGCGCCCAGGTGTAAAGCACCGCGGCGGCCAAGCACGCAATCGTGCGTACGTGGTTGCCGGCAGTCCAGCGGCGTAGGTAATCCCGCCAGACGGCGTCGGTTCCGCGAGCGTTCGGATCCAGGCCGGCCAGGGCGTTGTTCAAGGGCACGTTGTACGCCGCGGTGACGCCGACGGCACCTGCGACGTACAGCACGGTGCCAGCGACAGCCGCCACTCTGCGCGGCGATGGACCGCGGACACCGGTCCAGACACCTACAGCCGCGCAAGCGGCAGCAGTGCCAAATAGTGCCGCCATCAATCCGGGCCGTACGGCAGTCAGGTTGATCTGCTGCATTGCAGCTGTTCCTGAAGCGGTCGGTACCTGTCGCAGTCCGCGCATGATGAAGGTCGAGAACCCGTAAAACACCCCGCCAACCGTTGCCGATCCAACCGCGGCCACCCCGGTCAGCAGGTTCATAGCTGCGCTCATCGGGCCACTAACCATGAGGGACGGACTTGAGATATCCCTTTGTGGATTGCATTCATAGTCACTATCTCAGCGCCAATCACCGCGACTAAACATGCTCTCGAGTCGCCGAAACATACGAGATCGTCTAGCTTGGCGTCATGGATGTGATTGCTGGGCTCCTGGACGGCCCTCGCGCTCGGCGCGCCTTCCTGCTGCGCTCGGTACTTGTTTCGCCGTGGTCGATCAGGGTGCTGGACGAGGCGCCGCTGGCCCTCGTGGCAGTCGTCCGCGGCCACGCTTGGGTGCTGCCCGACAACTACGCCGCGGTTCGCATCAGCAAAGGCGACGTCGTCGTGCTCCGCGGACCCGATCACTACACAGTGGCCGATCAGCCGAACACACCACCCCAGGCCCTCATTCATTCCGACGAATCGTGCACCAGCCTTGATGGTGGCGAACTCGACTGGCAGCCGGGCACAGGCGTCCGCACCTGGGGCAATGCATCATCCGACGGGCTGCCCGAAGCAACTCTGCTCACGGGCACCTATCTTGCGCGTGGCGCGGTCAGCCAGCGGCTGCTCGCAGCTCTACCGCCGGTCGTCCATGTCTGCTACGCCGACACCGATCGGACGCTGATCGACGTCCTCGCTACGGAGATGGGCAAAGATCAACTCGGCCAGCAGGCGGTCCTTGATCGGCTTCTTGATCTGCTGCTCGTCTCGACCCTCCGCGCTTGGTTCGATCGCCCAGACGCCATGCCGCCCGGCTGGTATCGCGCTCAGAGTGATCCTGTCGTCGGGCGGGTACTGATGCTGATCCAACACAATCCCGAACGTCCCTGGACGCTTGCGAGCCTCGCTGCCGCGGTGGGCATGTCTCGCGCAGGGCTGGCGCGCCGGTTCGGCGATCTCGTCGGCGAGCCGCCGATGACCTTCCTCACCACGTGGCGTCTTGCCCTGGCCGCTGACCTCCTCAGTGAGACATCGCACACCCTGGAGCACATTGCTCGTCAGGTTGGATACAGCAACGCCTTCGCTCTCAGCGCCGCCTTCCGGCGCGAGCGGGGAATCAGTCCGCGCGAACATCGGGTCGCCGCAGCACAAGCCGGGTCAGCTCAGGGTGCACCGCAGCAGTTGTGACTGCTCGACTGGCAAAGAATAGATCAACCGAGACAGCCGAACACCAAGATCAAATCCGACATGTCAGCATCCGGGCACTACTCCATGGTTGTGCACCGAACAGCTCTCGATGATTAGGACCGGGCGGCATCCGCGCGGTCAAGATTCAGCCAAGCCGGCGCGCCGAGCCGTGGAATTAGTTATCCGAT
>Ga0307321_1000098_pt1 | contig 12939 bp, 10 predicted proteins | sample ER_DNA_379_FD_194499 | JGI IMG/M metagenome (GOLD analysis project Ga0307321, IMG submission 194499) | Bulk soil microbial communities from the East River watershed near Crested Butte, Colorado, United States - ER_DNA_379 | ecosystem: Environmental > Terrestrial > Soil > Floodplain | place: USA... | reverse complement strand
GCTGAATCTGGTTGTACGCCTCCACGCGAGCGCGCTCACCGGTCTTGGTGGCCAGGAAGAACTCGTCGCGATGAGTTTCGATCCACGGCCCCAGGCGAAGCTCTGCTTCCCCATAGCTGGCAGCGGTATCGATGTGATTGATGCCGTGCTCGCGGATCAGCTCCATGGTCTGATCGGCGTCGTCCTGGCTGACGTTGCCGAGTGCGGCAGCGCCGAAGATGACGCGGGTGCTTGCGTGGCCCGTACGGCCGAATGGCTGGGCAGGAATCATGGGGGTCATTCTGCCCCCGACCTGATCGGCTACTGCGGGCGACTGTCGCGGTGGAGGTCGGCCGCTGTGAAATCAGCCCTTTGACGTCAGCGCCGCTCGGCGAGCAGGATCGGGATCTGTCGCTCGGTCTTCTCCTGATACTTCTCGTACGTCGGGTAGGCCTCCACGGCTCGCTGCCACCAGATCTCGCGTTCCTCGCCGCTGAGCTCTCGCGCGGTGGCGTCGAAGCGCTCCGCGCCGTCCTGCACCATCAGCGCCTCAGGATCGGCCTTGACGTTGAGATACCAGACCGGATGCGTCGGCCCGCCACCCACGGAGCCGACCAGGGCGTACTTGCCGCCATGCTCCACCCGCATCAACGCAAACTTTCTGATCTTGCCCGACGTGCGACCTCGCGTCGTGAAGATCACGACCGGCCGGTTGGTACCAGCCAGGGTGTTGGCCTCCCTGCCGTCGGTGGCTTCGTAGCGTTCCACCTGATCGCGGACCGACTTGCGTGGACTCGGCTCGTACTCCCCTGTCAGCGGCATTCGGCCATCATAGATTCGCCGCCGCTGCGAGTACGGCGGTGATCTCCCGCGGCTGGTTGATCTGGTTCACCTGCTGCCACCTGATCATCCCCGCAGAGTCCAGCACGAACGTGCCGCGTCTGGCGCAGCCCGCCAGCTCGTCGAATACGCCGTACGCCTGGGCAATCGCGCCGTGCGGCCAATGATCGCTGAGCAGGTCGAACGCGATGCCCTCCTTGTCGGCGTAGGCACGCAAGGTGTACATGGCGTCGCAGGAAATCGCCAACACTCGGGAGCCAAGGGCCATGAAACTCTCATGATCATCGCGAATCGCAGCCAGCTCGCTGCGGCAGATGCTGGAGAACGCCCAGGGGTAGAAGACGATCACCGCTGAGGAACCGCGCAGGCTACTCGCCGTGAGCAGCTCGCCATGCTGGTTGCGGGCGGTGAAGCTCGGAGCCTGCTGGCCGAGCGTAAGACTCACCGACGCGTGCCCTTGGGGCGTACGAGTTTGGTCGCGGTCCAGTCAGAGGACACCTGCACGCTGTTGGTCAGCGCAAGACCGGCCGTCACGGCGGCCTCCGCCAGGTCGGCAGCATCGACATAGCCGCTGCGCCCGACCTTCGGGGTCATCAGCCAGATGTAGCCGCTGTCGGTGAGATCGGTCAGGCCGTCGACCAACGCATCGACCAAATCTCCGTCTTCGTCGCGCCACCAGAGGAGCAAGAGATCAACGGCCTCCATTGCCTCTTCGACCAACTCGCCGTCGATCGCGTCCTCAATCATGACCCGCACGTCATCGTCGGCGTCCTCGTCCCAGCCGAGTTCTTGGACCACCAGGCCGCGAGACAGGCCCAGCTTGTCACTCAAACCCTTGAATCCCCCGGCGCCAGCTGTGGAGGTCACCCACACCTCCATGGCATCGACCAAGAGAACTGGCTGCTGCGGCCCGCCGTCGCAGTCCGATCAAGGCGAGAAGAGATCCCGCTCATCGCGGCGTGCCGCCTCCTTTCGACCAACTCCGGCGAGTACCGGAGGTGGGAATTCTCCTCGGGGTGAACTTCTTGGGCACAGCCTGCCAGAGGCAGGCTGCCGCACGAAACCCCACGGCCAGATGAGCTAGCTTCAGATCGCCTGCCGCGGGGTGCAGTTGATCAAACGGAAGTGACAGGATGGGTGTGGCAACACTGCGACCTGCACCCTCCAGCTCCGCCCCGGTGCTGGATGAGACGTAAGGAGCTTGCAATGGCTACGCCAGGATCTCATCCGGCTATCACTGCCGAAGGCTTGCCCAGCCAACTCCCCGACATCGATCCCGATGAGACTGCCGACTGGCTGGAATCACTCGACGACATGATCGCCGACAAAGGACGCAATCGGGCGCGGTTCATCATGCTGAAGCTGCTGGAGCGAGCACGGGCCCGTCAGATCGGTCTGCCTGCATTGCGTAGCAGCGACTACATCAACACGATTCCTCCTGAATCGGAGCCGTGGTTCCCGGGTGACGAACATGTCGAGCGACGGATTCGCGCCTTTATCCGGTGGAACGCGGCGATCATGGTCAGCAAGGCCAACCGCAAGGGTCTTGAGGTCGGCGGCCACATTGCGACTTATCAGAGCGCAGCCAGCCTGTACGAAGTGGGTTTCAACCACTTCTTCCGCGGCAAGGATCATCCCGGTGGCGGTGATCATGTCTTCATCCAAGGGCATGCGTCACCAGGCATGTACGCCCGGGCGTACCTGGAAGGGCGGCTGACCACCGACAATCTGGACGCCTTCCGGCAAGAGGTGTCGCGTGGCCGGGGCAACGGGCTTTCCTCCTATCCGCATCCGCGGCTGATGCCACACTTCTGGGAGTTCCCGACAGTTTCCATGGGCATCGGTGCCATCAACTCGATCTACCAGGCGAGATTCAACCGCTACCTGCACAACCGCGGCATCAAGGACACCTCCCAGCAGCGCATCTGGAGCTTCCTTGGCGATGGCGAGATGGGTGAGCCGGAGTCCCTGGGCGCCATCGGGCTGGCTGCTCGTGAGGAGCTTGACAACCTCGCCTGGGTGATCAACTGCAACCTGCAACAGTTAGATGGGCCGGTACGCGGCAACGGCAAGATCGTTCAGGAGCTCGAGTCGATCTTCCTCGGCGCCGGCTGGAACGTGATCAAGGTGTTGTGGGGCCGGGACTGGGATCCGCTGCTGGCCGCAGACTCCGATGGCGCGCTGGTGAACAAAATGAACACCACTCCGGACGGGCAGTTCCAGACCTATCTGGTCGAGGACGGCGCCTACATTCGCAACAACTTCTTCTCCGATCCGCGCCTGCAGAAGATGGTTTCCGGCATGACCGACGATCAGATCAAGGTGCTCTCCCGGGGCGGGCACGACTATCGCAAGGTGTATGCGGCATTCAAGGCCGCCACCGAGCACGTCGGCCAGCCGACGGTGATCTTGGCCCAGACGGTCAAGGGCTGGACCATCGACGCCCTGGAGGGCAAGAACGCCACCCACCAAATGAAGAAGCTGACCACCAAGGACCTCAAGGCATTCCGAGATCGCCTCTACCTGGAGATTCCCGACAGCGCCCTGGAGGACGCCTACAACCCGCCGTACTACCATCCCGGCGAGGACTCAGATGAAATCCAGTACCTCCAGGAGCGGCGCCGCGCGTTGCAGGGCTACCTCCCCGAGCGTCGGGTACGACCAACGATCATCAAGCTGCCTGGCGATGAGGTCTACGCAGCGCTGATGGAGCCTGCCGGAGAGAAAACCAGAGTGGCCACCACCCAGGCATTCGTCCGGCTGCTTCGGGATCTGATGCGAGACAAGGAGATCGGACACCGGATCGTGCCGATTGCACCCGATGAGTTCCGGACATTCGGGATGGATTCGATGTTCCCGACGGCGAAGATCTACAACCCGCACGGCCAGACCTATGAGTCAGTCGACCGCAAGCTTCTGCTGTCCTATAAGGAATCTGAGAAGGGTCAGCTGCTTCACGAGGGCATCTCCGAGGTCGGCGCGATGGGCTCGGTGATTGCTGCCGGGTCGGCGTACGCGATGCACGGCGAACCGATGATTCCGTTCTACATCTTCTACTCGATGTTCGGATTCCAGCGGACCGGAGACTGGATCTGGGCGATGGCCGACCAGTTGGCCCGCGGCTTCCTGCTCGGAGCGACTGCCGGCCGTACCACCCTCACCGGTGAAGGACTGCAACACGCCGACGGCCACTCGCCGTTGCTCGCTAGCACCAACCCGGCTGTAGTCCATTACGACCCGGCATTCGCCTACGAGATCGCGCATATCGTCAAGGACGGCCTCCGCCGGATGTATGGGCACGAGGATCCGGATCACCCTGACGGCGAGGACCTCATCTACTACATCACCGTCTACAACGAGCCGGTTTCCCAACCAGGAGCTCCAGAGAACCTGGATGTGGAAGCGTTGCTGCGGGGGATCTATCACTACGCCTCGTCTCCGCTGGAGGGTGATCATCCGCGGGCTCAGATCCTCGTCTCGGGTGTCACGATGACGGCAGCGCTCAAAGCGCAGCGGATGCTGGCTGACGAGTGGGACGTTGCAGCCGACGTCTGGTCGGTGACCTCGTGGAACGAGCTGCGCCGCGATGCAGTCGATACCGAGAAATGGAACCTCACACATCCGGGCGAGGAACGACGCCAGCCGTATGTCACCAGTGCCCTGGACGGCGCGCCGGGCCCGGTGGTCGCAGCGAGTGACTACATGCGCGGTGTCCAAGATCAGATCGCTCCGTGGGTGCGCCATACCTGGTGTTCGCTGGGAACTGACGGCTTCGGCTTCGCTGATACCCGGGCGGCGGCGCGGCGTTATTTCCAGGTCGATGCCGAGTCGATCGTGGTTGCCACGCTGGAATCGCTGGCCAGGGACGGGCAGTTTGACGCAAGCGCTGCAGCCGAAGCCTTCGATGGTTACCGTCTCGGCGACCCCACCGCGGTCGCCGGAGTGGCACAGGAGGGCGCCGGCGCGTAGCGCGGAGCGGTTGCAGGCGGTGTCCAGTTCAGGCGGTGTCCAGTTCAGGCGGTGTCCAGTTCAGGCGGTGTCCTCTTCAGACGACGTCCTGCTCAGATGGCGCCCTGTAGGGCGTTCTTCACATCCTCGACAGCTTGTTGGTTGCCGGCGATCTGCCAGAGGTTTCCACCGACAACGAGTTCGTCGGCGAGCCCGCCAGCACCGATCACCAACGCCGCACCTGGGTACCAGTCCCATCCGTTCAGATTGGCCTGAAGGAAGACCCCGAGCCGGCTGCTGGCAACCCCGGCCAAGTCGATCGAGGCGGATCCGAGTATCCGCAGCGTGGCGGCCAAGGCGACCACCGACTGCCATGCGGTCAGCCGTTGCCGGTCCGGAAGGTGTCGCGGGTGGTAGTAAGTGGCGATCGAAATCTTGGAAAGACCTTGGCTGACCAGTCGGGTCACCGGTTCTCCGTTGATGGTGGTGGGGGTGTCCCGCCCACCCACCCATAGCTGGTCGACGTCGGGATAATAGACCGCCCCGAGCACGGGCCCGGCGGCGTCGACCAGACCCACCGCCGAACACCAATACGGGATGCCGGAGAGGAAGTTGTACGTGCCATCGACCGGGTCGACGTACCAGGTGCGACCCTGACCTGTCTTGCGCGCGCCTTCCTCCCCCACCAGTCCGTCATCGGGCCGGCTTTCGGCGAGCCGGGCGCTGATCTGTTCCTCGCTCGCGTGATCCGCTGCCGACACCACGTCTGAAAGCGAGGTCTTGTAGCGAACTTCGAGACCCTGCCGAAGCATCTCGCTGGCCAAGGTTCCCGCCTCACGCACCAGCTCGGCGGCCAGGCTTATGTCATCCACCCGCCGACCCTAACGCGCAGAGTGACGAACGCCATCGCGCTGTCTCGACTCCGCGTCAGCCCTTGGACCGAGAACCTGCCTGCATGCTGCCGAGCCTGATCCAGGTGTCGACGACCGTGTCGGGATTGAGCGAGATGCTGTCGATACCCTGCTCCACCAACCACTCGGCAAAATCGGGATGATCACTAGGCCCCTGTCCGCATATCCCCACGTACTTTCCCCGAGCCTTGCATGCCTGGATTGCTACGCCGATCATTGACTTCACGGCCGGGTCGCGTTCATCGAATGACGCGGCGACCAGACTGGAGTCGCGGTCCAGCCCGAGGGTGAGCTGCGTCAGGTCGTTCGAGCCGATCGAGAAGCCGTCGAAATGATCAAGAAATGCATCGGCGAGCACGGCGTTGGACGGTAACTCACACATCATGATCACCTCCAGACCGTTCTCGCCGCGCCGCAATCCGTGATCGCCAAGCAGCCGTATCACGCCGTCGGCCTCGGCGAGGGTGCGCACGAAGGGAATCATGACCTTCACGTTCGTCAGGCCCATGGAGTCGCGGACGTATCGCAGCGCCTCGCATTCCATCGCGAAGCAATCGGCGAAGTCTGCAGAGAGATATCGTGCCGCCCCGCGGTAGCCGATCATCGGGTTCTCTTCGTGCGGCTCGTACCGGTCACCACCGAGCAGGCTCGCGTACTCGTTGGACTTGAAGTCCGACGTCCGGACGATGACGGGATGCGGCGCGAAGGCGGCCGCAATGGTCGCGACACCCTCTGCCACCCGGCGTACGAAGAAATCGCGTGGTGTCTGGTACGCCGCAATGGCTTCACTGACCTTGCCGCGTAACGGTTCGTCCAGCTGATCGAATTCCAGCAGCGCCTTGGGATGAATGCCGATCTGGTTGTTGATGATGAACTCCAGCCGCGCCAACCCGACCCCGGCGTTGGGCAGCCGGGAAAACGCGAACGCCTGGTCCGGGGTGCCGACATTCATCATGATCTTGACGTCGACCTTCGGCATGCTCTGCTGCTCGGATTCTTCGATGTCGAAGTCGAGTAGGCCCTCATAGACGTAGCCGGTGTCACCTTCGGCGCACGAGACGGTTAGCGGCCGGCCGTCTTGCAAGATCGTGGTCGCACTGCCCGTGCCCACCACAGCAGGGATTCCCAGCTCACGCGCAATGATCGCCGCATGGCAGGTGCGGCCCCCACGATTGGTGACGATCGCCGAAGCTCGCTTCATGATCGGCTCCCAATCCGGATCAGTCATGTCAGCGACCAGCACCTCACCCGGATTGAACAGATGCATCTCGGCGATTGACTGGAGCACCCGTGCCCCGCCGGCTCCGATCCTCTGCCCAATGGCGCGTCCTTCGACGACGACCGTTCCGCGCTCGCGGATCCGGTACCGCTGCACACGCGCTGTGCTCTGCCGGGACTTCACCGTCTCGGGACGGGCTTGGAGGATGTAGAGCTGTCCGTCCTGTCCGTCCTTGCCCCATTCGATGTCCATGGGTCGCCCGTAATGGTCCTCGATGGCAACTGCCTGGCGCGCGAGCTCCGTCACCTCCACGTCGCTGAGCGACAGGCGTCCTCGATCGGCATGATCGACATCCACGAACTCGGTGGTGTGGTCGCTGCCAGTCCGGGCGGCATAGATCATCTTGGTCGCCTTGCTCCCGACGCCGCGCTTGAGAATCGCGGGTCGGCCGGCGCGCAATGCCGGTTTATAGACGTAGAACTCGTCGGGGTTGACCGCACCCTGAACTATCGCCTCACCCAGCCCATAGGACGAGGTGAGAAACACGGCATCGGCGAAGCCCGACTCGGTGTCCATGGTGAACATCACCCCCGACGCGCCGATGTCAGAACGCACCATCCGCTGCACCCCGGCCGAGAGTGCGACGGCGTCGTGCTCGAAGCCGTGATGGACTCGATAGGCGATCGCGCGGTCGTTGTAGAGGGATGCGAACACCTTCTTGATCGCGTCGAGAATGGCATCGATGCCGCGGACATTGAGGAATGTCTCCTGCTGACCCGCGAATGAGGCGTCCGGCAGGTCCTCCGCCGTTGCGCTGGACCGTACGGCGAATGACACGTCGTCAGAGGCGTTGCCTGACTCGTCGGCCAGTCGGGCGTAGGCCCCGCGGATGTCGGCTTCCAGGTTGGCGGGGAGCGGCTGCTGGGTTATCGCGTCGCGGATTCTGCGACCCACCGCTGTGAGCTGCTCGACGTCCTCGGTATCCAGTGCGACGAGGTCGGCGTTGATCATCTCGGCCAAAGCGCCGTCACCGATGAAACGGCGGTATGCGTCGGCGGTCGTGGCGAATCCGTTCGGCACGCGTACGCCCGCAGCTGCCAGGCCTCGGATCATCTCGCCCAAGGACGAATTCTTGCCGCCAACCTGATCGAGGTCGGCCAGACCGAGGTCGGAGAACCACGCGATGGTCGATGTGGTCGAGGGCGCGGGCATGATGTTCCTTCTTTGTTGATCTTCTCAGGGCTGGTTATTGAGGGTCTGCAAGATCACCGTGGACATCTCCTCCACTGATTTGGTCGAGGAGTTGACCACGGGAAGGCGATGGTTGCGGTACATGGCCTCGGCGTTGCGCAGCTCGTAGCTGCATTGCTCGAGCGATGCGTAGCGGGAGTTCGGCCTTCTCTCGTTCCGAACCTGGCTCAGCCGGGCCGGCGTGGTGGTCATCCCGAAACAGCGCTCCCGCACGTCCTTGACGGGGCGCGGCAGCTCGGCAGTGACGAAGTCCTCTTCGACCAGCGGGTAGTTGGCGACGAAGATGCCGTGCTGCAGAGCGAGATACATCGTTGTCGGCGTCTTGCCGCAGCGCGATGGGGCTACCAAGATCACATCCGCCTTGTGCAACGCCCTCATGCTCTGCCCGTCATCGTGCTCGATCGCATACTCGATGGCGGCCATTCGTGCGTTGTATCGCTGGACGTCTCCCATGCCGTGCAACCGTGCCGCCACCCGGATCCCCTTGGCGTTCAAGATCGACTCGACTCGTGCCATGTGGAGGTCGAAGAAGTCGATCACTGGGCACGTCGTACGGAGCAGCTCCTGGCGGACTTCCTCGACGGCGGTCGTGGAGAACGCCAAAGGCAGCACCGGGCCAGCCGCGGCCGCGTCCAAGATCGCGACCACCCGACGAGCCTCTTCCACGCTGGAGATGAACGGTATGAGGCGACGCTCGAACCGCAGGTTCGGAAACTGGATGAGCAAAGCATTGCCCATCGACTCTGCCGTGATTCCGGTGCTGTCGGAGAGGAAGAAGACTGGAATCGGCGGCCGCTCTGCCGTCATATCGAACCGCTCCCCGTCTTCACTCACTGGTCGTCACCTCCGACGGTCAGCACATCGTCTCACGCTATACCAGCAGCACGACTGGTATTACTGGCGGCCGTGTCAACCAGCCGTGAGACTGGTCACACGCCGCGGGATGTGTCCTGAGCCTGTCGAAGGGCGCCCGCGGCCCTCGGACAAGCTCAGCCCGCAGCACAAGCCACCCAGGCAGTCACGCCTTGGCGCACCAGTCGAGCAGCTCGTCAGCCGGCCAGGTGTTGATCACTCGACTTGGATCCAGTCCCAGAGTCTCCGCTCGCTCGCAGCCATAGATTTGGAACTCCAGCTGTCCGGGCGCGTGGGCATCGGTATCGATGGAGAACACACAACCCATGTCCATTGCCATCTTCAACAGTCTGGTTGGCGGATCGCGGCGCTCGGGTCGGGAGTTGATTTCAACGGCAACGTTGAAGGTACGGCACGCCTCGAAGACGACCTCGGCATCGAAGACCGATTCCGGTCGGGTGCCGCGTTCTCCCTCGATGAGCCGGCCGGTGCAGTGACCGAGGATGTTGGTACGCGGATTCGCTATGCCACCGACCATTCGGTGCGTCATGGTCTCCGAGTCCGAGCGCAGCTTGGAGTGGACACTCGATACGACCACGTCCAACTCAGCCAGCAGCGCATCGATTTGATCAAGGCTGCCGTCCTCGAGAATGTCGACTTCGATGCCCTGCAGGCAACGGAATGGAGTCATGACGTTATTCAGATCGGTGACGACGCCCATCTGCTGACGCAGCCGCTCGGCGCTCAAGCCACGCGCGACCTGCAGCCGCGGCGAGTGATCAGTAATGGCGCAGTAGTCATGACCCAGCGCGCGCGCAGTGATCATCATTTCCTCGAGGGGGCTACCACCATCGGACCATGACGAGTGACAGTGAAGATCACCTTTCATCGCCGCCCGCATGCTCAGTCCGCCCTCGACAAGGGGCTGCCGCTCTTCGCGCAGCTTCTGCAGGTATTCAGGCACCTGGCCATCCATGGCCTGGGTGATCACGGTCGCGGTCTTAGGCCCGACGCCTGACACTTTGGCCCAGCTGCGCTGCCCCTGATGCTCTCGACGTTCCTCGTCGCTGAGCCTGGAAACAACATCGGCCGCACCGCGGTAAGCGCGTACCCGATACGTGTCGGCGCGTGAGCGTTCCAGCAGGAAGCCGATCTCGCGCAAGGCCTGCACTGGGTTCACTCGGTCCGGCTCCTTCGCGGTCGCGGCTTCAGCTGGACGGTGGGCATCGGCGGCGCCTCCATCACCTTCTCGGTTCGGCTGAGGACAGGCGGAAACCGCGCGTCGCGCCTTTCCCATGCCGAGCGGAAGCCCACGATCTCCTGGTGGCTACGACCGATGAAGTTCCACCACATCACGACATCCTCGACGAATGGCTGTCCGCCGAGCATGATCACCCGACCGCCAGCCGGGCTCCGCAGGCGGATGCTCCGGCGGCCGTCGCCAAGGTAGAGCAGCTGGTCGACGCCGACCGTCGTGGATTCTGCAACGACCTGACCGGCAACCACGAAGATGCCGTACTCGAAGCTCTCCGCAACGGAAAGTCTCACATCGGCTCCCGCAGCAAGAAACAGATCTCCGCCACACAACGGCGAGTACGCCAACGCTGGCGATGTGGTGCCGTCGATCTCACCGATCAGCACCTTGCCGTGAACTCCGGGCCGAATCAGGTCCGGCAGGTCGGCGTAGCTCTGGAAAGCGGGTTCGGTGTTGCGTACCGCGTCCGGCAGTGCGACCCAGAGCTGCACACCGTGCAGCATCGGTGGCTTGTCCGGCTGGGAGATCTCGCTGTGCACGATGCCGTGGCCAGCGGTCATGATGTTGAGCTCACCCGGCCGGACCATCGCTTGCGAGCCGAGGCTGTCGCGATGCTCAACCTCGCCATCGAACAACCAGCTCACGGTCTGCAGTCCGGTATGCGGATGGGCCCAGACCTGCATACCAGCCGCGCCGCTCACGTCCTCCGGCCCGTAATGATCAAGGAAGCACCAGGCGCCGATCATCCGAATCTGCTTGTCCGGAAGGGCTCGCGCCACCTCGGTCGTCTTGCCGAGGTAGACCCGCCGGGCTGTCAGCAACAGCTCCTCAGGTCCGCCGTCCAGCCGACCGGCAGACACATACTCCTGTGGCCTCAGATCAAGATCACTCACTAGCCGACTGACCTCCGCTCGTTCCCGGCTTGTCAGACGCTCAGCCTTGGATTGGCACTCTGACAAGCTGTTCGCACGTTCCGACTCCTTCGTCGCTTGCGCTCTGGGCCAGAGCCAATCACGCCATTGCAGCCGCAAGCTCCTGCAGTCGTCGGAGCGAACAGCTCGTCATAGTGCCCGGCCGGCTATAGCGCGCTGAGACTGATAAGTCGGCATTACAGTCAGCCTATGGCCGCCAGCACGCGAGGGATCAACAGGTCTCTACTGCCGTCGGCCAAGACCCGAGCCACCATCGCGAAGCGGCTTGCCGGGGTGACCAGCAAGATGACGACCGCCACCATCGCGGAGATGGAGGAGCGGCATCTCTGGTTTCGCCGGCTGGACGCCGAGCACCGATCGTGGATCACCCTGGTGGCCCAGGCTGGGATCGACGGTTTCGTCAAGTGGTTTGCTGCTCCGGGTCCGGAGATGCCGAGTACCTCGGACGTCTTCGGGTCGGCACCGCGCGAACTCGCCCGGAAGATCTCCCTCTATCAGACCGTCGAGCTGGTGCGGACAACCATTGAGGTCGTCGAAAACCAGATCGATGAGCTGATGCCGAAGGGCGACCGACAGATCCTGCATGCCGCGATCGTCCAGTACAGCCGGGAGGTTGCCTTTTCGGCCGCCGAGATCTACGCGCGCGCGGCTGAGCTGCGCGGTGCCTGGGACGAGCGGCTGGAGGCATTGGTCGTCGACGCCGTGCTGCGCGGGGAGACCGATGAAACTGTGCTTTCACGTGCCTCGACTCTGGGCTGGCATTCGACCGCCAGCGTCGTGGTCGTCATCGGCCCGGCGCCCGACATGGAACCAGCCCAGGCCCTGGAGGCGATCCGGCACATCGCAGCCATCGCGGGAACCGACATGCTGGGCGCGGTGCAGGGGGACCGGATGATCGTGGTGTTGGGCGGCGCAGCGGTCAACGCGCCTGACCGCGGCGTAGCGATCGTGAGCAGGTTTGTGACCATGTTCGGGCCGGGCGCGGTGATCGTGGGACCGCCCGTCGAACATTTGATGGACGCGGCAACGAGCACGCGGGAAGCAGTCTCCGGCTACCGTGCCGCCGCCGGCTGGCCCGAAGCGCCGCGGCCCGTAGCATCCCAGGATCTGTTGCCTGAGCGCGCACTGTCCGGTGACGGTCATGCAAGGCGTGCACTGGCTCATGAGATCTACGAGCCCTTGCAAGCTGCCGGAGGCGGGCTGCTGGAGACACTCGTCACGTTCCTGGATCAAGGGCTTTCAGTGGAGGCGGCGGCGCGGGCCTTGTTCGTTCACGCCAATACCGTCCGCTACCGGCTGCGGCGAATCAACGAGGTCACTGGCTATAGTCCGACGGACCCACGTGACGCGTACGCGCTGCGCCTGGCGGTCACCCTCGGCCGCCTCTTCGCCCGCTCTCGCACCGAAGAGCCAGCACAAATTGCCCGATGAAGCCTCCGGAGCGGAGGCAATCAAACACGGGGCGTGCGGATACGAGTAAAGACCGGGCCGCATGCCGCGAGCATCGGCAATCGTGCGCCCGACGACCGAAGGAGTGATGAGCGAACGCGCTTTCGTTCGCGAAGAGCGACGACGGCGTCGGATTATCAGCGCGCGATGTGCGAGCGGCAAGACCAAAGGACTGTAAGAAAGTAACAATAGGACGTCCGAATATTCGTGGCGTACCGGTACGCCCTTTTCGTTGGCGGCAGGAAATAGTACAGATGTGCTTGCGATTGTGGCGCCCGGTCAGGGTGCCCAGACCCCGGGATT
>Ga0307321_1000096_pt1 | contig 12961 bp, 13 predicted proteins | sample ER_DNA_379_FD_194499 | JGI IMG/M metagenome (GOLD analysis project Ga0307321, IMG submission 194499) | Bulk soil microbial communities from the East River watershed near Crested Butte, Colorado, United States - ER_DNA_379 | ecosystem: Environmental > Terrestrial > Soil > Floodplain | place: USA... | reverse complement strand
CGGGCAGACCTCGCCGCCCCGCGGGGTCGAGCAGCCGATCTGCCCCGGCACCAACCAGCACTGCGGCCACCGCGATCGGGCCTTCAGCAAGCGTCACGGTGTTCCCAGCGAAGTTGGTCCGGGTCCAGCGCGACCCTTGGGGAGCTCGAGCCGCTCTTCGGTTGACGGCCGCGGCCGCCAAGGCAGCACTCATCCCTGAGGCCGCGCAGGCCAACAGCCGGCGCCCCACTATCGGACCGGCAGGTCGGGCAGCGGTGCATCCGCCTTTGCCAGCGCACCGTAGTGCTGTGGCGGCCGGCCAAGCAGCCGCTCCTTGCCCGCCAATACGACGGTCGTGACGCCGCTGCTGAGGTCGGCCACATCCACAGTGCTCACGCTATCCACCGCAGTTGGGTCCGACCGCGCGGCAAGTACATCGGTGCCTTCGATGTCCTCACTGTTCGGGCCGGCCAGCAGCACCCCAGCCCGACTGGTCATCCCCACGTCGAACTGAACGTGCGCGGTGAGTTGCTCTGGAGTCGGTCGCGGATCCGATGCCGGAGCCGTGACCACAATGATCAGCTGCGCCTGGGCGGCAGAATCCTTACTGATGGTGACCAGTCCGCGCTTCTCGAGCGACTCCCCGACCGCGATCGCCAGCGCATCGCGGTCTTCGGTGTCCTTGGATCCAATAGACCTGCCGAGGGCGACACCGAGCCGGGTCGCGGGAGACATGGCGTCGCTGAGGCCGAGCGGGCCGATGTAATTAGCCAATGCCCGGCTGAGATCCTCAGACTTTGCCGTGTCGAAAGCCTCGGCGTTGACCTTGACATCGCGTACGACCGTACCGCCGGCCCCAACGACTGCATCCGAGATGGTCCGCAGCACGCCGGCAGGGGCGTCCGGCATCGCAACAATGGCGACGCGCTGCCCGTTCAGGACGCCCGCGGTGACGGCGACGCCGACCTGCTCGTCGTAGGCATTGCGGTAGTCGTCCAGCGCCTTGCGTCGATCCAGCTCGGTACGCAGATCGGTCACCTGCTTACGATCCTGCGCGGCCTGCTGCAGCAGCCCTTGGTCCACCGACGGGCTGAGCGAGACACCCACCGCAATCCCTACCGACAAAGCAATGAAGACCGCCATCAACGACACGATGTGGTAGCGGAAGTTGATCAAGTGAAGAGTTCCTTTATCCAGTAGAGCAAGTCCCGCATCCGCGCAGCGATGACATTGCCAAAGGCCCAACCGACGTCGGTGAAGAGCAGCGCCGTCAGGAGCGCAATGACGCCGGACAACACGAACAAGATCAAGTGCCAGGTCTTGATCTGACTGCGGTAGATCCGCGAGACACCCTTCGCGTCGACCAGCTTGGGGCCCACCCGGAGCCGGGTCAGGAAGGTGGAGGCCATCCCCGCCCGACCTTTGTCCAAGAACTCCACCAGTGACGCGTGGGTGCCCACGGCAACGATGAGGCTCGCTCCCTTGGAGTCGGCGAGCAGCATGGCGGCGTCCTCACTGGTGCCGAGGGCCGGAAAGACGACGGCCTGCAAGCCGAGCTTCTCGATTCGCTCCATCCCGGGCGCGCGACCGTCGTGGTAGGCGTGCACCACGAGTTCCGCGCCGGTGCGCAGGGTTTCATCAGAACAGGAATCCATGTCGCCGATGATCATGTCGGGCTGATATCCGGCTTCGATGAGCGCATCAGCCCCCCCGTCGACGCCCATCAGCAAAGGCCGGTACTCCGAGATGTACGGCCGCAGTGCAGCGAGGTCGCCACGATAGTCGTAGCCGCGAACCACGATCAAGACATGGCGCCCCTCGATCTGGGTCGCAACCTCGGGTACCCCGACACCCTCAAGCAGCAGCTCCTTTTCCACCCGCAGGTAGGTCATGGTGTTATCGGCGAACGCCTCGATCTGATCAGAAAGACCATGCCGTGCGTACTGCAGATGATCTTCCAGGATCTCAGTGGTGTAAAAGGTTCCCTCCGCGACCACACTTCCTCCGGAGTCCATCAAGCTGCCGCCGTCGAGGACCAGCCGGTCCCCCTCGTGGACTCGGGTGAAGACGTGATCGCCGACGTTGTCGATCAGCGGGATGCCGGCCTCGAGCAAAATCCCAGGACCGAGGTTGGGATAACGGCCAGACACCGATGACACCGCGTTCACCACAACCGCGGCACCGGCCTCGACGAGGGCCTCTGCGCTGACTCGGTCAAGATCACTGTGATGGATGATCGCAATCTCGCCGGGGCGCAGCCGCTTGGTGAGGTTCTTGGTACGCCGATCCAGGCGCGCGACACCCCCGATCTGGCTCGGTGTTCCGCGCTTGCGCAGCAGGGTGGGAAGTCGCATGTCGCCGTCCATCCTCCCACCCGTGCTGCAAGGGTCTTCAAATATCAGCGAACGATAGCTGCCGAACGCCGAAGCGACTCGGGTTGCGTCCTCGGCACCAGCCGGAAGGCTAGAACAAGCGACTCATCCGCCGCCGTCGCGGCGCAGCCGGTAGCCCAGCCCGCGTACGGTTTCCAAGGACCGTACGCCGAACGGCCGGTCGATCTTTTCCCGTAGATATCGGATATACACCTCGATCACGTTGGACCGGTACTCATGTCCGATATCCCACGCGGCGTCCAGTAGCTGGCTATGGCTGAGAACCTGGCCGGGACACCGCATGAACGCCTCGAGCAGCGCAAATTCTCGGATGGACAGCCGGATCTCCTGCTCTCCTCGCCAAACCTGAGCGGACGCCGGGTCGAGTCGCAGCGAACCGACCCTGATGATCACCGGGCGTTCAGCCGGATCGCGTTGCGCCAGCGCCCGCAACCTCGCTAGCAGTTCCCCGAACGCGAAGGGCTTGCTGAGATAGTCGTCCGCGCCGGCGTCCAGCCCACGGATCCGGTCATCGACCCCATCACGTCCAGTGACCATGATGATCGGAGTCCACTCGCCGGAACTGCGGAGCCGGCGACAGGTCACGAAGCCGTCTGCGTCGGGAAGCATCGCGTCCAGCACGACGACGTCGTACGAGGTATCCGCGAGCATGGCGCACGCGGCGCCCGATGTTCCTGCCACGTCTCCAACGACGTCGACGGCTCGCAAGGCTCGCCTGATCGCAGCCGCCATCGGTAGGTCCTCTTCGACGACCAGCACCCGCATGCTGGGAAAGCTATGCAGCGGCGGATGAGAGCCTCATGAGACGGCGCGGGAGGCGGCCGCCAATTCCACGAGTTCACCGGCGTGGGCCAAGGCTGAGTCTGTCGTGTCCAGCCCAGCCATCATGCGGGCCAGCTCGACAGCACGGTCCTTCTCGGCCACCTGGACGACCCCGCTGGTGGTCACCTGGCCATCGTCGGCCTTGACGACGGCGTAGTGCCGATCCGCGAAAGCGGCTACTTGGGCGAGATGGGTGACGACTATCACCTGGGTGTGCTGGGACAGGCGGGCGAGCCGGCGTCCCACCTCAACGGCGACCTTGCCGCCGACACCCGCATCAACCTCATCGAAGACGAACGTCACGGCCTCGCGATCGGCCGCGAGCACGACCTCCAAGGCCAGCCGGACACGCGACAACTCGCCACCCGAGGCCACCCGCCCGAGGCTGCGGAGCTCGCTGCCCGGATTGGCTGCAAACATCAGATCTACTCGGTCAGCACCCCACGGTCCGTGATCTGTGCCGGTTACCTCGAAGTTCAGCCGGGCGTGCGGCATGGCGAGGGCGGCCAGCTCGCCAACCACCAACTCACTGAATCTGCCGGCTGCCTCACGTCGCGCGACGCTGACCGCGGTAGCGAGAGATGCCAGCGCGGTCGTGAGCTCAGCTATGCGGTCTTCCAACATCGCGATCCGATCATCGCTCTGCTCGAGTTGAGTGAGCCGGATCGCGGACTCGGCAGCCCACTGCAACACCTCGTCGCACGTGCTGCCGTACTTCCGAGTGAGGGTGTTCAGCTGAGCCCGGCGTTCGGCGATCTGTTCCAGCCGGCCAGGTTGGCTCTCCAGACTGTCCAGATAGCGCGCCAGATCGGCGGTGAGGTCGGTCAACTGGTAGCTCGCCTCCGCCAAGCGTTCGCCCAGCTGACTCGCCACGGGATCCCTGGAGACCGCTGATTCGAACGCTTTGCGTGCCGCGTACAACATTGCCAGGGCGCCGCCGGCCTCATCATCTTGGCCGGCCAGCGCCTGAACGGCTGACTGAGCCGAATCGCGGAGATCATCAGCCGACTGCAGACGGACCGCCTCGGCTGCGAGTGCCAGGTCCTCGCCCGGCGTTGGGGCAATCCGCTCGATCTCGTCCAGACCGAACCTGAGCAGATCAATCTCACGGGCCCGACCCTGGGCTTCGGCTCGCAGCTGCGCCAACTCAGTCCGTGCCGCGCGATCCTCGGCCCACAGGGTGGAGTATCTCGCGAGTGGTTCGAGCGCCGGGGCACCAGCGAAGCGATCCAGCAACTGGCGCTGACGGTCCGCCTCGGTGAGACGCTCCTGCTCCGCCTGGCCGTGGATCCGGACGAGCGTCGCAGTCAGTTCGGCGCAGACACTGGCTGGAACCTGGGCACCGCCCAGGTAGGCACGTGAGCGGCCGGCCGAGGTGAGATGGCGCGCGACGATGAGCTCGTTGTCGTCCAGCTCACCGCCAGCCTCGGTTACGCGCCGCAGCACGGCCCCGTTTTCGATCGTGAAGCGCCCCTCCACGCGCGCCCGGTCCGACCCGCGGCGCACCGAACGCGGGTCTGCCCGCCCGCCGAGCAGCAAGCCGAGCCCGCTGATGATCATCGTCTTGCCTGCGCCGGTCTCGCCGGTGACCACCGTGAGGCCGGGATGCAGACTGATCGTCGCGTCGTTGATCACGCCCAGGTCGGCGATCCGCAGCTCGGTGATCATGCAGGAGTGTCAATCATGGTGGTGGCAGGGTCGGCTGATCCGCGCCAACCTTCCACTCGGAGTCCGAATTTCTGGACCAGTCGGTCGGTGAACGGCGCCTGGGAGAGTCGGGCCAGTCGGAGGCGTTGCCTGCCACGGCTCACTTCGATCTCCATTCCCGTCCGCAATTCGACGGACCGGCGGCCATCGCACCACACCACGCCGTGCGTCGCGGAGGCGTCGAGAACCTCGACCACCACCTTTGATGTCGGGCTGAGTACCAGCGGCCGAGCGAACAGCGCGTGCGCGCTCAGCGGTACCACCAGGAGCGCCTCGACGCCGGGCCAGACCACCGGGCCGCCGGCGGAGAAGGCGTACGCGGTCGAGCCGGTGGGCGTGGAAACCAGCATGCCGTCGCAGGCCCAGCGCGACAGCGGGCGGCCATCCACTTCAACCAAGACCTCGAGCATCCGCTCCCTCGCGGCCTTTTCGATCGACACCTCGTTGATCGCGTACGACGACCAGGCCGGCTGGAGGGTCTTGGCGTCACGGAGTGTGACGTCGATGGTGAATCGTTCTTCGACCGTGTAGGAGCGATTCACCACATGAGTGACGATGCTGTCGATCTCGGAAGACTCCGCCTCGGCAAGGAAACCGACATGTCCCAAGTTCACTCCAAGCAGCGGAATCTCGCTGGCCAGCACCCATTCCGTGCCGCGCAGGATCGTGCCGTCGCCTCCCAGAACGACCATCAGTTCGATCCCGTCGTCGTGTTTGACCGGCTTGGAGAGCGGCATCACCGCGTGCGAGAGCCGGTCGTCGAGTGCAGGCAAGTCACCGGCGGGCAGCGCTGAGACGATGCCGGCCGCGCTTAGCCCCTCAACCAGTCGATTCGCCGCGGCGATCGCGGCCGGCCGGCCCATGTGCGTAAGAACGGCGACGCGGCGCACCGAATCTGCGTCTCCACCCCTCTGCTCACCGCCCCTGTGGGCTGCAGCCTTGGTCACCTGCCACAGCATATTCAGGCTGGGCGCGGTCGTGATTTCCGACGCTCTCAGCATTCCCGTGTTTCGACGATTGCGGAGAGATCCAGGTCTGGTGCTGGCGCCGCTCGCTCGAGCAGAACGAAGAACTCACGGTTGCCGGCCGGTCCGGGCAGTCGGCTCGGAACTGCGGCTACGCAATACCAGCCATGCTCCGCGGCCGCCTTGATCACCTTGGACACTGCCAGCACATGATGGGCCGGCGTCCTGACAACACCATCCTTGCCCAACAGTTCGCGTCCGACCTCGAACTGCGGCTTGACCAGCAACAACAACCGGCCGTCATCTCGAGTGACCGACACGAGCGGGCCGACAAGAAGGGTCAATGAGATAAAGGAGACATCGGCGACCACTAGATCGACAGGAGCGCCTCCGACGTGGTCGAGCCGCAGGTCCCGGAGGTTGGTTTTTTCGTGGACCCGGACATGTGGATTGCCTCGTAAGACCGAGGCCAGCTGATCGCTGCCGACGTCGACGGCGATCACCTCCTGGCAGCCGCGTTCCAGCAACACCTGGGTAAACCCACCGGTCGACGCGCCCGCGTCGAGTGCACGTCCAGCCACCTCGAGCTGCAAATCATCAAGCGCACCGATGAGCTTTCGAGCACCTCGCGAGACGTACCGATCGATAGGAGCAGAAATGTCGGCAGACCGCGGCACTCGGTCACCAGGACCGTCGACAACCGCCCCGTCCACCACGACCTCACCTGCGCTGATCATGGTCTGGGCGTGGGTGCGTGATCGGGCCAATCCTCGCCTGACCATCTCACGATCAAGGCGGTCGGTCATTGCTCAGGCCGGCTCAGCCTGGTTGAACTGATCCTCATCTGGCGGATCCAATGCCTCGTGCAATACGGCATGGGCTTGTGCCAGCCGGTCGTGATGATCGGCAACCGGAGCCGAAGCCAGCTCGGCTAATCCGGCCAGCGCGTCGTCTATTGCGGGATTACCGGTTTGCGGCGGACTGATCGCCGGATCGGCGTCCTCGGGCTCGCCGCGACTATCCTCGGTCACTTCTCGCTCGACTGCCCGCCGCGCTTAACAGTCGCCGCTGTCTTGCGAGCCGGCTTTCGGCCGGCAGGCCTCGCCGCCGTCCCCTTCTTCGTCGAAGTCATCGTCGCGGCCGATTTGCGGGCGGGCGCCTTCTTTGCCCCGACATTCTTCGCACTCACATTTTTCGCAGCCACATTCTTCGGCCCTGCCTTGTTTTCCCCCGCCTTCTTGGTGGCTGCCTTTGTCGCCGGCGCAGCGCGGGCCACAAAGGCCTCGTCCAGTTGGACTCGCAACGAAGCGACCTCGTCGCGCAATGCCTGGACCTCTTCGGCACGCGCGAAGCCGAGCCGACCCGCAGCCTTGTCGACCTCCGCGGTCACGTAGTGCTGCAAGAGCTCGCGATTAGTGCGGCTGGCGTTCATGATCTCTTCTGCCAACTTGGTGACGCGCTCGCTCGCCTCTACAGCGACATCTTCCAGGCCGGCTTGCTTGAACAACGCCCGAGCCGTGGCTGACGCCTTAGCCTGGGTGCTCTTGGTGACACCGGTCACCATGTTGATGTAGGTCTGAAATGCCTCAGTCACGATGGACGCCTTTCTACCCTCTGATGCCGGCGGGTGGCACGGAACTGCACCGCCACGCTACCGCAGCGCCACCCAGGGTGATCATTCCTGGCGAAGCTGCCGCAACGCATCGCGTGAGTCGATGACCAAGCCATGATCAGCAGCCCACCATGCGGCATGCACCATGGCCCAGATCGCCTCAACCTCGCTCGATCCGTTTTCCTGGATGACGAGCCGGCCGTCGACAATAGACACACGGGCACGACCACAGCGGAACTCGTCGCGGCTCTGGCTAACAGCCAGCGCCGGACGCAACAGCGCTCGGAGATCCTGCCCGACGAAGGTCGGTCGCTCCCGCGGTGCGGCGTTGAGCAGCTCCTCGGCACTATGGGAGCCCGAGAGCACCAGCATGCTGTCCAGACCGGCGTTGACCGCCCCCGCGATGTCGGTATCGAGCCGATCCCCGACGAACAGCGGGTGGTGGGCGCCTAATCGGCTGACCGTGTCGTCAAGGAGCGGCCGAAAGGGCTTACCAGCCACCTCCGGCTCCGCCGCGACAGCCATCCGGACGGCAGCCACCGCAGCACCATTCCCCGGAACCAGTCCACGATCGGTTGGGCGGGTCGGATCGATGTTCGTCGCGACCCAGTGCGCCCCGTGATGGATGGCGATCGCCGCCTCGTTGAGCTCCTGCCACGTCAGCTCGAACCCATAGCCCTGCATCACCGCCACCGGGTTGTCCTCCGCGGAATGCACCGGCACCAGGCCTGCCTCGCTGAGGGCCACCGTAACTCCTTCGCCGCCGACAGCGAGGACTCTGACGCCGGGCCCGAAACGGTCGATCAACAGATGCGCGGCTGCCTGTGCGGAGGTGACGACATCCGCAGCGGTCGCCGAGATGCCTAGCTCCACGAGATGATCAGCGACCGCGACGGGCGGGCGGGCCGCGTTATTGGTTACGAAACCGATCTTGGTGCCACGATTGTGGAGGGCTGCGATGCCTTCCGCCGCGCCCGGTACGGCAACCGGACCAAGGTAGACGACACCATCAAGATCGAACAGCACCGCATCGTAGCAGTCGATGATCACCTCGCCCGCGCTCACGGGCTCTGCGGCTGCGCGCCGTCAACGTCAGCGTCATCCTCGTCGTTGTAGTCGATCACCATTCCGTCGAGCTCGTCGACTCGTTGTTGCGCATCAGTTTCCTGATCATGATCGAGCTTGGCTGCTGCGACAAACCACTGATGTGCCTCGGAATCCTTGCCGGCATACAGCAATGCGTCAGCGTAGGCGTAGCGAAGCCTAGCCACGGCAAGGGCTGGCGCGGCCTCTGGGCGTACGGAAACCGCACGCTCCAGAATCCGTAGCGCCTCGTCATCTTGGCCTAGGTCGCGTCGCGCGCCCGCCTCGACAATGATCATCTCGACGCGCAGCGCGGGCTCCAGCCTGACCCGCTCGGCCTCGCGCGCGAGCTTCAAAGCATTGTGCGGGCGACCGAGCGCGCGTTCGCAATCAGCCATCACCGGCAGATAGTCCTGCGTCCCAGTCATCCGCCGCAGCGCGCGAAACTCACTCAGTGCAACGTCATAGTGGCCGGCCGCGTACGCGGTCTCTGCTGCCGCCTCGCGGACGATGGGCAGCCGGGCGGCTCGGCGTCGGGCTGCTTCGGCGTGGGCGTACGCCAGCTCAGGATCCTCATCCACCAGCCGACCAGCTGCCACCAAATGCGCCGCGACGATATCGGCAAGCTCCTTCGGCAGCCCCCGCAGTTCGGCGCGCACCGACGCGTGCAAAGACCGGGTATCCACATCCTCCGGAACAGGCGGCTCATTCGTTCGACGGGACAAGCCGGGTCGAGCAGCCGCAGCCGGCCGCCCGGAACGGCCCGCTGTCCGGCGCTGTGTATCAGCGCGACCTTGCGACCGCTGCTGCTGTTGAGGACGTTCCGAACTCTGCCGGCGTCCAGCTGACGCCTCACGTCCCGGGCGATCGGACCGCCTCTGCTCTGCCACGCGTTAATCCTGTCACCTCGTGCGGTCGAGCCCATGCACACCAGCGGCTCAGGCGCCTGAGCCCTACGCCGCGATGACAACCTCAGGGCCGGCTGCGGCGAGCTCGCTGACGATCTCGATGTTCGCCGCAGCATCGGTGATCACTAGGTCCACCTCGTTGATGCCGGCAAAGGAACAGAAGGAGTTTCGGCCGATTCTTCCGGAGATCACCGGTACGACGCGCCGTCGTGCGGACAGCAGCATGGCGCGCTTGGTGGCAGCTTCCTCCGGGTTGGTCGTCGTCAAGCCATGTGTCGGCGTCATGCCATTGACACCGATGATTGCAAGATCAACAGTCAAGGTGCTGAGCCGTCGGCCGGTCCATGCGTCGACGGCAGCTGAGGTGAGGCCTCTGATCGTTCCCGGGAGCGTGAAGATGCGCAGGTTGTCGTAGTCAGCCAGATATCGAGCGGCCGGCAGGTTGTTCGTCACCACGGCAAGCGCGCGATCCTTCGGCATCGCCTGAGCGCAGACCAAGGTGAGAGAACCGGAATCGAGCACCACCACACCGTCCTCGGGGAGCTCATCAGCAACCCTGCGCGCGATCACGAGCTTGTCGTTGAACTGCTCCGCGTGCCGCGCCGCCAACGCCTGCTCGAACGGTGTCGAATCCAGCAGCTCGGCACCACCCCTGATCCTGCGAAGCACACCACGTCGTTCCAGCACATCAAGATCACGGCGCACCGTCTCGGTGGTGACTTTCAGCTGCTCACTGATTTGCGTCACGCTGGCGCGGCGGCCATCGTGCTGGATCAACAGATCGGTGATCGCCCGCTGTCGCTCGGGCGGATACATCGTCATAGCTGCCTTTCTGGGCACATTCTCACACGGATGACCGAACGGTCGCGTCAGCAACCGGGATGTGCAAAAGGGCAGCAGAGGCGCGAGCCCAGGAACATCGGACACTAGATCTGCCCGCTGGAGCTGCGCTAGCCTCCGCATAGGAAGAGAATCAAAGATCTTTTGCAGACATTCGGTCAATGCCCGACGAGGTGTAGCTGTGACCTTCGTACGCCGCCCAAATGCGGAGGCGGTAATGCGTGCCATTGTTCCTGGGAAGCCGGGAGACTCCTCGCTGACCGAGTTGCAGACACCATGACCGTGCAGCATGCACAGGCCGCAGCTCGCTACCAAGCGATCGGAGATCTGCTCGCCGCGGATGGACGCGTGGATGTTGTCGATATCGCAAATCGCCTCGGCGTCGCCCAAGAGACCATCCGGCGCGACCTCCGCGCGCTGGAAGGCGCGGGAAAGCTGCAGCGGGTGCACGGCGGCGCAGTCCGGATCGCGGCCGGCCCGCTCATTCTGCTCAACAATCAGCCGCCTACCGCCCAGGACGATCTTGCGCTCGCCGCTCGGGTCTGGGAGGTGTTACCGCGGCAAGGCACGATCCTGCTCGGTACCGGCAGTCTGACGCTCGCCCTGGCGCACGTCATGGTGGGCTCCCAGCCCGATGCCCACGGGCTGACCATTGCCACCAATTCTCTGGATGCAGCCATCGTCTTGTCCCGAGCCAGCCGGCTGGAGGTCTACAACATCGGCGGGACGGTTTCGCCGGTGACCCGGGCCCAAGAAGGCGACTGGGCGGTCAATGAAATGGAGCGATTGCATGTCGATGTCAGCGTGGTGTGCCCAGCGGGCATCAGCGTCGACCGCGGGCTCACCGAGGCCACGTCAGCTGCGGCCGCGGCGTCTCAGGCGGAGGTCGCATCTGGAGACCAGGTGATTGCGCTGGCGGGTCCTGACAGCCTCGGCGTGTCAGCCTTCGTCCAGTTCGCCTCTCTTGATCAAATCGATTCTCTTGCCGTCGCCGGCTCGCCCAGTCAAGCCGCATTGCAGCCTTTCCTGGAGCGCGGTATCACCATCATCGTCGGAGGGAGCTCATGACACTCGTCGCCGGAGTCGATTCCTCGACCCAATCAGTCAAGATCGTTGTCTGTGATCTTGGAACCGGATCGGTCGTCCGCAGCGCTCGCGCCTCGCACCCAGACGCTACCGAGGTGTCGGCATCGGCCTGGCTCGCGGCCTATCAAGAAGCCGCGGCCGATCCAGCGCTCTTGGACGGGGTTGCGGCCCTGGCGGTTGGCGGCCAGCAGCACGGCATGGTCACCCTTGATGAGGACGGCGAGTTGGTCCGCGACGCCTTGTTGTGGAACGACAATCGGTCTGCGCCGGATGCGAGCGATCTCATTGCCGAGCTGGGTGGCGCCACGGCATGGGCCGACGCGGTCGGCTCGGTGCCGGTCGCCTCGATGACCGTCTCGAAGATCAGATGGCTCGCTCGGGCAGAACCGGAAAATGCCGCGCGAACGACAACAGTGGTCCTGCCGCATGACTGGTTGAGCTGGCAGATCGGGGGTCGAAGCTTTGCCCCGACGACGGACCGTGGAGACGCATCGGGCACCTGCTATTACGACGCGACAGCGGACCGCTATCGAGAAGATCTTGTCCAGCTAGCCCTGGGTCATGACCTAGAGCTGCCCCGGGTTGCGGCTCCCAACGAGGTAATCGGTCACACCCCGAGCGGGGTCGCGATCGCACCCGGCACCGGTGACAATATGGCGGGCGGTTTGGGCCTTGGCGTGACCAGCGGCGCGGCCGTCGTCTCATTAGGCACCAGTGGGACCGCCTTCACGAAGAGTAGTCAGCAAACCCATGAGCCAACTGGCACTGTCGCCGGCTTCGCCGATGCGACCGGTGAATTCCTTCCGTTGGTCTGCACGCTCAACGGGGCTCGGAATCTCGTCGCGGCCGCACAAGTCCTCGGAGTGACGCTGGCGGAGCTCAGTGAGCTCGCGTTGACCGCCGAGCCCGGTAGCCAAGGAGTCATCTTTGTGCCCTACCTCGAGGGTGAGCGGACACCACCCCTGCCAGACGCGCGAGGCCAGCTCCTCGGACTCACGCTGGCCAATATGACCGCCGCGAACATCGCACGCGCGACCGTCGAGGGCGTGCTGTGGAGCCTTGCCTACGGTGTCGAGGTGTTGCGGGAACAGACCGGCGAGATCTCTTCGATCACTCTGACCGGAGGCGCATCCCAATCTGAGGCCGTACGACGGATCGCGCCGGCGGTCTTCGGTATGCCCATTGTGGTCACTGACACCTTCGAAAGCGTGGCCGTCGGTGCCGCCCGGCAGGCGGCCTGGGCGGTGACGGGCACGCTGCCCGACTGGCCGGTACCTGTGATCAGTCAGCATGAGCCGACATCAGCTGATCAACGCGCGGCTTCGGAGATTATGGATCGCTACCGTTCGGTGCTCGCGGCGCATTTCGGCGTGTGACCGAGGCTGGCTACGACCGTGGTGCCTTGCAACTCGTCCGCAACCTGTCTGGCGGCATTACGGATATGTCTGGCGGCATTACGGGGTATCGATCTCGGCAATAGCACCAGCGCTAATAAACACGTCAGGGCCGGTCATGAATGACCGACCCTGACGTGTTATATGTCCGGCGACGTCCTAGTCTCCCACA
>Ga0307321_1000083_pt1 | contig 13604 bp, 15 predicted proteins | sample ER_DNA_379_FD_194499 | JGI IMG/M metagenome (GOLD analysis project Ga0307321, IMG submission 194499) | Bulk soil microbial communities from the East River watershed near Crested Butte, Colorado, United States - ER_DNA_379 | ecosystem: Environmental > Terrestrial > Soil > Floodplain | place: USA... | reverse complement strand
TTGGCCTGTCTCTGTATGTTTCTCTGTGTGTCTGTCGATTTCTAGCATCGGTCAATATGTGGCCTAGCTCGTGAATCGCTGTGAACTCGCTCGAATCCAGCCAGGTCCCAGCTTGTCGCGTCGCATCCGGCGACCCCGTCGGGAACGGGCTGCGCCACAGCTGCGCCACAACTGTGCCTCAAATTTGGAAATTTTCGCTAAGTCCGAAAATCGCTCGCCCTGCCGCCTCAACGATACTGGCCGGTCTATATAAGCCCTCCCCGTCGAGGTAGGTTTCATCATTTTATCTCTATACAGAAAACATGACGCGCGACACAACTGTTTCCCCGTTCTTCAACAACCTCTCGTTCAACTTGCATGTGGAAGTTGATAAGGTTGCTGGTGACCGGGAAGCTTACGATATGTGGTATGGAGAGGCCGGGTACCAGGAATACGAAGCCCCAGAAGTCCCCGTTCATGTTGATATGGACTCGTTGGGGGTGTATGAGACTGACCCGGACCGTATCCGTCCTCTCACTGAGGAAGAGCTCGATTCAGTCGCATGCGATGCCCCGGAGATAACCCTCACCCTGGACCATCGGTATGAAAGCAGCTGCAGGACCACTTTCCGCGCCGAAAATCACAGGAACTTCTCCGTGAGAGAATTGGTCAAGGTCGTGGAAAAGTTTGAGCAAGATTGGAGAGGCTGCAATGGAGAGGATGCGGACGCTCATCACATCTACTTTGAAGGGTTCGAAGGCGGCGAGAACGGTGTGTTCTCGATCTTTTGGGGTTCGTGAAATGGGCTCATTTTTGTATGGTAATGACACTGAAGTCTGTCCGTCATTCTTGCACTTTGCTTGCCTGCTCACAGATACTGTCCATTCTCTCAGTCATTCCTTGCTGGATGTTTTCGGGAAAAGTCTCCCATGATCCAGTTGGTTGCGCACGTAACCAATTCAACATGTGCTCCAAATCATTGAGCAGGGTGGAATCATTGTCTTCGCCTGTCAGTTGGTCATCGCATTCCGGAGTCGTGCTCATGTTTACAATTGTGGCAGAAAATATTGGTTACTGGCAATGGGTCCCTTACCAACCGAGATTTTGCTTCTGATAGGTAAATCTGCCCAGTGTTGCGATCGCCGTCGTCTGAGTCAGACATGCAAGACCTTATACCGCATGCTACGTCGGGAATGGTGTATTCATCAGATGGATTCTTTCACGTCACCCACCTCATCATGGCAACTACCAGCAAGATGTACCCTTAGAAGACCCGGTGGATGGTGAGCAGCGTCCCCGAAATTTCAAGCAGGACTGAGCACGTCACGGTCGAATAAGCAATTGTACTAGGAGGGACTGGGTTGGCGTGCGTCGTCTCGATCACAATGTTTGTGTTTGCCGCCCCCACGAGAGACATTCCACTGGCCCAGTTGCCCTCGTTGTCGGAAGTGTAGTTCAGCCCAAACCTAAATGAATTCGTGTAGAAATTGTTCTGCAGATAGATCGTACTATCGAGCGTATGAATGCTTCCCGTATCGCTGAGGAATGTAATGAGAGCAGTCTCAGGATCATCTGCCCCGTTGTGGTTGAAAGTCCGTGTGGATGGATTGGTCACATCTGCCGCTGTAATCGACCATGTGCGGAGTCCCGCATCATGCCAGCGCAACATCTTGTCGTTCGCAGGCGTATTGTATGCAGGCGTATCATAGAACGCGGTCGTCACGGAATCGACTGAGCTGTAACTTCCGACTGGGCAGTTGATGAGCATGTTGGTCGTATTGAGGCCCGCAGTCCTAAAGCCGCGGATTTCCGTCAGGGGCACGTACAAGCTCCTGCCGGCGGCGACCGCCCCACTTAAAGCAAGCGTGAAAGAAACGTCAGGCACCACGGCACACCAACGTACGTAGGGATTTTCAATGCTGAACGAAGGGACGGCAGTTGTAAAGAATGAGGTACTAGGAGCTAGCGTGAACACGAGCTCAATTCCTCCGGGGAGGCATGGCAACGGGATGGCACTTGTCTGTGTCCAGAGACTTGTGAAAATTTGCATACAGAATTTCCTCGTTGCTCCGCCGGCGAATGCGTCTGTTTTTCCGAACGACTCCGTCAACGACAGCCATCTTTGCTTGTCAGGACGTATCGTGGCGAGATAGAGACCGAGCTGGTCGGCATACTCGAAAGACTCAATGATAGTTGCACCTGAACGGACAGTCACGCGGGAGAATGCAGCAGAGACCCCTTGGTAGGAATTCCTCGTAGCGGTTAGCGCTGCACCAGTGAGAGGCGCCCCGGCAGCATCGCGGACGGTCATGTTGAAGGTGAGAAAACTTTGATGGCAACGAAGGTATTGCGAATTGGAACTGAAATTAAAAATCAAATCACTATTGCCATTGGAAGTAAAACTGGTCGCCGTACTGGCGTTGCTAGGGGTGGATTGTACCCACGTTTCCATATTTCCGGTGATTCCAGAAGGGGAAACATAGGGGTATTTATATGATAATATCTGGCTCGTCATGACCTACTTATACGCATGAGAGAAAATAAATCAATCCAAGACCCCTGCGAGCCAGTCTTCTTGTTCAACTTCGTACTTGGGGGCGGCTCTGGCCCTGCCTCTGGCTGGCACGGGCTCTTCATCATCATCTGACGAGATGTCTTGGACTTTCTTCTTCCTCGGTTTGGCCGGCGGCTTCTTGTTCGTTTTGGTGCCCGTCGCAGCTTTCTTACCTCCTTTGGCACCTTTGGCGCTTGGTTGCTCGTCTGCATCGTCCTTCTTAACTTTTGCCTGCTCTTTTTTCCAGGCGCGGTATTCCGAGAGTTCTTTCTCCAGTTCCCGCCGCGCGATCACTTCGTCCGCCAGCTTTTCAGCTTCCTCTCGTGCGCGACGTTTGACTTCCTCTTCAATGCGTTCCTCTGCCTTGCCCCTCTTGTCTTTCGAATATTTCTTCGCTTCCAGGTTGGCTTTCCGTGCTGCTCGTGCTTTTTCCAGATTGGCGAGCTTCTGATCAGTCATAACCGCACGACCGCTCTTCTTCTCTTTCGTCGTTGACTCGGTAGGTTCAACAACTTTCGTAACATGGGGAGAAGAGTTGCCATTTTCTGAGTCGCTCATGTACAGTTATTGAATTGGATTGAGAATATTTTTGTTGTGTGATTGCAAACATGGAAGTCGGAGGGAAACTTGAAATCATTTCTTACCAGAGTTACGACCCACTGGTCACTCGTGTCCGTCTGACTGAAGGAGCCGTGGAGAAAGGTCACTACCTACCCGATCTCGGTGTGGTGGAACAGATCTGGAGAAAGACGGATGAGGGTTACCAGGAAATCAACGACGCGTCCGGACAGGGCGATTACGTAATCCGGACTCACGTGAGCGAGAAAGGGTTCATCCGGTTGAAACCCGCTTTGCAATTCAACATTCTGAAACAACTAACGGACCGTGTCCATGCGATCTCTTGCGTGTTGACAGAGACTTACTCCGAGAAGGAGGGTCTTTCATCCGATGAGGTCAACGAAAAGGTCTTGGCCCATCGCGGGAAAGGGGACGGGGGTAAGTTCAATGAAGAGATCGCTAGCATGCTTGGGCCAGAGAGCCATGGGCCAGAGAGCCATGGGCCAGAGCCACCCAAAGACGCGAAACAGGTGCTGCAAATTCACAATAACGGAACACAGGAAAGTCTCTAATCACATCGCTAATCGTGAGATGGGGAAGGGGGAGGGGTGCAGGAATGACTTATAATCTTTGTGCGTGACGGGTGGGATGGAGGGAACGGTTCGTCAAAGAAGACGAACCTTTTGATGGAATATAGAGTCCCCTCTGCAAAATAAATCAGGTCATCGAGGTGATCAAGGTCTTCCGCGAACTCTTCGTCGTTCGGCTTCAGACTTTTCATTTCCGTCACCGTCTTCAATGCTGAGGAAAAATAGCTGGTCAGGCCCTCCAGACGCTCTTTGAGTTCGTCTGTCATTGTTGTAATCATACACAAAAAATTCGAATCAAGGAGTCCATACCCGATCAAAGCCGACATGAAGAGTCTCATTTGGAGGCTTACTGAAATCGATGTATACAAAGGAGTGAGGATCACCTGTGTTTTCCAGAATGAAGCGCTTCAGAGTCTCTTCATTCACACGAGCGGTGGCAACGTCGTCGCAGAACTTCTTGAGGCTTCTTCGGTTGGTATCCCACAAACTCCACTGCATGGCGTTCGTAATCTGGGTGGACTCCAGGTGAGTGATAGATTGGCAGGCCACAATCAAATTTCCGCCATAATGGCGCAGCTTACTGAAATATTCGTTCATCTGCTGTCGCAACTTTGCGCGGCGGAAGTCATTGCCAGCATCATCCACGATGACGAGGCACTGGTACTCTTTCGGGTGCTTCGGATCGTAGCGCTGCTCCTGCATCTCCACGATGGCAGCAAGCGTTTCATTGTCCACTTTACTGCTGACCATCACATTGTCATATTTGGTTACGGCCTTCCATTTTGGGTCTAAGTGTACCGTCGGCGAGAGAATGCATATAAGGTCCATCGAACGTTTATAGGCGCGGACAAGGGAAATAAGCTGGAGCGTTTTTCCTGATTCGCGGCGACCGAGGCAAATCCAACACACCTTCCCACATTCCGGTAACGGAGACGGTGGATCTTTTGGACACCTCGACGATTTCCATGGGAGGGGTTCAACAGTGAACTTCTTTTCCTGTGCCATTACTATATAGAAGCGGATAAAGAATGGTGTACCAACAATTTATTTTCGATTCAAGTGCATCCGCAGACGCGAATTCTCCGACGTTCAACATCTTCCGAAGCCCCTACGTGGCGAAATTCAAAATTCTCACTGCGCAAGTCCCAACCACATTTCACTCAACCGGAAGACAAAATAACATAGTGGCCATCAGGGAGAACGGGACGGTGAGGTACGTCGTTTTACCCTATGGTGACTTTACGGCGGTTACATTTCCAGGCATGCTGCAAACGGCTCTCGGGGCGGGCTATACCGTCACCTACGACGAAAGCCAAAGGAATGTGAAGATCGAAAACGCTACCGTAGACTTCTCTATTCTGGGTTTGGATGGCGGGAGCACTGCATACTCGCAGCTTGGGGCGAAGCGGGTCGGTGAATCTCCCACGAGCCACACCTTCCAAGGCGGCGTGAGCGACTTTACGGGCACCAGTTCTCTTCTCCTGGTCAGTTCAGAGCTGCTCACCCAAGACGTCATATATTGCGCCAATGCTAGTTTGAACGTCATCGCTCTGGTCGAGCTCCATTCGCCGCAAGGCAGTTACGTGCACTGGGAGAATCCGGCAAATTGGTTGACTATGGGCGCAAACTTATCCTATTGCAAGTTCCGTTTCCTGGATAGCAAGACACTTAACGAAGTTGATTTCCGCGGAGCACCCTTTACGATACAACTAGCTGTGCTCACTGGAGAAGACGATGAAACATTATATTGATACATCCAAACGTAACGCGTCAATTTGGGGTCACGTGGACTGCGGTCTGTTTGTGTGACGGAAACGATTCTCACATGCATCAGAGGGGCTTATAAAGGCAGCCCCGCCCGATGCTTAACCTGGGACATATCCCTCACATTGAACAAAAACATGGGTTGGTCGTCTGAAAGCCTTGTCGCCGCTCTTAACACCGACTCCTGGGACCTTCTCTCAGCTGCTGCTCAAGCTGACTACGGTTTTGCTTTTGCCAAAAATGATGCACACCGCCGGGCTCTGTTCACCGTCTACCGTACCATCCTCCAACACGGTGGTGTCACCCACAAAGACTTTCATCGCCACCTCATGGACGACAGTCTGAATCAATGGGTTGCGATGTTCTTCAAGAAACAATCGTCGGATGGCAAAGAAGAGTACGTCTTCTCCTTCGGCGGAAAGGAGATCAAATGCCCGGGATTCGCTACCTTTCTCGCATATGGTGGAGTGAGGAACCCTTACGTGGGGAATGAATTGGGAAACTGACCGCAGCAAAATTATCCATGTACTATATAAGCAATATGGAACATTCATTTTTTTGCGTTAAATGTCGTGTCAAACGGATCGCGCAAGTGATCAGCAGCAGCTTGATAAAGGGCAAGACGCTTCTCAAGGGTAAGTGTAAAGTCTGCGGAACCAACATGGCGGCGTTCGCGAAGGCTAAGGGAAAATAAATCATGGCGGGGAGTAAATGGAAAGCAGGCTTACAGAAGCGGTGAAGACTTACCTGGACACGGGAGATGAGCTGGAGCGCGACGTCTACGACTTGCAAGGGAGGTTTGATGACTGGCTCATGAACCCGAATCTTGACGGCGAGAGCATGGACTTGGAAGCGAAGTTGATGTGCGACCTCATGAAAGCGGCCAGATCGCTCGCCACCAACCAGAGGACGCTCGCTGATACTTACGGCAGAGACAGGATCTTGCGGCACTTAAGAATCCTGAAGGATGGCGAACGGTCGCCGCGGCCAAAAGATGAGGTTGACGTAGGTCTGTCCCTTGGTGACTGAATGCACGATCTTGCCCTGGAGGGTGATGGCGGACACTATACCGAACCCTGGGAATCTGTCACCGGTTTCCACCGCGCCGTCAATGATGTTGACGCGGAGTACTTTCGGTTCCTCGCATGGGATCCAGTTAGTGCAAGCGGGCTCGATGAATGCCTTACCGTTCGCATATGATTCCCGCATCTCTCTTGTACGTATCATAAACAGCAGAGAATAAACATGCCTCTTGTCAAATGACGAGCAGCACTGAGCAGTTCCGCCCTTTGACAAAAGACGAGGAAGGGATGGTCCACGAGGTATACTATGATGACAGAGGGAAGTTCGGACGGGCTAGGACTTACCAGTTAGTGAAAGCGAAGTTTGGTGATCGGTTCACCGGCTCCCAGAGAGCTGTGATGGCGTGGTTGAAAAAGCAACCCACCCACCAGAAGTTCAACCGTGGTTTGCGGAGGACAGAGGTCAAACCATATGGAAATAAACGTCGTGGTATGCTCTGCGTCGACACCATCGACTTGACCGCGGATGCTTACCGGCAGTGGAAAGCCATCCTTGTGGGTGTCGACGCGTACACAAGGTACCTCTCCGCCGAACCGTTGAAGGATAAGACCAGCGCGGAGACAGCACGAGCGCTGAAGATTCTTGTTAGGAAGCGACCGAAGCAGAGTTTCAGCGTATGTGTGTCAGATAACGGTCCAGAGCTAGTGGGCCCGGAATTCCAACAGGCGTTGAGAGATCTCAACATACCGAAACATGTAACCACCGCTCCGCACAGCCCGTGGGCCAATGGTGTGGCAGAGAGAGCGGTACAGACCGTTGTCCGGATGATCTACCAGAACATGGAAGACAGCGGGGATAAAAACTGGCCCGCCATGTTGGATGCCGTTTGTCGGAACTACAACAGCACCACGCAATCCAGCACCAACCAGATTCCCATGAAGTTGGAAGAGACCGCCGAGGATGCCGAGGAGCATGTCAGCGCCGGCGATTTCATCGCGAAGAAGCTGGGCAAGAGGTACTCCGGAGCGGAAGGTGGAGATCTACCTGTGGGGAGTAAAGTACGCACGAAAGTGATTGACCAGGGGCGGCTATATAAGGCTAATAGACGAGGTTACTTTGGTTCTGAGCTTTTCACCGTGGTGGCAAAAGCGAAGACGAGGTGGAATGAACTACCGACTTACAAATTGCGGCGTGAGAACGGGCAAGTGATTCAACACAACTTTCCGCGCTGGCAGATTCTCTTAGTGAGTTCGGGTGACGGGGATGTACCTGTGAGGAGGCGGGATGCGGATGAAGGACCTGCTAACGTGATCAACTCGGAGGAACCTGCTGAGGAGGATGAAGAGGTACCAAGAAGATCACTCAGACAGCGAGGCGAATATCAAGTTGATTACATCATGGGCAAGAAGAAGCAGGGACGCAAAGTCCTCTGGCACGTGAAATGGGTAGGACACCCGGTGGCCGAAGCGACATGGGAACCGACTTCGAATTTGCGTAACGCAAGAGATGCCATACGGGACTACGAGGCCGGCCGTTGATCATAACAATTCCGACCCGTTGGACTGGTCGTCGGACAATTCAAAGACCGACGTATCGAACACCTGCTCAGCCGGCAGAGGAGAGACCTCCCGGGTGGCGGCGTCGTCCTCATACTCGTCATCTTCATCATCAGCAAGGATGATCTCCGGAGAAGACGAGCGGGAGGAGGAAGCGCGGCTCATGGCGGCTTCAGCAGCTGCCTTTGTCTTAGAGTACTCCGCCTCGGCGTAGGCGGGCACTGCGCGCTTGTTGTAGTTGTTGCTCAGTTGCTCAAGAACGCTGTGGTTCTTACCCTTGGCCTGCTTGTACGGCAGTTCGTACGCCTGCGGGACATTGTCACGCACATTCTGCTCGCAGGTGGCCAAAGTGCGCAACATGCGCGGTGAGAACTTCCCATCTTTGGTTTTGAAGACCTTCCCAAAGTAAGCCGAGAAGGTTTGGCCGTAGTAGTTCTCGCTCTGGCGCAACCAACGACCCTTCTTCTCGCCCATGTTGCAACGGTACGTGTTGCAGAAGACGTGCTTCCGCCCCAGCAATTTCTGCACCCGCACCATCTCCATGAGCATCTCCCAGGTCTCTTCCCTGTCGACGTTGATCAACGTCCTGTAGTCATACTGCGTCCCGGTTTTGTTGGGGCAGTAGAAGATGATCTTTTTGTTTCCCTCGTCAATGTAGACTTGCCCCTTTTTGATGACGGGGTCGTCGACGCGACATTTGGCGAGGTCGTTGCGGAGGACATCATGATTGATGTGGAGGTGTAGCTTCAGCCATTCCTGGCAGGTGAAGATGAGCTGCAGCTGATCTTTGAAGGATTGGTCTCTGTGTCGTTTGAGTCGCGCGTCCTGCGGTTGTGTACGGCGCAGAGTGTCCCAGTAGAACTTCTGGTACTTCGGCCAGACGTCTTCCAGCATGGCGTAGGTGGGGAGCACGCATTGCGCCTTCTGCTGCTCGGTGAGCTCAGGGTCCTTCACGCGGCGGAGGATCTTCGCGGTCTCGTTCCTCCCCCTCGCGGAGGTCATGTACTGGTCGCGAAGCTCCCTGAAGAGCATCATGAGCTCCTGCTTGCTCTTCGCTGCTTTCGCCTCTTTGAGGAAGGACTCATTGCGGAGGTTGTTGTTGAATAGGAGTCGGAAGGCTTCCATCTCCGTCATGTTCTCGAGGAGGCAGTCGATGGCGTCGGGCAGTTTGCCGACCGTTTTCGGCTGCTTCTTTTTCAAGGTTACGCCGTCTTTGCAGAGCTGAGGCACGAGGTACTGTGCTTTCACCTCGTTGGGGTTGCAAAGGTCGTTGAGGACGTCCTTCTCCGCAATCCTCCTGACGTAGCCGATGTACTGGCCGTAGGTGCTGTTTTTGTTGGGAGTGCGGGCGAGGATTTCTTCCGCCTCCTCTAATGTGATTTCGTCCTCCGGTATGTCGGGGACGGGTTCGTCAACCCAATCGTCCCCAGCCTCATGCTTTTGGAGTGCGAAGGCCATTCTCGCGCGAGAACCTTTGTCAGGCAGACCTTTCTGCCGCATGAGGGGGCGGAGCATCCCCTCCGACAATTCGTAGTAGTCGATGGGGTTCTCGTCCTCCTCGTCATCAGAGTCCAAGTTCCTGATGGGTCGTTTGCCTTTGCGGTTACCCCGCGCAAGGGTACGAGGTTCAGAAGGACCTGCATCCTCCATGGGGAAGTCGTGCCCGTCGGCGAAGGGAGGTGGAGAAGATGATGGCTCCCGCTCCACGGCAGGAGGTGACCCATCTGAATCGTATGTGAGGTCGATGTGCCCCGCCTGACATGGGCCAGGTGAATGCTCCTCCTGCGGCGGAGTTGCGCGAGGCTCCCGCTTCACGTCTTCGGAGTCGGAAGTGAGGTCGATCTCCATGGGACCCTCCTGTTTGACCGCGGTATGCGGCCGAGCCTCCTGTTTGACAGGAGGTAGACGCCCCGCAGCCAGCAAAGAGGTGAGCTGTTCCACCTGGGATCTGAGTGCGGCGACGTCGTCAGCCAACGCAGTCCGCCTCTTCTTCTTCTTAGGCGGCGGCGAAGCAGGTTGCCGGCTGCGGAAGTGCTCCTTGAGGAGCTTGTGGAGGTCCTTATCGGTCGCGTCGGCGTCATAGGTTAGCTGTTCCCTGTCTGCCATGGTTGCGTAAACCAAACGACGCAACTCCGAGGCACCGGCTTCGGGAGGGTACTGGACGTTGTTGGAGTCCAACCACTTGACGCTGTCCGCACTGCTGCACCTAATGTTCAACATTCTTTGTGTCTGTTCTCTCGGCTGAGATACTGGGCAATTGTCAGACATGAAACTCGAGTAATATACTGGTGGGCAAGAGAAAGAATCGATGAGCCCGTCCGGCTGGCCAAACGCGGGCAACGGGGAGCTTAGCGGCAGGCGCGGCCTCTAGTCACGTGGCCTGCCATATCTGGCTGCAAACAGTGACCCCATCATGAGTCGACGCGAGCGAATACACACATGGATTCACGTGTGTGTGTGGTGTGTGTATGGTGTGTATGTCCAAATCGGAGCGGTGATATGAAATACACACCACACACACATCACACACATGATTCTCGACTTCAAGACTTTTAAATGACAACTCACTTTTCTCTTTTCTATTCTCTTCTTAAGATGTGAAAATGATGTGTGTATGGTGTGTATGGTGTGTATTTCATATCACCGCGGCCAATTAGAGATACACACTTGCACACACCACACACACATGGCGCCCCAACCGAAAAACCACGTCTACTCCTCCTCGGTGGACTCCGTGAATTCACGGAGGTCGATCGCGTAACAAACACCTTTGTGGCGATCTTTCGAGGCCTTCTCAGGCTTAGGCACGCCGAAAAAAACGAGGAGTTTGTTGAAGTTCTTGGTGAAGTCATGCTCGTCACAGACCATGGCGTTTTTGTTCTTCTCCACCCGCTGGAAGACGTCAAATTCGTCCTGAAGCATTTTGTAGTTGACGCGCGCGTTGATGACGCCTAGGTTGACCTGCTTTGAGTAGCCTGTGAGGATCCGGTGCTCCACGAAAGAATGGAGCGGAGTCTTCCACTGCGCAGCCAGCTCTTTCCTGGCAGCAGTCTCCGGGACCTTGCGCACCTGAAATGCGCTGAGATCCAGGTTCTTCAGGTAGGTGAAGAAGGCGACAGCCACCTCGGGATCGGCAAACACTGCCACCAGCTTCTCGAAATAGTCGAAATCCCCTTTGTACTTGTCCGAAGCCTCCTGCACCGCAAACCGACGAGGCCCGTTCGTTGCGTCCACCTCCACAGCCTTGGCGTTGTTTGAGGCAAACACGTAATTTTGGAAGTCCTCGATGGGGATGGCGTCGAACCCTTTCTTTTCCAACAGCCCTTCCACACTCGTGATGAGAGCCTTCAGAACGGCACTATCCTCTGCGCTTTGCCCCACGGTGACCTCGTCACCGAAAGTGAGAATTTTCGCATGTGAGTGGGCGTTGAACGAGTGGGTGAGATGCTTCCGGCGGTTGATGTAGACGTACTGCTCGCGACCGATGATCTTCCTCCCAAGGAATTCCCAGAACAGGTTTTTCCCGGTGCCTTCCTTCCCGCCGTAAAACAGAGCCACCTCCGTTTTCACCCAAGGTTTCTGAATGATGTGGGCGCACCAACGGAGCTGGTAGTGGTGGAATGCCTCGTCACCGGCAGCTAGAACTTCGCGCATGTGGTGGAGGACGGGTTCAATCTTCGACATGTTGACTTCCTCCGCAGCTTGGAGCGGCCAACCCCTCCACAGATTCATGTACTCCCGACCAAAGTCGCCGTCGTAAGCCGGGTTGAACCGGAGGAACTTGAAGGTGCGGGCTTTCGCGTGTGTGCACCAGAGCGGGAAAAGCGGAACCCGCATTGTTCTCAGCGCCTCGTCCTCTTCCTCCTCCTCATCGTCATTCGTCTCCGCCCCTCCCTTCTCCCCACCGCCTTTCTTCCCTTTCCCTCTGCCTTTCCCTCTGCCTTTCCCTCTGCCTTTCCCTCTGCCTTTCCCCTTCTCCTCCACGATCTCGATGAAGAGATTCTCAAAGGCCTGCCCCATGGCGACCTTTTTGCGTGTCAACCACCCAATGCTCGCGCTCTCCCTGTCGCAGTAGTAGACGTCCTGGAGGCGCACGATTTTGGACCACCAGTTGTTGATGTATTCCACCACCTCGTCCAAACCTCCGCCATTCCGGACGATGCGGTTGATGACCTCTTGGTCAATCTCAGAGGTATCCGTGACCTCCTTGAGCAAACTCTGCACCCGTCCGTCATACATTTGACCAACCCGTTCCACGGAAGATCGGGGCAGCTTCTTCACCAGGCGCCCTTGGCATTCTTCGTACTTCTCGCAGTGGCACTTGTAAGTGACTCGATCACGGGTGACGACAAAGTAACCATGGTTGTTGCTGTGCTCCTTCTTCAGCAGGAGGCAGTACGAGGACTCCATCTTGACAATAGTCTGCCCGTCGGCATAGTCGATGGCTTTCCCGAGATCGCCGGTGCGGAGGGAGAACAGATCGGTGATGATGGCGCGGAGAGGTTGAGCTTCGGGGTCTTCCACTTCCCCATGAAGAACGGTCGCCGGTGTCTTTTTGAACTTCAGAGTCTGCTGGACCTTCGGCATCTCCTCAGAGAAAACCGCGCGCTCGTCCGTTTCCTCAACGTACTGCAGGAGGAACTCATACGGCTCCGCATCCTGGTCGCCATCAAACGGCACGAGGAGTCGCTGATCGTCGGCGCTTTTGTGCTTCCCAAGGCAGTTCATCTTCCTGTTGAGGTCGTAAACCGTCGGGTCCACGAATGGACCGACCGCCATGGCCTCTGCAAAGAACTTCGGATACTGCGAGAGGTCCGGCCGCCAACCTCCGAAGCCCACCTTCATCTCTGGCAAAGTTGCGTAAATGCCGTTGGCAAACAGCCGCAGGCTGACCTTCCACTTCTTCTTCTCCTTGATCCAGGCCGTCTCCCGCCAGGCGCATTTGAGCTCCAGATCCGTGTTGACAAAGCAAGCACGCAGATCTCTGCGCAGCTGCTTGGCCACAGCAAGAACCTCGGCCTCTTCCGGTTTCTCCGGGGTGTAGGTGTCGACGTCGATGAACACGCGGTAAGTGGTGGTCTCGTACGGCAGCTTCGTTTTGTGGAACCATTCACACAGAGTGGGGAAGGCCTCTTGTTGGGCCAGGTACTCGTCGTAGGTCCAGTGGTGGGCGGTTCTCTGGTCGTCCTCAAAATGCTTCATGTTGTTGACGAACCACATGGCGCGTTTGGGACCGAAAAAATTAATTTCTCCGCCATTGGTAGGATCAGACGAACTAGTAGCAACAGGATCACCCATCTCTTTGTCTTTGTCTTTCTGTTCGTACACACACATTCAAGTCTGTCTACGACCAAGAAAATAAAAGCGGGACCTCTGCAAAAGCGGGCAAATTAAGTATTTTGCGGGTTTCAGGGGATTTAGGAGATTTAACGATCCCTCGCGTTCTCTGATGAAAAGGCCGATTAAATGAAAAGGCGAGCTAAGCGAGCTAAGCGAGCTAAGCACACGTGACCGGGGGCTTGCAACGGATGAGCTTGCACCGGATGACCGGATTGACAGCCAGGCTCTCGCCATCCTTCT
>Ga0307321_1000082_pt1 | contig 13623 bp, 13 predicted proteins | sample ER_DNA_379_FD_194499 | JGI IMG/M metagenome (GOLD analysis project Ga0307321, IMG submission 194499) | Bulk soil microbial communities from the East River watershed near Crested Butte, Colorado, United States - ER_DNA_379 | ecosystem: Environmental > Terrestrial > Soil > Floodplain | place: USA... | reverse complement strand
GCCGGTGGGCCCGACGCATACCCCTTCGGGTTCGACGTATGCGGACGCGGCGCGAAACCACCTCTGGGGCCACTTCACCCGCCATTCCGCTTGGGAGACAGAGGGATCCGGTCCGCCGGTCATCGTCCGCGGTGAGGGTCACCGAATCTGGGACGACCGGGGCAAGGAGTACATCGACGGCCTCGCCGGCCTGTTCGTCGTCCAGGTCGGGCACGGCCGCGTCGAGCTCGCCGAGGCGGCGGCCAAGCAGGCCCAGGAGCTCGCCTTCTTCCCGCTCTGGTCGTATGCGCACCCGCGCGCCGTCGAGCTCGCGGAACGGATCGCTGCGTATGCGCCGGGCGACCTCAACCGGGTGTTCTTCACCACGGGGGGCGGTGAGGCGGTCGAGACCGCGTGGAAGCTGGCCAAGCAGTACTTCAAGCTCACCGGGAAACCCACCAAGCACAAGGTCATCAGCCGGTCGGTGGCCTATCACGGGACCCCGCAAGGCGCCTTGTCCATCACCGGCATCCCCGCGGCCAAGGAGATGTTCGAGCCGCTGGTGCCAGGGGCCTTCAAGGTGCCGAACACCAACCACTACCGCGCGCCGGAGCACCTCCGGGACGACGTCAAGGCATTCGGGCAGTGGGCCGCCGACCGGATCGCCGAGGCGATCGAGTTCGAAGGGCCGGACACCGTGGCCGCCGTCTTCCTCGAGCCGGTGCAGAACTCCGGCGGCTGCTTCCCGCCGCCGCCCGGGTACTTCCAGCGGGTCCGCGAGATCTGCGACGAGTACGACGTACTGCTGGTCTCTGACGAGGTGATCTGCGCGTTCGGGCGGATCGGCTCCATGTTCGCCTGTGACGACTTCGGCTATGTACCCGACATCATCACCTGCGCGAAGGGGATGACGAGTGGCTACTCCCCCATCGGCGCGATGATCGCCAGCGACCGGCTGTTCGAGCCGTTCCGGCACGGGACCACGTCGTTCCCGCACGGCTACACGTTCGGCGGGCACCCGGTCTCGTCCGCCGTGGCCATGACCAACCTCGACATCTTCGAGCGCGAGGGCCTCAACGACCATGTGCGCGAGAACGCGCCGGCCTTCCGCACCTCCCTGGAGTCGTTGCTCGACCTGCCGATCGTCGGCGACGTCCGCGGCGAGGGGTACTTCTACGGAATCGAGCTGGTCAAGGACAAGGCGACCCGAGAGACCTTCGACGAGGCGGAGTCGGAACGACTGCTGCGCGGATACCTCTCGAAGGCGCTCTTCGACGCCGGCCTGTACTGCCGGGCCGACGACCGGGGCGACCCCGTGGTGCAGCTGGCGCCGCCGCTGGTCATCGGTCCGCCCGAGTTCGACGAGATCACGTCACGACTGCGGTCGGTCCTCCAAGGGGCCCTGGCTCACGTCTGACGAGAGCTCCCACCCTCCGCCCTCATCCGGTCGAGAGGCCAAGTTTGGTCGTTCTGGAGCCCGTGATAACGACCAAACTTGGCCTCTCGACAGGTAGGGACCGGGGGGCGGGCATACTCGCCGGATGTCCTCCGGCCAGTCACGCGCGTACCCCGACCTGTGGGTCGACCCCGGGGACGACCCCCGCGACCGAGACGAGATCGAGATCGTCGACGAGCGGACGAACCTCCTCGAGTACCTGCGGGTCTACCGGCTCACGCTGCGGATGAAGTGCGAGGGCCTCACGCCCGAGCAGCTCTCGACGCGGTCGGTGCCGCCCTCGACACTGTCGCTGCTCGGACTGGTCCGGCACATGGCCAAGGTCGAGCGCGACTGGTTCCGACGGCGGGCAGCTGGGGAGGACGTGCCCCGGCTCTACTGGTCCGAGGAGGACCGCGACGAGGCGTTCTCGGGGGCGGTGAGCGACGAGTCGGTTGTGGCCGACGCCTTCGCCCAGTGGGAACGCGAGGTGGCGTTCGCCCAGGCGTTCGCCGAGGAGCACACGCACCTCGGTGAGGTTTACCACTACGGCGACGACTCGGTCTCGCTGCGGGAGCTGTTGCTGCACATGGTCGAGGAGTACGCGCGGCACTGCGGTCACGCGGACCTGCTCCGAGAATGCGTCGATGGACGCACCGGCCAGTGACATCATGACCGAATGCCCCAGCACTCTCAGACGATCGAGGTCGACGCGCCTCCCGAGGCCATCTTCGCGATTCTCGACGACGTCACACGCACGCCGGAGTGGCTGAAGCGCTGCACGAGGATCGACAAGCTGTCCGACGGTCCCATCGCCGTCGGCCAGAAGCTCAAGTACCACTACCGGGACGGCGGCCGCACGGGCGTCATGGACGGCGAGGTCGCGCAGTACGAGGCCAACCGCCACCTCGAGAACCGGTTCACCGACAGGATGATGGACGTCTCGGTCGACTTCCGGGCCGAGCCGCTCGGCGCGGACCGCAGCCGGCTCACCCACACGATCACCATCGACACCAAGGGCTTCGGCAAGGTCTTCACGCCGATGATCAACCGGCAGCTGCCGGACCAGACGAGAGGCGCGATGACGAGCCTCAAAGCACTCGCCGAGGGCTGAGTCGGCTCAGCCGCTCTTGAACAGCAGCGCGATGAGGAGGATCGCCGGCACCGAGAGGAAGGTGCTGACGAAGATGGCGTCTCGGGCGAGGTAGGTCGCGCGGCGGTACGTGTTCGCGTAGGTGAAGACGTTCTGGGCCGTCGGCAGCGCTGCCGTGACCGCCGCCACGAAGAGCGCGTGCCCGCGGAGCCCCACCGCCGCGTACCCCACGGCCACCGCCGCCACCGGCTGGAGCAGCAGCTTGAGCGCCACGACGGTCACGACGTGCGGCGTCGAGCCGCCGGCGCCGGGCTTCGGCCCGCGCCGCAGCGAGATCCCGAAGGCGATGAGCATCGCCGGGACGGCCATGTTGCCGACGATCTCGACCGGGCGCATCAGTCGGGTGAGCACGTCCTGGTCGACGAAGGGAACGACCACTGAGAGCAGCACACCGGCGAGAGCGCCGACGGTGATGGGGTTCCGGGTGACGCTCCGGAACCCGTTGCGCAGCGACGGGCGGTGGCCGCCGCGGTCCGCGTCGAGGAGGGCCAGGGCGATGGGCGTGATGATGAGCAGCTGGAGGAGCAGCGTGGGGGCCATCAGGGAGATGTCCCCGAGGACGTACAGCGCGATGGGGATCCCGAGGTTGCCCGCGTTCACGTAGGCGGAGCAGAGGCTCCCGACGACGGCCTCGCCGAGCGGCGGCCGCCAGCGGAGCCGCGCGACGCCCAGGTAGACGGTCACCGTGATGACGACCGAGGCGGCGGAGGCGACCAGGTTCGCGGAGACGATCGCGCTGATCGGGGTCCGCGACATCACGACGAGCAGCAGCGCCGGGGAGGCGACGTAGAACGCGAGCCGGCTCAGGAAGAGCTGCGCGCTGGTCCCGAGCACGCCGAAGTGCGCCAGGAGCCAGCCGAGGGCGACGACGGCGGCGATCGTCGCAAACCCCTCGAGGACGCCGAGCACGACCCGATGCTGTCAGGGGTATGCGCAACGGCCTGCCCCGGTCGGCGGCGGAAGCTTGGGTAGCTTCTTCCTGTGCACATGAAGCTCGAGCTCGTCCCTGTCCCCGTCACCGATGTGGACCGAGCGAAGTCGTTCTACGCGGACCAGCTCGGCTTCACCGTCGACGTCGACATCTCACCGGCGGAGGGCATCCGCATCGTGCAGTTGACTCCCCCGGGGTCCGCGTGCTCGATCGGACTGGGCACCGGGTTGCCCGCCTACGAGGGCCGGCCCGGCTCGGTCAGGAGCCTGCACCTGGTGGTCGCCGACATCGACGAAGCGCGGGCCGAACTCGCGGCTCGCGGCGTGGACATCTCGCCCGCCGAAGACCTCGGTGGCGGGGTCAAGTACGCCGCCTTCGCCGACCCCGACGGCAACACCCTCACCCTGCAGGAGATGCCGTGGCGGACCGGTGAGGCCTTCTGACGCCTTCTGAGGGCTACGGCTGAGCCACTGACGGGAGGCGGATCCGCCTCCCGTCAGCTCGGCTCGGCGGATGACCGCAGCATCGGCGTGAGCTTCTCGAGCACGGTGGCGTCCTCGATCGTCGGCGGTGTGGCGGGGCTGTTCCCGTCGGCGATCTCCCGCATGGTGCGGCGCAGGATCTTTCCCGAGCGCGTCTTGGGCAGCGCCGTGACGATGTCGACCCGGCGCAGCGCCGCCACGGCGCCCACCTCGTCGCGGACCCGCTGGATGAGCTCCCGACGGATCCGATCGCCGTCGGCCTCGACGTCCACACCGGCCTTGACGACGACCAATCCGCGCGGAACCTGCCCCTTGAGCTCGTCGGCCACCCCGATGATGGCGCACTCGGCCACGTCGTGGTGACCCGCCAGCGCCGCCTCCATCGACCCGGTCGACAGCCGGTGCCCGGCGACGTTGAGGACGTCGTCGGTGCGGCCCATGACGTAGAGGTACCCGTCCTCGTCGAGGTACCCGCCGTCGCCGGTCAGGTAGTAGCCCTCGAACGCCGACAGGTACGACGAGACGTACCGGTCGTCGTCGCCCCACAGGGTTGGCAGCGTCCCCGGGGGCATCGGCAGCTTGAGGCAGATCGCCCCCTCGACGCCAGGCTCGACCGGCGAACCGTGCTCGTCGAGGACCGCCACCGCGTACCCCGGCATCGGCACGGAGGGAGAGCCCGACTTGATCGGCAGCGTCTCGATCCCGCGTGGGTTGGCCGCGACCGGCCAGCCCGTCTCGGTCTGCCACCAGTTGTCGATGACGGGGATGCCGAGCCGGTCGGTGGCCCACTCCCAGGTATCGGGGTCGAGTCGCTCCCCTGCGAGGAACAGCGTGCGAAGCGACGAGTGGTCGTAGTCGCCGACCTTCCCACCGGCCGCGTCCTCCCGCTTGATGGCCCGGTATGCGGTGGGTGCGGTGAACATGGCGACCGCGCCGTACTCGGAGATGATCCGCAGGAACGCGCCGGCGTCGGGCGTGCCGACCGGCTTGCCCTCGTAGAGGACGGACGTGCAGCCGGTGAGCAGCGGCGCATACACGATGTAGGAGTGGCCGACGACCCACCCGACGTCGCTGGCCGTGAACCACGTCTCCCCCGGCTGGACGCCGTAGACGTTCTCCAGCGACCAGCGCAGGGCGACGGCGTGGCCGCCGTTGTCGCGGACGACGCCCTTCGGCTTTCCCGTCGTCCCGGACGTGTAGAGGATGTAAAGCGGGTCGGTCGCGGCCACCTCGACGCAGTCGGCGCCGGCGTCGGCGGCGGGCGACGAGATGAAGTCGGCCCAGTCGACGTCGCCCTCCTTGAGCTCGGCCCAGGCCTGCTCGCGCTGGAGGACCACGCAGACGTCCGGACGGTGGGTGGTCCGCGCGCCGGCGGCCTCGATGATCGGTTTGTACTCGACGACGCGGGTCGGCTCCACTCCGCAGGACGCGGTGAGGACCACCTTCGGCCGGGCATCGTCGATGCGAGCCGCCAGCTCCGCGGGGGCGAACCCCCCGAAGACCACCGAGTGGATGGCCCCGATCCGCGCGCACGCCAGCATGGCCACGACCGCCTCGGGGACCATCGGCATGTAGATCACCACCCGGTCGCCCTTCCCGACCCCCGCGCCGGCCAGAGCCCCGGCGAGGCGGCGCACGTCGGCGAGCAGCTCCGCGTACGTGATCGACCGCTTCGTGCCGGTGACCGGCGAGTCGTAGTGGATCGCCACCTGGTCGGCCCGGCCGCCCTCGACGTGGCGGTCGAGCGCGTTGTAGCAGGTGTTCAGCGTCGCGCCAGGAAACCACCGGTAGAACGGTGGTCGCGAGTCGTCGAGGACGCGGTCGGGTGGCGTGATCCAGTCGATGTCCTTCGCGGCCTCGCTCCAGAACCCCTGCGGGTCCTCCATGCTGCGGGCGTAGGTTCTCGCATAGGCGCCGTCGCTCATGGCTCCGACCCTAGCCGGGTCACTAGGCCGCCGTGCGCTCCCGCAGGTAGGTGCGACCGAGCTCGGTGGCCCGGCGATGGGCCTCCATGCGCCGGCGGTCCGCCTCGGCCACAGCCAGGTTCGGCCGAAACTCGACGCTGGTGACATCGGTGATGCCCGACCAATTCAGCCAGTCCTCCAGGAACGTGGACTGGAAGTCCGAGCCGAACGACGAGGGCCGTCCCACGCCGTAGACCGCGCTGGTGTAGGCCACCACCGCTCGCCGGCCGGTGAGCAGCCCGGAGTATCCGCGATCCGGATCGAAGGCGAAGACCATCCCCGGCTGGCTCACGACGTCGACGAGCTGCTTGAGGATGTAGGGAACCCCGGCGTTCCACATCGGGACCGAGAAGAGGTAGGCGTCCGCCGCGGCGAACCGGTCGAAGGTGCGCCGAACCGCGTCCCACGCCTCGCCGGCAGCACCGGTCGGCTCCTGGCCCGCGAAGACGGTCATCTTCGCCCGGGCGTAATCGGGACCGAATTGGGGCAGCGTGCCGTCCCAGAGATCCCAGTGCTGGACCTCGACATCCGGCCGCGTCTCGGCGAGCCCGGCCAAGAAGGCGCCGGCGAGAGCGATCGACTCGGAAAGGTCGCCGCGCGGCGAAGCGGAGATGTGCAGCAGTTTCGTCATACATCAGTTCCTTTGTGTGTGTGCGCACACACTTTACCGTTATGTGCGCCGGCACGCAACTGCTTAGTCTTGAGTCCATGCCCGCCTCTCGGAGACATCTCACCGCTGACGTCTGGGGCAGCCTGCTGCGTACCCAGGCCCGCGTCGTCCCCCTGATCGATGCGCAGCTTCGAGCAATCGGCGTGTCGCTGGCGTTCTACGACGTCCTGCTCGAGCTGCAAGCGGCCTCGGGTGGTCGGCTGACCATGAGCGACCTGGGTATGCGGGTGGTTCTGAGCCGCAGCCGTGTCAGCCGCGTGGTGGACGACATGGTCGCCGTCGGCCTCGTCCGTCGGGAGACGAACCCGGAGGACGCCCGGTCGGCCTACGCGGTCATCACGTCGTCGGGGCGCAACGCCTTCCGCCGGACGGCACCCACGTACCTCGACCTCATCGAGCAGCACGTCGCCTGCGACCTCACGAATCAGGAGCTGGTGGTGCTCTCGCGGCTGTTGGAGCGGATCGCCACGGCCCCGGACGGTGAGCGGAAGTGACAGGATCCTGCGCGTGGAGATCGAGTCGACCCGCCAGCTGACCGAGTGGCTCGACGCCGGCCGGTCGCTGTGCGGGGTGCGTCTGCAGGACATCGACCTTCGGTCGGTCGAGTCCCGACTGCTCGGCCTGACACAGCTGCGGGACCTTGTCGTCCTCGGCGGACAGGTCTCCAACGAGCTGCTCGTCCACCTCCAAGTACACGGCGCCGTCGTGTTCCCGGCCGGTCCGGACACCCCGGTCGACGTGTTCCGGGCGCACCTCTACACGGGACACGAGCTGTACGCCGGGCTGGACGGCCAGGGAGGATATGCCGCGACGGTCGACTCGCGGGCGTACGAGTGGGGCCGCGACATGCGGATAGCGGGCGACGCATACGCCTCACTCCTCAAGGCGATCCACGACGACTCGATCACCGACGCCCTCGACGAGTGGGTCACGGGACGACGGATCGTCGGCATCATGGGCGGACACGCCCAGCCGCGAGGCACGGGTGGGTACGCGGCCGCGGCACGGCTCGGGCACACGCTCGCCTCGGCCGGGCTGGTCGTGGCGACCGGCGGTGGGCCTGGAGCGATGGAGGCGGCCAACCTCGGCGCCGTCGCGCCTACTCCGGAGATGCTCGACGAGGCCCTCGTGCGATTGCGGCCGGTCCCCACCTTCGTGCCCGACGTGCAGGCCTGGGCTCAGGTGGCCTTCGAGGTCCTCGACTCCTTCGGACCGAGGGCCCGGCCGGAGCCGGGCTCGGCGGCACCAAGGGTGCCGTCGGGAACGCCGGCTGACGCGGTGCGGTCGCTCGGCGTGCCCACCTGGTTCTACGGCCACGAGCCGCCCAACGTGTTCGCCGAGGGGATCGCGAAGTACTTCTCCAACGCGGTGCGCGAGGATGGGCTGCTGGCCCGGTCGAACGCCGGAGTGCTGGTCATGCCCGGCGCAGCCGGCACCGTGCAGGAGATCTTTCAGCTGGCGACCCGGCTCTACTACGCCGGGCCGGACGTCACTCCCCCGCCGCTGGTCCTCATCGGGGTCGACCACTGGGTGGACACCCTGCCGGTGTGGCCGCTGCTGCGCGCCTTGGGGCAGGGTCGCGGCATGGCCGACCGGCTTCACCTCGTCGACGACGCCCAGGAGGCAGCGGCGATCGTCTCGTGACGCCCGTTTCGGTCAGCCCACCGCGACCCGCGCCGCGACGAACGCCTCGACGCACCGACGTACGTCCGCCTCGGAGTGCGCCGCGGACAGCTGGGCGCGGATGCGAGCCCGCCCTCGTGGCACGACCGGGAAGGAGAAGGCCACCACGTAGACGCCCTCGGCGAGCATGTGCTCCGCGATCCGGGTCGCCCGCAGCGCCCCGTCCTCGCCGGGGAACATCACCGGCGTGATGGGGTGACTGCCCGGTAGCAGGTCGAACCCGGCCTCCTCCATGAGCTTGCGAAAGTCGATCGTGTTGCGCTCGAGGCTTTTTCGCAGGTCGCCGGCTTGCTGGGCCAGGTCGAGAGCGGCCAGCGAGCCAGCAACGACGACCGGGGCGACCGAGTTCGAGAAGAGGTACGGCCGCGACCGCTGCCGCAGCAGGTCGACGACCTCGCGGTGTGACGCGACGTACCCGCCGGACGCCCCGCCGAGGGCCTTGCCCAGCGTGCCGGTGAGAATGTCGACGCGGTCCTGGACGCCGAAGAGCTCCGGCGTTCCCCGACCGCCGGGACCGACGAACCCGACCGCGTGGGAGTCGTCGACGAGGACCATGGCCCCGTGCGACTCGGCGAGCTCGCAGATCCGGTCCAGCGGCGCATACGAGCCGTCCATCGAGAAGACCCCGTCGGTGACGACGACGACTCGGCGGGCGCCGGCCGCCGCCTCCAGCTGGGCGGCGAGATCGCCCATGTCGGCGTTGCGGTACCGCAGCCGCCGAGCGCGGCTGAGCCGGATGCCGTCGATCAACGAGGCGTGGTTCAGCTCGTCGGAGACAATGGCGTCGTCAGGGCCGAAGAGGGTTTCGAAGATCCCCCCGTTGGCGTCGAAGCACGACGAGTAGAGGATCGCCGCCTCCGTGCCGAGGAAACTCGCGAGGCGGCCTTCGAGGTCGGTGTGGAGCGTCTGCGTCCCGCAGATGAACCGCACCGAGGCCATGCCGAATCCCCACTCCTCCAGGGCGGTCATGGCGGCGGCGACCACTCGCGGGTCGTCGGCGAGCCCGAGGTAGTTGTTCGCGCAGAAGTTCAGGGCGTCGGCGTGCTGCGTGGTGATGCGCGCGGACTGCGGCGACGTGAGCCGACGTTCGTGCTTCCACAGCCCCGCGTCCCGGATCTCTTGCAGAGTTCGAGCGAGGTCGTCCCGCATCGCGGTGTCCATGGCATGGACCGTACGGTGGCGGGGTGCCGTTGACCCAGCAGGAGTGCACCGCCGCCATCGCCGAGCACAGCGCCGGGTTCGCCGACGCCGCAACGGGCAACCTCGACGCCGAGGTCGAGTTCTGCCCGGGATGGACCGTCCGGGATGCCGTCCACCATCTGACCCGGGTGCACTGGTTCTGGGCGACGATCGTCGAGGAGGGCCTGACCGAGCGACCAGACCACCTCGAGGAACCGGACAAGGCCACTGACGAAACGGCGGTCGAGGTGTTCCGCACCGGCGCCGACCGGTTGGTCCGGGTGCTCGGCGCCGCCGACCCGGCAGCGCCGGCCTGGACGTGGGCGCCCGCTCAGCAGGACGCCGGCTTCGTGATCCGGCACCAGGTCCAGGAGGCCGTCGGTCATCACTGGGACGTCGCCCGCGCGGCCGGTCGGGCCATCCATATCTCAGCAGAGGTGGGCGCCGACTCGGTCGACGAGTTCCTCAACTTCTCGGTGTCCAACCCGTCCGACGTCGAGGACCCGCCGCCTCCGCCGCTCGACGGGCGACTGGGGTTCGCGTGCTCCGACTCCGACGCCGCCTGGCTGGTCGCTGACGCCGATCCGCCGGGCACCGCCTCGGTGAGCCGGACCACGAAGGCGGCCCTCGACGCGGAGAGTGTGCCGACGGTCGTCGGGACCGGCGGTCAGCTGCTCCTCTGGCTCTACGACCGGCACGGCGATCCCGCGGGCGACGCGGACGCTGATGCGCTGGATCCCGCTCTGCGGCAACGGTTCCGCCGCCTCTGCTACACGGACTGACGCCTCAGGCCGTGGCGGCGGCGAGCTGGCCGCAGGCTCCGTCGATGTCCTGTCCGCGGGTGTCTCGGATCGTGGTGGGGATCCCGGCGGCGCGCAGTCGTTCCACGAACTGCTGCTCCACGCCGGGTCTGGACGCGGTCCACTTGGAGCCGGGGGTCGGGTTGAGCGGGATCGGGTTGACGTGCACCCAGCCCCGGCCACGAGCATTGAGCTTGAGGCCGAGGAGGTCGGCCCGCCAGGCCTGGTCGTTGATGTCGCGGATCAGGGCGTACTCGATCGACACGCGCCGCTTGGTCGCCCGAAAGTACCGGTATGCGGCGTCGATCGCCTCGTCGACCGACCACCGCGTGTTGATGGGGACCAGCTCGTTGCGCAGCTCGTCGTCCGGCGCGTGCAGCGAGAGCGCGAGCGTCAGTGGGAGGCCCTCGGCGGCGAGCCGGTCGATCGCCGGGACGAGGCCCACCGTCGACATGGTGACGCCGCGGGCCGACATGCCCAGCCCGTCAGGGGTGGGGTCCGTGAGGCGCCGGATGGCGCCGATCGCCGCGCGGTAGTTGGCCAGCGCCTCCCCCATCCCCATGAACACGACGTTGGAGACCCGCAGCGGCGCTTCTCGCTCGTTCTCGGCGCCCCGGCCGGCGAGTTCACCGCGGCGGAGTGAGCGGGCCGCATACACGACCTGCTCCACGATCTCCGCGGTGGAGAGGTTGCGGGTCAGGCCGGCCTGCCCGGTGGCGCAGAAGGGGCAGTTCATCCCGCAGCCCGCCTGGCTGGAGATGCACATCGTGACGCGGTTGGGGTACCGCATGAGCACCGACTCGACGAGAGCCCCGTCGTGGAGCCCCCAGGCCGACTTCAGGGTCTCACCGTCGTCGGCGGTGCGCTGCACGATCGGCGTCAGCAAGGTCGGCAGCAGGTCGCGGACCAGGTCGTCACGGACGCCCTTCGGCAGGTCTGTCATGTTCTTCGGATCATCGACCAGCCGCTCGAAGTAGTGCGTCGACAGCTGCCTCGCGCGAAACCCTTTGTGGCCCAGGGACTCGACTGCCTCACGACGCTGCTCAGGCGTGAGATCGGCCAGGTGGCGTGGCGGCTTGCCGCGGCGCGGCGAGGTGAAGGTGAGCTGGCCCGGCCGGGGCGGTGTCGTGGTGGGCGTTGGCAGATCGGTCATGGCGTGACCCAGTGTCTCAGCCGGCGCCGGCAAGGTCCGCGTGTCCACATGCGACGTGCACCTCGTCCCGGAATCCACAGGACCGCTGCTCCAGCACTTCTCGCGCCACCGAGCCGGCCATCATCAGGCGATGAATCTCCCGTTGTCAGTCGTCGGCCTCGCCAGAGAGAAGCACGGCGTCGTGAGCCGAGACCAGCTGACACGCCATGGCGTGTCGACCGCTCAGATCCGGTCGTCGCTAGGCCGGTCATAGAGACAGCTGCTCCCTGGAGTAGTGCAGCTGGCACCAGCGCCACCCACGCTCGTCCAGCGTCAGATGGCGGCACTGCTCTATGGCGGGGCGCGGTCCTGGCTGGCGGCCCGAGCGCGGCAACGGTCCTCGGCTTCCTTCCGGTCGAGCCACACGCTCGCGTCTACGTCCTGGCTCCGCCGACTGTCAAGCCTCGTGCCCTCGAGTGGGTCACGATCCGTCGCACCTATCTCCTCGACGAGCGCTTGGTGGAGAAGGATTCGCTTCGGCTGTCCTGCCGGTCTCGTGCCGTTGTCGACGCTGCCGCGGTGCTGCCCGACGACACGGCGCGTGGCGTGCTCATCGATGTGATGCGTCAACGGATGGTCAGGCTCGACGACCTCACGCATTGGATTGAAGCTCGTGAACGACGGGGCGGCCCCGGCTTCGGGAACTCCTTCACGAGGCGGCCGCCGGCTCGTGGTCGGTCCCCGAGGCGGATCTCGCGACGTTGGTGCGTCTTTACGAGTGCTTCCAAGCGTGATGCTGAACCCCGGGCTCAAGGACATGCACGACAAGCGGCGGACGACGCCGGACCTGTGGTTCGACGACGTCGGCATGGCGGTTATGGTGCACAGCCGGCAGTTCCATTCGGGCGCCTTGCAGTGGGACGCCACGCTCACCGACGACTCAGACCTGTCGAGCTGTCGCATCGTCGTGGTCGGCGTGACGCCCGAGCAGCTGGCAAGAGACCCATGTTCCGTGCTGCGCCGGATCGAGTCGCACTACGTCGTCGCTCGTGAGTCGGGCTTCCGGCCAGCGGTGATCGCGACGCCGCGGTTGTGCTCCGGAACTCCGCCTGACTGATGAGAGTCGTTCTGCTCGGAACCGACCAGGAAGTCATATACCCGGTCGTATGCCTGAGGAGGTCGTTATAGCAACCGATCCGGGTATATGACCTGGGAGCGCCCCAACGCCGCCGCAGACCCAGCTACGAGGTGGCCACCGGGACCAGGACCGCGAGCACGGCCCAGATGATCGGTGCAGTCAGGATCAGCGAGTCGAGGCGGTCCATGAGGCCACCGTGGCCGGGAAGGATGTTGGACATGTCCTTGATGCCGAGGTCGCGCTTGATCGTCGACTCGACGAGGTCGCCCGTTGTCGCCCCCACCGCTGCCGCCGCACCGGCCACGAGGCCGGTCCACCAGGGCCCGTGCAGCGCGAGCACCACGCACGCCACGCCCACCGCCATGCAGAACAGCACCGAACCGGCGAAGCCCTCCCACGACTTCTTGGGACTGATGGTTGGGGCCAACGGGTGCCGCCCGGCGAGGACACCCACCGCATACCCTCCGATGTCGCTCGCCACGGTCACGGCGATGTAGGTGAACATCCGCCACGTCCCGTCGTCCGGCGCGAGCAGCAGCGAGGAGAAGGCCGCGAGGAACGACGGGTATGCGGCCACCAGCGCCCCGCCCATGATGTCCCGGGCCGCTCCCGTCACCCCGTCCGCCACCCGCCAGACGAGGATCGCCACACAGGTCAGCGCGTAGCAGACCAGCAGCGCCTGGGCGCCACCCACGTACGCCGCACCGAGCATGCTGATGCACCCGACGATGCTGGGGACGAGCGGGACCGCGAAGCCACCTGCGCGCAGCGCCCGGCACAGCTCCCAGACACCGACGCATACCGCCGCCGTCGCGAGAACCACGAACGTCCACTTGGGGATGACGAACAGGGTGACGACGACCGCGGCGCCGAGCGTGAGACCGACGGCGATGGCAGCGGGCAGGTTCCGGCCGGCGCGGGAGACCTTGACCGACTCGACCTCGGTGGTGACCGGAGCGACGAGCGGACCCTCCGACTCGTCAGGCGACGGCACCGGTACGTCGGTCATGTTGCGTGCGGGCACGGGCATCTCGGGAGCCTTCAGACCTCGAGGAGCTCGCTCTCCTTGCCCTTGAG
>Ga0307321_1000072_pt1 | contig 14437 bp, 5 predicted proteins | sample ER_DNA_379_FD_194499 | JGI IMG/M metagenome (GOLD analysis project Ga0307321, IMG submission 194499) | Bulk soil microbial communities from the East River watershed near Crested Butte, Colorado, United States - ER_DNA_379 | ecosystem: Environmental > Terrestrial > Soil > Floodplain | place: USA... | reverse complement strand
TTGGTCACGCCGCGACCGAACCAGGCGACGCTGCGCCACTCACTCTCACAAAGTCAAGCATCCGCTCCACGGTGCACCGGCCGCTGTACCTTGACGACATCACCGTCGGCGTGTTCGACGTCCAAGGCAGGCCCATCGGTGGACATCAATTCCTCGGCCTGTTCACCTCAGCCGCCTACCACGAGAGCGTGCTGCGGATCCCGATGCTGCGACGCAAGGTGGCAGCGCTTCTGGAGCGGATGGCCTTCTCTCCAACCAGCCACTCCGGCAGAGACCTAATCGAGATTCTCGAGGACTATCCACGCGACGAGTTGGTTCAGGTGTCGCTCGACGAACTGGAACATGCCGTCGACGAGATTCTGCATCTTCAGGAACGCCAGCAGCTTCGGCTGTTCCTGCGTCACGATCACCGCGCTCGCTACGTCTCCGCGCTCCTCTACCTGCCGCGGGACCGCTACACCACAGCCGCCTGCCTGCGGCTGGAGCAGATCCTCCGGGATGCGTTCGATGCAAACCGGGTCGAGTACACCACCCTGGTGTCGGACTCGGTTCTGGCCCGACTGCACTTCGTCGTCCGCCGTGCCGATGCGGCACCGCTTGCCGAGGCCGACCACGGCGAGCTGGAACGACACCTTGCGGACGCAATCCGTTCGTGGAGTGACGATCTGACTGACACGCTGACGATCAAGGTGGGCGATGAGGAGGCTGCTCGCTTGCTGCGCGTCTATGGCGAGGCTTTTCCGCAGGCGTACCAGGAGGACTACCCAGCTGACGTCGCAGTCGCCGACCTGCTTCGCCTCGATGCCCTTCAGCCGGACGACGATCACGCGGTAAACCTCTATGTTCCAGCCGGTGTCGCGTCGGATCAGCGCCGGCTCAAGCTCTTCTCCGCCGAGTCCGTGTCGCTGTCGATAGTGTCGCCCATCCTGCAAGGCATGGGTGTTGAGGTGATCGATGAGCGCCCGTATGAGTTGACTCCCGCCGAAGGCGCACGGCGGTGGATTTACGACTTCGGGCTGCGCTACGAGATAACTGCGGAGACCAGTCCGGAGGCCGCGAGCCAGCTGTTCGAAGACGCGTTCGCAGCGGTGTGGAACGGTGCCGCGGAGAGCGATGGATTCAATGCGCTGGTGCTACATGCCGGGCTGAACTGGCGGCAGGTTGTCCTGGTGCGCGGATATGCCAAGTATCTGCGACAGGTCGGCACTCCGTTCAGTGAGGAATACCTGCAGTCCTGCCTGCTGGCAAATGTCCACATCGTCCGTCTACTGGTGCGACTATTCGAGGTGCGGTTCGATCCCGAGGCCGAGTCGGGTCGGGCGGACGTGGCACCGGGGTTGATCCAGCAGATTCGCGGGGCATTGGACGAGGTAGCCAGCCTTGACCAAGACCGCATCCTGCGCTCGCTGCTCCGCCTCGTCCGAGCGACGACTCGCACCAATTTCTTCCAGCTGGATGAGGCAGGGATGCCTCGCAAGTCGTATCTCTCGCTGAAGTTCGACCCGCACGCCATTTCCGAGTTGCCGGAGCCGCGACCCCGCTTCGAGATCTTCGTGTACTCCCCTCGGGTCGAGGGCGTTCACCTGCGCTTCGGCGCCGTTGCCCGCGGTGGTCTGCGGTGGTCTGACCGCCGGGATGACTTCCGTACCGAGGTGCTCGGCCTGGTCAAGGCGCAGATGGTCAAGAACGCCGTCATCGTTCCGGTGGGCGCTAAGGGCGGGTTCGTCGTGAAGTCAGCGCGTGGGGGCGCGCACGGCCGCGAGGCCTTGCTGCGCGAAGGCGTCGACTGCTACCGGATCTTCATTCGAGGCCTGCTGGACCTGACCGACAACCTCGTCAACGGGAAGGTGGTGCCGCCGGAGGGCGTTGTACGGCACGACAGCGACGACCCCTATCTCGTCGTCGCTGCCGACAAGGGAACGGCGACCTTCTCTGACATTGCGAACGGAGTCGCCGCGGACTACAACTTCTGGCTCGGGGACGCCTTCGCCTCAGGCGGCTCGGTGGGCTATGACCACAAGGCGATGGGCATCACGGCACGAGGCGCCTGGGAATCGGTGAAGCGGCACTTCCGCGAGCTCGGCATCGACACTCAAAGTGAGGACTTCACTGTGGTCGGGATCGGTGATATGTCCGGTGATGTGTTCGGCAACGGAATGCTGTTGTCGGAGCACATCCGTCTGGTCGCGGCATTCGATCACCGCCACATCTTCCTCGATCCCGATCCTGACGCATCCGTCTCATACGCCGAGCGGCACCGGCTGTTCGCGCTGCCGCGCTCATCCTGGGCGGACTACGACGCCGGACTGCTGTCGGCTGGCGGCGGGGTCTATCCACGCACCGCCAAGGAGATTCCGATCGCGGCTCAGGCACGCGTCCGGCTAGGACTGGCTGATGAAATCGAGGCGCTCACCCCAGCCGAGCTGATCCGCCACATTCTGGCGGCACCAGTCGAGCTGCTGTGGAACGGTGGCATCGGCACGTACATCAAGGCAACCGCTGAAAGCAATGCCGACATCGGGGACAAAGCCAACGACCCGATCCGGTTGAACGGCTCGCAGGTATGCGCTCGGGTCATTGGGGAGGGTGGCAACCTGGGCTTGAGTCAGCTCGGCCGGATCGAGTACGCGCAGGTTGGGGCGGATCGTACCGGGGGTCGGATCAACACCGACGCGATTGACAACTCCGCCGGAGTAGACACCTCCGACCACGAGGTCAACATCAAAATCCTGCTCGACCGCATCGTTCACGCGGGCGCGCTCGCCGACAAGGATCGAAGTCGGCTGCTGGCGGACATGACCGATGAAGTCGTACGTCTTGTGCTGCGGGACAACATCGAACAGAACGTCGCCCTCAGCATCGCCCGAGCCCAAGCGCCAGCAATGTTGCCGGTCCATCGCCGCTTCATGACACACCTAGAACGACAAGGCGACCTGGACCGGGTCCTGGAATTCTTGCCCGACGACGAAGAACTGGACCAGCGGGCCGCATCGGGACGCGGGCTGACCTCTCCGGAGCTGTCCGTGCTGCTTGCATACGCGAAGATCACCAATACAGCGCAGCTGCTCCAGAGTGACCTCGCCGACGCGACCTGGTTCGAGCGGGTCTTGCGAGCTTACTTCCCTCCGCAACTAGTCGAGCGCTACGGTAACCAGCTCAACGATCATCCCCTGCGGAGCGAGATCATTGCCACTTTCGTCGTGAACGACATGATCAACCGCGCCGGCATCACCTTCAGTTTCCGCACCCAGGAAGCGACGGGTGCTGGCCCGGACCAGATCGCCAGGGCGTACACAGTGGCACGGGAAGTGTTCGGCCTCTCCCGATTCTGGGCGGCCGCCGAGTCCCCTGGTGTGCCGGTGGCAGCGGCGACAGCGCTACACCTGGAAGGCCGACGTTTTCTGGACCGCGTCGTACGGTGGCTGCTCCAGTCTCGACAAGCCCGGCTGGAAGTCGCCGCTGAAATCTCCCGCTTCCAGCCTCAGGTGGCCGATCTGGCGCCGCGCATTCCCGAACTCGTGCAAGGATTTGAGCGGGAGCGGCTGCGTACCCGCGCAGCTCACCACGAGCAACTCGGCGCTCCTGCCCCGCTGGCACTCACTGCCGCCGCGCTGCTGGACGTGTTCTCCTTGTTGGACATTGTCGAAATCGCCGAGGCCGCCGATCGGCCAGCCAATCACGTAGCGTCCTTGTATTTCACGCTTTCCGAGCGATTTGACATTGACCGACTACTGACCTTGATCACAGCGTTGCCACAGCGTGACCGCTGGCAGTCAATGGCGCGTTCGGCCTTGCGGTCCGACCTGTACGCGGCGCTCGCAGATATCACCTCCGATGTGCTCGCAACGACAAATGCACAAGGGAGCCCGAGCGAGAGCGAGCTGGCGGATCGCTGGGAGGCGCAGAACTCGGAGGGACTGGCGCAGGTGCGCACCACGCTGGCCGCGATCGAGGCCACAGGGACGTGGGACTTGGCCGAGCTGTCCGTCGCGCTGCGAGCCATCCGCACGCTAGTTCGTTCCTGATGGAGCGGTCACCGGAGCACAGATCAAAACCGGTGCCGGCCCGCTTGCTTTGTCTGACAGGCTCAGCCGTCGAGCGCTTTTGACGGGAGGCATTACAAGGTGACGAACGATGTGTCGCCTGCGACAGGCGGTTCCAGCATCGCTGCCGCTAGCGGAAGTGACGGCGGGCAAACCGTCGCGGCGAGCGCAACCACGGTCACACCACCTGCCGCCGCGTTGAACCTCGCCATGCAGGTTGGTGATTGCCTGCTCTCTGCCGGGATGTCGGCCAATGATGTCGTCGTCGCCATGCTGGGAATAACCGATGCGTATGGACTGACACGGGTCCACGTCGACGTGACCTACACATCCATCTCGGCGTCCTGCTATCCCGCGCGGGGGGCGGCGCCGCTCACCTGCATCAGAGTGGTGCAGCCGGATGACATTGATTACAGCAAGGTACGTGAGGTGGGCAAGCTGACCGAAAAGATCCGAGGCGGCCTACCGATTGGCGAAGCCACGAGAGCATTAGATCGCATCCAGGAGGCTCCCCACCGATACCCGCAGTGGGTGGCGATGATCGGGAACGCCGCCGTCAGCGCCGGGGTGTCACTGCTGTTCACCACGTCGTGGAAGATCATCCTGGCCACATTCCTCACCGGGCTCATTGTGGACCGGTTGCTCGCGGCAATGGAGCACTGGCGCGTACCCCCGTTCTTCCAGCAGTTTGCCGGGGCGGGACTCATCACTCTGATCGCTGCGGGCATAACCGAGGCAACGGCTCAAGGTGTCAGCTTCTTTGTTGGCGTCGACCCAACGCTCGTCGTCGTGGGCGGCATTGTCATGCTCGTCGCGGGTATGACCATCGTCGGTGCGGCGCAGGACGCCATCGACGAGTTCTATGTGACCGCATCAGCTCGGCTGCTCGACGTCGTCATGCGCACGGCTGGGATCGTCGTGGGGATCGTGGCTTCGCTTGAGCTGGCTTGGCGTCTCGGGGCACCTTTGTCCATCTCGCCCAATCCCGTTGCGCTCGGCCCGCTCGGAGCCCAGTTCGTTGGCGCCACGCTGATATCGGCATTCTTCGCGGTGTGGGCATATGCAGATCTGGCTACGATCGGGCTCGCAGGCGCGATGGGCCTACTGGGGTGGGCGGGCTATGCGTCGATGATCTACATCGGCTCCGCCGAGGTACTCGCCAACACGCTAGGCGCTTTTGTCGCGGCGCTGGCCTCCACCTTGTTGATCCGCCGCTCAACCATCCCTGCGTTCGGGCTGGTCAGCGCTGCTCTGCTCCCGTTGGTCCCCGGCCTCTCCCTCTACAACGGCCTCTTGCAGGTGGTCGGAACCTCCCCGGAGACAGCCAATCCAAGTGAGGGTGGGTCAACTCTGTTGGTCGCTCTCGGTGTCGCTTTGGGCATAGCAGCTGGCGCCACCCTCGGGACCTACCTCGGTCGCCCGATCGCGGACCAGCTTCGCCATATCCCAACAGGCCCTCGTCGACGGCGGCCCAGCGTGGCCGCAGAACGCTTGTGACGCTGCGCGTGGTTGTCCACGCTTGCCCGGCCGCCAGCGTCGTCGCCTGCAATCGGTCAGTAGTCGACGGCGTCGCGGATGAGAGGACAAGTCATGCAGTGGCCACCGCCGCGGCCGCGGCCGAGTTCGGCGCCGACGATGGTAATGACCTCGATGCCGGCTTTGCGGAGTAGGGAGTTGGTGGTGGTGTTGCGGTCGTAAGCGATCACAACGCCGGGTTCGATGGCGACCAGGTTGTTGCCGCTATCCCATTGTTGGCGCTCGGTGTCGTAGACGTTGCCGCCGGTGTCGATGGCTCGCAACTCGCTCAGACCGAGGGCAATCCGAACGACCTCCAAGAAGGGCTTAGTCTCGTCAGTGACCTCGAACCCTGGCGCGGTGTCGCTCGGCCGGAGGGTGAAGGTGTGGATGCCGTGCACAATGTCCGGGTAGACCGTGACGCGGTCGCGATCGGCGAAGGTGAAGATCGTGTCCAGGTGCATGGCCGCCCGCAGCCTCGGCATGCCGGCCACGATCACCTGCTCGGCGGCGCCTTCAGCGAAAAGCTTGGCCGCGACCTGCCCCATCGCCTGGCGGGAGCTGCGTTCGCTCATCCCGATCAGCACGACACCGTTGCCGGGGACGAGGACGTCGCCGCCTTCCAAGGTGGCCAGGCCCCAGTCCAGCTCAGGGTCTCCCCACCAGACCTTAGACCCCACGAAATCTGGGTGGAACTCATAGATCGCCTTCATCAACAGCGTCTCGTCGTGCCGCGCCGGCCAGTACAGCGGATTCAACGTCACGCCGCCGTAGATCCAGCACGTGGTGTCGCGCGTGTAGAGCGTGTTCGGCAGCGGCGGCATCAGGTATTCCCGGCCCCCCAGAGCCTCCCGGGCCAAGCTGATGGACGCGGACCCCGATTCTGAGGGCAGATCATCGGTTGCGAGGCCGCCGATCAAGAACCGGGTGAGCGTCTTGGCATCCAGGCTGTCCAGATATGCCCGGGTGTCGTTGACAAATCCGGGGCCAACCTCATTGGCGATGATCTTGCGGTCCAACAGCCACGACCTCGCCTCAGGGCTCTCCATCGTCTCGGCCAATACCTCGTGCAGCTCCACCACCTCAACGCCCCGGTCGCGCATCTTGGACATGAAGTCGAAATGATCACGTTTCGCGTTCTGCACCCATAGCACGTCGTCGAACAACAGCTCGTCGCAGTTACTCGGCGTGAGCCGGCTGTGCGCCAGACCCGGCGCGCAGACCAGCACCTTGCGAAGCCGACCCACCTCCGAGTTCACTACGTACCCACTGGAAACCGGTGCAGCCTGCGTCATTCGACTCCCCTTCCGATGGCAACCCGGCCCGCCGCCGGGAGCACGACGAACAATTCTGCCGACGAGGGCACAACCTCTATCAGCTCGAACGCGGGAACGGTCTGACGTGTCTTCGGGCGACCATTTGGGCGCGGTCAGGAATAGACCGTGGTGGCAACCGCCAGCACGGAATCATGCTACGGCTCGCTCGAGTCCGCCACCAGTCATTCGACGACACGCGGCCGGCTGAGCCCGCGTCGAGCGCCAGGTCGCCAGCCTGTTCGGTGACGGTCAGGCGCTTGCGGAAGGGCGGCGGCACGTGCGCCAGCTGGTGGAGACGTGGCAGTCGCTGCGCAGGGTCTCACCTGCACGTGTGTACCAGCAGCACGATCTACAGGGCCAAGAAGACTGGCCCGACCAGCCAGGGGCCAGCTGACCCCGCCCGATCACTGTGATGATTGAGGCGGCCGATCACCTGAGTGGCGACACACCAACCGCGACCGCGCGGCTCGTACACCTCACGGGTGACCGCCTGCAGCCGGCGGCGGTCATGGCGCCGGCGACGCCTCGTCGGCGAGCGCGCTGGCCCAGGCCTGGTCCACGCTCATCGCGTAGCCCTCGGCACGAGCCCGCTCGTACACGCCCTCGCCCAGCGCCGCCCGCACGGTGGCCTCGAGATCGCCGAACGCCGCGTAGGCGAAGGACGGAGGGATCCCGCCGCCCTCGTCCCTGCCGCGGGCCCATACACCCAGCAGGCGGGCCGCGCGCAGGTGGTCCCCGTCGTGGCTGGCCAGGACGGTCCGGCAGAGGAGTGCCGTGTACAGCGGCCGCGAGCGTCGGGCCGGCATCGTCCCGTGGCGCATCCGGCTGCCGAGCTCCGCCAGGAGCGAGACCGCCTCCCGGAGGAGCTCCCACGCGGGCTCGGGGTCCCCGATCAGGAGCCTGATGCTCGCCAGGTTGCCGAGGTCCTCGGCGGCGGCATCGCGGTCACCGGCCTCGCGGTGCAGCGCAAGGGCGTGCTCGTGCGGCGCAATGCCGCCGGCGGGGTCCCCGCGGCGCTGTCGCAGGTAGCCGAGGCCCCGCCAGATCTGGGCCCGGAGGATCCGGTCGTCGTTGGGAGCCTGTGCAAGCGCCTCGTCGAGCAGCCGCTCGGCACCGTCGAGGTCCCGGCCCGTCACCATCAGCACGAACGACAGGTCGAACAGGGCGCGCGCCAGGGAACTCGGCTCGCCGGTCGCTCGGGCGATGTCGACGGCCTCCTCGTACAGTCCCCGGGCCGCCTCGTAGTCGTGCTGCCAGTACGCGATGCCACCGAGCGCACCGAGCGCCCGGGCCCGCATGGAGGTGCGCGCCTCCGCCCCCGGAAGCGCCACGAGGCGCTCCAACCGTGCTCGGGCCTCGGTGAGATGGGCGCGGTCCAGCCAGAACCGCCAGAAGGCCGCGGCGGTGCGCAGGGCGGTGGCCACGTCCCCACCTTCCTCCGCCCAGTCCAGGGAGGCCCGCACGTTGTCATGCTCGGCCTCGAGCCGTTCCATCCATGTCACCTGGTCCGCCCCCATGAGCTGGGGTTCCGCCTGCTCCGCCAGGTCGCGCACCTGCTCGGCGTGTCGCCGGCGAAGCTCCTCGAGCTCCCCGGATGCGGCCAGGCGCTCGGCGGCGTACTCGAGGACCGTCTCCAGCATCCGGAACCGTGTCTCGCGGTCCGGGGCCTCCTCCTGGCGGAGGAGGCTCTTGTCCAGCAGCGAACCGAGCCCCTCGAGCACCGGCACGCCCAGTCCAGGCGCGCAGACCGCCTCGGCGAACCCGAGGGTGCAGCCGCCGCGGAACACCGCCAGCCTGGCGAACAGCCGCTGCTGCTCCGCGTCGAGGAGCGCGTGGCTCCACTGGATCGTGGCACGCAACGTCTGCTGCCGGCTCGGAGCGTCGCGCGGGCCACCGGTCAGCAGCGGCAGGCGCCGTTCGAGCCGGCGCAGAAGCGCCTGGGGGCTGAGCAGCTTGACGTGACCTGCGGCCAGCTCGATGGCCAGGGGGAGCCCGTCCACGCGGCGGACGATCTCGGCGATCTCGGCGGCGTTGTCCCCGTCGAGGAGGAACCGTGGGGCGACCGCTCTGGCCCGTTCCACGAACAGCAGCACCGACTCGCACAGCATCAGGGCGTCCAGGTCACGGTCCCCACCCGGATCGGGCAGGGACAGGGGCTCGACCGGGTACTCCTGCTCCCCCGACAGGTGGAGCGGCACCCGGCTCGTGGCCAGGATCGACAGGCGGGACGCGGCGTCCAGGAGCCGGCCCAGCGCCGGCGCGGCGTCGAGGACCTGCTCCAGGTTGTCGACGACCAGCAGGAGCTCCCGGTCGGCGAGGTGGCGGGCCAGCGTGTCCAAGAGGTCTTCGGTCGGATCCTTCCGCACGCCGACGGCGCTCGCGATCGTCGACGGCACGACGGCCGGGTCCGTGACCGTGCTGAGATCGACCAGGAGCACACCATCGTCAAACCGGTCGAGCTGGTCGGCGGCGACCCGGAGTGCCAGGCGGGTCTTGCCCGCGCCGCCAGCGCCCGTGAGGGTGAGCAGCCGGGCTCGGGTGAGGAGCTCGCGGAGCTCGGCGAGCTCGCGCTCCCGTCCCACGAACGAGCTGCGCTGCGCCGGGAGGTTCGTCCGAAGCCAGCGGAGCGACCTCAGCGGCGGGAAATCGGCCGGCAGCCCGCCGATCGTCAGGTCGTTGAGGTGCTCGGGATGCTCAATGTCCTTCAGCCGGTGCCGCCCCAGATCCCGCAGGGCCACGCCCTCCGGGAGGTCATGCTCCACCAGGCCCCGAGTGGTGTCGGACACCAGCACCTGGCCGCCGTGGCCCGCCGCCGCGATGCGGGCGGCCCGGTTGACGTCGATCCCCAGGTAGTCGTCACCGCCATGCCGGCCCTCGCCCGTGTGCAGGCCCATCCGTACGCGGAGAGGGAAGCCCAGTGGCCAGGACGCGGCGGCCAGCTCACGCTGGGCGGCCACGGCAGCAGCCAGGGCTCCCGTCGCGGTGGGGAAGACGGCGAAGAAGGCGTCTCCCTCCGTGCGGACCTCGGTTCCGCCGCCGCCCGTGATCGCCCGACGGAGGATCTCGGCCTGCCGGTCCTGGGCGCAGCGATACGCTTCGGGGCCGAGCGTCTGGAGGAGTCGTGTGGACCCCTCGATATCGGTGAACAGGAACGTGACGGTCCCGGTTGGAAGCTCGCCCATGGCGCTTGCATCGTAGTGCCTGCCGGGTCGCGGAGCGCACCGGTCCTGGGTGGTCGTCGACCCGGTTCGGCCCGCCCCCGCGGCGTCCGCCCGTCGGCTGCAGTTCAGCCGACCGCCGTGCCGGCGGCCAGCCCTTGTCGACGGCGGTCCCGCGGTCAGCCGGCGGGGTCGAGGTGGGCGAGACCGCCACCGGGATCCCTGCCGATTTGGGTTTCTTCTTCGGCTCCGGGGTGATCAACCCGGCCTGTTTCAAGATGCGCTCAAGACACTCACCATTCGCTAGTGAGCGGTACCCCCCGGGCTGATAACTCGAGCAAGCTCGACTACTCCACTGCCATACTCGCCGGCTCTGAACCCGTGTGCTGAGCCGGACCAGAGCGAAGGAACAACGCGCCTACCGCAGCGATAGCGGTGACCGCCGCAGTCAACAGGAACAAGTTGGCATATGAGTTGGCCAGCACCGATACCTGGGTGCGCCGGTACAGCCCGAACAGCTGGAGGATGTGTAGGTGCGCCGCCTGGCTGTTCGTACCTTCCAGCAGCTCCGCCCGGCCCTGCGCAAGCTGTGCTTGCTGAGCGGTCGCCATGGCCGTCAGGGCAGCGAGTCCGAGAGCCGCGCTGACCCGCTGCACGACGGTGTTGATCGCGCTACCGCTATTGGTCAGATCGGGGCTGAGTGAGGCGAGACCGCCGGTCATGATCGACATCATCGCCATGCCGACCCCGGCGGCGCGGATGCAGGTCCACAAAACGACCTCTTCACGCGTCATGTCGGGATTGATTCCGGCAAGGAGATAGCTGCCGAACGCGGCCACCAGAAGTCCGGACACAACAAGCCAGCGCGGGCCGATCCTGTCGTAAAGACGACCGCTGATAGGCATGAGGAAAGCCATCACCAGGGCCTGCGGCAGGATCAGCAGCCCGGTGTTGAGGGCCGGATATCCCTGTCCGGCTTGCAGGAACAGCGGTATGTAGAACAGCGTGGCGAACATACCGGTCATCACGACGCTCATCACGATCAGCGATGTGCTGTACGCGACACTGTGAAACACGCGCAGATTCAGCAGCGGGTGATCGACCTCGAGCTCGATGGTGACGAATAGAGCCAGCAACAGCAGGCCGCCGACGATCAAGATCAGCACACGGTAGCTCGTCCAGCCCCAGGACTGGCCATCGGAGAAGGCCAACAGCAACGCCACCAGCCCCGAGGCCACAGTGACGAAGCCCCAGACGTCGAATGGGCGGTTCGGCGCTCGAGCGAACTTCGGCAGCGCGACTAGTGCCGCGATCAGTCCCAGAATCCCGACGGGGACGTTGATGTAGAACACGAGACGCCAACTCATGTACTCGACAAGGTAACCGCCGAGCGTAGGACCAATGGCCGGAGCGAACACGATGCCCAGGCCATACATTCCCATCGCGGTGCCGATCTTGTGGCGCGGGACGATCCGATAAACCATCGTCAGAGTCACTGCCGGTAGTAAGCCGCCGGGGATTGCCTGGATCACACGGAAAGCGATCAAACTGTTGAGGCTCCAGGCCAGCCCACAAAGCGCTGAGCCCAGGGCGAAGCCCGCCAACGCGATCATGTACACGCGATCGAGGCCGAACCGATCACCCAACCAGGCGCTTGCAGGTACGACAACACCGAGAACCAGGCTGTACGCCGTAGTGATCCACGCGACGTCCGCAGTGCTGCCGCCGAAGTCGGCCTGGATAGTCGCGATGGCGACGTTCACGATGCTCACGTCGAGCACGGACATGAACATTCCGCCGATTAACACGGCGAGTGGGATGCGCCAGGCTACGAGCGGCTGCGCCGGGACCGATTCGGGCGGGCTCGGCTTGAGCTTGGGCTGCTCAGCCAGACGTTGCGCAGCCTCGTCGCGGACAGCCGTCGTCGCGGCGGGCGCGGTGTCGGTGCTCATGGACCTACCTACCTCGCGACCCAAGCGGGCCCCAACAGCGCCAGCATATGCCGCGGACTGCCGACCGGAGGAGGAGCAAGCAGAGGCGTTCTTTCCTTCGCGAGGGACGGCGGCGGATTCTCGATGTTCGCGCCGCCGATCTGCAGGAGGAGATGGCGGAACAACGCTTTTCCGTTCCGCCAGATCCGACGAAGACGGCGGCAACCCAGCGAACATCGCAGCGAGCGAAGCGAGCAATCAAATAAAGCGCGATGCGTTAAAGGCTCAAGAAGGGTCAGTTGCGGTGGATCTTGACGGTTACGTTCATGCCAGGCACCAGGGGCAGGCCCTTCAGGTCATCGATAGTGATCTTGACCGGGATCACTTGGGTTACTTTTTGAAAGTTGCCCGAGGTGTTGGATTGCGGAAACAGCGAGAAGACTCCGGCCGCGCCGGTCTGCACCTCGACGACCCGGCCGTTGAGGAGCTCGTTGGAGAAAGCGTCGACTGAGATGTCGACTGCGCGGCCGACCTGCACCTTGTCGATATCAGTCTCCTTCACACGGGCAGTGACGAAGACACCGGAGCTGTCGTAAGCGACGGCCAATTGAGTGCCCGCGGTGACGAAGGACCCCTCAACGCCGTTGTCCACTGCGACGGTCCCGTCGGCGGGCGACCGGATCACCATCTGAGGTTGCGCGTAGCCACCCTGGATCTCGATCCTCCCGACTGGGGCGTACTTGTGCAGCGACGTGCCCTGCTGCCCGCGCCAGTCGATCAGGGTGCCTGTTGCAGGTGCGTTGATCGAGATCTGGTTGCCGTCGATCTGGGCGTTGTCTGTGGTGACGTAATTGCTGCTGTTGAAGATGTAGTAGGCGAGGAACGCGGCAGCGGCCAGCGCCGCCAGGACGAGGATGACCAGCAACCTGATCTTGGTGGCCCGCTTCAAGGGCCGCCGGCGTACCGGGGCGCTTGACGCCGAATCTGCAGACGTTGCGTCGGGTTCGCTCGGTGACTCGGTCACCGCGTTCTCTGTCACGGCTTCCTCCAACAAGCCGGTTCGCCCGCCTGCCGCTCTCGCGCTCGCTGCACGACTGATCGCCGATCCGCGCCTGTCATCTGCCGGGACTCACGACCACGCGTTGCCCCTCAGACAGCCCCGACAACACTTCGGTGCGGTCGGCTCCGACGAGCCCGGGCTGGAATGTCACGATCCGCTGCCGACCGTCCGGATCCACCACGATCACGGTATCTGTGTCGCCCTGCCGGCGTACAGCGCCATTGGGCACGCTCAGCACGTTCGTCCTCTCAGCGGTGATCACCTCTGCACGCGCGGTTTGACCGTCCCTCAGCCGCGGATCGGCGTCATCGAGGCGAATCGTCACGTAGTAGCTAATCACTCCAGCGATTGCGGTCGCCGATGGCGCGACCGACACCACGGTACCGCCCTCGGTCAGCCCGGGAATGGCGTCGAAACTCACCGACACCCGTTGCTTTGCTGCGATCTTGGCCGCGTCCGACTCCTCGAACGGGATAACCGCTTCGAAGCCCTTGATACTCGACAACACGAGGAACTGGGTACCACCGGGTCGGGGCGCCGTCGCGCCAGTCACTGCCGGACCCCCGGCGGAGGCTGAACCGGGGATCGCAGCGCGGCTTCCGGGTGCCAGTGCCGTGGTCCCGCTGCTCGGGGATAGGTATTCGCCGACCACGCCGTTGATTGCCGAGATGACGCCGACGGCCGGTGCTGTCAGCGTGCCGTCGTCGACGTCTTTCTGGGCTGAGCGAACCAAGGCTTCTGCAGCGCTGACAAGCGCCAGCTGCTGGTCGATGGCGTGCGGCCGATCCGAGGACGCGGAGTTGAGCGCGTTGCGGGCACTCACCACACTCTGTCGGGACGTTTCCGCCGACACCTGCCCGGCGGCGGCATCCACCTTCTTCTTCTGCTCTGCGGCTACCAGGGTCGTCTTGGCCGCCTCGACGCCCTGATCGGCTGAGGCCTGCGCCGAGCTCGCCGTCGCTACCTGCGAAGCGCAGGTCGCAGGGGGCGTGCCCGGCACCTCGCACGCCTCCTGCGCCGCGTCGACGGCGTCGTCCGCCTTCCCCTCCGACCTCCGCGCGGCGTGCAGCTGCGCGCGGGCCCGGTCGATTGCGGAGTCGTCGGCGGTACTGACCGCGCTGACTTGGCGCCGCGTCGCGGTCAGGATCACCCGCGCTTGGCTCAGAGTCGCTTCGGCACCTGACACCGCAGGATTTGCAATGATCCGGTCCAGTGCCGCCTGCTGGGCGGCGAGGTTCGCCTTTTGCTGCTTGAGCACCTGACGAGCCGCGTAGGTGTCGATCTTCGCCAGCACCTGCCCAGCCGTCACGTGATCACCAACCTCGACTTTCAGCGAGGTCAGTCGACCACCCTTGACAAATCCCATGTTTTGGCTTGCTCCAGCGGACACGGCACCACTCGAGCCGACCTGCTT
>Ga0307321_1000033_pt1 | contig 21882 bp, 26 predicted proteins | sample ER_DNA_379_FD_194499 | JGI IMG/M metagenome (GOLD analysis project Ga0307321, IMG submission 194499) | Bulk soil microbial communities from the East River watershed near Crested Butte, Colorado, United States - ER_DNA_379 | ecosystem: Environmental > Terrestrial > Soil > Floodplain | place: USA... | reverse complement strand
GCGGCAGCGCTTCCGTCGCCGAATTGTCAGCGACGAGGAGGCCCGCGCCGAGCTGGCAACGGAGCCGTACAAGCTGGAGTTGATCACGGACAAGAGTTCGGCCGCAGGGGTCGACGGAGCCAGCGCCGAGGTAGGCGCGGGTGAGCTCACGATCTATGACAACCTGCGGCGCGATGATTCGATTGCCTGGAGGGACTTGTGCCGAGGCCCGCACGTGCCGCACACCGGTTACATTCCGGCATTCGCGCTGACCCGGAACTCGGCGGCGTACTGGCGCGGTGATCAGAAGAACAAGCAACTGCAGCGTCTCTATGGCACGGCTTGGCCGAGCCGCGAGGAGCTCAAGGCTTACCAGACCAGGCAGGAAGAGGCGGCCAAACGAGACCACCGCAAGCTTGGTCTCGAGCTCGATCTGTTCTCCTTCCCGGACGAGATCGGCTCGGGTCTGGCGGTCTTCCACCCCCGAGGCGGGCTGGTACGCAAGATCATGGAGGACTATTCCCGGCAGCGCCACCTCGAGGCTGGGTATGAGTTCGTGAACACCCCACACATCAGCAAGGCCGAGCTGTTCGACATCTCCGGACACCTCGGCTTCTACGCAGATCTGATGTACCCGCCGATGCACGTCGACGAGGAGCGGCACGCGGACGGCAGCCTGAAGCGGCAGGGCCAGGACTACTACCTCAAGCCGATGAACTGCCCGATGCACTGCCTGATCTTTCGGTCCCGGGGGCGGTCGTACCGCGAGCTGCCGCTACGGCTGTTCGAGTTCGGCAGTGTGTACCGGTACGAGATGTCAGGGGTGGTGCACGGGCTCACCCGGGTCCGCGGCATGACCCAGGACGACGCTCACATCTACTGCACCGTCGATCAGATGCAAGATGAGCTCATTTCCCTGCTGCAGTTCGTCTTGGATCTACTCGCTGACTTCGGGCTGACTGACTTCTACCTGGAACTGTCGACCCGCGACCCGGAGAAGTCTGTCGGGTCCGACGAAGACTGGGAGAGAGCGACTGATGCGCTCCGCAAGGCAGCGGAGGCGTCCGGCCTCGAGCTAGTCCTCGACCCTGGTGGGGCGGCCTTCTACGCGCCGAAGATCTCGGTTCAAGCCCACGACGCGATCGGTCGTAGTTGGCAGATGTCGACCATCCAGGTCGATCTGATGTTGCCGGACCGGTTCGATCTGGAGATCACCGCCCCCGACGGTAGCCGGCAGCGGCCAGTCATGATTCACCGCGCGCTCTTTGGGTCCATTGAGCGGTTCATGGCCGTGCTGGTCGAGCACTACGCAGGTGCTTTTCCGCCCTGGTTGGCGCCGGTCCAGGTGATCGGCATTCCGGTGGCGGCGGAGCACGACGCCTACCTGCTGAGCGTCGCCGATCGGTTGCGGGCGGCTGGGGTCCGGGTCGAAGTGGACACATCCGACGACCGCATGCAAAAGAAGATCCGCAACGCCGAGCGAATCAAGGTCCCGTACATCCTGATTGCCGGTGCCGAGGACGCCGCCGCTCACGCGGTCTCGTTCCGCTACCGCGACCGACGGCAGAGGAATGGGATCCCGGTCGATGCGGCGATCAGCGAGATCACCGACGACATCGCGGCGCGCCGCCAAGTCTGAGTCACCGACTTGTCAGAATCTGATTGAGCTAGAGCCCGTCAACTCGGTTCTGACAACTCGGGAGGAGGTTGGGCAGTGGGAGAGCCGGAGGACCCAGCCGCGCATCCAGGCACTCCCGACGGATTCGAGCGGCTGTGGACACCGCATCGGATGGTCTACATCAAGGGTGAGAGCAAGCCGGCCAGCTCTGATGAGCAAGATTGCCCGTTCTGTGCGGTGCAGTTGCGCGACGATCGGGAAGGGCTGATCGTGCATCGCAGCGATCTTGCTTTCGCCGTGCTCAACCTCTATCCCTATTCGCCCGGACACCTGCTGATCTGCCCATACCGGCATGTCGCGGACCTGACCGAGCTAGACCACGACGAGCTCTGCGCCCTCGGCGAACTGACCCAGGACGCCATGCACGTCCTGCGTGCGGCGAGCGCGCCGCACGGCTTCAACCTCGGGATCAACCAAGGCGCGGTTGCCGGGGCCGGTATCGCCGCCCATCTGCACCAACACGTGGTGCCGCGCTGGGCCGGAGACGCCAACTTCCTTCCGGTCGTTGGGCAGACGAAGGCATTGCCGCAGCTACTGGACCAGACCTGGGAGATCGTACGCACCAGCTGGGACTCCTACGTCGCCTCAGGCATGAGCTGATGCTCGAGCGCTTTCGTGGCATGTCCCACGCCGTCCTCGGCCCGATCGCACGGCTGCTGATCAGGCTTGGCGTCTCACCCGACGTCGTCACGATTGCCGGCACTCTCGGAGTGGCGATCGGCGCGCTGATCTGCTTTCCCCAAGGCTGGCTGTGGCAAGGCGTCGTCGTGGTGACGATCTTCGTCATCTCCGACATGATCGACGGCTTGATGGCCAAGATCACGGGCAAGACCAGCAACTGGGGCGCTTTCTTGGACTCCACCTCAGACCGCCTGGGGGACGCCGCGGTCTTCGGCGGCATTCTGCTCTACTTCGTGTACCGGCAGGACTCGACACTATGGGCAGCCATCGCCCTGGCCGGCCTGGTCTTCGGGCAGTGGACGTCCTATGTGAAAGCTCGCGCCGAAAGCCTGGGATTTGTCTGTACGGGTGGCCTGGCAGCGCGTGCGGATCGGCTCGTGATCATCCTCGCCGGGGCCTTCCTCGCAGGTCTCGGGGTTCCGTACGTGCTGCAGATCGCGGTTGCCGCCCTGGCCGTGACAAGCATGATCACGGTGTTGCAGCGCATCGCCCAGGTCCGCAAGCAGGCCAAGGCAGCGAATGCTCGGTCGGCCTGAGGCGGTGGTCACACCTGTGCCGGCACAATGGCGCGAGCTGCTGCGCAACTGGCTGCTGCGAGGGATCTACAGCTTCGGCTGGCGAGTGGCGGCCCGGCTCCCGCCTCGGTCGGTTGCCTTGATCATCTCCGCCGGCAGCTGGGTCGCCTTGCGGCACGACGGCATCCATGTGCGTACGCTGCGTCGCAATCTGGCGCTTACGACGGGAGTGCCCGTCCACAATCACCTTGTCCGGTCAGCCCTGAAGTCCTACCTGCGCAACTTCTACGAGGTCCTGGCGCTGCCCGCCTGGTCCCAGACCGAAATTCGCCGTCGTGTCGCCGCCGTCAACGAGCCGGTGGTCCGGGAGGCCTACGCCGGATCGGGGCTTGTCGTCGCCCTGCCGCACAGCGGCAATTGGGATTTGGCGGGCGCCTGGGCATGTGCGACCGGAATGCCGGTGACGACCGTCGCCGAGCAGCTCTCCGATGCTGAGTACGCAACCTTCGTTGCCTTCCGGGAAAGCCTCGGCCTGCGGGTGGTCTCCCATCGAGACCCGGCCGCCCTCGCCACACTCATCGACGCGATCCATTGCCGACGGGTCGTCTGCCTGCTGGCGGATCGGGACCTGTCGGGAACCGGCGTACCGGTGTCCTGGCGGGGGCATTCCATCACCATGCCAGCCGGCCCAGCGATAGTTGCCCGACGCTCTGGAGCAGCCCTGGTGCCAGCCGTTTGCCAATTCAGCGAGGACGGCATGGCGATCATCATTGGAGAGCCCATCGCACCCCGCCAGGGCAGGGATGGACTGACGGCGATGATGCAGGAGGTCGCCGACTTCTTTGCCGATACGATCGCCAGGCAGCCAGAGGACTGGCACATGATGCAACCCTTCTTCTCCGACCGGGAATCATCCCAGGAGGCTCGGTGACCGACCCGCGCCGTTCCCTGCGCATTGGAATGGTCTGTCCCTATTCGTTCGACGTGCCGGGGGGAGTGCAGAACCATGTCCTCGGCCTTGCGCGTTACCTGCGTCAAGCCGGGCATCGGCCGTACGTGCTGGCTCCGGGCGAGCTGGGCCCCTCAGCCGCGGCCCTTGATCTCGAAGACTTTGCCAGCGTCGGTGCGGCCATGCCAGTCCCTTATAACGGGTCTGTAGCTCGCGTGAACTTCGGCCCGCTCAGCGCCGCGCGCGTACGCCGCTGGCTTCGAAACGGGAAGTTCGATCTCATTCACATCCACGAGCCCATCACGCCGAGCATCTCGCTACTGGCTCTGTGGGCAGCAGAACAGCCAGTAGTGGCCACATTTCATATTGCAACGCCGCGATCCCGATCGATGCAATTGGCCGGTGGAGTGCTGCGAGCGGCGATTGAGAAGATCGATGCAGGCATTGCGGTGTCGGAGTCGGCCCGCAACGTCGTGGTCCAGCATCTGGGTCGAGACGCTGTGGTCATTCCCAATGGGATCCGGTTCGACGACTTCGGCAAACGGCCAATCTCTGGATCGCCCCGGCCATCCCAGCAGCCGAGATTGGTTTTCATCGGTCGGCTCGACGAGCCGCGCAAAGGGCTCGAGGTGCTGCTCGCCGCGGTTCCGCTGATCAGACAGACTCATCCGAATCTCGAGGTGATCATCGCTGGTCAGGGAAGCCGGCCGCTTCCATCCTGGTGCCGCAGTCTGGGCACGATCACTAACGAGGCCAAGATCGCGCTCCTGGGTTCTGCCGACGTTTTCGTCGCGCCGCAGCTAGCCAGAGAGAGCTTCGGCATTGTGCTCCTGGAGGCGATGGCGAGCGGGGCCCAAATCGTGGCCTCTGATCTTCCTTCGTTTGTGGATCTGCTCGGTCCGCCTCGGGACGAACGGCGACTCGGCGAAGTCTTCCCCGTCGGCGACCACCGTGCGCTCGCGCGCGCAGTGCTGCAGGTTCTCCATTACGCCAACCCACTGCGGAAAGCAAGGGCGCAACAGGCAGCCCGCAGCTACGACTGGTCGAGCGTGGGCACGGCTGTCCTGGCCACCTATCGAGCGGCCCTTTCCGCGGCGCCTACTGGGCGGATGAGGGAAGCGATCGGATGAGCACCCTGGAGATGCTGGCCCTGATGATCATCGTTGTGGTGCTCTTGGTCTGGCGGATCAGCTGGCTGGCCAGCCGAGTCCAGCGGGCTACCACGCGCGCGGAACGGGCGTGGATCACGCTCGACGCTGCCTTGGTGGGACGCGCTCAGCGCGCCGCCGATCTTGTGATGCTGCCCGGCATCGACCCGGCCACAGCGCTACTTGTGCTGGATGCGGCGGCCGCTGCCCTCGAGCCGGACTTGTGTCGTGGCGAGCGTGAGCGGGCCGAGAGCGACCTGAGCCATGTCCTGGATACGGTCGATCCGATGCTCCCGGCCAGCCCCAGCGAGCTGGCCTCGGAGCGAGCGCGAGCCAGCATCTGCCGCCGGCTGCACAACGATGCTGTGGCGACGGCCCTGTCGCTCCGGCGCCGATACACAGTACGAATCCTGCGGTTGGCGGGGCATACGGACGAGCCCCGTCCGTTCGAAATGGCAGATGGTTCGATTTGCACTTTGACGGCTGGCCCGCCGGATTCGCCTCCTTCGTCGCTCGCGTACGCCCAGCCGTCTATGCAGCCGAGCCGCGAGCTCCTGCAGTCGGCGAAGCCGCCAACGGTCATAGTGCGAGCGGCCGAGAACTAGGCTGGCCTTGTGAGTAGCGAGCGGCGGATCTCGGGTACCCGCGTTTCGCATGATCCTGAAACACCCCCACCAATCACCAGGGCCACCGGATTGTCGGCTGAGCCGTCCATGGCATTGAGGGAGGTTCCGCTGTACGACACCGATCGTGTGTGGACCCTGCCGAATGTGCTGAGCTTCCTGCGATTAGCCGGGGCTCCCCTCGTGCTGTGGCTCATTCTGGGCCCGCAGGCCGATGGTCTGGCCGTACTCGTTCTCGCGCTCGGCGGGATCACCGACTGGTTGGATGGCTACCTGGCGCGGGCGTGGCACCAGACCTCCCGGCTCGGACAGATGCTGGATCCGATCGCAGATCGCCTCTATATTCTTGCGGTCTTGATTGGACTCGCGCTGCGGGAGATCGTGCCGTGGTGGCTGGTTGTGATCGTGGTCGGACGAGATGTCTTCGTCGCAGTGCTCGTCCCAGTCCTCAAGACGAGAGGCTATTCGTCTTTGCCCGTGCACTTCCTGGGCAAGGTTGCAACCTTCAGCTTGCTCTACGCATTCCCCCTCGTGTTATTTGGCTCAGGCCAGCAGGGCTGGCTTCAGTTGGCCTGGGTATTGGGATGGGCATTCGCCATCTGGGGGACGGCCCTGTACTGGTACGCCGGAGGCCTCTACATTGCTCAGACCGTACGTTTGCTCCGCTCCACACCGCCGATCCATGACCGCCGTCGCTCTAGCGTGACCCGCTAGAGAGGCCGCGGACCCGTTCCACAGCCGGATGACACCCAGCTCCGCACGACGCCGTGTCCGTCGCAGCCACGCCGCAAACTCAGCGACCCAACCGCCGAGGCAATCGACGGGTCAGGCACCGGATGCCAGCATGGACCTGCTGAATCAGATCATCCGTCAGCCCGTCGATCCGGACTATGCCATCGCGGCCGCCCGAGAACACCAACCGGCCCAGGGACGATGGACACTCGGGGTGTTAGCGATGATCATCGGCGCGCTGTTCGCAGTCGCGGCATTGCAAACCACCCGGACAGCACCTGCACTTCAGTTGGAGCGAACCGAGTTGATCAATCGGGTACACAGCGCGGAACGCGAGCAGGACCAGCTGCGGGGGAGAGTCACCGCCTTGACCGAGGAAATCGCAACGCTGAGGGCCGCGGCCCTAGGTGATGATCACGCGGCCCATACCCTGGAGACTCGCATCAATGCACTCGACCCAGTTGTCGGCACTGTCCCCGTCAGCGGCCCTGGAGTACTGATCGTCGTGGACGATTCACCGTCGGCCGCGGCCGACGCTCGAGACAGGGTTCTCGACATCGATCTCCAGATCTTGGCCAACGGGCTCTGGGAGGCGGGCGCAGAGGCCGTTTCGATCAACGGGCACCGCCTGTCAAATCTGACGCCAATCCGGAGTGCGGGTGACGCCATCACGGTCGACTATCGCTCACTCACTCGCCCATATCGCGTTGAAGCGATCGGCGATCTGCGTACGCTGCAGGCTGGCTTTGTTGAGTCTTCGGCTGGGGCGTGGTGGAATGACCTGGCCCAGAACCGGCAAATGAGATACGAGATCAGTGACGTGAAGCAGCTCGATCTGGCAGCCGATCCTGGCATGGTGCTCCGTCACGCGGGGAGGGCGACCTCATGATCCCGCTGGTGGGCTTGCTTGCGGGGATCGTGCTCGGCATCGTGCTGGAGCCATCGATTCCCCAGGTGCTCCAGCCGTACCTTCCGATCGCCATTGTCGCCGCCATGGACGCCCTGTTCGGGGCATTCCGGGCGTACCTGGAGGGCACGTTCACTGATCGGGTTTTCGTTGTGTCGTTCATCTCCAATGTCTTGATCGCCTCCGCAATTGTCTACGTGGGTGATCAGATTGGCGTGGGCTCACAACTAGCGACCGGGGTCGTCGTGGTTCTGGGAATTCGCATCTTCACTAATGCTGCTGCCATCAGGCGGGCCCTGTTCCATGCCTGACGAGGTCCGCCCGGACGTACGGGCGGCGGAGCCCTCTCCACGGCGACAGCGCCCTCGCAGCCGGTCACACAACGCAGCGTCCCGCCGTGTGAGCTCGCTGCGGCGCAGCCAACGACGGCTGGCTGGCGAGGAGCATCCGAGAGCTGTAACTGTGGATGAAGCACGGCCCGCTGCGCAGCCTGCGGGCCGAACCTCAGAGGCGGCCGACGCAGCACGGAGCACCCGCGCCCGACTGCGAGCATCACTGTTGCATCCCGGTCGCGGACAGATCCTGGCGGCGATCATCTTGTTCATTGTGGGCGTCGCCGGTGCCATGCAGATCCACGTCAACACAGCCGATGACGCCTATGCGTCGGCGCGACGTGAGGATCTGATTCAGCTGCTCGATGGGCTCAGCGCGGAGTCACGACGGCTGGAAGGAGAGATTGCGCAGCTGGAGCAGACCAGGAGCAATCTGCAGTCGGGTGCCGACACCCAACGAGTGGCGCGGTCGGAAGCAGAGCGGCATCTCACCGAGTTGTCGATCCTGGCCGGCACCTCTCCCGCCGCGGGCCAGGGTATCCGAATGCGGATCGCCGATCCGAAGGCAGCGGTGGACGCCCGGGTGCTTCTCGACGCGGTTGAGGAGATGCGTGACGCTGGTGCTGAGGTGATCGAGGTGAACAACACGATCCGTGTTGTCGGATCAACGTGGTTTGGTTCGGATGCACGTGGACTCCTCATCGACGGCAAGCTGGTCAGTCGGCCGATCACCCTCGAGGTCATCGGGGAGCCGCACAGTTTGGAGGAAGCTGCGCGGTTTCGGGGTGGAATCGTCTCCGAGATCACTGGACCAAGAATCGGTGGACAAGTGCAGATCGAGCAAGAGGACCGGGTGGTGATCGAATCGTTACACACGTCGAGAGAGAATCAGTACGCTCGTCCTGCACCCTCGCCGTCCACCCCTCGATGACCGTGTCAACGTGAGGAGCCTGATGTCGGACTATCCCGAAGATCTGAAGTACTCGACTGAGCACGAATGGGTTCGCAGTGGGAACGGCAGCAGCGTCCGCGTTGGAATCACCGAGTACGCGGCAGACCAGCTGGGCGACATCGTCTTCGTCTCGTTGCCAGCGGTGGGCGACACGGTTTCGGCCGGTGACGCATGCGGTGAGCTGGAGTCGACCAAGAGTGTGTCGGACATTTTCTGTCCGGTGCCCGGCGTGATCACCGCTGTCAACCCGTTGCTCGAGGCCAATCCAGAGACCATTAATGCCGATCCGTACGGGGACGGCTGGCTCTTCGAGCTGGAGCTGGACGAGGGTGCGGATTTGGACGACCTACTGGATGCTGATTCCTACGCCGAACAGGTGGGAAGCTAAGTCCACGGCCAGCTAGGTCCCGGTTTGCGTTTGGTCCTAAACTCTGCAGCACGCCTCGAGCCTTCGAGGCTGTAAAGGAAAGTCGAAGCAATGCCGTTCTGTACCAACTGTGGACATGAGAACCCAGAGGGGAGTAACTTCTGCGGCCAATGTGGCTCGGCGCTGATCCCTGGTGCCCGAGCCGCAACCCCGGAGAAGGTGCCGACCGGCGACACGACCAAGGCGATGCCCGCGATGGTTGAGGAGCGTGACACTGACTCGCTGACGGCCGAGGATGAGGCTGCCGTCAATGCGTTGCCGTACGGCTCAGCACTGCTGATCGTCCAACGAGGCGCGAACGCTGGCAGCCGGTTTTTGTTGGACACCGATCTCGTCAGCGTTGGACGGCATCAGGATTCCGACATCTTTCTCGACGACATCTCGGTGTCCCGCCGCCACGCCACGTTCACCCGTACTCCGGAGGGATCCCAGGTCAAGGATGTGGGCAGTCTCAACGGCACGTACGTGAACCGGGACCTGGTCGACGAATGCCTGCTGCGGAACGGTGACGAGGTGCAAATCGGTAAGTTCCGCCTGGTCTACTTCGGGAGTACCCGGGGCGCCGAATAGCCCCTCGCATCATGCCGAACTCTGCCGAGTTTCCGGCCAGCGCGGCCGGCGAAGCTCGCACCCGAGGCGCGGAGGATCCGGGCGCCCTGGTGACCGAGAGCCGGCTGCGGCACGGGACCCGCAGCATTGGCCAGGTCATGGCAATGCTGCGGACCGAATTCCCGGAGATCTCGATTTCCAAGATCAGATTCCTGGAGGCCGAAGGGCTGATCACTCCGCAGCGGGCGCCATCGGGTTATCGCCGTTATACCGAAAGTGATGTCGAGCGGCTGCGTTATGTGCTGTCTGTGCAGCGGGAGCACTACTTGCCTTTGAAGGTGATCCGGGAGCATTTGGAACAGCTCGATCGTGGACAGACTCCGCTCAGTACGGGCGGCCAAAGCGCGCTAGCTGGCGGGGGCACAGCGGGCGCGGGGCGGATGCCCAACCCGTCGGCTGCAACGGCGAAACAGCCGGTCAGGCTGAGCCGCCAGGAGTTACTGGACGCGAGCGGCCTGACCGAGAGCGCTCTCAGTGAGCTGGAGCGAACGCAGATCGTGGCCACCCGACGTGGAACCGCGCACTACGGCAGGGACGCGCTCACGCTGGCGATCGCCGCACGGCGACTGGCCGAATACGGCATTGACGGGCGACATCTGCGAGCCTTCAAGCTGTCAGCCGACCGTGAGGTCGGGCTGGTGGAGCAGGCGATCGCGCCGTACGTTCGACGCGCCGGAAGCAACCGCGATGTGCCAAGCGATGTCACTCAACTCGTGATCAGCTTCCATGCGGCTCTGGTGCGTACTGCCATGGAGCGTCTCTAGCGCTCGACCTGGCGACGCGCGATTCGCCGATGAGGGGTTGATCTTGTAGCTGGCCGCTCGCGAAGTAGTGTTGTCGCATGCGCGAGCTCGATGTGGTGGGTGTCCGGGTCGAGATGCCGTCGAATGCTCCGATGGTGTTGTTGCGCGAGGTGGGCGGGACTCGATACTTGCCCATCTGGATCGGAGCAGCGGAGGCCGCCGCGATCGCCAATGCTCAGGAGGGCATCGTCCCGCCGAGGCCACTCACCCATGACCTCATGGTCGACACACTCACGACTTTGGGCCACCGGCTGACGGAGGTGCACATCACCGAACTCGAAGGTGGCACTTTTTACGCCGTACTGCTGGTTGATGGCATCGAGGTCAGTGCGCGCCCATCGGACGCCATCGCCCTCGCACTGCGGGTGGGCTCTGAGATCTACTGCGCCGAGGACGTCCTCGATGAGGCCGGCATCGAGATTCCAGAAGCTGAGGATGACGAGGTGGAGAAGTTCCGGGAGTTTCTCGACCAGGTCAATCCCGATGACTTTGTGACTGGTGAAGAGCCAAAGTCCTAGTCAGAAGCAACACTCACGTTCAACATGAGACTGCAGGCAGCGCCTCGTACGTGAGCACACCCTCAAGTATTAATTGAGAGTTGTCTAAAGCCGGACATGCTCAACGGCGTGGTCGTTGACCCGTTTGGTGCGCTCGTCGTAGCGTTCAGAGAGTAATGTCGACCGTGGAATTACGCGCAGAGAACTCGCACTGAGTTCTCTCTTCCCATCGCACGCAACTGATTCTGAGAATCCGGAGGCACCACGTGAGCAGCACCGACGCATCAGCAAAGCCGGCCGACACGCCCGGCATGGAGCCGGCTGAAGCGCAGGGGCTGCTGTTCGACGGCGACTTTTCGCCGTTGCCGATTGACCTGGGCTTCCGTGGACCGGTTGCCTGCAGCGCGGCTGGGATCACCTATCGGCAGCTCGACTACTGGGCGCGTACGGGCCTGGTGGTACCCGAAGTACGGAGCGCATCAGGGTCTGGCTCGCAGCGTCTCTACAGCTTCCGCGACATCTTGATCTTGAAGGTAATCAAGCGGCTGATCGATGCCGGTATTTCACTGCAACAGATCCGTACCGCGATCGAGCATCTGCGGGTGCGCGGCGTCCAGGACCTCACACAGGTCACGTTGATGAGCGACGGCGTGTCGGTCTTCGAGTGCACCTCCGACGACGAAGTGATCGACCTGCTCCGTGGCGGCCAGGGAGTCTTTGGTATCGCTCTGGGCGGCGTCTGGCGTGACATAGAAGGAACGCTTTCGGAGTTGCCAGCTGAGCGAGCTGAAGCTGACGAACCGCGTCAGTCCCACGATGAGCTCTCTGAGCGTCGGCAGGCACGAACCACCGGTTGACGGCTGTCACACGGCAAGCTGTAGCACACTGTGCTACGGTCTTTGATATGAGTGAGCAGATTTCTCAACGCGAACTCCGCAATGACAGCGGCCGAATCATGCGCGCGCTAGATGAGGGAGGGTCCTTCATAGTCACCCGCAACGGGACCCCCGTCGGAGAGCTGCGACCTCTTCGACGTCATCGCTTCGTCTCCGCGAGCGCAGCTGTTGCCATGTTCCGAGGTGCACCTCGTATCGATTCCGAGGCATTCCGCCGAGATCTGGATGAGATCGCGGACCAGGAGATTCCCGATCGTGCCTGACCCCATTACTCGCGCACTTCTTGACACTTCGGTGATCGTGGATCTGGATCGACTGAACGCCACTCAGCTTCCGGAGGAAGTTGCGATATCAGCGATCACCCTGGCTGACCTGTCCGCCGGCCCATCGGCGACGACCGATGTGTCCGAGCGTGCTCGCCGTCAAGATCGTCTGCAGCGAACCGAAGCAACCTTCGACCCACTGCCCTTCGACATCGAAGCCGCTCGTGCCTACGGTCGCGTGTATGCCGCGGTCGTAGAACAGGGCGGGCGGCCTCGGCGGCGGTTCGCTGATCTGCTGATCGCCGCAACCGCTCTTGCTGAGGAGCTGCCGGTAGTAACGCGCAACAGTAAGGACTTCGAGGGTCTTGAAGGCCTAATGACCATCGTCGAAATCTGAGTCATCGCATCATCCCTTAGACGGCGCCCCGAATGGGGGCGAAGACATGGATCGCCGGCTCACTCGGGGTAATCTGGTCGCTGCTGGAACGGCAGCGTGGGAGAGTTCAGCACCTCAAAGCGAGGTGCTGGCGCCGAAGGGGCAACATCCCCGGAACCTCTCAGGCAATCAAGACTGCGCTCGCCATGGCAACTCTGGAGCCGCTGGTAACAGAGGGGGAGTGCTGCTCGCGGAAGCGAGAGCACCGACCTGTGTACGCGCGAAAGAAGTCCCGATGACCGCCACCCTTCCAGACACCGCAATCAGCTCACTCCCATCGCAGCAGTTCAGCACTCGTCACATCGGGCCTCAGGCCGATGATCGCGAAAAGATGCTGGCTGTCCTGGGGCTCACCGACCTGGAGCAGCTCGTCGATGAGTCACTGCCACGATCGATCCGCAGCACCGAGCCACTCGCCCTACCGCCCGCGCTGTCAGAGCCCGAGACGTTGGAAGTGCTACGAGAGCTCGCCAGTCGCAATCGGCCACTGACATCGATGATCGGCCTCGGCTACCACGGCACCGTGACACCATCGGTGATTCGCCGAAATGTGCTCGAGTCGCCCGCCTGGTATACCGCCTATACGCCGTACCAGCCGGAAATCAGCCAAGGCCGACTCGAGGCCCTGCTGAACTTTCAGACCGTGATCTCAGATCTCACGGCGTTGCCGACGGCAGGAGCCAGCCTGCTCGACGAGGCGACAGCTGCCGCCGAGGCCATGACGCTGGCTCGTCGGAGCGTCAAAACAGGTCAGACGATCCTGCTCGACCGCGACACCTTGCCACAGACCATCGGGGTCGTGACCACTAGGGCCGCTGCGCTCGGAATTGACGTCGTCGTGGCCAGCATGCCGCTGACAGAGGCGATCGAGGAGATCGACCTGTTCGCAGTAATGGTGCAAACCCCCGGCGCCAGCGGACGGCTCGCCAGTACAGATGAGTTGCGGGCCATCGCGGAGAGCGCGCACGCGCGGGGCGCGATGGTGATCGCGGCCTGCGACCTGATGGCCTTGACGTTGACGACGCCGCCAGGGGTGTGGGGTGCGGACGTAGCTGTCGGGTCCAGCCAGCGGTTCGGCGTCCCGCTTTTCTATGGCGGACCGCACGCCGGCTTCATCTCGGTACGCGCTGGACTGGAACGCACGCTGCCCGGGCGGCTGGTCGGCGTCTCCAAGGATCGCGATGGGACGCCCGGTTTCCGGTTGGCACTGCAAACCCGAGAGCAGCACATCCGCCGGGAGAAGGCGACCTCGAACATCTGCACCGCGCAGGTGCTCCTTGCCGTCACAGCCAGCATGTACGCCGTCTATCACGGACCGAACGGCCTGCGCGAGATCGCGACGTCCATCCACGACGGCGCTGTTGAGCTGGCCGGTGATCTTGTCGGGGGAGGAATCCGTGTCGTGCACGACTCCTTCTTCGACACCGTGCTCGCCGAGGTGCCGGGCCGAGCCGCGCAGGTTGTGGAAAATGCGCGTACCGCCGGAGTCCACCTTCGGCTTGTCGACGATGATCATGTCGGCGTGTCAGTGGGCGAGGACGCCACTGCGGTCCAGCACAGCGCGGTACGCGCAGCGTTCGGGGTCACTGTGAGCCAAGCGCGGCCGTTCGCCAACAACTTGGCGGGGCGCGAGCGTACGACGCCCTACCTGACCCACCCTGTGTTCAACACGCATCACAGCGAGACCGCGATTCTCCGTTATCTGCGGGCGTTGTCGGACCGGGATCTGGCGCTGGATCGGGGGATGATCCCGCTCGGTTCGTGCACGATGAAGCTGAACGCGACCACCGAGATGGAGCCCATCTCTTATCCAGGCTTTGCCAACCTGCATCCGTTTGCTCCCGTTGAGGATGCACACGGCTATCTGGCGTTGATCGAGGTGCTCGAGTCCTGGCTGGCCGAGCTCACCGGGTACGCCAAGGTATCGATTCAGCCGAATGCCGGCAGCCAGGGCGAACTCGCCGGGTTGCTGACCATCCGCGCCTACCACGAGTCGCGTGGTGATCATCAGCGTGGCATTTGCCTGATCCCCTCTTCGGCGCATGGGACGAACGCTGCCTCAGCCACTATGGCGGGCCTCAAGGTTATTGTCGTTAAGGCTGCTCCCGATGGCTCAATCGACCTGGAAGACCTGCGGGCCAAGATCGCGGAGTACCATGATCAACTTGCGGCGATCATGGTGACCTATCCCTCCACGCACGGGGTTTTTGAAGAAGGCATCGTCGAGCTGTGCGACATGGTTCATGACGCCGGAGGTCAGGTTTATGTGGACGGAGCCAACCTGAATGCGCTGCTGGGGCTGGCGCGACCGGGCAGCTTCGGCGCGGATGTGAGCCATCTGAATCTCCACAAGACCTTCTGCATTCCGCACGGCGGCGGTGGCCCTGGCGTCGGACCGGTTGGCGTCGCCGCGCATCTTGCGCCGTTCCTGCCCAACCACCCATTGCTCGCCAGCGCGGGTCCGGTGACTGGTATCGGGCCGATCTCGGCGGCGCCGTACGGGTCGGCCGGCATCTTGCCGATCAGCTACGCCTACATCGCGATGATGGGTGCCGACGGATTGACCTCGGCCACCGAGCATGCCCTGCTTGCGGCGAACTATGTTGCCGAGCGGCTCCATGATCACTATCCGGTACTGTACGCGGGGCGCAACGGCAGGGTCGCCCACGAATGCATCCTCGATCTGCGTCCACTGACCAAGGCCAGCGGCATCAGCGTGGAGGATGTGGCGAAACGGCTGATCGACTACGGCTTCCACGCACCGACCATGAGCTTCCCCGTGGCGGGCACGCTGATGGTCGAGCCCACCGAGTCGGAAACGCTGGAGGAGATCGACCGCTTCTGTGACGCGATGATCAGCATCCGCGCGGAGATCGCCAAGATCGAAGCAGGGGAGTGGCCGCGTGGGGACAATCCGCTGGTCAATGCCCCGCACACCCAGGCGCAGCTAACCGCCGAGGACTGGGACCACCCCTACCTGAGGCGGGTCGCTGCCTTTCCAGCCGGGCTGCACACAGGTCCGCTCTACGCAGCGGGCTTCGACAAGTACTGGCCGCCTGTCGGCCGCATTGACGGCGGCTTCGGCGATCGCAATCTTGTCTGCATCTGCCCTCCGCCGGAGGCCTTCGAGTAGCGCTCTTCTCAGGTCTCCTGACCGGCCACGTCGTTGATCCGATGTGCCAGCTCGATGTCGTTCTTGGTAAGGCCGCCCTCGGAATGGGTGGAGAGAACAAGCGTCACCTTGTTCCAGCGGATGTCGATGTCGGGGTGATGGTTCATGAGCTCCGCCTCGTGCCCAACCCGATTCACGAAGTCCAGGGCTGCGACAAAGTCAGTTAGCTCATACGTCGTGGCGATCGCCGGCTCATCGCCATCCGCACGGCGCCAGTTCGGTAGTCCCGCCAGCTCTCGGGACACTTCGGAATCAGTCAAGAGTGGGCTCATGACCTCAGCCAAGGCGCGGCTGCCGTGGGTGTCAAGAGCTCGCCCGATTGCTTGGCCCATCCGATAGCGTCAAGGCCGAACGGCGGGCTTCAGCAGAGAAGGGAAAGAGATGGTTGCGTTGCCGGCGAGCATCAAGCGCCTCGAGCAGCAGCCGTGGATCGCGCACATGGTGCGTGCCGCCGAGCGGTACGTCAGCCGCCTCGGGTCACAGTTCGCCGCAGCGACCACGTACTTCTCGGTGCTAGCGATCGTCCCGATCATGATGGTGGCTTTTTCGATCACTGGCTTCGTGCTCACCGTCGTGCAACCCGGGCTTGTCGACGACGTTGCCGACGCTGTCGCGGAGGCCCTCGGCGGTACTGACGCCGCTACCCGCGACAAGATCTTGAACCTTGTGAACAATGCCCTCAGTTCGTTTTGGACCATCGGCATCGTCGGCCTCGTGGTCGCTCTCTACACCGGTGTCAAGTGGATGGGCCACCTGAAGAATGCAGTGCGGACCCAGTGGCGACCGGGGTTCGACCTTCGACCACAGAAGATCAACATTGTGCTCAAGACGCTGGGCAATCTGCTGATCTTGGCTGGCTTCATGGTTGGTATGGCTGTGAGCTTTGGTCTGGCGTCGCTGTCCACCTCGTTCGCCGACACGGTGGTCGGGTGGCTCGGACTCAGTGACCAGCCCTGGATTGCGCCGCTGCTTCGGATCAGCTCGATCGCATTCTCGATCGGCGCCGGCTGGCTGATCTTCATGTATCTCTACACGGTGCTGCCGGAGACCCGCGAGCCTTGGTCTGTCGTACGCCGGGGGGCACTGTTAGGTTCGATTGCACTCGTGGCCTTGCAATTTGTGGCGGGTTTCCTGATCAGCGCTTTTCGCGGCAACGCGGCCGCGGCGATCTTCGGGCCCGTGATCGTGCTCATGCTGTTCTTCAACATCTTTGCCCAGCTCACCTTGTTCGTCGCGGCTTGGATTGCCACGGCGCAGCATGAGGCCGTCCCGGTCCCTCCTGACGAAGAGGCGCACACCGCACCGCCGCCCGAACCTCAGGAAACCGAGCATGAGGAACCGAGCGTCGTACCTGAGGCTGTGGCTGTGCGTTCGGTCCGCGTTGGGATGGGCGCCGGTTACGTCACCGGAGCCGCGACCGGAGTCGGATTAGGCGCGACACTCGCGTACCTGCTCTCAGCTGCCGTACGCGGTCGCAAGAAAACCTGAGCAGGTTGCCCGGGCCGAGTCAGTGCGCAGTGGCGAGCTGCGCGCTCGGCTGGCCGATGCTGTCCAGCAGTGCGGAGAACCAAGGCGCGCCGACGTCGAACGGCTTGCCGCCTCGGATCCGCTCGAACTCAATGGCCCGGAGTTCGTCGCCGCGCTCCTCGTCGTGCCCGATCAGGCCGGGCTCACCACGCAGCGCTGATTCGACGGCCAAATCGGTCATGGACTTGATCAACGCAAGGTCACGCTGATTAGCTGCCGCGGATCGTGAGAAGTATCCAGACTTCTGTACCAACACCTTGTGGGCATCCAGCCGCTCGGCGAACTTGCTGCCAAACCAGGCACCCGGATTGATCTTGTCAATCTTGATGTGGCCGAATGGGTCTCTCGGAATGTCCTCGCCGGACCGCTCCGTCTCGGCCACGATCGTGTCGAGACCCGCGCCCTCGGAGACGAAGAGGTTGACCGAGCCAATTCGGTCCATCGTCTCGTTGAGACGTTTGGCCTCCGTCTCAAGATCGAAGACCGCCTCGGGGACATAGACGCCATGGACCTCCCAGGCCTCCCGGCTGAGGCCGATCTCGGGCAGCCAGGCTCGAGTGTCCAGCCACTCCCGGTACGCCTGTGCCGCCGAGGCAGTCAGCCAGCCGCAGTTTCGTCCCATGACCTCGTGCACGAGCAACATCCGCGATCCCGAGTTGTGCTCGCCAATGACATTCTGTGCGAAACCGGCAGCCTGCTCGGCCGCCGTCCACGCGCCCAGCGACTGGCGCACCGGGATGATGTCGTTGTCGACGGTCTTGGGCAATCCCACCACGGTCAGGGGGTGGCCCGCGCTACCCAGGAACGCTGCAAGATCAGCAGCAGTGGTGTTGGTGTCGTCGCCGCCGATGGTGTGCAGGATGTCGACGCCGTCGGCCGTCAGCCGGTCAGCCGCGGCCTGCAATGGGTCGACACCCTCGCCAACCAAGCCGCGCTTCACGAGGTCGGCGGCATTGGTCAGCTTCACCCGAGAGCTTCCGATGGGGGATCCGCCGAAAGCGTGAAGGCGTGACGCGTGCTCCCGAACAGCGGGCGTCACCGGGATCGAGTCGCCCCGCAACAGGCCCTCATAGCCGTATCGGTAGGCGATGATCTCAACGTCGGGAGCGACCTCGGTATAGCGCTCGATGAGCCCTCCGATGGCTGAGGAGAGGCACGGTGCGAAACCGCCGGCGGTAAGCATTGCCACCTTGTTGACCATGCGCGTAAACGTATCCGACACGATCAGCTGGCTGGCTAGGCGTCTGCCAGCCGGTCAGTCCTTGGATGGATCCAGATAGACCGCCCCAGGTCCACGAGAGCTCACGTAGTCGTCCGGATTCTGAAGCGTGCACTTCTGCAGGCTGAGGCAGCCGCAGCCGATGCAGCTGTCGAGCCGGTCCCGAAGACGCTCCAGCCTTTCGATCTGCTCATTGAGCCGACCCCGCCACTGGTGGGAGAGGCGCGTCCAGTCGGCCTTGGTTGGCGTACGGCTTCCGGGCAGGGTCCGCAGTGCCTGCGTGATCTCCTCCAGCGACAGCCCGACGCGTTGCGCCGAGCGAATGAACGCCAAGCGGCGCAGCATGGCCCGCTCGTAGCGGCGCTGGTTCCCGGAGGTTCGAGTTGAGGTAATCAAACCGAGGCTCTCGTAGTACCGCAGGGCAGAGGGCGCGAATCCAGAACGCGCCGACAGCTCACCGATCGTCAGCAGATCCGTACGGTGCAACATGTCATTCAGTCTAGCGATACCTAAACTTCACGTTAACTCCAAATGCAGGAGGGGAGAGAGCTCACGGAGTTGAGCCATCCGCGCGGGTCTCCATGACGGCACGATGAACTCCTGGCAACAGATTGAGCTGGCTCCCACTACGCTCGCTTCGTGGCCCGATACTTCGACGTCCATCCGGACAACCCGCAGCCGCGGACGATAGGCAGTGTGGTCGACCTGCTGCGAGCTGACGGCCTGGTCGCGTACCCAACGGACTCCTGCTTCGCGCTCGGCTGCCAGCTTGATAACCGGTCGGGCCTGGAACGGATTCGAGAAATCCGTCAGCTGGACAACCGACATCACTTCACGCTCGTCTGCGCAGATTTCACTCAACTTGGCCGCTTCGTACACCTCGACAACGTGATCTTTCGCGCCGTCAAGGCGTCGACGCCCGGGCAGTACACCTTCATCGTGCCGGCAACCCGGGAGGTTCCCCGGCGAATGCTGCAGCCCCGGAGACGTACGGTCGGGGTTCGGATACCTGATCACGTCGTCGCTCAGGCGATCGTGGCCGGCCTCGGTGAACCTCTAGTGTCGAGCACCTTGATCATGCCCGGGGAGGATCGGCCGCTGACGCAAGGTTGGGAGATCATGGAGCGGCTGGATCATCGCCTGGACGCGGTGGTGGATTCCGGTGAATGCGGCGAGGTCCCGACCACAGTGGTGGATCTCTCCAATGGCCAAGCAGTGATCGTACGACGCGGAGCAGGAGATCCCTCGCGTTTCGAGTGAGTCCTCGCTTGGCCATGACACCGGCTGCACGCGAGCCCCCCGAGTATGGTGATCGAGCGGGGTGCCACGCCGGGCTCGACCCGCTGCAATGATGGCGCCGAGGAGGCCGATGGGCGAGGACATTTCAGGGACGGCGCAGCTCGCTGCGGACACTTTTGTAGCGCAGCTGATGCGGAGCAGGATGGCCGTTGGACTGCTATCCGCGGTGCCGATCCCATTCTTCTTCGTGCGCTCGATCCTGGCGCGTGACAACGCACGGGAGAACCGCAAGGACAGCTGGCAGCGACTGCGTGGACGCAGTGAGGCGGCACGCTACAGCGCAGTCCGGAGGGTGACGGAGCGCTATGCCCGAGATGGATTTGTCCTTGACATCGGCTGCTCGCAGGGAATCCTTCAAGAGGGGCTGAGCTACGGCCGGTATCTCGGCATCGACAATTGCGAGCAGTCCATCCTGCTTGCCCGGCCCAAGTGCGACCGACGGACGCAGTTCCTGTGCGCCGACGGGTCGCACTTCGTTGCCGACCAGCCACCGAACGCTGTGGTGATGAACGAGGTCATTTACTACCTGCCGGATCCCATCGCCGCGGTAGAGCATCACGCGCGCCAACTGGCACCTGGTGGCGTCGTGATCGTCTCGATCTACGCCCGGACGTGGTCCTCCCGACGGCTGCTGGGCGCGCTCGCAGCACGGCTCGAGTTACTGGAATCCCACCTGATCAGATCAGGCCATCTGGCCTGGACGGTAGCGGCGTATCGGCCGTTCAGGGATTAGCTGGCCCCTTACCGGCTACGTCGCTCAAGCCTCACTGCAGGTATCCCTCGACCTGCTGCCGAGGCCTCGTTTGTGACTCATCTGGGTTTTGTGCGAACTCTCGATGAGCGCGGCGCTGACGAAGCAGATCCCAGCATTGATCAAGGGATTGTTCGAGGTCACGGAGCCTTTGGGCGGCGTCGTCGATCTCGCCCGGGCTGTCCTGCATTTGGCGGCGCAGCTCATGCTCAGCATCGACCATCTCGCGAATGCGGGCGAGGATGTCGGAGTCATCCATACGACACAGCCTAGGGCAGATCTACGATGATCGAATTTCCCCTCAGGCTTGAAGCGCGCGGCCGATTCTGGAGATCATGGTTCGCTCACTCGATGGAAAATGATCTTGTCGACCGGCTCGCCACTTTGGGTCGTCACCGTTTCGCGAACAATGTTGGTGTCGATGACGTCGTAGCGGACCTTGAGCTTCACTGTCGAGTTGTTGTTGGTGCAGTTGATCACCAGGTTGTCGCTCCTCAGCAACGCCGAGCCGGTGATTTTGGCGTCATTGGCCGTAATGATTGCTCGGTCGGTGCCGTCGCAGAGCGTAAATACGGTGTCGCGCCCGATCACTGAGAACGTCCGATTGTCATTGACGGTGATGCCTCGCCGGGAGTCACCCCCGTCGAGCGGATCGACCCCCATCCAAAAGCCCACGAACTGCCGGGTACTCGACACATCGCGGGCCTTGTGCGGACCGGATGCCTCGGCTGCTTGGGCGAGCAGGACAGCTGATCCGGCGCCGGCCACCAACAAGGCGGCGGAAGCGACCACGGCGAGGCGACGTTGCATACCGAACTCCTATTTCGTGAATGGGCTCGTACCTCATTTGGGCACGACGGCGATTATCCGGGCAGACGGCCGCCAGCGTAGGGAGAATGCGCTAATCAGTAAGCAATGCGACGGAGATGCACGACAGCGGGCCCCGCGGCGTCGAACGGTGCGCTGACGCTGATCCGGGTTCCCGTCCGCAGCTGTCAGCGTTGGTCATGCCAATGGGATGCGGTTCATATCCCATCTGCTGTTCATAGTTCTTGACGCTGTTGATCACCCAGTACTGCCACTGTGTGGAATCGCCGATCGGCGTTTCCACCGCTGATCCATCGGGCAACCCAACCGAATCCGCCGTCTGCCCCGACGACTCGTTCGCTACCTCGTACAAGACATTCGGAAGATCATGAACAGTGTCGATCACCTTGCGGATGTAGGCCTGCTCAAGAGCCTCGACCCTGGCATCGAGCGGAAGAACCTGGTAGTCGAGGATCGAGGTGATTCCGATGTCATTGACGTTGTTGGCCGCGTAGAACGGGTGACCCTCGATGTTCTCGGGGGGTGTCAGTCAGGTGCAGGCTGAAACCTTCGAAGAGCATGACAGATGCATAGATGCCGTCACGTCCGGCTGCGATGATCCGTTCGCGAAGTCGATCGAAGTAGGTCTGATCGAAGACCGACAGATCGAACGTGAGTTT
>Ga0307321_1000009_pt1 | contig 38201 bp, 38 predicted proteins | sample ER_DNA_379_FD_194499 | JGI IMG/M metagenome (GOLD analysis project Ga0307321, IMG submission 194499) | Bulk soil microbial communities from the East River watershed near Crested Butte, Colorado, United States - ER_DNA_379 | ecosystem: Environmental > Terrestrial > Soil > Floodplain | place: USA... | reverse complement strand
GCTGGTCAGCCCAGACTGGGCCGAAGCGCTGGAGCCCGTTGCGGCAACGGTCACAGCGATGGGGGCTTTCTTGCGGGCCGAGCTGGCCGCTGGCCGCAGCTACCTACCAGCCGGTGAGCATGTACTCCGCGCCTTCAGCCGCCCGCTCAACCAAGTGAAGATCTTGATTGTCGGACAAGATCCCTACCCGACCCCGGGACACCCGGTGGGGTTGTCGTTCTCAGTTGCTTCCCACGTGCGTCCGATCCCGCGGTCGCTGCAGAACATTTATGCCGAGCTGCAGGCCGATCTCGGCATCCGCCCGGCAGCCAGTGGCGATTTGACCCCGTGGTTCCAGCAAGGTGTTCTGCTGCTCAATCGAGTGCTCACCGTGCAACCCGGTCGCTCCGGATCGCACCGCGGAAAGGGCTGGGAGCAGGTGACACAGCGGGCCATCGAGGCACTGGTCACTCGGGGCGGCCCGCTGGTGGCGATCTTGTGGGGGCGTGACGCGCAGTCACTGATACCGATGCTCGGCGCAGTCCCCTATCTGGCGAGCGCACACCCCTCGCCCTTGTCCGCTGCGGCGGGCTTTTTCGGGTCACGACCCTTCAGCCGTGCCAACGAGCTTCTAGTGCGGTCCGGCGGAGAGCCAATCGACTGGGCGCTCGAAGGAACTCCCTGATTGTGCATCACCAGCGATGCGAAAGGTTCCGGAATGAGTCACCGATGAAGCGTTCGTGATGCGTTTCCAGGGTTCAGGCGAGGGCTTTGTCCAAATCGGCGATCAAATCCTCCGCATCCTCGATGCCGACGCTGAGCCGGATCAGGTCGTCCGGCACTTCCAACTGAGTGCCGGCCACAGAAAGGTGCGTCATCTTGCCGGGATGCTCGATCAAGGATTCAACCCCGCCCAGGGACTCCCCCAGGATGATCACTGAGGTGCCTTCGCAAACCTGCAGCGCTGCCTGCTCGCCACCGACCACTCGGAAGCTGACCATGCCGCCGTACCGACGCATCTGCCGCTTGGCCAGGTCATGTCCTGGATGGGCATCTAACCCGGGGAAATAGACCTGGGAGACCCGCGGATGATCGGCCAGAAAGGCCGCCACTAGTTCAGCATTGTCGCAGTGTCGTTCCATCCGCACCGCCAACGTTCGTAAGCCGCGCAGGACCAGCCAGCAGTCGAACGGGCTGGCGACTCCACCGATGGCATTCTGGTGAAACCGCAGTTGCTCGGCCAGGTCGTCGTCGTTGAGTACCAGTGCACCCCCGATGATGTCGGAGTGGCCCCCGCAGTACTTCGTGGTCGAATGCACGACGACGTCCGCCCCCAACTCGAGCGGCTGCTGAAGGTACGGCGTAGCAAAGGTGTTGTCGACGATTACCAGAACTCCGGCTGAGTGCGCCAGATCCACAATCGCGGCGATATCGGCAATATTGAGCAATGGGTTGGTGGGCGTCTCAATCCACACCGCCTTGGTCTCACCCGGGATGATCGCTGCGGCGACGGTGTCGAGGTTGGTTAGATGCGCTGGATCGACCGCCACACCCCAGCGCTGGTGCACCCGGGCAAACAACCGATAGGTGCCGCCGTAGGCGTCGTCCGGCACCACGAAATGGCTACCTGGTGAGGCGATGGTGCGGAGCAGGGTGTCCTCGGCCGCTAGGCCGCTTGCGAACACCAGCCCATGCCGGCCGGCCTCGAGAGCCGCCATGCACTCCTCGAGTGCCGTACGCGTCGGGTTCGAGGAGCGCGAGTATTCGTAACCGCCACGCGCTTCTCCCACCTTGTCCTGGATGAAGGTCGAGGTGGCGTAGATCGGTGGCACCACCGAGCCGACCGCCGAGTCCGGATCCTGTCCGGCATGGATCGCTCGTGTCGAGAAGCCTTGCGTCGCTGTCACAAGAGGCCAGCGTACGCGCCCCCTTTTTGCGGCGCTCGCGCATCGCGCTGGAGCCCGACGCTGTCATTACTTTGCCGTGGAACATGTCAATGGCCGGTCAGCGTTGCGTAAGTGCGTGACCGTTCCGAACGGCCATGCAGAAAGGCAGACTGAATCACATGTTGTTCTCGCGCACGAAGACGGCCCTTGTTCAGCCTGAGCAGGCGCTCCCCGGCCGCAGCTCCGCAGTCCTGGTCAATCCCACCTTCCACGACATCTTCGGCATCCCGGTGCAGAAGGTGCCGGAAGGCTCTGAGGTGGCCTATTTCGCCCTCGGTTGCTTCTGGGGTGCTGAGAAGTTGTTCTGGAACACCCCCGGAGTCACCAACACGGCTGTCGGCTATGCGGGTGGCTTCACGCCCAACCCCACCTATGAGGAGGTCTGCAGCGCCCGTACCGGCCACACCGAGATCGTCAAGGTGAGCTACGACCCTGCCAAGATCAGCTACGAGAAGCTGCTCACGATCTTCTTCGAAGACCATGACCCGACGCAGGGCATGCGGCAGGGCAACGACGTCGGGACGCAGTACCGGTCGGCGATTTACACCACCTCACCGGAGCAGCTGGCGACGGCTGAGCGAGTACGCGATGAGTTCCAGACGGCGTTCAACCGGGCCGGCTATGGACGGATCACCACCGAGATTGCACCGGCCGGCGAGTTCTACTACGCGGAGGATTACCACCAGCAGTACTTGGAGAAGAACCCCTTCGGCTACTGCCCGGTACATGCCACTGGGGTGACCTGTAACTGAGAGCTGAGATCAGGCTCACAACCCTCGCCGCGCCCTGGTGAGGCCGTACACGGCACGGAAGGGCAGGAAGCGGACCGCTGCCGCTATCACCTTGGCTTCCCGGCCGACCACTTGCCGTGGTGGAGGATTCTCGCTCTGCAGGGCCTCGAGGATGACCTTGGCTGGAACGGAAGGATCGAGCCCGGAAGCCGCCAGCCGCTTGCTCATCTTGGTTGCGCGATGAATCTGTTTGGCATAGCGGGCGTTGCTCTCGGGACTGCGTGACTGCAGCTCCACGCCAACGGCCAGACCGCGGTTCCAGATCGGCGTTTTGATGGCGCCGGGCTCGATAAGCACAACCTTGATCTTGAAGGGTGCCAGTTCGGCACGCAGAGAGCTGCTGAGGCCAACGAGGCCATGCTTGGCGGCGCCGTAGCCGCCCATCATTGGACCGGATAGCCGACCTCCAATGGAGCCGATCATGATAATCCGTGCGTCATCGATCACCTCAGCAGAGCGGTGCAGGGCCGGCAACATCACCTGGGTCACCAACAACTGGGCCGTTAGATTGATCTCGATCTGACGACGGAAGGCCTCGAGCGGAATGGTCTCGAGCGGCGCCGGAAGGGCCGCGCCAGCATTGTTGACCAGACCAAACAGCGGTCCATTGGCCTTGATCACCTCCCCGGCGGCGCGCACTGCATCCTCGTCAAGCAGGTCCATGATCAAAGGCGTGACCACGTTAGGAAACTGTCGACGCAGCGCTTCCGCGTCCTCTTCTCGGCGTACGGTGCCGAACACGTGAAAGCCGGCGCTGGTCAACTCAAGGACGGTCGCCCGGCCGATGCCGGTCGATGCGCCAGTGACCACGACAGAACGCAGCGACACGTGCCACTCTCCTTCTCGGTCCAGGGTCCTGGTGAGTGACTCAGTTGAGGGCGTTCCTGGCAAATGTGTCGCACTTGTTCGGATCGCCGGTGTTGAAGCCCTGGGCAAGCCAGTGACGTCGCATTGCTGCCGAACCATGGGTCCAGGTTTCCGGGGAAACCTGGCCCTGCATCTTCTTCTGGATCCGGTCGTCGCCGACAGCCTGTGCCGCGTCCACTGCTCGGTCGAGATCCTCCTGGGTGACTTCGCTGATCGGACTTGCCGGATCCTCAGTCGCGTGCCGGAACCATGCGCCCGCGTAACAATCGGCCTGCAGCTCGAGCCGGACCGCTGCCGATGTGGGTCCGGTCCCCTGCCCGCTGCCCTGTACTCGCTGCATAGTCCCGACCAGGTTCTGGACGTGATGCCCGAACTCGTGAGCCAGCACGTATGCCTCGGCAGCGTCGCCGCCTTGCGCCCCGAGCTGGCCCGTCAGCTGATCGAAGAATCCAAGATCGAGGTACACCGTCGTATCGGCTGGACAGTAGAAGGGTCCAACCGCTGAGGTCGCATGGCCACAGGCCGTATTGATGCTGCCGGTAAAGGTCTGCACCTTGATCGTCTGATAGTCCTGGAGATTGTCGTTCCAGTAGTCCTGGATCGAATTCGTGTACGCGACGAACCGGCAGTCGCGGTCGGCATTGATATCTGAGCCTCGGGTGCACTGGGCGAACGGACTGGGGTTAGTGGACTGCTCCGGCCCAGCCTGCTGTGCACCGCCGAGGATGTCGCCTGGGTTCAGGCCGAACAGCAGGGCGAGCAACAAGACGATCAGGCCGGCGCCGCCGCCGATTGCGATCTTCCCGCCACTTCCCCTACCGCCGCCCATCTGCGACGGATCGAGCTGGGCACCCTCGTTGTACTTCACGTCACTCCGACCGCGAGCAGCTCGAATGCCCGCCCTGATCAGCAGCATAGTCGTGTGCCGTGGAGGCCGATCGGTTAGATGGCAGTTCTTGCTGCACTCAATTGCGGGCCTGACTGCTCAGCACGTGCCTGCATTCTGGCAGCCCGAACAGGAAACCGGAGAGGGCTGTAACAGACGCGGTTGCGCCGCGTCGAAGAGCACTATCATGTCTACCCAGCAACGGCCTCCAAGCCACCCTCGGGCGTCAGGTGAACTCACTCTCGGCGTCCTCCGGGACTTGGACAATCAGCACGTCGCACTGGGCCCGGTGCACGACCTCAGATGGGACGGAGCCGAGCTCGTGACCCTCTGCGGCTCCTAGTCCGCGGTTGCCGACAACGATAAGACTCCTGGGGTCTGAGCCGGCGGCCTCGAGCAGCGCTTCGGCCGGATCCCCGGCGACCATTCGCGTATCAACGCTACGCACTCGATCAGACGTCAGATACATGATGGCCACCTGCAGGGCGTGCAGCGCCGCCTCCCTGCCATAAAGCTCTCGTCGAGCGCCGACTGGAACCGGATCTGTCGGTGCTGGGCCCGGATTGTAGGCGGATACGACCAAGACGTGAGCATCGGCTTCTGCCGCCACCGCATGGGCCCGGTTGACCGCGTACAGCGAAGCGTCAGTCCCGTCAGACCCAACGACAAGGCGCTCATAAATGCTGATGTGGTGCCGCCCGAGAGGCAGGAAATCAGACTCTTCGCTGGCATGCGGGGGATTTACCCAGAGCATCGCCAACGCGGCGCAGGCAAGCAGGATTCCAGCCACCAATATGGCATTGGTGCCTTTTCCACCCAATAGGTGTTTGAAAATCCAGCCGAAAGTGAACGTTTCCACGAGCATTGGGACAACGATCATCATGTTGAGAATGCCCATGTATACGCCCGTGCGGGATCTTGGCACCATGCTCGCCACCATGAGATAGGGCACCCCGACCATACTGGCCCAGCAAATACCCAGACCTATCATCGGGACCAGGCTGAGCCACTGACTGCTGATCTGTGACAGGGCCGTGAGCGACACCGCGGCGATCCCTAGGCAGACGGCGTGCACACGCTTACCGCCGAAGCGCTGGCAGAACCCTATCAAGAATAGGGCGGTGACCATGGTAAAGAAGTTGTAGGTGGCATTCATTAAGCCGGACCAGCCAACCGCTTCGTCCCAGCCCGGCTGCTCGGGTGCAGTCTTGAACACTGATTCGCCGACGCTGACGGCCACGAATTGCCAGTAGATAAACATGGCGTACCACTGGAAAACGAACACTACACCGATCTTGTGCATGCTTACGGGCATCTCACGCACCGCCACCGCGATATCGGTGACAAAGTGCCGCACTCCTTTGGGCGCAGCACGAAGCTCGGCAAGTTCTTCCTCTGACGGAGGAACTTCCTTCGTGCGTAGCATCGCCGTGAGCACTGTGACAAGGATGCATACGGCGCCGAGCGCGAAGCAAGTGTAAACCCAATATGGCACGCCATTCGCGGCCGTGCCACCCAGTACCTTTTGGAAAATAAACAAAGATAAGTTGGCCAGCACAGCGCCAGCACCAGTGAACAGGCTTTGGGTCAGAAAACCGCGAGCAAGCTGAGATTTTGGAAGCTTGTCGGAGATCAATGCTCGGTAAGGCTCCATGGAGGTGTTGTTGCCGGCGTCAAGGAGCCAGAGACAGAGCACACCCATCCACAGCGTCGTGACGAATGGAAACAGCAGCAGGATGATCACGCATAGGAAAGCGCCCGCCAAGATAAATGGACGCCGCCGGCCCCACCTAGGGCTCCAGGTTCGGTCACTCATTGCACCGATGAGCGGCTGGATGAATAGACCGGTCACCGGTCCAGCCAAGTTGAGAATAGGCAATTCATCAGGCGAGGCGCCGATGAAGGTGAACAATGGATTTACTGCAGTTTGCGTCAGGCCGAAGCTGAATTGAACGCCGAAAAATCCGACATTCATCATCAGAATCGACCCGCTCGTCATCAGCGGCCTATGCCCCTCCCGTTGGGAGCCGGTCGATTCCTCGAGCTCTACCACCTCAGTCGCCTCAGTAACAGCCATGGTTTCACTCCCTTTCGGCGAGGTTTCTCGCTAGTGGGCTGCGGTCGTGATATGTGTCACACCAACGCACCCTATGGCAGCGTCCAATGGCGATGCAAGAGTCGAGCAGGTCAGCACAATCGTTGCGGAGACGCCGATAGCTCAAGGCTGATCGGGCCCATGACTGGCAACACAGTCCGTTACCGCCATCGTGCGCTTGTAGGCGTTTAGCTGGCGGGGAGCTGGGCTCTTGCGCGCTGACGGTCTACCGGTGACGGCTCACCATGAAACCGGGGTACCTCAAGGCGTGCGGACAACGACCACCGGACAAGCCGCGTGGGCGACGAGGTGCTGGCTCACCGAGCCCAGCAGCATGCCAGCGAAGCCCCCGTGGCCGCGGGACCCGACGACCATCAGATCGGCCCCTCCGGACAACTCGATCAGGATCTTGGCGGGGTTTCCTTGGTTGATCGAGGCCCGCACGTCCACCGGTGGTTTCCGGTCCTCAAGGTCAGCGATGAGCCGCTCGAGCACGTCCGCGGCGTCCCGCGCCGGCTGGCTCTCATAGCCCTCGGGGGGCAGCTGCCCGTACGGCGGGCTCATCGGCAACGGCGGCCCATGCCAAACCGTGACGGCGTTGAGGGATGCGCCATGGTGCGCGGCCTCGTCGTAGGCCCAACGCAGAGCAGCTCGACTGCTGTCCGACCCGTCAACGCCGACAATGATCTGCTTGATCTCGGTCATGGCGCCCACCTTATCGCCCGGCTGCTCGGCACGTATGTGCAATGACACGACACCCCGAGCAAGGGTCGCGCTGTGTCCACAGTTCTCAACTGCGCCACTCGCCGAGCGCGGAGGTTTAGGTCATTCGAGCAAGCCGGTGACTGTTGGCCAGATCTAGACAGCAGTGCCACGGCGACAACGGCAAGCCGCTGTCCTCCGGTTAGTATTCAGCCACTAGAGGCTGGACTGCGCTTGTAAGCCTCCGCTAATTCGACGTTGACGACGTGCGGCCGTGGCCACTTTGCGCGAATCAAAGTGCCGCCCTGTCGGGACTCTGATTGCTTCTGGCACAGTGGGCGACCATGACCGTGGTAGTCGACGACAACCCGATGGAAAGCCGCTATGAGGCGCGGGTCGACGGAGCGCTCGCGGGTGTCTCGCAATACGAGCTGACAGCCGACACCATCGTGTTCCTCCACACCGTCGTTGCTGAGGAATATGAGGGTCAGGGAGTAGGCAGCGCGATCGCGCGGTATGCCCTCGACGACGCCCGAGCCCGCGGCTTGCACGTACGCCCCCTTTGCCCGTACATCAGGGGCTGGATCGAACGGCATCTGGAGTATGCCGACCTCGTCACGCACTCGAGGTAAGTCGGCTATCCACAGATTCTGGGGACAGCGCATCGCATGTGATGCACGGTCGCCGAGCGTCGCGACACGGTTGCCCCATGAGAGATATTCCTACGCTGGGCCGTCCGCACGAGATGCCGCCGATCCGCAACTCCGATGACCTCTGGCAACGCTGGCGAGCCTTGATGGGGCCGCTCGGTTTTGGCCAACCAAGGCTCTGGCTCGCGTTCCTCCAGCCCGACGACAAGATGAGCGCACAGCTCACTCAGATCGAGGACATCCCTCGCTGGGCAGACTCAACGATGTGCGGTTCGCTGCTGGAGTTATGCCGCCACATCGTTGGCCGGAACGGCACGGGCGGATCCGTCGCCATGCTGCTGACCCGGCCCGGCCGCAACCCGATGGATGACGCAGATCGCAGCTGGGCCCGCTACCTCACCTCGGCAGCGGCGCACCTTGGAGTCTCAATGTGGCCGGTACATTTCGCGAATGACGTCGAGCTTCGAGTCTTGGCGCCTGACGATCTTCAATTTAGGCATTGATGGGCGTGAGCATCGCAAATCGCGCGCCGACGCACGGAGCCAGGCTGGCGCGCCGCTGTCCTGGATGAGCGAGCGAGCAGACACGTATCAATGGGCTCGTGTGCGCCACAGCCAGGCCAGCCCGAGAATCGGGAGCACCAACGGAACGAACCCGTACCCGATCCCGTAGACCGACCACACGGTGGCCCGCGGAAAAGCCTCCGGATCGACGACGCTGAGGGTACCGATCGAAACAACGCCTACAAGCTCGATGATGATCGCCACCAGGGCCACTCGGCGGGAGCCGCGGGTGCCGCGCGCGAGAGTGATCGTTGCGACGATGTAGATCAATCCCGAGAGGGCGGATAACAGGTAGGCCAGTGGCGCCTGCTCGAACTTCGTGAGGAGCTGTACGCTCGCCCGAGCGGTCGCGGCGAGAGCGAAAATGCCGTAAATGGCCACCAGAGCACGGCCTGCCCCGCTATTGGTCCTTCGAACATCGGAGCCAGTCGGCTGAGTCTTTGGGACACCCGTCATGCGGCCGGCGTCCAGAGCACGAGCAAGCGAAGTGTCATCGCGAGGACCGCAAGTGCGGCGACAGCCAACACGATGCCCGAGAAGCGGGTGCGCTCGGCATTGGCCCACAACCACGCAATTGGGATCAAGATCACGATGCCGATTAGATAGCCAATCGTGGTCGCCAGTTCGACCGGACGGAATCCGGCAGCCAGCTTGGCAGCGGCGATGATCGACTGGCCAACGGTGACAACCTCGACCCCCGCGGCGAAGAGCAGTTGAGCCTTGCCGGGCGGCTTGTTCGCCACTGCAGTCACCACGCCCCAGATCGCGGCAGCGCCGGCGAGCGCGACCACAACGTACGCCAGCGCATCGATCATCGAGACGCTCGTTGGGGCTGCACGCCGCCCAACGCTACCGGAGCGCACTGGGAAGCCTGTCAGACTTGGAGTCCTTCAGAGATGTCATACGAAGGCTGCGTCGAGGAGGAACAGTGACCGCCCAGCGAGAGCCCAAAGTTGGCCGGCGCCCGGGCAACCAGGACACCCGCGGCCAGATCATCACCGCCGCCCGAGATGCGTTTGCGGCCAAGGGTTTCGCCGGCGCGTCAATGCGTGGGATCGCGGCGGAAGCTGGAGTGGATGCGGCGTTGATCCATCACTACTTCGACAGCAAGCAGCAGCTCTTCCTCGCGACGGTTGCGCTCCCGCTTGGACTGCCGCACATGCTCGAGGAGGTCGCTGCTGGGGGTAGGGGCGGTCTCGGTGAACGACTCGTCAGAAGCGTCCTCGGGGTCTGGGACTCCGAGCTTCAGCCGTCGCTCGTGGCGGCAATCCGCACGGCACTGACAGATCCGGCGCTGACTCGATCGGCCGGTGAGTTCCTCACCCTCGAAGTCATCGGTCATGTCTTGCCGCGCGACGACCTCTCATCTGAGGAGGCGAACAGGCGCGCAGGTCTGGTCGCCGCCCAGATTCTGGGTCTAGTGATCGGCCGGTACGTCCTGAGACTGCCGGTCCTGGTGAATCGCCAGACTGATGACTTGGTGGCTGAAGTCGGCCCGACCGTGCAGCGCTACGTCGACGGACGCGCCTGAGACGACACTTTTAGAGCTGCTCGCGCATCGCGCTTGGAGTCCGCCGCCGTCGTCGTCGCTCGCAGAGGAAAGAACGCCTCTGCTCGCTCCCTCTCCGTGCGGCGGCGCGCGATTTCCGACGCTCGCAGCTGCACCTTTTTGCGGAATGATGACCACGTGCTGGTCGTCGGCGTCACGGAGCATGGTGGGCACGCGTTCGAGGTGCTTCTCGATCACGGTGCTGATCCGGACGTGCTCGCATTCGATCAGGGCTACGCAGTGGTGAGACCCCTCGACGCCAATCGAGCCAGCTCTGGCGAGCTGATCCTTCGACTGTTGGTACGCCCGGTCGTCGACGAGCCGCGCCCGGAGGCGCGCCGGCAAGGACGCGACGCTGGGCTGGTGCTCGGCGATGGCGTCCGGCCCGCGGTGAGGCAACGCTTCGCCGCGTACGCGGTAGTCAAGTCGAGCCGCGGCCTGCTCGCCACCGAGTACTCCGACCGAACTGCCGTCACCGGTCGATGGGGAATGCCAGGCGGTGGTCTGGATGATCACGAGCCGCCGACCTCGGCTGTGCTCCGGGAGGTTGCCGAAGAGACGGCCCAGGAGATCATCCTCGGCGAGCTGATCAAGGTGCAGACGTCGCACTGGGTGGGACGTAGCCCGTACGGGACGATTGAGGATTTCCACGCCGTACGCCTGATCTATCGCGCGAGTTGCCCGCATCCCACCGACCCAGTCGTCCTGGACCAAGGCGGCACGACCGAATCGGCCCAGTGGGTGCCGCTGGAATCCTGGCGTTCGGTGTCGTGGACCCAGAACTGGCAATCGCTGCTGTCTGAGCTGCTCAACGAGTCCCGAGCTGGCTAAGCGTGCTAGGAGATCGGGCCAATAGTGCTAAGAGATGTGGATGTCGCTAAGCAGGTCCTGCCGGGTCAGTACGCCGACTGGCTTGCCGTCGTCGAGCACCAGTAACGCGTCACAGCTCCTCAACACCTCGACCGCATCCGCGACCGGCTCAGTCACTCCGAGCATGGGAAGCGGCTCCTCCATCACGCCGCCGACCGCATCCGCTGGCCGTACGCGGTGACTGAACAGCTCACCCAGAAGGCCGCGTTCGCTGACCGAACCGACGACTTCGGCGGCCATCACCGGGGGCTCCGCGCGCACCACCGGCATCTGGCTCACGCCGTACTCCCGCATGATCGCGACAGCCTCGGCGATCGTCTCGTTGGGATGAGTGTGGACCAAGGACGGCAGGTCGCCCGACTTCTCGCGTAGTACGTCGCCTACTACTCGTACGAATTGGTCAGGTCGGGGCGCAAAGCCGTATCGGGTAAGCCAGGCGTCGCTGAATACCTTGGTGAGGTAGCCGCGACCCGAATCCGGCAGCAGCACAACGATCACCGCCTCAGGATCGTCGAGTTCATGCGCCAGCCGGATGGCTGCCGCGGCGGCCATCCCCGAGGATCCACCGACCAGCAGTGCCTCCTCGCGGGCCAGCCGTCGCGACATTGCGAAGGAGTCCGCGTCCGACACTTCGATCACCCGGTCACAGACCGCGGGATCGTAATTGGCCGGCCAGAAGTCCTCGCCCACTCCCTCGACCAGATAGGGCCGCCCGGTCCCACCGGAGTACACCGAACCGGACGGGTCAGCGCCGATGATCTTGACGTGGCCGTCGGAGACCTCCTTCAGGTAACGGCCGGCTCCGCTGATCGTGCCGCCGGTGCCGATACCAGCAACGAAGTGGGTGATCTTGCCGTCGGTCTGTTCCCAGATCTCCGGACCCGTGGTCTCGTAATGGCTGGCTGGGTTGTTCGGGTTGCTGTACTGGTCGGGCTTCCACGCACCTTCGATCTCACGGACGAGCCGGTCTGAGGTCGAGTAGTAGGAGTCAGGGTGCTCCGGCTCGACGGCGGTCGGGCAGACGACCACCCGGGCGCCGTACGCGGTCAGCACGTTGCGCTTGTCCTCGCTCACCTTGTCGGGGCAGACAAACACGCAGGCGTAACCCTTGGCCTGCGCGACCATGGCTAGGCCCACTCCGGTGTTACCACTGGTGGGCTCCACGATGGTGCCGCCCGGCTTGATCTTGCCCTCTCGCTCCGCGGCTTCAATCATCTTGAGTGCGATCCGATCCTTGACCGAGCCACCCGGGTTCAAAGATTCGACTTTGGCCAGGAGCAAAGGCCTAACGCCATCGGTAACGCGGGAGAGCCTGAGCAGCGGCGTGTGCCCGACTAGGTCAATGAGCGAGTTGACGTACTCCACGCGCACGACTCTACGGCGCACTTCCTTACGACCATGTGCGCCACAGCAGAGCTAGTAAGGGCCGCGACTTCCCGTCGGAAGCGCGGCCCTTAAGTTTTGAGCGATCGACTGGCAAACCAGCTGCGATCCGCGGGCTACCTGCGAATGTAGGAGAGCAGGCGCAGGATCTCGATGTACAACCAGACCATCGTCACGGTCAGGCCGAATGCGCCACGCCACGACTCACTCGCGGGCGCGCCCATGGCGACACCTTGCTCGATGTAGTCGAAGTCGAGCACCAGATTGAGCACGGCAAGCGTCGCGCCGAGCAGGGAGAAGCCAACAGCCAGCAGGCTGACCGCACCGGTACCGCCGTCAACGAGTCCGAGATTGACACCCACCAGCGAGAGCAGGAAGTTGATCAGTAGGGCCACCGCGAACGAGATCGTCGCGATGATCACGACCCTGCGGAACTTCGGCGTGACGCGAATGTTGAAAAACTTGTACGCCGCCAATGTCACGGCCGCCGCTGCGAATGTACCGATCACGGCCTGAACGACGATGCCGTCGTAAAGGCTCTCGAACACTTTGCTGATCATGCCGATGAAGATGCCCTCGAGGCCGGCGTACAGGAGCACCAAACCGGGCGCGACCTTGCGCCGGAACGAGACGACCATCACAAGGATGAAGCCGATCAGCCCGGATGCGATCAGTGCTGGGAAGTAGAGCGCGTCAGGCACAAACATCCAAGCCAGGGCGGCAGTGATGATCAGCACGCCCATGGTGACCGCGGTCTTGGTGACGACGTCGTCAAAGGTCATCCGGCCTTCGAGCGACTCCACCGGCGCCTGCGGGTAGCCAGGGTACTGAGAGTAGCCGGCTGGCGATTGCTCGTAGGGGTTCTGGTTGTACTGCTGCGGTGCTGCGGGTGTGAACGCGTCCTGCTTTGAGAGGATCGGGTTCGAACTGCGCAACATGTATGTGTCCTCCTGGTTAGGCGCCTCAGTTGGCGCACTCATCAGTGTACTGAAACGCTGGGCACCGACCCTTTCTTCCGAGCTTTGAAAGTGCTGTGAGCCCCTTGTTGGGCGACCAGGATGGGCTTCTCGGCGGCAGACCTCAGTGAACGAGCGAGCAATGAACCACGGATCGCGCGCCGCCGAGCTGAGGAGGAGGGAGCAGACACGCTTCAGCGTCTGCGAGCGACGACGAAGTCGGCGGGTTCTCGCCCAACACAGTGCCCCCGATGGGATTCGAACCCATGCTGGAGCGGGTTTAAGCCGCCTGCCTCTGCCATTTGGGCTACGGGGGCCAGCTATCGGCCGGTGTGATCCTAGCCGCGCGCCCGCGTCAGCGAGACGCCTCCGCGCTAGGCGTGGCCGAGACTCCGCTCAGCTTCATCCGGGTTTCCGGCGGCAATTCGGCCAAGTCACCTGTGGCGATGCGGGCATCGATCACCACCTTCGCATCCGGCCGGAAGTGCACCGGCTGTACGGCGGTGATCAGACCTGTGGCGTTGTCACGGAAGTAGAAGTAGACGTCGGCGCTGATCAGTGGCGGGGAGAACGGCGTGCTGAAGGAGGTGAACGTCGGCTCGCGAACCCCGCCTGCGGTGCCCTCTTGCATGCCGACTGTCCAGGAGCCGTCGTCATGCATGATCACTCTCGGGCCAGATTGGGCATGGTAGTGACCCCAGAGCACCAGCGGCGTCGGTGGATTCGATGCATTCATGATCACCCGCGCGGCGACAGGCTGGTGCACCAGCAGCACATCGGTGTGCTTGTCGCGGGCGACATCGACCAGCCGTTGCGCCAGCTCTTCTTCACTTTCGGGGCGGTCCTTGACGCGGTCGACACTGAACGGGACGTTGTGCTCTGGGTCGTCGTCGCCGAGCACGTTCAGCCCCGCCGCCTCGACGACTTGGCCATCCAGCACAGTCATGCCGGCACTTCGCATCTGGGCTTCTGTTACATCGGAGTCGTGATTTCCGCTTGCCACCAGGAAAGGCACCCCATTTGGAATCGCCGCCTCCCGACGGACGCAGCCACGTTCGGCGGCAGTCCCGTTGACTGTGTCGTCACCTGAACTCAGCACGACGGATGGTTCCGTCGCGCGGACCAGCCGAGCGATCAGCTCCGTCATGGGCTGATTGCAGTGCAGGTCGCTGAAACCCAAGATCATCGTTTCGTCCGAGCGTGGTTTCGGCAGATCGTCGAGCTGGGCTGCGAGACTCCCGGCAGCCGAGTCCAGGTAGCTCTTCACCGCACGTTGCTGGCGTTCGCTGAGCAACCGGATGCCCTTGATGCCGCGGTCCAGTAGGTCAGCGAGCAGCACGCTGTCCACCGTGAGTGATGAGAATCGGCCACCGTCGGCCACTGCGACGGGATAGCGCGGATCCTTCGGTTTCTCAGGTACCAGGATGGAGCCGATGACCAGCGCGACGACGATCACATAGACCGCCGCCACGCGTCGCCTGGTTACCCGGGTCACGATCCAGGGCGGCATCAGCTGGCGACGGAGCCGCCAGATCGCGACACCCAGCAGCAGGACTGCCTCAGCCTTGAGCCCTTCCCGTACGGCGTCGCGAGCCAAGCGCTCGACGATGCCGGAGATAGCCTCTCTCGGCTCGGTGTACAGGCTGGTGTACGCGACCAGTGTCTGCTCTGAGAACAGCGAGTTGAGATTCTCTGCCGCGGTACCGACACCGCCCACCGTGATGATCAGACCAATGGGGGGTACTGGGCTCGCCAAATAGGCATTGCCGATCGGTCCGAGGTCGACCTCGACCTCACCGTGGAAGTTGCTGGCGAAGTTCACGCGATGTGGGCCGAGGTAGTCATCCACTTGCGCATGGCTGATTCCCCAAACCACCGCGAGCGGAGCGGCGGCCAGCGCAGCAAGCAAGGTGAGCAACAAGGCCTTCCCGAGATCCACCAGCAGCGCTCGGCGGGAGCGCACCCGTGCGGCGTGCCGCGCGAGCACGCTCGTCAGGGTTCGGCGCCGCCCGCTCCCGGCCGCGCCGCGGCCCCCCTCATGCACGAGATTGCGCGGGGCTTTGGGCCGGTTGGCGCCGGGCCGGAACGGCCAGCGAGAAGAGGCCGGACCGTTCATTGATGCCCGACCTTACCTGCCGTCGCTGCGAGCGTCGGAAATCGCGCGCCGCCGCACGGAGGAGAAGTGAGCGGAGGCGTTGTTTCCTCTGTTTGATTGCTCGCTGCCGCTCGCTGCGAATCGCGCTTGGGAAGCCGCCTACTTTGGCGTCCCTCGCCGACGAAAGGCGTGTCGGCTCGCTCCTCCGCAGCACGGCGGCGCGCGATCCGGTGCGAGCGACGACGACGGCGGCGGATTCCAAGCGCGATGCGCGAGCAGCGCATTAACGGCACTGCCTAGCTATAGATCCGACAGTCCGGGTGTCCGACTCCCACTACGTCACGAGCCGCTAGAGTCGCGCGGCTGCAGATAGACCTTTCGCGGATGAACGGCGTGCGCGCCGATGACGCGATCAAGGAACAACTTGCCGTCGCAGTGGTCGATTTCATGCTGTAGCGCCCGAGCCTCGAAGGCATCGGTGGTGATCAGTACCCGCTCGCCGCTCAGGGGCAGCAGACCGGCCACGGTGATCTTGGTCGCCCGCTTCACGTCCCCGGTGATGTCTGGCACCGACATGCAGCCCTCACGAGCCTTCTCGTTGCGGCTGGCCTCCACGATTTCGGCGTTCACCAGCACGATCAGCCCGTGCCTGGTCCGGGCCTTCGGATGGGCCGAGACGTCGACACAGAAGGCTTGTACCGACTCCCCGACCTGCGGCGCGGCGAGACCCACACAGCCCGGAGAAACGCGCATTGTCGCAACGAGATCGGCGCAGAGCTGGACCACCACGGGGTCGGCGGGATCGACAGGCAACCCGCCGACCGACAGCACCTGGCTGGGGGCTCGGATCACATCGAGCACCCGGCCGTCCGGCAGAGTTGGCAGCATCAGGCTCACAGTTGGTCGTTCTCGATCAGTCGCATGCTGGTCTCCACACCTAACTCGCCAGACACCTCGGCGAGCCGAGCTTGGAGCGCCTCGACATCGGTTGAGCGGGGCAGGTCGACTTCGGCCAGCAACAGGTAGAGCGTCCCCGAGAGACGAGTGGTCAGATCGGTGATGTTGCCGCCTGTCTCGGCGATCACACTGGCCAGCCGCGCGACGATCCCGAGTCGGTCCGCGCCATGAACCGTCACCAGGTACGCGGACCCCAGCGGTGGCAGATCGGGTTCCTCGGGAACCTCGCGCACGGTGACATCCAGCGAACCGTTTACGAGGGGTTGCAGCGCAGCGTCGACCTGGGCCGCGTCGGCCTCACCTGCGCAGATCAGGGTCATCGCGAAGTGCCCGCGCAAGAGCGTCATCGAGGAGTCCTCGAGGTTCATGCCGCATTGCGACAACACCTCGGCTGCTTGCGCGATGATGCCAGGCCGGTCATGGCCGACGACCGTGATGGCAAGAGAGGTCACCGCGGCATTGTGTCACCAATGAGCTGCAGGGCAATCCCATCAAGAATGTCGGACTCGCTCACGATCAGATTCTCCACGTTCAGGAGCGCCGCAATGCGCGATTCCACCAGCGCTCCGCCGGTGATCACATCTGCTCGTCCTGGATGCATCGACGGCAGCGCTCGGATCTCCTCAACTGTCAACCCCGCCAGTCGGTGGAGCAGCTCTGCTATCGCGGGCAACGGGATGGTGGCGCCGTGCACTCGCTCACGGTCGTAGTGCTCCAGCTCCAGATACACCCCGGCGAGCGTCGTCGCGGTGCCCGCTACGCCGATCCAGGTGCCGATAGAGCCGAAGTCGACGCCGCTGCCTGCCAGTAGATCGTCCACGTACTCGGTGGCCAGCTCAAGATCATCATCTGCGACCGGATTCTGCTTCAAGAACCGTTCGGTGATCCGCACCGATCCAATGTCGAGTGAGGTTGCGCTCTGCATCTCGCCGTCGGCACTGCCGGTGATCAGCTCGGTCGAGCCGCCTCCGATGTCCATGACCAGGACCGGCTCGCCGCCCGGAGTGACTCGGCTGAGGACTCCGTTGAAGGACAGGTGCGCCTCGGCCTCACCGCTGATGACGTCCGGCAGTACGCCCAGCCGCTCCTTGATGCCAGCGAAGAAGCTGTCACGGTTCTTGACATCCCGGGTCGCCGACGTCGCCACGAAGTGCACCCTCTCAACTCCGACACCGGCTTTCTTGATCAATTCCGCGTACTGATCGACTGCCGCGAACGTACGCTCCAAAGCATCGGGGTGGAACTCGCCGCTGGCATCGACTCCCTGGCCCAGCCGTACGATCTCGAGCCGTCGCTCGAGATCCTTCAGAGCGCCCGAGCCGTCGGGTTCGGCGATCAACAGACGGATCGAATTCGTCCCGCAGTCAATCGCGGCAACACGTGTCATGAAACGTCCTCCAAGCATGGGCGAGCCCAGAAGGCGCCTACGGCACGCACCGCCTCGTCACCGAGCGGGTTGACTCCGGTCCCGGCCGCGAGCGCGTGGGCCACCAGCGCATGCAGACACTTCACCCGATCGGGCATTCCGCCTGCGCTGACACCCGCGATCTCCGGCACCGAATCAAGCCGTTCCCGGTCGGCCAGATATCGTTCGTGGGCCCGCCGGTAGGCCAACGCAAGATCATGATCACGGCTCAGCCGTTGATTCATCTCGGCCATCAAGCCCTGCGACTCCAGCGAGGAGCAGGCTGCCACTGCTCGCGGGCAGGTGAGGTAGTACGTCGTGGGAAAGGGTGTGCCGTCGGCCAACCGCGGTTGGGTTGTCACGACAGCGGGTTTCCCGCAGGGACAGCGGTACGCAACGCCCACCATGCCCCTCGGAGGTCGCTGCAGCTGCGTGGTGACTGTTTCCTCATCGGCCGCGGTCATAGGTTCGAGCACAGCCTTATCCTCGCAGTCGACCGAGCCACCCCCGAACCACGAGCGAGCAGCTCACAAGGCTACGAGACGCACCCGCACTGCACTTCGCAGCAATTACCGACACGCCGCGTTAGGCGGAACTACGAGGCGGAACGACCGCGAGGTGCGGTTAACTAACGCGGAGTGGGCCGCGAGCTGCGAACGTCGACCACAACGGCGGATCCTCGATGTTCGCGCCGCCGGTCTGCAGGAGGAGGATGACGGAACAACGCTTTTCCGTTCCGTCAGCTCCGACGAAGACGGCGGCGACCCAGCGAACATCGCCGCGAGCGGAGCGAGCAATCAAACACAGCGCGATGCGCGAGCAGCTCACAGAAAGGGGGCTACGCCGACATGGATGATCGCAGCGGTGTCGCCGTAGTGGGCAGTATCAACGCCGATCTGGCAGCCTTCGGCTCGCCACTGCCGCGGCCAGGCGAGACGGTCATTGGCACCGAATTCTCGCTGGTGCTTGGCGGAAAGGGCGCGAACCAAGCCATTGCCGCCGCACGCGCGGGCGCGCCAACGTACATGATCGGCGCCGTGGGCGATGACCTGTTCAGCGACCTTACGCTCGGAGCGCTCGCCGACGAGGGTGTCGAAGTCACAGCGGTACGCATCATGGACGGCTCGACCGGGATCGCCCATATCCGCGTCGACGCGCTCTCTGCCCAGAACGACATCATGATCATTCCGAACGCGAACCACCGGTTGAGCCCGGACGATGTCGAGGGCTCGCTCAGAGCACTGCGTGATTACGTTTCTGTCGTCCTGGTGCAACTGGAGATTCCACTCACCGTCGTGCAGCGGGTGGCTGAGGTCTGTCACGACTGCGAGCTGCGATTAGTCCTGGACCCGGCGCCGGCACAACCAATGCCTCCGGAGGTATGGCGGGGTGTCTCCATGGTCACGCCGAACGAGCTCGAGGCAGAGGTGCTGACCGGCATTGCCGTCACTGATCGAAGCTCTGCGGAGCTGGCCGCGCGATGGTTTCTTGATCATGGTGTCGCGATCGCCGTGATCACTCGAGGCGAGGATGGTGCTCTCGTCATTGGGCCAGACGGCATCGAGGAGTATCCGGCTTTCCCGGCGACGCCGGTGGACACTACGGCTGCAGGCGATGCGTTTGCTGGTGCGTTAGGTGCCAGCCTGGCTCGTGATGCTTCGCTTACCGAAGCGCTGCGCCGCGGACTTGCGGCTGGGGCGTTGGCGGTCAGCGTCCGCGGAGCAAGCCCAAGCCTGCCCACCGCCGAGGCGGTCGATGCGCTTCTGGCCTCCCAGCGCTAGCTGGCTTGTCAGCATGGATGGTCGTCCTGGCGACCACCGAGGCTGACAACTCGGGGTTAGCGGGGTGTGGCGGACGGCGTCCCGCTGTTCGGCTTGGTCTTGACGGTGATCGTCTTTTCCTCGGGCTTGGTCTTGACCGGTGCCGGCTGGTCGGCGGCTTGCACCGAACCCCAGAGCTTGGACCACCACGCGTCCTCCGCAGACTCATCAGGCGCCGTCTCGGCACTGATCTTTGCTCCGCCACCCAGCGGCTTGCCGTCGGCGCCTACGACGGTGTAGCCGGTCTCCCCCGGCACGACCCAACCCAGCCGCTCCCGGGCCTGGGTCCTCACGTATCCCTCATCGCCCCAGCGAGCCAACTCGCCCTGCAGGTCGCTAATCCGCTGTTGACGCTCCGCAATCTCCGCTTTGGTCGAAGCGATCTCGTGGGCTTGGGCAAGGTAGATCCGCAACGATGTCGCGTACGAGATCGTCAAGATCAACAGCACGACTGCCAACGCGATGGCGCGTGCGGTCAAGCTGGATCGGCGGCGTAGCAGTGGAAGGCCGGACTCGCCTCGTCGCGGCGCCTCTGTCTTGGGCGTACGCGCTGACGAGGACGGCTTGCGCGCCTGGTTACGGGCTCGCGGCTTCCCCCGCCCGGGGGCTGCGCCTGGGCGGGAGGTCGGTCGCGGACCGGATGGCACCGCCTCAGACCTTGAACCTCGGGAATGCCGAGGCGCCGGCGTAGCGGGCTGCGTCGTCCAGATCCTCTTCGATACGCAGCAGCTGGTTGTACTTGGCTACCCGGTCCGTACGCGCCGGCGCACCCGACTTGATCTGGCCGCAGTTGGTCGCCACTGCAAGGTCGGCGATGGTGGTGTCCTCGGTCTCACCGGAACGGTGGCTCATCATGCAAGTGAAGCCCGCTCGGTGTGCCAGATCGACCGCATCCAGAGTCTCGGTGAGTGAGCCGATTTGGTTGACCTTGACCAGCAAGGCACTGGCCGCCTTCTCTGCGATGCCGCGTTGCAACCTGGTCACGTTGGTGACGAACAGGTCATCCCCGACCACTTGGATCTTGTCGCCGATCTTGCTGACCAGCGCGCTCCAGCCGGCCCAGTCGTCCTCGGCCAACGGGTCCTCGATCGAGACGATCGGGAAGTCGGCGATCCACTGCTCATAGATGGCCGTCATCTCGTCGGCGGACAGCGTCCTTCCCTCGAACGTGTAGGTCCCGGCGTCGAAGAACTCCGTACTGGCAACGTCCAGCGCAAGCGCGATGTCACTGCCCAGCCCGAGGCCGGCGGACTGCACGGCGGTCGAGATCAGCTCGAGTGCGGCTACGTTGGCCGGCAGGTTGGGCGCGAAGCCACCCTCGTCACCGAGGCCGGTCGCCAGACCCTGCTTCTTCAGCACGGACTTCAGCGACTGGTAAACGGTCGCGCCCATCTCCAGGGCGTCCCGGAACGTCGCCGCGCCGATCGGGGCGATCATGAACTCCTGCACATCGACGTCGGAGTCGGCGTGTGCCCCGCCGTTGACGATATTCATCATCGGCACCGGCAGCAGGTGGGCGTTGGGGCCGCCGACATAGCGGTACAGCGGCAGATCGGCGGAGTGTGCAGCCGCATGCGCGACGGCCAGCGAGACACCGAGGATGGCATTGGCGCCGATCTTGGATTTGTTGTCCGTACCGTCGAGGTCCAACATCGCCTGGTCCACCAGCCGCTGCTCGCTTGCCTCGTACCCGATGAGTTCGGGCCCGAGCTGGTCGATCACCCCTAGTACGGCCTTGCTGACGCCCTTTCCTCCGTAGCGAGCGTCACCGTCACGCAGCTCGACCGCCTCGAAAGCCCCAGTCGACGCACCTGAGGGAACAGCGGCCCTGCCCTCCGAGCCGTCATCAAGGATGACTTCGACCTCGACGGTCGGGTTGCCGCGGGAATCCAGAATTTCTCGCGCGCCTATGAACTCAATACTCGCCACGAGGCCGCCTTTCCGATGCTGTCCCGAAGCGCCAACATTCCATGCACCCGGGCAGAAGAAACCGATGGTGGCCTCAGCCTATCGGCGTCGCAGTGCGCAGAGGGTGGCGCCGCACGCGCGAGCACGAGAATCGTCCGCCGTGGCTAATGGCCGGAGAACCGCACTACTTCCGCTTTCGCATTGACCTTGCGTGGACCCAGTTCACGCCGACGATGCCGGCCCAGGAGATTGCTATTCCGAGGATGCTTGGGTCGACCTCGCTGGCGCTGATTGCTGTGATCGGGATACCCATCACCATGGAGACGATGGCCAGCGCTAACTGCCGACCGCGGCCGGTCTGCTCAGCCGCCAGCGCCCGATTGGCCTGCTCCGCCTGCTGCCGAAGCTCTGCCGCGCGCGCCTCCGCGAGGTCCTCGACTCGCTCAGCCAGGCCGGCGGCAACGTACTCGGTGTATTCAGGGCCTAGTTCCATCCGTGCCGCCAATGCAGCCTCGGCATCCCGCTGGAGTTCCTCGCTCGGCTGATGCGGGAGCCGATAGTGCGGTTGTACCGGATAGGGCGCTGCGGGATTCAAGGCGTAGGGCTGGGTTTGCGGGTTCTGCGGCGGATAGTTCTGGGGCGGGTAATTCTGAGGGGGATAGTTCTGCGGAGGGTAGTTCTGCGGCGGATACGCCTGCGGCGGATGCGCCTGCGGGGCCGGCCGGTCGGTAGGTGGCTCGGACATGCCCACAGGATAGTGGCCCCGTCTAAGCCGAAGACTTGTCGTTGGAGGGCGTCTCGGCGTGCCTGACCCGAACCTCCAGGGCCCGTATGGCATCGCGCAGCGCCTGCTCAGGGTCGATTCCGGCCGCCTGAGCGCGGGCGGCTAGCGCCAGAATCTCCTCACCCACCTCCTCTGCTGTAGTCGGATCGTCGGGTAGCGCTACTTGCAGGCGCTGCGATCGCGCCCGGCTGATGATCTTGTTGACTCGGGCCAGCGCGGAGAGCTGCTCGGGGATTCCCTGGAGTGCGGACGTACGGCCCTTCTCAGCCACCTTGCGCTGCTCCCATGTGTAGTGCAGATCAACGGGTACCTCAGCACTCGCGAAGACGTAGGGATGTCTGGAGATGAGCTTGTCCGCGATGCCTCGGGCGACCTCCTCCACCGTGAAGCCGCACGCCTGCTCGCTGGCGATCTGAGCGTGAAAGATTACTTGGAGCAGTAGATCACCGAGCTCCTCTTGAAGATGATCTTGGTCCCCAAGCTCAATGGCCTCGATCGTCTCCGCAGTCTCCTCGACCAGGTACTGCACCAGCGAACGGTGAGTTTGCTGAGCGTCCCACGGGCACTCCTGGCGCAGCCGCGCCATCACTGAGACCAGTCGCTCAAGCTCGGGTAACGACACTATGGCGTCTGGGCAGGCGCGGGCTCGGCCAGGGACGCCGACTTGTCGGTGATGATCGTTTTTTGGCTGGGATCGAGCACACCAAAGCGCGGGTTGAGGGTGACCTGCTGGTCGTTGACAGCTGCCAGATAAGCCGTGCTGCCGATCTTGCTCGACACAATCTGCTGGTCGGCCACGTCGTAGGCGACGGGCCGGGCCTTTTCTACGTTGAGCAGGCCAGCGAGGTTGCTGTCCTTGATCAGTGCGTCGCGCTCGCCGTCAGTAATCGTGATCTTGTTGGCGGCAGCGATCTTCTCTGCAATGAGCCCGTGGATCAAGGCATTGACGACCGCCGCACGGGATACCGTCTGGCCCTCTTGCAAGATCGTGGACACCCCTGCAACTGCGTCGTCCACCTGCTGCTGGGTGATCTTCGAGTTACCCACGTACGCCGCGACGCTAGGATCTGCCCTAGCGCAGCCGCCCGCAAACAGGGTGACCACAAGCACGCCGATGAGCGCAGCGGCGCGTGCCGCGTAGCGCCCGCGGCAAGTGAGAAACCTCATTGACCGTCCTCATGACCGAACTTCCAGCTCACGCCACAGCGCTTCCCGGAACGAGTACCGCAGGTGATCCTACGACAGCTGGCCGAACACCCTGGATTGTCTGGATGTGCTGCGGTGGCTCCACGACTTCGCGAAACGTCCTCACGGCTGGGATGGGACACGTACGCATCACGAGCTCGAAAAGACTTGGCTGACCACATCAGTGGCCCAGCGCAGCAAGTCAGTGTCCTTCAGCGGCTGGCCGGCGTCGGTGGAACTCGTGGGCCGCGGCACCAGCACTGAGCCCGCAGCATCCTTGACCACGCTGCGTGGGTAGAGCCGCTGCAGCCGCAGCACCCGGGACTCAGGCAGGTGGGCCGGACCGAAGCGGATGAACCGACCCTGCCCGACGATCTCGGTCAGTCCGGTGGTGCGAGCGAGCAACCGGAACCTTGCCACCTCGATGAGGTTGAGCACCTCGGGCGGCGGCGTCCCGTAGCGGTCATGAAGCTCGGCCTCGACGGCTTTGATATCCGCCTCGCCACGAACCTCGGCAAGCCGCTTATACATTTCCAGCCGCAGCCGCTCGGATTCGATGTAGTCGGTGGGCAGGTGAGCGTCGACAGGCAGCTCGATCCGCACCTCGGGTTCCGGCTCGGTGTCGTGGCCTCGGAACTCCGCGACGGCCTCGCCTACCAGGCGGACATAGAGATCGAAACCGACGTCGGCGATGTGACCTGACTGCTCGCCGCCGAGCAAGTTGCCTGCGCCGCGAATCTCCAGGTCCTTCATGGCGATGGCCGTGCCTGCACCCAGCTCGCTGCGTGCGGCGATCGTGGTGATCCGGTCGTACGCGGTCTCGGTCAGTGGCTTGTCGGGTGGGTAGAGGAAGTAGGCGTAGCCGCGCTCGCGGCCACGGCCGACCCGACCGCGCAGCTGGTGCAGCTGTGAAAGACCGAGCAAATCGGAGCGTTCGATCAGCAGCGTGTTGGCGCTCGAGATGTCCAGACCCGCCTCGACGATCGTGGTGCACACCAGTACATCGGCTCGGCGCTCCCAGAAATCGATCATGACCTGTTCCAGCCGCTGCTCGCTCATTTGGCCGTGTGCGGTGACCACGCGGGCCTCCGGCACCAGCTCCGCGATCCGGCGTGCGGCTTTGTCGATGCTCTGCACGCGATTGTGTACATAAAACACTTGTCCTTCGCGGAGCAGTTCGCGCCGGATGGCTGCAGTGACCTGAGCCTCGTCATACGGTCCGGCGAAGGTGAGCACCGGATGGCGCTCCTCTGGCGGAGTGGCGATCGTGCTCATCTCCCGAATGCCGGTGATCGCCATCTCCAGGGTTCGCGGGATTGGCGTGGCCGACATCGCGAGCACGTCGACGTGGGTACGGAGACGCTTGAGCTGTTCCTTGTGCTCGACACCGAAGCGCTGCTCTTCATCAACCACCACAAGACCCAGGTCCTTGAAGGCGACCTCGCCCGACAACAACCGGTGCGTGCCGACGACGACATCAACCTTGCCGGCCGCGAGACCTTCGATGGTTGCTGTTGCCTCGGCGTCAGAGGAGAACCGACTGAGCGGTGCCACGTTGACCGGAAAGCCCGCATAGCGGTCGGCGAAGGTGGCGTAGTGCTGCTGCACGAGCAAGGTTGTCGGAACCAGAATGGCCACCTGCTTGCCGTCCTGCACTGCCTTGAAGGCGGCGCGTACGGCGATCTCAGTCTTGCCGTAGCCGACGTCTCCGCAGATCAGCCGATCCATCGGCACGATCTGTTCCATGTCCCGTTTGACGTCGTCGATCGCTCCTAGCTGGTCCGGAGTCTCAACAAAGGCGAATGCGTCCTCAAGCTCTCGTTGCCAGGTTGTGTCCGGAGAGAACGCGTGGCCCCGGGTGGCCTGTCGGGCCGCGTACAGCTTGATCAATTCGGCGGCAATCTCGCGCACCGCTCTGCGTGCCCGGCCCTTGCGCTTGGCCCAGTCGGCACCGCCCAACCTGTCCAAACTCGGGTTCTCGCCGCCGACGTAGCGGGTCACCTGGTCCAGGGCGTCCGTGGGTACATAGAGCCGGTCGCCTGGCTGCCCGCGCCTCGAAGGCGCGTATTCGATCACCAGGTATTCGCGTGTCGCGCCTGCCACAGTGCGTTGCACCATCTCGACATAGCGGCCCACCCCGTGCTGACTGTGCACCACAGGATCGCCCGAGGCGAGTTCGAGTGGGTCGATCTGATTCTTGCGACGCGCTGGCAGCTTCCGGCTGGCCCGGTCAGCGGCCCGCTGGCCGGAGAGATCAGTTGCCGTGAAGAGGGCAAGGCGGATCTCATCCGCCACGAAACCGTGGGTGAGCTGGCCGGTGACGATCGTGGCAAGACCGATGGCAGGCGGTTCATCCAATGCTGACAAGCTGCGTACCGGCACGGCATGTTCGCTGAGCACTTCGGCGATCCGCTCTGCGGTACCGCGACCTTCGGCCATTACGACCACGCGCCAGCTGTCACGGACCCGCTTGGTGATGTCGTTGACCGCCGCCTCGGTGTCGCCACGATAAGTCTCACCGACCTGACCGGGCACGATCCGCGACTCAACGCCGGGGCCACTGACCTGTGCGGAGAGATCGACGATCTCCCCATCCTCGGTCCGGATGGGATCGAGCTGCCCACTGTCGGTCGCGGCCGGACCAGCACTGAACGGCGACAACGTCCACCACGCCATCCCGCGGGCGAGTGCCGCGGCACGAACCTCGGCGAGCGGCTGGTACGCCGACGCACCCAGGTCGATCGGCGCCGTGCCGCCACCTGCTGCGGCCGCCCAGGACGCATGCAGGAACTCCTCGCTGGTCTTGACCAGGTCGATCGCTCGGCCGCGCACCAGTTCGGGGTCGCAGATGAGCACGTGGGTGTCGGCCGGCAGCAGGTCGATCAGTAGCTCCATACCGTCCACGAGGACGGGCGACAGGGCCTCCATGCCGTCGACCGCGTGTCCCTGGGCGATCTTGTCGAGCATCTCGATCAGCTCGGGATGTTGATCTGCGAGCGCGGCTGCGCGAGCCCGTACGTCGTCGGTCAACAGCAGCTCGCGGCAGGGCGAGGCCGTGATTTCGATCAGCGCGATGTCGCTGGACCGCTGGTCGGCGACGGAAAAGTAGTGAATCTCTTCGATGGTGTCGCCGAAGAAGTCCACGCGTACGGGATGCTCCTCTGTCGGCGGAAAGACATCGACGATGCCGCCGCGTACGGCGAACTCGCCTCGCCGCTCGACCAGGTCGACACGGGTATACGCCGCATCGACCAGGGCAGCCGCCAGCTCGCTCAGGTCGATCTCCTCACCGACCACGAGGCGTATCGGTCTCAGGTTCCCAAGGCCCTTGACTTGCGGCTGCAGCAGGCTGCGGACCGGCGCGACCACGATCCGCGGCGGGGAAAGATCACTATTGCCGGCCAGCCGCCGCAGCAGTTCGAGCCGGCGGCCGACGGTATCGGAGCGAGGGCTCAGCCGTTCGTGCGGAAGCGTCTCCCACGCCGGGTAGTAGGCCACTGCTTCCTCACCAAGCAGTGACTGCAGCCCCGCCGTTAGGTCCTCCGCCTCGCGATAGGTCGAGCTGACCAGCAGCACCGGCCGGCCAGCGCCACCACGCGCGGTGTGGACACTCAACGCCGCTGCGATCAGCGGCCGCATCGGGGCCGGCGCGGTGACATCCAGTACCGGCAGTCGCCGTGCGCGTGCGTCACCGATGTTCTCGATGATCGTGGGTTCGGTGCAGAAAAAGTCGACGAGTCCCGTGAGGGTCACCCAGAGAGGTTACCGGCTTGGTGATGGCCGAGCGACTGCAGCTTGCTGCTGTCCTTGCATCTCGGGCGGCTCTTAGCATCAACCCATGACGAATGAGCTCGACGCGGCCGTCATCGTCGAGTTTCCGCTGCGGGGCGAAGGGTGGATTGCCGTCAACACACCCGGCGACCGCATCCCGAGCCACAGCACCGACATGCTCGGTCAACGATTCGCCTACGACCTGCTCAAGGTCGACGCGAGAGGCCCGGGTCTCCGCTACTCCCCTGCCGGGCTTCTCCGCGGGCTCTTCATCGGCGTACGGACCCGCGACTGCTATGCCTGGGGAGCCGAGATCCACGCACCGTTCGACGGTGAGATCGTGGACGCCGCCGATGGTGTCGCTGAGCGAAGCTGGATCCATCCGCTCGGCGAGCCGATCCGCGCGTTCAAGAACGCTGTGACATTCAGCCCGGCTCGACTGCCGTCGCTCCTCGGCAATCACGTGATCATGCGGCGCGGCGACGTCTTTGCCGCTTTCGCCCACCTGGCGCCCGGGTCGGTTGCGGTCGCGCCGGGCGAGGCCGTACGGAACGGCGATGTGCTCGGACGCGTCGGCCACACCGGCAACTCGACCGCTCCTCATCTCCACTTCCAGCTGATGGATTCGACCGACATGATGCATGCTCGAGGCGTTCCGTGCGCCTTCCGGACCTACGAGGTATTGCGGAGCGGCAGCTGGGAGAGGGTCGAGAACGGCATCCCCCGCAAGTCAGATCGGATCCGCTACCGAGTCGACGCGTAGCCGCGGGTTTGCCGGCGCGGGGGTGAGGTCTGCACAGTTTCCTGAGGGTCTGCATACGTTGCACGCTGTGCAAAGCGCATGCAACCAACGTGCACGTAGGTTTCGGCACGGACGCGGTGGAGCGGGGTCGATCTGTTTCGGCGTCAGCTGTTGAACGCGCTTTGGGTTTTGTCGAGTCCGACCAGAACTAGCGATTCGACCGCATCCGCCGCCCGGCTGATCTCGACCTCGACGTCCTCCCGGGCGCTCGCCGGAAAGTTGCTCAGCAGGAAATCGGCGGGATCTTGCCGGCCCGGCGGACGACCAACGCCGATGCGTACGCGATAGAAATCGCCAGTACCGAGGGATTTGCGGATGGACCGGAGGCCATTGTGGCCGTTGTCCCCACCACCGAACTTCACGCGGAGCTGGCCGGGGTCGATGTCGAGCTCATCATGTATCACGATCATCTGGGCCGGCTCGAGCTTGTAGTAGGAGAGCAGCCGACTGAGCGCCCCGCCGGTCTCGTTCATGAACGCGCGCGATTTGGCGAGCACGAGCCGCGGCGCCTCATCTCCTGGCGGTCCGATCCTGGTTTCCGCGACCTCGGCCCGCGTTCCGCGCTTGGCACTGAAGCGCACGCTCAGCCGGCGTGCCAGTTCATCGGCGACCCGGTAACCGACGTTGTGCCTGTGGGATGCAAAGGCCGGACCGGGGTTGCCGAGTCCGACTACCAGCCATGAGTTCATGGCAGACGCAGCTGCCAGCTAGGCGCTCTCGGACTCAGGCAGCGCCTCGTCCGGGGTCGGCTCGGCGGCTGCGGTCACCGTCGGCTCAATGCCTGCCTCCGCCTCGGCCTCGGCCAGCTCCGCTTCGACGGCCTCGGCGGTCGGCGCGTTGGTGATGTTGACGATCAAGGTCTCCGGTTCAAGATCAACCGTCGAACCCGTCGGAAGCCGCAGGTCACGGGCGAGGATCTGGGTACCAGGCGGCAGCCCCTCGATGGAAACAAGGATCCGCTGCGGGATGTGGGTGGCCTCGGCCTCGATCGGGATGCTGTTGTGGTCCACCACGACCAGCGTCTCCGGAGCAGCCTCCCCCTCGACATGCACAGGGACGTCGACAGTGACCTTCTCGCCGCGCCGCACGATGACCAGATCGACATGCTCGATGGTGTGTTTCAGGGGGTCGCGCTGAACCTGTTTCGGCAGCGCGAGCTGGGAGCTCCCATTGACCTCGATTGACAGCAGTGCGTTGGCAGTGCGCAACGCAAGTAGGGTCTCGTGACCGGGCAGGGCAATGTGGATCGGGTCGGTGCCGTGGCCGTACAACACGGCCGGCACCTTATGCGCGCGACGGATTCGGCGGGCAGCGCCCTTGCCGAACTCCGTACGCAATTCGGCGATGAGCTTTACCTCGGGCACGAACGAACTCTCCTCGGAACTAACGTCAAAATCTCGATCAAGACTCAGCGAGGGAGACGCAGCTCGTTCGACCTAGTCGATCACGGTTCTGCGACCCTCGCCGAGGCAACCGCTCAACCTTAGCCGACAAGGGTCAATAGTCGCCAACTGACATTGAAACCAGAGGGGAGTGTCTGTCTGCGAGCGTCGGCAAATCGACCGCGAGGAGAGCTAGCCACCGAGCGATTCGCCCGCTCCATGCATTTGGGGAAACTTCGAGGCTCAGGGCAGTAGAGCTCATCATGCTTGTGCATTCGGAGACGACTCAGTTTTCGGTGTGCCGAGAAGGCGGTCAGGAACCGGCCTGCCGCAGGCTGTCAGGATTGGCCATCAAAGAGGCTGGTGACTGAGCCGTCCTCGAAGACTTCCCGGATAGCCCGGGCGATCAAGGGTGCGATTGACAGCACCGTGAGGGTGTCGAAGCGCCGTTCCTCTGGAATCGGCAAGGTGTTGGTCACGATCACCTCTTCGAACTCGGTGGCCTTGAGCCGATCGACAGCGGGTCCAGACAGCACCGGATGGGTAGCGGCGGCGATCACCGCCTTGGCGCCGCGGGACTTCAACGCCTCAGCCGCCTGGCAGATCGTGCCTGCCGTGTCGATCATGTCGTCGACCAACAGACAGACCCGGCCTTCCACCTCGCCGACGACCTCATGGATGGCGACCGTGTTGACGACGTTCGGGTCCCGGCGCTTGTGGATGATCGCCAGTGAGCTGTTCAGCTTGTCGGTCCACATGTCGGCAAGCCGCACCCGACCGGCGTCTGGCGAGACCACCGTCATTTCAGAGGTGTCGTATTTGGTCGAGAGATAGTCGGACAGCACAGGAAGCGCCCAGAGATGATCAACAGGCCCGTCGAAGAATCCCTGGATCTGGGCCGCGTGCAGATCAACTGACATCAGCCGGTTCGCACCGGCCACGCGAAACAGGTCCGAAATGAGCCGCGCCGAGATGGGTTCCCGGCCGCGGTGCTTCTTGTCTTGCCGGGCGTACGGATAGAAGGGTGCAACGACGGTGATCCGCTTGGCAGATGCGCGCTTCAGTGCATCGACCATGATCAACTGCTCCATCGTCCACTCGTTGACCGGCGCGGCATGGCTCTGGATCACAAAGGCGTCGCTGCCGCGCACCGACTCCTCAAATCGCACATAGATCTCGGAGTTGGCATAGGTGATCGCGCGGGTCGGCACGATCTCGACATTCATGAGCGCGGCAATCTCGCTGGCAAGATCGGGATGAGCGCGCCCACTGAACAACATCAAGTGCTTCTCGTTCGGGCGCTTGAGACCGCTCACGACGGCTCCTCCTGCTCCTGAGCCGCCTCAGCGGCTCGCGCGGTCTTGGTCCCTGGCCGCTTACGCGCCACCCAACCGGGCACGTTGCGCTGTTGGCTACGGCTTACCGCAAGATCACCCGGCCCAACGTCGGCGGTGATGGTCGAACCCGCGGCAATGTAGGCGCCATCGGCTATCTCGACCGGTGCGATAAGTACCGAGTTGCTGCCGACGAAGTCGTACGCCCCGACAGTGCTCGTCGATTTGCGTACGCCGTCGTAGTTCGCGAAGATCACGCCTGCCCCGATGTTGGCGCCCTCACCGATCACCGCGTCGCCCAGGTAGCTGAGATGCGGGGCCTTGGCTCCGGCTCCGATGCGAGCGTTCTTGGTCTCCACGAAGGTGCCGATCTTTCCGCTGGCGCCGAGTGTGGTGCCCGGCCGAAGATGTGCGAACGGACCGACGTTGGCGCCGGGACCGATCACGCTCAACGAGGCCTGGGTACGGGTGATCACCGCGTTCTCCCCCACTTCCACGTCGATCAGTGTGGTATCGGGACCGATCCGAGCTCCAGCGGCCACCGACGTAGCGCCCTCAAGTGACGTGCCGGGCAGCAAGATCACATCCGGCGCAAGATCAACTGAAGCGTGCACCCAGGTCGAAGCTGGGTCAACCACGGTCACTCCTTCGCGCATCCAGCGCCGCAGAATTCGCCTGTTGAGCTCCGCGTTCATCCGGGAGAGCTGGATCCGATCATTGACCCCTTCGGTCTGCCACACATCGTCGATGACATACGCACCCACGGGCATGCCGGCCTCGCGTACCACGGTCAGCACGTCAGTGAGATAGAGCTCCCCCTGATCATTCGACGGCGCGAGCTCGGTCAGCGCGGACCGCAGCATTGCCGCATCGAAAACGTAGATGCCGGAGTTGATCTCGGTGATCTGCAGCTCCGTGTCATCGGCGTCTCGGTGCTCGACAATCCCGGTGACCATGCCGCCAGCGTCGCGCAGAATCCGCCCGTAGCCGGTCGGGTTCGGGACCTCCGCCGTTAGCACGGTCGCTGCGGCCTTGTGGGTCCGATGCTCGAGGAGCAGCCCCGTTAGCGTCTCGCCCGTGAGCATCGGGACGTCTCCCATGGTGACGATCACGTCGCCGGTGAGATCGGCAAGCTGGGCGAGCGCGGCTTGGACTGCATGACCCGTACCCAGTTGCTGTTCCTGAACTGCGATCAACACGTGGGGAGCGATCTCGGCAAGGTGGGCTTCCACCTGATCACGGAGGTGACCGACCACCACCACGATGTGCTCGGGCTGGACCGTCGTCGCGGCCGTCACTGCGTAGCTCAGCATGGAATGTCCGGCGATCTGGTGCAGCAACTTGGAACGCGAAGACTTCATCCGCTTCCCCTCGCCGGCCGCCAAGATGACAACAGCTGCGACCGGGCTCGGAGCTTGGTCGGAGTGGACAGACAACAGCTGGCTCCTTACTAGCTGAGTGACGCTCCGCTCCCCGGGTAGGAGTCGAACCTACGTCGCTAGTCCTGATTCAAAGTCAGGCGGGCCCTGCCGACAGACCAACCGGGGAATGTGGGGGGCCCGGCCAATCCTCCCATCCGAAGCTCGCTTGCGGGCCGCCGGCTTGGAATCGAGTTCGCCCTCACACCTGGCCAATCCGTAAATTGGCCAGAGCCAAGCGTACGCATCACCTTGTCGGCGGTGCACCTGCGGTCGGGGTCGAGGCGGCGATACATCGGCGCGGTAACACTGGCCGCCCTCCGCCTCATCCAAGGCCTGAGCCCGTCGATCCTTACTTTGCGATCACGACCGATTCTGCCGTACAGTAGCATCTTCTTACTAAATCGATACAGAAACCGCGAATGACCACCTCTGCCACCTCCGCGCCCGTCACCGACCAGCTATCGACCCGGCTCGCCGCCGCGGCAATGATCACCTTGTTCACCCTCAATGGCATGATGCTCGGCGGTTATGGGGCTGCGCTCCCCTCGCTACGCGACAAGCTCGGACTTAACGCAACGCAGATTGCGATGCTGCTGCTGTGTGCCGGCGCCGCGGCCATCACCTCGATGCAGGTCGGCGGCCGGCTGGCCGATGCCCGGGGTGCCCGTCAGGTCACCCTGGCGGCTGTGCCGATCATCATCCTTGCGATGATCACCATCGGCCTGGCGCCCAGCTATCCAGTCGCGATCCTCGGCGGTGTCTTGATGGGGCTCGGCAATGGGGCCATGGACGTCGGCATGAACGCGATCGGTGTCCAGGTCGAGGCAGCCCGCCGGCGCCCGATCATGAGCTTCTTCCATGCCTTCTTCTCGATCGGCAATTTCATCGGGGCAGGAACTGTCCTGCTGCTCGCCGCGGTGCTGGAACTGAGAGGCGGTGCGATCGTCACGCCACTGGCAATCTCGCTGTCGGTGCTGGCGCTGGTCGGATTCGGCGTCTTACTCAAGATCACGCCCGAGGCTGCGGTGGTTCACCATACAGTCGACGGCATACGGACGCCGATTCCCAAGGCCGCCTGGGTGCTGGGCATCATGGCGTTGGCCTTCGGCCTCTCGGAAGGTACAGCTGTCGATTGGTCATCCCTCCACGTGACCGACGTCGCCCAGGTCGACCCGACCACCGGGGCGCTCGGCCTCGCTGCGGTGAGCGCATTCATGGTCGTGATCCGGCTGCTGGGCGACCGGCTCGTGGCCCGGTTCGGCCGGCGGGCAGTCGTACGCTTCGGCGGCCTCTGCGCGGCCCTCGGTTATCTGACCGTCACGCTGGTCAGCAGCCTGCCGCTGCTTGTGCTCGGCTGGGCGTTGGTCGGCTTCGGGGTGGGCATGATCGCGCCGCAGGTCTACGCGGTGGCCGGACACATCGGCGGTGGCCGAGTACTCGCCGTAGTCGTGACCTTCGGCTACGCCGCATTCTTGATCGGCCCGGCCTTCATCGGTTTCCTGGTCAATCAGGTCGGGATCCATCACGCAATGGCGGTGCCGGCATTGCTCTGTGCCGGCATCATCGGGCTGGCATCCACCATGCCGCGCGAAGACATAGGTCTCGAGCAGAGCTAAGTCCCAGACTGCGGCCTCCCAGCGAGCAACCGCCTTCGCGAAAGTGGTCACCAGCGACACGGATCGTCGCGGCAATTTCCTGTTGGTTCTGACCACTTTCGGGCGATGATCAGGTCCCGCGGTCGGGTCTAGACTCCGGGTGTGACTGGCCAGGCAACCCGGGACGAGGTCGACAACATCGTCGAAGCCTGGCGTCGCGAACGCCCGGACCTGGACGTTGCGCCTATGGAGGTGCTCTCGCGTATCAGCCGGCTCGCCCACCACCTGGACCGCGTTCGAGCGAACGCATTCAGCGCGCACCATCTGGAGTCCTGGGAGTTCGACGTGCTGGCGGCGCTGCGTCGCTCGGGCCCGCCGTACCGGCTTTCGCCGGGACAGCTGCTACGGGAAACGATGGTCACTTCGGGAACGATGACCAACCGGGTGGACCGGCTCGCCGCGCGCGGGCTGGTCGCCAGGCAAGATCACCCCGACGATCGGCGCGGTGTTCTGGTGCAGCTGACCGAGGCGGGCAGCGAGGCGGTGGATGCTGCGCTGGCGGAGCTGCTGGCCGCCGAGCACGGGATCTTAGCCGCGCTTGACGTCACAGAGCATGATCAACTCGCGCGTAGCCTGCGGCTGTTGCTCGCCCGGTACGGCATCGATCGCTGACTGTCTCAGCCAGCTCAGTTGACGACGCGGGCCCCCGTCACTGGACCTGTCGCACGCCGGACTGCCCGGCACAAACCTTCTGCACTGAGCGATACGGAGAGGTCGACCGCCGCGGACTCACCGTCCACCAGGAAGGCACACGTAGGACCCGATCCAGACACCAGGGCACCCAGCGCGCCGTACTCCAGGCCGGTTTGCAGCACGGTGCGTAATCGCGGCTGCAAGTCCAGCGCAGCAGCTTCAAGATCATTGCTGAGTGCCCGACCAAGCAGCCGCGGATCGCCGCTGCGGAGGGCATTCATGAGATCAGGAGGCACTGTGGGTGGCGCTGCGCGAGGGCTCAGCTCATCGAACCGCCGATAGACCGTCGCCGTCGAGAGACCGTGGTAGCCGAAGGCCAGCACCCAGTGGTAGGTGCCCCGTGCCAGCGCCGGCGCCACATCCTCGCCCCGGCCACTCCCGACGGCCGTGCCACCGAGCAAGGCGAAGGGCACATCGCTGCCGAGCTCCGCGGCCAGTGCCCTCAGCCCGTCGGCAGTGACGTCGAGGTCCCATAAGACCGCGCACGCCAGCAATGCGGCCGCACCATTCGCGGAGCCTCCAGCTAACCCTCCGGCCACCGGAATCGCCTTCTTGATCGACAAACTTGCGCCCAGGGAATCGTGCGGTCCATGTGTACGCGCGAGCAGCTTCGCGGCGCGGACAGCGAGGTTGGAGTCATCCAGCGGCACCAGATCGGCACCCTCGCCACTGACGACCACCTCGAACTCGTCCGGGTTTGCCCAAGCGGCATGTACCTCGTCGTAGACGGAGACCGCTTGATACACGGTGGCGAGGGGGTGGTACCCATCGGCTCGAGGAGGGCCCACCTTCAGTGCGAGGTTGATCTTGGCCGGCACCCGCACGCGTACGCCGGCAGGACCCGGCTGCGGAGATGAGGCCATGAGTGTGAGGTTATCTACGCGCGGAAGATCTGCTCGGCGATCCGCGCAAAGTCGGTGACGTCCAGCGTCTCGCCACGGGCTTGCGGATCCAGCCCAGCTGCGACCACGGCAGCGCTGGCGAGGGTTGGCGATCCGGCCAGCCCTGCCAGGGCCGAGCGCAGCATCTTTCGCCGCTGGGCGAATGCCGCATCGATGACGGCGAAGACTTGGTCGCGGGTCGCGGTTGTCTCGGGCGGCGGCCGACGGCTGACGGCCACCAGACCAGACTCGACGTTCGGCACGGGCCAGAACACGGTCGGCGATACCGTGCCAACCCTGTTGGCTGCGGCGTACCAGGCCACCTTGACCGAGGGCACGCCGTAGGTTTTCGATCCGGGCCCGGCAGCCAGCCGGTCAGCTACCTCGGCCTGCACCATCACCAGACCGCGGCTCCAACTGTCGAAGGTTGCCAGCAGGTGCAGGAGCACCGGCACTGCGACGTTGTAAGGAAGGTTGGCAACGACGGCCGTGGGTGGTTCGGGCACGGCGTCGACCCGGAGTGCGTCTGCGTTGATCACCGTCAGCCCAGCGGTCCGCTCCGGCAGCCGCGCAGCGACCGTCTGAGGTAGCTGAGCCGCCAGCAGGTCATCGATCTCGATCGCGATCACGCGGCGGGTGGCCTGGAGCAGGCCGAGGGTCAGTGACCCCAGTCCTGGCCCAACCTCGAGAACAATGTCGTCCTCGGAGACCTGTGCTGCGGCAACGATTCTTCGTACGGTGTTGGCGTCGGTGACGAAGTTCTGCCCACGCTGCTTGGTCGGCCGCAACCCCAGCTGCCTCGCCAGCTCACGTAGGGACGTGGGATCGAGCAGCCCTCTCGCCACCGCGCTAACGCAAACCCAGCTTCGCTGTGCACGCCGGCCACGCTCCCCAACCGTCGGAGGCCTGGACCTTCTTGGCTATGCGAATCTGCTCCTCGCGGCTCGCCTTGTGCGGCATGCCTGAGCCGCCGTACGCGCGCCAGGTGCTGAGGCTGAACTGCAGCCCGCCGTAGTAGCCGTTGCCAGTGTTGATCGACCAGTTGCCGCCAGACTCGCATTGAGCGATCTTGTCCCAGACACTGCCCGATGGGGTGCTGGAGCCGGAGCTCTTCTTGGCAGTCGTCTTCTTTGTGGTCTTCGTGCCGACCAGGATGACCTCAGTCACCGGCTTCTTGATCAACTTGGACTTGATCTTAGTCCGCTTGACGATCTCGCCGTTGTGCCGGACCAAGCGGTAGGTCACTGTACGGACGCCGGCGACCCCCGGCGTGTCGATCTTGGTGACACCCTTCTTCAACGTGCTCGACTTCTTGCGGTCGGTGCTGAAGCCCACCTTGATCTTCTTGGTCTTGGAGCTGACGTCGACCCGGGTGTAGGTGAACTTCGAACCGTCGGCCAGATGCGTGGTCTGGCTCGCGCTCAGCTTGTCGTCACTGTCCACGCTGATCTTGGCCGCAACCAAGGCATCGGCCAGCGTCTGTCCCGTTGTGGTAACGGTGCGCTTCTTGCCCTCATCGACGATGATCACCGTCTTCTGCGTGCCAATGATGATGGCCAGGCCTTGCCGTCCGATGCTCGAGCTACGGCTGGTTGACAGCTTCGCGCCGGCGAGGTCGATGCCCAGAGCACTGAGCGCATCGTCGACCGTGGTCGCTGTGGTCCAGACGGCCTGCTTCTCACCATCAACAGTGAAGATGACTTGCCGCCCGAACTTGACGGCGACCCGGGTGCCGTCTTCGACTTTCGCATCCAAGTTCGGGGCTACCACGTCATGGCTGTTGACTTCGATTCCTCTGGTCTTCAGCAGGGCACCCACACTGTCGGCGCTGGTGCGGACTTGGCTGGTCTGCCCGTCCACCGAAAGCGTCACGTCTTTGTTGAGGTTCGCGTAGCCGAAGGTTGTTCCGGCTAGGGCTAGGGCGGTCGCGCCAGCGGCGACCACAGGGATGATCTTGCGCACAGCATTTCCCCCGAGATGGTCCGATTGTGATCTGGACCTGATGTCTGTCCAGGCCGCTGTTGTCAGCCCGGATGAGTCACGAAATTATAACGGACGGCCCGGCGATCGCGCCCATGATCTGAGACCTACTGGATTGCGTGTTACCAGCTGCCGCGGTGAATGAGCTCCGACTGCGCTTTACGTGGGCGGCGCGTCGGCGAGCCGATTGCCGGCGCTGGGGCCGGGTACCCGAGGCTGATCACACCAACACTCAGCTGCTTCGGTGGCACGCCGAAGGCTTCTCGTACGGCGGCGATCCGGGCGGTGGGGATGCCGAAGAAGCAGGCACCAAGATGGTGGTCGACCGCCGAGAGCAGCGCGGCCATGCTCGCCATTCCGCCGTCCACGAACCAGTAGGGCGCGGACCATCGCGCCGCATCTCGGTCGGTCCAGCCCTTGTCAGGCTCGGCGTAGCGATCGAGGTAGGCCTCCTCGCTGGTCCAGACGGCGACGAGAACGGGTGCTGTCCGCATGCCGCGGAGCCAGGTGCTATCCGTCTCAGCGGCGACTCGCCAGAAGGTCTCACGCTCTGTTGCTGAGCTCAGCACCATGAGCGAAATGCCCTGGGTGAACCCGGCTGAGGGTGCGCGGAGCGCCGCTGCGAGAACGCCGTCAAGCGCATCGGCTGGTACCGGCCGAGCTTCGTCATACGAGCGGATCATGCGGCGTCGCCGCACTACCTCGGCGAAGTCCATCGCTACCAGCTCCCGCCGAAGGCGGCGTCGGCATTGTCGTTCAGTGCCTGGCAGATGCGCCCCAGCTCGATCCCGAGGGTGGCGGCGAGGAACCGGGCGGTGTGCGGAATCAGGTAAGACGCGTTCGGTTTCCCTCGCAAGGGCATCGGGGTGAGGTAGGGCGCGTCGGTCTCGA